>Ga0182743_1000231_pt1 | contig 83817 bp, 34 predicted proteins | sample eDN3rd30CKraftOP_FD_128522 | JGI IMG/M metagenome (GOLD analysis project Ga0182743, IMG submission 128522) | Enriched Organic Plus compost microbial communities from Emeryville, California, USA - eDNA 3rd pass 30_C Kraft OP (version 2) (version 2) ... | reverse complement strand
CATGCCGATCGCGAAGATCGTGAACGCAAGCGTCATCCCGCTCGACCGCGCACCGGAAGGCTACAGGGAGTTCGACCGCGGAGTCGCGCGCAAGTTCATTCTCGACCCGCACGGCATGATCCCACAGTAGTTCGTAGCTGTTACGCTCTCGCTTTCGCTTTCGCTCTCGAGTTGTTTCGCTGACCAGGCAACAAACGGATTCGAAAGCGAAAGCGTTAGCGAGAGCGAGAGCGTATTGGGGTGGGCTACCGCTTTGTCACGCGCCAGAGTTCGCCGTTCTGCTCATCGGTAACGATGTACAGCGCGCCATCGGGGCCCTGCCGGACATCGCGTACGCGCTGCCTGCGATCGCCCAGCAGTCGCTCCTCGCCGGTCACGCGGTTGTCGGCGAGGCGCAGGCGAACGAGTTGTTTGTCGACCATCGAGCCGACGAACAGGTTGCCGCGCCACTCGGGGAACATCGAACCGGTGTAGAACTGCATGCCGGACGGTGCAATCACGGGATCCCAGTAGTAGACCGGCTGCTGCATCCCGGGACGCACCGTTTCTGCTCCCGCGATCGGCTGACCTGAGTACTCTTCACCATACGCCTGCACGGGCCAACCGTAGTTTCTGCCCTTTTCGATGAGGTTCAGCTCATCGCCGCCGCGTGTTCCGTGCTCGACGATCCAGAGCCGTCCCTCGGGATCGAACGCCATCGCCTGCGTGTTGCGATGCCCGTAGCTCCAGATCTCCGGCTTCGCACCGGCCTGGTTCACGAAGGGATTGTCCTGCGGAATCGAACCATCGGCGTTGATGCGCAGCACCTTGCCGAGGTGATTGTCGAGCTGTTGCGCGTGTTTGCGCATCGGTGTGTCGGAGCGTTCGCCGGTCGTGATGTACAGCTTGCCGTCGGGTCCGAAGGCGAGGCGCGAGCCGAAATGCATCGTGTTGTTGTAGGTCGGCAATGCGCGAAAGATCACACGCACATCACCCACACTGCGCCCGTCCGCGCTCAGCACGCCGCGCGCGACGGACGTGCCGTTACCGCCTTCACGCGGCTCGGTAAAGCTCCAGAAAATCGTACGATCGTTGGCAAACGTGGGGCTCAGCGCAACATCGAGCAGCCCACCCTGGTTGCGTGCATCGATGTTGGGCAACCCCGTGATTGGCTCGCCAATCTGTCCACTCGCAGTGATGATGCGCATACGGCCGGGTCGCTCCGTCACCAGCAGGTCGCCATTCGGCAATGGTTCGACCGCCCATGGATGCACGAGGTTGCGCGCGAGCACCGTGACCGCAGTTGCAGTTTCCGATTTCATCGCACACGCGCGGGTCTGCCCTTCGAACGCCGGACGCTGGTCGGGTGCATTCGCGGGTCGTGTTTCGAGCGGTGTGCATTGCTGCGCTGGTCCCGACGATTGCGGCGGCTGCTGCGACTGCGACGTCGCGGGCTCCGCATCACCACACGCGGCGACCAGCAGTACCAGAATTCCGGCTACCCTGCGCATGAAATCCTCGCTTCGAAACGGGCTGAAAGGGTTACCGATGCAGTTGATTCCACTGGATCGGCATGCCCGCGTGCAAGTCCCGCTCCAGAAAGCTGCTGGCTGTTTCTGCTGGCGAGTTCCACTGGCGAATTCTGCTGCGAACAACTGCGCGCCAATGCGCCGCAGAACACGAGACCGGCGATGATCGCTGGGCCGCGCTTCGCAAGCTGCGCTCAGAGTCAGGCACGCGCTGCGCTGTTCGGTGACACGTCCATATACCTTGCCGACGCTACAGGGGCGACAGATCGGCGGAGTCTGCGCAGGCTGTGGGAGGGTTACGCTGCTGGATTGCGTGTTGCACGACGGATCGCGGCCTTCTCACCAACCGGGAGGAATCGACCATGGCGGCAAGAGACGAAGGCGAAGGGTTGTCCAATCTCAACGACCTGAATGACTACGAAGTCAGCGATGGAGAACCCGATCCACGCGGCTGGGATCTGTTCGCGGGAGACGGTGTGCGCATCGGCACGGTGGAGGACCTGCTGGTCGACACCGATGCGATGCGGGTCCGCGCGCTGGAGTGCCGGATCGATGAGGAATCGCTGCACCTGCCGCACGGGGATAGCAGCCTGTTCATCCCGATCCGCTCGGTCACGCTGGAAGAAAGTTCGGAACGCGCGGTTGTCCCCGACATGCGGTCGGACCAGGTCAACACGCTGCGTGGCCGACGCGACTTCACGGCCTTTGGAAGCGCGATCGCTGGCGGCGCCGCTGCCGGTGCGATCGGACGTGAGCGCAGCGGTGAGCGCGGCGAACGCCCCGGCCTCGGGGAACGGGTTCGCGAACGGTTCGAAGGCAGACACGGCCGCGAAGAGGAATCCGAACGGACCGGGATGCGTGCCGGAGGTCGCGAAGGCGCACGCGAAGAACGCGGTGAGATGCACATCCCGCGCGTCGAGGAAGAAATGCAGGTAGGCAAGCGCGAGGTGCGGGCAGGCGAGGTGGATGTACGCAAACACGTCGAGACGGAACACGTGAAACAGCCGGTCGAGGTGCGACGCGAGGAAGTCGACATCGAGCGACGCCCGGTCAGCGGACAGCGGGCGGCGAATACCGAGATCGGTGAACGCGAAGTCCGGATTCCCGTCTCCGAAGAGGAAGTCGTCGTGGGCAAACGGCCGGTTGTACGCGAGGAGATCGTGCTCCGTAAACGCGATCTCGGCGAAACACGCACCGCCGAAGCGGACCTGCGTCGTGAACGTGTCGACATCGAAACGAAGGGTGACGTGCGCACGCGCGACGAAAGTGAACGAGGCCGACGCCGCTGAGCCGACCCGATCAACACGGTTCGGCACGCATTCATGTGAACAGGAAGGATCTGCGTTATGGCAGAGATCGACATTCAAAAGAAAAAGCCATCGGCATGGCTCTGGATCATCGGGCTGATCATCCTGGCGCTTCTGATCTGGCTCGCATTCAACATGTTCAGCGGCCGCGGCAGCACCACCACCGGCACGCGGACCGGGTTGCTCGACTCGCACGCGGAGCAGCTCGTGCGGATCACCAACACGGAAAGGACTTCATGATCACGCGATTCGACAGGCTGGCAGTCGAACTGCCGCACCCGAAGAATCCATCGCCGAACGATGCGGCGGCGGTGCAGGAACTGCTTGGCGGCAAGTTCGGGGAGCTGTCGACCTTCATGAACTACACGTTTCAGTCATTCAACTTCCGGGGGCGGAGCCGGCTGCGCCCGTTCTACGATCTGATCGCAAACATCGCGGCCGAGGAATACGGGCACATCGAACTGGTCTCGTATACGATCAACCTGCTGCTGACCGACACGGCGGATCGCAAGGCGGACCCGACGACGACACCGCTCGAGAATGTCGCGGGTGCACGCATCGGCTACCACTTCCTTGCCAGCGGACAGCAGGCGCTTCCGATCGACTCGCAGGGCGCGCCGTGGACCGGGGCGAATGTGTTCTCGAGTGGCAACCTGCGCCTCGACCTGCTGCACAACTTCTTCCTCGAGTGTTCGGCACGCGCGAACAAGATCCGCGTCTATGAAATGGTGAGCGACCCGACCGCACGCACCATGGTCGGCTACCTGCTCGTGCGCGGAGGCGTGCACATCGTCGCATACGCGAAGGCGCTCGAGAAGATGACCGGCGTGAATGTCGGTCAGTTGCTGCCGATCCCTGACATCAGCAACGATCGCTTCCCCGAAGCCGCCGCACACGAAAAGCGCGGGCTGCACCAGATCCTGTACCAGTTCAATCCGAGCGACTACACGGAGATGGGCGCGATCTGGAACGGGCAACACCCGAGCGACGGATCCGAACTGCGTGTGCTTGCCGAGATGCCGGCAGGCGCTACCCCGCCCGACCTCGAAGCCGAGCCGCAGGTCACGGCACCGATCGGGCCGGACCTCGATCCGGGCGTCAACCCCGAACTGTTCGAGGACGTTGCAAAACGGCTGTTCGGGTCGGACGTGCTCAACCTCGCCCGGCGGGCTACGGTGGGGCGCGGGAGTACTACCTAGGCGCGGGGCGGGTTTGGAAGGTACGGGCAACTGCCGGGCGGCGGGTACGTTTACGGGAACGGGAACGGGCGGGTAACACGACCACGGGCTCCGGGAACGGGGCACGGGTACGGGCACGTTGGCGGTTTTACGCTCTCGCTCTCGCTCTCGCTTTCGCTTTCCAGTTGTTCAGATCTCCGGGCGCGGAACAGCCGAGAGCGAAAGCGAGAGCGAGAGCGATGAACTACTCGGCTCTTAATGCGACCACGGGTTGCACTCGCGCGGCGCGGAAGGCGGGCAGCCAGGCGGCGATCAGGGCGAGTGCACCGGTGAGAACGATCACTCCTGCGTAGGTAATGCGGTCGAGCAGAGGGACGCCGAACAGCATGCTCTGCAGGAAGCGGGTGAGCGGGACGGCGCACGCGAGTCCGATGACGGCGCCGATCACCACAATTCGCAGCGCACGTGAGAGGAAGTGCCGGACCACAGTGGAGCGGCTTGCACCGAGCGCGACGCGCACGCCGATCTCACGCGTGCGTTGTGCGACGATGTAGCTCATGACGCCGTAGATTCCGACGGCCGCGAGCAGCAGTCCGAGTGCGGCGAAGCTGCCGACCAGCAGCGCCTGGAACCGCTGATTCGCGGTGCGTTCGGTTTGCAGCGATTCGAAGCTGCGCAGATTCGAAACCGGCAACTGCGCATCGAGCGCGCGGATTTCGTCGCGTACGACGCTGAGCATACGATCCCGATCGGACGAGGTCTGCACGACGATCGTCATCATGCGCCTTGTTGTTACGTCCTGCGCCTGCGGCAGGTAGATGATCGGGTCTACCGGCTGCGTCGGGCCGAAGTGTCGAACGTCGGCGGCAACACCAACGATCTCGCGTTCGACTCCCCACACGACGACACGCTCACCAACGGGGCTTCTGCCCGGCCAGTAACGATCGGCGAGAGCGCGGCTGAGCACGACGACCGGCGCGGCATCCTCGCGGTCGGCGGAAGTGAACTCGCGTCCATACACGAGCGGGATGCGCATCGTCCGGAAATACCCCGGGCGTGCGGCGGTATTCCAGCCGCGAGGGTGCTGTTTCTCGTCGGCCACGCTTCGCCCGACAATCGTGAAACCGGTCTGACTCGATGACGGACCGTACGGCAGGCGATCGATCGCGCTGACCGAAGTCACGCCCGGTTGTGCACCGAGCCGCTGTTCCAGCGCATCGAAAAAGTGCAGCGTCGCGCTGCGGTCGGCGTAGCGATCGCTCGGGATGAGGACATCGGCGGTCACGAGTGTGCCGGCGGCGAAGCCGGGATCGACGCGGGTGAGCGCAACGAAGCTGCGCAGCAGCAGCCCGCCCGCGACCAGCAGAACCACGGCGAGGGCGACTTCGGCGGCGACGAGTGCAGATTGCGCGCGAACCGTGCGTGTATCCGCTCCCGACCCGCGTGTGCCGAGCGCGGAACGCGGATCACGGCGATTCGCGCTCCATGCGGGGAGCAGCGTGATCAGCGTCGCGCTGAGCGCGCCCAGCGTGAGCGCAACCAGCAGCACACGCGCGTTCAGCGTCGCCTGGTGCACACGCGGCAGTTCAACCGGCGCATACACGAGCAGCAGTTGCAGCAGCAGCCACGCAACCAGCAGCCCCGCCAGCGAGCCGGCCAGGCCAAGGACGACCCCTTCCGCCAGAACCTGCCGCAGAATACGGCCGCGTGGCGCGCCGAGAGATCTGCGGATGGCAATCTCGCGACCGCGAGTCGTAAACCGCGCGAGCAGCATGCTGCCGAGATTCGCGCAGGCGACGAGCAGCACCAGCGCGATCGCGGCAGTAAACGCGACCATCGCGGGACGAAGCGGCGCAACAACCGCCTCGGCAACCGCGCTCACCGGCACACGGACCCGCTCCGGCCCCGCGCGATTCGCGTTCGCGATGCTTTCGAGTTCCGAAGAAAGCTGCAGCGGCGTGAACCCATCCTGCAGTCGTCCGATGATCGCGAGTGCTCCGCGCTGCGCGAAGTCCGGCACCCAGCCCGCTCCGGTCCAGAGGTCCGGCACCAGCGGGACCGTCCCGTTCTCCAGTCGAATCGGTGGCGGAAACTCGAAATCGCGCGGCAGCACACCGATCACCTCGTGCGGTACGCCGTTCACGTCGATCGTTCGCCCGACAATGTCGCGTCGCCCACCGAACTGCGTCTGCCAGAACCCATGCCGCAGCATCACACGCGGCGGCGACGGATGAACATCGTCCGTCGCACTGAAATTCCTGCCCAGCAGCGGCGCCACACCAAGCGTAGGCAGCAGCGATGACGTAGCCGCAAGCGTCCAGACACGGACCGGCTCGCGCCCGGCCGTCACATTGCCCAGCGAGTACGTGTACGTGCCCGCCGACTCGAGCACACGCGACGCTTCGGTCCACGCACGATAGTTGTCGTACTGCGCATGGAACGAGACCAGCTCCCCGGGCTCCGCATACGGCAACGGTCGCAGCAGCACGGCATCGACAACACTGAAAATCGCCGTGTTCGCACCGATGCCCAGCGCAAGCGTCAGGATGGCGGCAAACGAGAACGCGGGAGTACGCCGCAGCAGACGCACCGCATGTTTCGCATCCTGCCAGAAATCCTCGAGCCAGCGACTGCGCTCCACATCCCACACATCTTCGCGAAAGCGCTCCGTGCCGCCGAACGTCAACCGCGCCACTCGCCGCGCCTCGGCCTCCGACATGCCACGCGCACGATTGCGCTCGACGAGTTTCTCCAGATGGAAGGCGAACTCCTCTTCCAGCTCGGCATCACGCATCGCGCGAGAGAACAGCGTCGCACGCACACGCGCCCACATCGTCAGAAGCCTCTCGCGCATCACGCCTCCGCATTCAGGATCAGGTCCACTCCGCGCGACAGCCGCTCCCACTGCGCACGCTCACGCGCAAGCTGCGCTCGCCCGCTCCGCGTCAGCATGTAGTAACGCGCCCGCCGCGCATTCTCCGTCTGCCGCCACTCCGATCGGATCCACCCGCGCTGCACCAGTCGATGCAGCGCCGGATACAGCGAACCCTGGTTCACACTCAGCGCGTTCTCCGACCGCTGCTCGATCAACTCCGTGATCCCCCAGCCGTGCATCGGGCCGAGTTGCAGCGTCTTCAGGATCAGCAGGTCGAGTGTGCCCTTGATCAGATCCCCCGTTCTTGCTTCCGGCACTTTTCTGCTTTCTCTAGAATGTCTGGAGTAACTAGATGCTCTGGGCTGGCGGTGGATGTCAAGAGTATTGTGGTGCGCTCGGGTCGGCGGGCTTTTTCAGGCCGGGCAACTGCCGGGCGGCGGGTACGTGTACGGGAGCGGGAACGGGCGCGTAACACGACCACGGTCGCGGGAACGTGAAGGGGTACGGGCACGGCAGTTCTTCGCTCTCGCTTTCGAATGCATTCAGCCGGGATGAAAAGCCGAGAGCGAAAGCGGGAGCGAAAGCGGGAGCGAGAGCGAGAGCGTTATGAACGTGGCCATTTCGTGTACACTATCTCTTTGCTCTCGACGCGGGCGGCATGCGCGTTGCCTTTTGATGTGCGGTGCCCTGCAGGAGGTCACGACGAGATGGAAAAGCGCAACCTGAGACTTGATGCGACGGTTACGGCCGAGCAGTGGGACATGCTTGCGCGTACTGCGCAGGAGCTTGCGCAGGTGGAGGGGTTCGACTGGAAGCCGGACGCGTGTGACGAGATCGAAGTGTACATGCGGGCGGAGGACGCGCCGGGTGCGTGGCGGGACTGGGTCGCGGGCGGCGGCGATTACGGTGCGCAGCCGATTCGGGTCGCGACGTTTCTCTGGAATAGTGGTGAACCGTTTGCGCGCAACGAACTCGAGCTGCTTCCGGTGTCACCCAACGTGCTGCCGCAGGATGTGGAGCGGATGCAGCGCGACTATGAACAATGGGTACACAATGCGTGGCAGAGGCTGCGGCGCGCATCCGGAATGACGTACATCGAGGCGGGTCACGTCGAACAGGTGTGAACCGGCTTGGAGTGCGTTGATCGGGGCCATGGTGCAGCCGCCTGGAAGTCAGGCAGTGCGAGGAACAGGCGGCGTGCGGCATACCCGGTGCGAACTGTTGTGGGGTGATGCCGTAGGACCGGATGGTTCCGGTAGCGCGCAGAAGGGCGCGCTCAACCAGGCGCCGCGGAACGGTCGCCATGGTGGACAAAGTCGAGCGCGGAGTGTGACGCGACGCCTGGTAACACTCAGGCGTTGACGCAACGCCGGGTAACACTCAGGCGTTGACGCAACGCCTGGCAACATTCAGGCGTGGCTGCGGAGGTTGGCGCGACATCGAAACGCAGGGGGCCACATGCCAGCTCCGCGATTTCACGGGTGGAGAACTCAACTGCCGCTGATCGTGGTCCTGCTTTCCTTTGTTCTGCTCATCCTCGTTCCTGTCGTGATTCACCGCAACACTTCCGCCGCGAGCAAGGCGCTTCGTGAGGAAGTTCGTCCGGCCGGCGCGCTGGTGAGTGAACTTCAGCAGCAGCTCGCGCTGGAGGCGGCGGCTACGCGAGGGTACGTGTACTCCGGCGAAGAGCGCTACATCGGTGCGCATCTGCGCGCGCGTGCATTGCGGGTCCAGGCGTATAACGAGCTGCTGCCGCTGGCGGCCCGCTTCGGTCCGAAGTTCGAGAGTGAGATCAGGCAACTGGGCGCGATTCTGCAAGAGGCGGACGAACTGCTGAATGCGTTCTACACCGGGCGGCTGAGTCGTGCCGAATACATGCGGTACTTTCCGTTGCAGCAGCGTCGGTTCGAAGATGTTGTCGCGCTCACCGTCCTCGCACAGCAGGAGATCGACCGGGTCGTGAGCAGATACCAGGCGCGGATAATCGCGCTGGAGCGTGCTGGCGCGACGTTGACCGTCCTGCTCACGGTGGTCGCGGTGATTGCGGCGCTGCTGGTCGCGCAACTTTCTGACAGATACCGCAAACTCGCGCGTGATTTCGAAGCCCGTGCGCAGCGTCAGCAGGCTTTGCGGGAGATCGGAAGCCAGCTCAGTTCGCTGCTCAGCACGCAGGAAGTGATTCGACAGGTTGCGGAATCCGCGGTCCGAATGACGCCTGCATTCGGGGCGTACGTCGAACGTACGGAAAACGGGCCCGGCACCGAAGTCGAGGTTGTGGCGGTGTCCGGGGCGGGCACTCCGGCGCTCGGCACGCGCATCCCGTACCCGGGCTCACTCTCCGAAGCAATCATCGAAAGCGGCGAGGCGGAGATTGTCAGTGAGGTCGGCGCGATCGGCGAACGGATGGCGCCATACCTCGAGAGCTCCTGCAACCATTGCTCCGGAATGATCGTTGCCCTGGCGTCGGACGAACGGGTGCTCGGCGCTCTTGTGTTGTTGCGCGGGCAGAATGAGCCGCACTTCACCCGCGATGAAGCCAACTTCATCCACGTTCTCGCGGACCTCGCCTCGGCCGCGCTGCGGCGCGTGATGCTGCTCGAAACGATTCGCGCGAGTGAAGCCAGGTATTCGACCATCCTCGAGCACCTGCACGAAATCGTCTGGCTGAGTTCACCCGACTATTCGACTTTCTACTATCTCAGCCCCGCCTACGAGCGCATCTTCGGTCGCAGTCGTGAGGAGTTCCTGAATTCGCCGGTCACATATTTCGATTCGGTCCACCCGGAGGATCGTGAGTGGGTCAGACGAGTGCGCCTGGACAATGGGGCTTCGGAGCTGGAGTACCGGATCATTCGGCCGGATGGCGAAGTGCGCTGGATCTGGTCGCGGATCTATCCCATTCGGAATGAGCGCGGCGAAGTATTCCGACTGGTAGGGATCGGTGAAGACGTAACGCAACGAAAGCTGGCAGAAGCAGAACGTGAGCGGCGGCTCGCGCTGGAACGCAGGACGCACGCGGAAATTGTGACGGTCCTCGAAAGCATCACCGATGCGTTCTATGCGCTCGATCGAGATCTGCGCTTCGTGTATGTGAACCAGGGTGCGGAACGTCTGCTGAACCGGAAGCGGGAGGAACTGATTGGCCAGTCGGTCTGGGATATGTTCCCCGACCTGCGCGGCACGAAAGTGGAACGCGCGTATCGCTACGTCCTGCAAACGCGCCGAAGCGCGCACATGGAGCTGTACTACGCGCCGATCGACAAGTGGCTGGAGGGTCGCGTGTATCCATCCGAGACCGGTGTTTCGGTGTTCTTCCAGGATGTGACGGAACGAATTCATGCCGCGGAAGAGCGACAGAAGCTGCTCCGGCGCGAACAGCAGGCACGGCGCGAAGCGGAAGAACGGCGTGCAGAACTTGATCGTGTGCAGGAAAGCCGGTCGCGACTCATGCGCGGGTTCAGCCACGACCTGAAGAATCCGCTCGGCGCGGCCGATGGCTACCTGCAGCTTCTCGAAGAAGGCATCGTCGACTCGCTCACGGAATCACAGCGAAAAAGTGTGTTGCGCGTACGCGGCTCGATTCGCACCGCGTTGAACCTGATCGACGACCTGCTCGCGCTCGAACGCGCGGAGGCCGGCGAGCTGGAGATCGATCACGAGCTGGTCGACGTTCCCAGGGTCGTCCGTGATGCGGTTGAAGAATACCGGGCCAAAGCGCAAGCCAAGGGACTCCAGCTCGAACTGTCATGCGAACGGGAACTCCCCGCGGTCCAGAGCGATCCCGCACGCATCAAGCAGGTCGTCACAAACCTGCTCTCGAACGCGGTAAAATACACGGAACACGGGCGCGTCAACGTGCGCATCGATGAGCGTGCGGGCGCGGACTCTCCCGCGCCGGGTCGCTGGCTTACCGTTGACGTGATCGACACCGGACCGGGCATTCCAGGCGACCAGCAGAAGTTGCTCTTCCAGGAGTTTCGCCGGCTCAAATCGGCGAAGAAACATCCGGGCGCAGGCCTCGGACTGGCGATGAGTCGGAGTGTTGCACGCGCGCTGCACGGCGCGATTACGCTCGAGAGCAGGCCGGGTGTCGGTTCAACCTTCACGCTCTGGATCCCGCTCGATCCGCAGGCCGGTCACGCCGGCGAGAAACGGCACGCCGCGGATTGAAGCCGTCCGCGCTTGCGGTTACACCGAAGCGTCGGCATTCTGGCTGTACTGGCGTAAGCGACATCGCACCCGATGGACGCCGGCATCAAAGCGATACGAATCGGAGCTGAAATGAAAAGCACCAGGTCGATTCTGGTAGCCACCGATCTTACCGAATCTTCGGACGAAGTTCTGCGCGCCGCGGCGGCGCTGGCAGCACTCACGGATGCGAAGCTGCACATCCTGCATGCGCTCGATTTCCAGCCGCAGCCCTACACCTCGGAAGCACTGCAGCCGCGCACGTTCCAGGGACACATCGATGCCGCGAACCGCGCACTCGACGACCAGATCGCCCGCACACTGCGGCCGGGCGTCGAGATCGGGAGCCGCGAAGTCATCATCTACGTGGCGCACAAGGCGATCCTCGAACGTGCCAAGGATGTCGACGCCGACCTGATCGTGCTCGGGCCGCATCGCAAACGATCCGACCCGGGCGCGTTCATCGGCAGCACCGCGGATCGCGTGATTCGCACCGCCAGCGTGCCGTGTCTGATCGTGCGTCGACCGCTCTCACTGCCGCTTCGTCGCGTGCTTGTGCCCATCGATCTGTCGTCCCCCGCGCTCGGCGCACTGGACGTCGCAATCGAATGGGCGAACGCGCTCCGCCCACATCCATCCGACGCACAGGCCTCGCCCGAACTGCACGTGCTGCACGTGATCCCGCGCGTGTTCGACTTCGAGGATGTCCCGGTCGATCGCAACAATGTCACCGTCGACCTGCACCGCCACGTCGAAAGCGCAAACGCGAAAGTCGGCGGGGCCGTAAAGGCGCAGGAAGAAGTGCGCTGGGGAGACAGTGCCGCCGAGGAAATCCTTCGCACCATCCGCGACGAAAACAGCGACCTCGTGGTCATGGGCACACACGGCTACGGTGCAGTGCGACGCGCACTCATCGGCAGCGTGGCCTCCGCCGTGGCACGCGCGGCAGACTGCCCCGTGCTGCTGGTTCCGCCCTCGCTCTGGGCAAATCGGGAGTAGTCCGCCTCCGTCGAGGAGGAGTATTCGGAGCTGTATCGGGGTCGGTGCAGATGCACGCCAACGCCTCATTGGCGATCAGCAGCGCGTGCTCGGAGTGAGATGCACCTCGTCCATGCACTGTCGTCCCGACCACGCCAGGCGCGACGAGCGCGTTCGCCTGGTATGGTCAATAAAGAACGGGCACGAACTTCGGCCTCTCGAATTCGTGCCCGTTTTACATGCGGCCTTCTACGATTCAGCGCTTACGATTTCAGCGCAGCGATGATTGGATCTTTCGCGCCTCGTCAAGGTGACTTTGCACGACCGGCAACACCTTCTGCTGAATCGCGCTCTTCAACTGCGGGTTCTGTGCTGATGGCAGCAACTGGCTGTTGATCGCATCGAGCGCCTTCTGATGCGAATTCACCATCGCCTCCATGTACGCGCGATCGAACTCCGACCCGTTCATGTTCTCCAGCCGACGGATGATCTGCTGCGTCTCCGACTGCACCTGATTGCTCATCGCGTTGTGCTCGAGCGTGATGTTGTGCTGCTGCAGCAGGGCGGTCATCTCGTCCTCCAGCCGCGTGTGGTCCGCGATCATGCGCCGCGCGTATTCCTTCACCGCATCGTCGTCCGCACGCTCCACCGCAATCTGGCTCGGCTGAATTTCCTCGCGGTTCGACGCCGACAGGATCGCGGCAATATTGCCATCGTCCAGCCGCGCGGTGCCACCAGGCGCCGGAGCCGCAGGCGCGCCCGGTGCCGGCATCTCCGCGCCCGCCGGGGTTGTGTCGGTCGTTACCCCACCGTATTCGCCCCCCTTCGATTCGCTCCGACACGCGCTGCTGCCGACCAGCAGCACTACCGCCGCGAGCAGTCGAATGGTCACATGACGCGCTGCCGTCGGGTATTCCATGCTGTCCTCCGCCTGGGCTCAGTTCTGAACACGAACCGCTCGGGATCCATCCTGCAACTTCAATGCAGGAGGGCAGGAGGATGCTGCAGGGGTCGCCACGCTAGGCGCACTGTCGCGGCCGCGGGCGCGGGCGCGGGCGCGGGCGCGGGCGTGGGCGCGGCGCGGGCCCGGTGGTGGCGCGGTGATGCGGACGGTCAGAGCCGCGGGCGTGGGCGCGGCGCGGGCGTGGGCGCGGGCGCGGCGTGGGCGCGGCGCGGGCGTGGGCACGGAGGCGGTTGCGGTTACGGTTGCGTGGGCGGGCCCGGTGGTGGCGCGGTAATGCGGCCGGTCAGGGGCGTGGACGCGGGCACGGTTGCGTGGGCGGGTGCATTCGGCGCGCGGTGACGCGACCGTCAATTGCCTACTCACCGCGAGCGGACCCGCGGTTGGGCGATTCGCCGCCGGTCAATCGCCCACTCGCCGCCGGATTTTTCGTCGGTGGAGAGTTGACCCGTCCTGCGCTGGTGAATCGTCCGGTCATCGCGTCAAAAGCGGTTGCCAGCGGGCAATCCACCCGCCTGCGAGATGTGAATCGCCCAGTGGCGAATCCATAGGACGGCGATCGGACGATTCGCCGCCGTCAACCGCCCAGCCGTCGCGGGCAGCTGCCCCGATCGGACGATTCGCCGCCGTCAATTGCCTACTCACCGCGATCGAACCCGCGGCTGGGCGATTCGCCGCCGGTCAATCGCCCAATCGCCGCCGGATTTTTCGTCGGTGGAGAGTTGACCCGTCCTGCACTGGTGAATCGTCCGGTCATCGCATCAAAAGCGATTGCCAGCGGGCAATCCACCCGCCTGCGAGATGTGAATCGCCCAGTGGCGAATCCATAGGACGGCGATCGGACGATTCGCCGCCGTCAACCGCCCAGCCGTCGCGGGCAGCTCCCCCGATCGGGCGATTCGCCGCCGTCAATTGCCCACTCACCGCGAACGGACCCGCGGCTGGGCGATTCGCCGCCGGTCAATCGCCCACTCGCCGCCGGATTTTTCGTCGGTGGAGAGTTGACCCGTCCTGCACTGGTGAATCGTCCGGTCACCGCGTCAAAAGCGGTTGCCAGCGGGCAATCCACCCGCCTGCGAGATGTGAATCGCCCAGTGCCGAATCCATAGGACGGCGATCGGACGATTCGCCGCCGTCAATTGCCCACTCACCGCGGGCAGCTCCCCTGATCGGGCGATTCGCCGCCGTCAACCGCCCGCCCGTCGCGGGCAAACCCTCCAATTGTGCGATTCACCGCCAGCAGCAGGTGGGAGTTTCGGGGAAGCACGGTGGCGGTCCGGTCGGGGAACCGCGGCGGTGGCGGTTCCGGCTGCGGTCCCGGACCTGGTCGGCAGCGCGCCCAGTTGGCAGCGGGCCCGGTTAGCAGCGGACCCGGTTAGCAGCGCCCGGTTAGCAGCGCCCGGTTAGCAGCGCCCGGTTAGCAGCGGACCCGGTAAGCAGCGGGCCCGGTTAGCAGCGGACCCGGTTAGCAGCGCCCAGTTAGCTGCGGGCCTGGTCGGCAGCGCGCCCGGTTAGCAGCGGACCCGGTGAGCAGCGGACCCGGTGAGCAGCGGACCCGGTGAGCAGCGCCCCGGTAAGCAGCGGGCCCGGTCGGCAGCGGGCCCGAGTGGCAGCGGGCCCGGTTGGCGCGCGTTCGCGTGGCAGAGCGGGAGCGGCTCCGGTCAACGGCAACGCGAGCGGCTGCCCACCCCGGCCGCTACATCGCCGCCACGGCACCGCCACAGGCGCGTGTGCGAATCAGAACGCGAAGTAGGCGGCGAGCTGATCGCGGACGCGAGAGCGTGCGCGGTGCAGCAACACGCGCTGATTGGTTTCGCTGATCGACAGGGTCTGGCAGACCTCGCCGGAGCTCAGTCCTTCGATGTCGCGCAGGGTGATGACCCGCTGCTGGCCGCGGGGCAGGGTCGCGATCGCGGACTTGATGCGTTCGGTCAGCTCGGCGGCGAGGACGTGCTCTTCAGGGCCGCGGAGGTGAACGGCCTGCTCGCCCCAGGCCGGCGGCGATGCCTCGAACGGGGTCGGCAGCTCGCTGTCGGAGGCGCCTGGCTGCTGTGCGGCGGCGGTCGAGAACGTGATCGTGCGGGCCTCGCGCTTGGCGCGTGTACGCGCGCGATTCACGAGGATGCGGAACAGCCAGGTCTTGAACGAGGAGCGGCCCTCGAAGCGGTCGATGCCGGAGAGGACGGCGAGCCAGGTATCCTGGATCACTTCCTCTGCTTCTTCCCGGCTTCGTACGAAGCTCATGGCAAGGCGCAGCATGGCGGGGAAATACAGCTCCATTGCGCGCTCGAATGCTTTTTCGTCGCGGGCGCGCAGCGAACGCACGAGGCCGTGGTCCGCGTCCGCGTTGGCGATCGGTTCCGGCGGCGGCAGAGCGGCGTTGGCATAGAGCCCGACGCGCTCCTCGGGACGACGCAGTCGTCGAGGGTTGTAGAACACCGGAAAAACTCCTCCTGGATGAAACAAATGGCCCGTGGCGGCGAACGCCACGGACCGGTTAACTGCGTCTACCCCGGTAGCGGACTGTTTGCTCCGTTGCGGCCGGGGACCGGGTGGGAGCACGAAGACCCGATTCCGGCAGGCACGTAGCGTGCCGGAGATCGGTGCGAATCCTCTACAGTCCATCCTGGCACCGAATCGTTACAGTGGCAAGGGAGTGCGCGCGAACTTGTAACAAAGCGGGTTCTCGGAGAACAGTGGATATGTGAGAGGAGGTGAACTCGTCCACCGAAACAACAGAAGGATCGTATGAGCGAATCGACAGTCGAACTTGCGCGCGAATCACCGACCCGGCGCAACGGGAACAAGCCCGTGCTGAGTGACGAGGCACGGCTGGAGGAGCTGAAGACGCGGCTGGCGAATCGATTGAATCGTTTGTCGCTCGAGTTGATGTCGCAACTGGCGGAACGTGTGATTCCGCTGGACGACGTCGAGGGCAGCACCCGGCGGAAGCGGGAGAATCCGCTGCAGGCGCGGGTCCGGCTGCTGGGGCAGCTTGCGTCGGGGCTGGCGATCGCGCCGGCGGAGACGCTCCCGGCGGAGGGCGCGGGCTACGGCTCGAGCGTCGCGGTCGAGGACGTCGAAACGGGGGAGCGCACGAAGTACCTGCTGATGATCGGCGCGCTGGTCGACATCGATGCAGGCCAGGTCTCGCTCGCATCGCCGATTGGCCAGGCGCTGCTCGGGCGCAGTCCGGGAGACATCGTCACCGTCGAGCTGCCGCTGCGGGAACGCCGCTTGCGCATCCTCGACGTCACGACACTGGATGCGACTCTGACAAACATGGAAATGCTGCAGGAATAACACGCGTCATTGTTCCTGCAGCCGAAACGGAGAAAATGCTGCAGGAAGCGACAATCAGCCTTCCTTCCTGCAGCATGCACACGCATGCGTCCACTTTCACTCAAAACGATTCTCGTAGCCACCGACGCCGTCGACGACGACGTGCTGCCCGCACTTCGATCCGCGGCCGAACTTGCGCGACTCGCCGATGCCCGGCTCTACGTCATCCATGCGACCGAACGTTCGGATGAAACCGAAGCACGCGTCCTGGACCAGTTGAATCGGGCGGGCATCGCCCCTGACGCGCCGACCGAGATCATCGTGGAGCCGGGGCCGCCGGGTGCAATCGTCGGACAGGAAGCGCGACGGCTGGGCGCGGATGTGGTGTTCCTCGGGCCACACCGCCGCGAGCGCGGCGACCTGGCCGGCAGCACCGCCGACCGCGTGGTCCACATCGCGGCGGTACCCTGCCTGATTCTGCCGGTACAACTGCCCCTTCCGCTCGATCGGGTGCTCGCTCCGGTCGACTCGTCCGATGGTGCACGCGGCGCGCTCGCGGTCGCGATGACCTGGGCCTCCGCACTGCGCCCGCGCGGGAAGCAGGCCGAACTCGCCGTGCTCCACGTCACGCCGCGAGATGCGACGGACTCCGCGCTGCAGGCCGCGCTGGATCGGGAGGTCGACCTGGTCCGCGACCAGCTCGCCGGCGCCGCCCGGCTCCAGATCCGCACCATCGCCGATCAGTCGGATACCGCCGCCGACACGATCCTCAAACGTGCGCGCACGGAATCCACCGACCTGATCGTCATCGGCACCCGTCGCACCAGCCTCAGCACCGCCGCCATGCTCGGCAGTGTCTCGTCCGGTGTGGTGCGGCGCGCTCGCTGCCCGGTGCTGCTCGTTCCACCCGAGGTCTGGACCGCCGAATCGCCCGCCACCTGACCGTTACGCCGGAAGCGGGTCGGGCACCGTGCGCTGCGCGGCGAGTGGCGGCATATACAACACCGGACAGGGCGCCTCGGCCAGCAGCAGCGTGTGCAGCGTTTCCGCGAATTCCAGCTCTTCGTCAGCCCCTTCCGCATCGATGAGCGCCGCGATCAGCGCGGGTGCGCTCTCGCCGAACGTTCGCCGCAGCGCTTCGGCCGCGTGGATCCGACACGACGGCGCACCGTCGGCCGGTTCGGGACACAGCAGCACGTCGAGTTCGAGCGTTCCGCCCTTCGTTTGCGTCTGCGACGGCGCGTGCAGCGGCTGTACCGGCAACGCGCGCAGTGTCCGCAGCCACCGCTGCGTGCGCAGGAACACGTCCGGTGCGACACGTGGGGTAAGCGCCTGGATCACACTTCGGCTGCTGTTGCTCTCCGCGTGTGCTCGCACGAAGAAACACGGTGTCCGTACGCTGGCGAGTGTGCGCAGCGCAATCGAATCGGCGAAGTGCGATGCGCCCGCGACGACCATGTCGGCGAGGCCGTAGGCCGCCTGACGGATCAGCACCTGCTCCGGCGAGTTGTGGTCGAGCACGGTTTCATACGCGATGCCGGTTCCGGCGGTGACGCGGGCGCCCTGCTCGGCGAGTGCCGCGGATGCGGTCTGTATCCGCTGATCCAGCGAGGGCACGCTGAACAACACTTTGCGCAGCGACTTCCCCAGCGCGGCGAAGGGGTGCACAACACGCAATCTGGCCTGCGTCTGAAGCGCGATCTGCGCGGCGTAACGGACCACGACGTCCGAGTCTTCGCCGAGATCACTGATCGCGACGACCAGGCGGAGGCGATCATTCTGCACGTCGACCTCACAGGCAACCGCGCCGGCTCCATTGCCGGCAGCCAACAGTACAGTGCTCCGGTGCGGGGTTCCGTTACACGCGGGGGAACGGCAAAAACGGCAACAACGGCAACAACGGCAACAACGGCCGATAGCGAAAGCGGGAGCGAGAGCGAGAGCGTTTGGGACGGCGACGGCAACTGCAACGGACGAAAACGAAATCGAAATCGAAATCGAAATCGTTTTATGGGGTCAGGACGAGGGCGCCGTGGGCGGTACCGGTGCGGAGGGCAGTGAGGGCTTCGTTCGCGTGGGCTAGGGGGAATTTTTGCACGACCGTCTCGACGGGCACACGCGCGGCGATCTCGAGGAATTGCAGGCCGTCGTCGCGGGTGAGGTTCGCAACAGAGCGGACGACGCGTTCGCCCCAGAGCAGGTCGTAGCTGAACGCGGGGATGTCGCTCATGTGGATGCCGCCGCACACGACGGTGCCGCCTTTGCGTACGGCGCGCAACGCACGCACGACGAGTTCGCCGGCGGGCGCGAAGATGATCGCGGCGTCGAGCGGTTCGGGCGCGTCGACATCGGCTGCGCCGGCCCAGACGGCGCCGAGTTCGCGCGCGAAGTCCTGTGCCGCATCATCGCCGGCGCGTGTGAACGCGTACACTTCCCTGCCCTGCCAGCGCGCGACCTGCGTGACGATGTGTGCAGCGGCGCCGAAGCCGTAGATGCCGAGGCGATGCGCATCGCCAGTGAAACGCAGGGAGCGGTAACCGATCAGTCCGGCGCAGAGCAGCGGTGCGGCGTGATCGTCGGGGTAGCCGTCGGGGATCGGGAAGCAGTAGCGCGCATCCGCGACCGCGTATTCGGCGAATCCGCCGTCGACATCGTAGCCGGTGAACTTCGCGCGATCGCACAGGTTCTCGCGACCGCTCGTGCAGTAGTCGCACGTGCCGTCGGTCCAGGCGAGCCAGGGCACACCGACGCGCTGACCACGCTCGAGTGTGCTGACATTGCTGCCGGTCTCCACGACTGTACCAACGATCTGGTGGCCGGGGATGACGGGCTGTTTGTGCGGCGGTAACTCGCCATCGACGATGTGCAGGTCGGTCCGGCAGACGCCACACGCATGCACGTGCAGCAACACCTGATCCGCACCTGGCTCCGGCGTCGGCACATCCTCGAGTTGCAGCGCCTCACCCGGCCGATGCAACACCATCGCGCGCATACTCATCGCACTTTCGCCATGCTTCGCACCCGAATCCACTCAACGCTCTCATACCGCCGCGCAACCAACCTCTGCCTCCGTTTTGCAGTCTATGCAAATCCGTCCACGGCGCCGAAACAGCAATTCGCATCACCACGCCTCGCTTTGTCTGTCTGCGCAAATCCGTCCACGGCGCCGAAGCAGCAATTCGCATCACCTCGCCTCCGACTTGCATCGTGCACGAATCGGGTCAGCAGGAGATAGCACATGGAGCGCGCGGTTCCCGCTGCAATCGATCCGTGGGTTCTCGTCTACGACGGCTTCAACCCCGAACAGGAGGGGCTGCGCGAAGCGCTGTGCGCGCTGGGCAACGGCCTGTTCGTCACACGCGGCGCAGCCGAAGAAGCGGATGCGGATGGCGTGCACTACCCCGGCACCTACCACGCCGGCGGCTACAATCGACTGACCAGCGAAATCGCGGGCCACACCGTCGTCAACGAAGACCTGGTCAACTTCCCGAACTGGCTGCCGATTCGCGTCGACGCGGAAGATGGCGAATCCCCGCTGTTCGCAACTGACGCGCTGCTACTGTACCGGCAGGAGTTGCACCTGCGCGACGGTGTGCTGCTGCGACGTTACCGCGTCCGCGATGCACAGGGCCGCGTGACCGCGGTGGAAAGTCGACGCCTGGTCAGCATGTTTTCGCCGCACCACGCTGCAATTCAGTACACCGTGACGCCCGAGAACTGGAGCGGCACGCTACGGATTCGCGCCGAACTCGACGGGTCCGTCACGAATACCGGAGTCCCGCGCTACCGCCAGCTCGCGACGCATCACCTGCGACTGCTCAACTCGGGTGGCGTCGCGCCTGAAGGCTGCTACCTGGTCGTCGAGACGAATCACTCGCGCATCCAGGTCGCGCTCGCTGCACGGACCCGCATCTTTCGCGACGACCAGCACGCGGAAGCAGAGCGTCGCATGATCGGCGAACGGACCAGTCGCGTCGGCGAAGAGCTTCGTGCGCACGTTGGTGCAGGCGAATCGATTCGCATCGAGAAGGTGGTCGCGATCTACTCGTCGCGCGATCGCGGGATCGCGGAGCCCGGCACGGAAGCACGGCTGGCCATCGCCGATGCGCCCGATTTCCACGTGCTGCTCGAGCGGCACCGCACCGCATGGCTTGCACTGTGGCGACGGTACGACATCGAGATCGGTACGCCCGGCAGCACGGCGCTCGCACGTGAACAGCTCATCCTGCGACTCCACATCTTCCACCTGCTGCAGACCATCTCGCAACACACGGTCGACCTCGATGTCGGCGCGCCTGCACGCGGACTGCACGGCGAGGCGTACCGCGGGCACGTGTTCTGGGATGAGCTGTTCATCTTCCCGTTCTTCAATTTCCGCACGCCGGTGATCACGCGCTCGCTGCTGCTCTACCGCTACTACCGACTCGACGCGGCACGCGACCTCGCCCGCGCAGCCGGCTACAGCGGCGCGATGTACCCGTGGCAAAGCAGCAGCGACGGCCGCGAAGCGACGCAACAGCTCCACCTCAACCCGCTGTCCGGTCTGTGGGGCCCCGACTACAGCCACCTGCAGCGACACGTGAACGGCGCGATCGTCTACAACCTCTGGCGCTACTGGCAGGTGACCGGCGACCTCGGCTTCCTGCTGCACTACGGCGCGGAGATGATGCTCGAGATCGCGCGGTTCTGGGCCAGCATCGCACACTTCAACGCACAGCGCGGCCGCTACGAGATCCACGGTGTCATGGGCCCCGACGAATACCACGAGCATTACCCCGATTCGCAGAGCGGCGGCGTCAACAACAACGCATACACCAACGTGCTCGCGGTCTGGTGCCTTATGCGCGCACTCGACATGATCGACATCGTCGGACAGTCCCGCCGCGCCGAACTCATCGCACACGTCGGACTCGATGAACACGAACTGCGACGCTGGGACGACATCTCACACAGGATGTTCATCCCGTTCCACGGCGATCGCATCATCAGCCAGTTCGAGGGCTTCGAGCTGCTCGAGGAATTCGACTGGGAAGGCTACCGCGCACGCTACGGCAACATCGAACGACTCGACCGCATCCTACGCGCCGAGAATGATTCGACCGACCACTACCAGGTCTGCAAACAGGCCGACGTCAACATGCTGTTCTACCTGTTCGAGAAGGACCAGTTGCGCGGACTGTTCGAACGGCTCGGCTACGCGTTCGACGACACGCTCATTCAGCGCAACATCAGCTATTACATGCAGCGCACAGCACACGGCTCGACACTGAGCCGCATGGTGTTCGCCTCCATGATCCACGAACTCGACTGCAATGAGGGATGCCGTCTCTTTTTCGACGCACTGCGCAGTGATGTTGACGACGTGCAGAAAGGCACGACCGCCGAGGGCATCCACCTCGGCGCGATGGCGGGCACCGTCGCCATCGTGCTGCACCGCTACGCGGGCTTTCACCTCGACGCGCGAGGCCCGGCATTCCTGCCCGATGTGCCGGAACGGCTCGAACACCTGCGCTTTCGCGTGCACTGGCAGACACGATGGCTCGATGTTGACCTTACGCCCGATCGCCTTCGGATCACGGCGGACCAGGATCAGCCGGAGCCGATTCCGGTTAGGGTCCGGCACCAGCCGTTTGCCGTGCTGCCAGGCGCGACGGTTGAAGTGGCGCTCCGCTGACGGCCGCAGCGAATCGTCCACTCAGCCGCTCCACCGCCGCGATTGTGCGGTTTGCGTCGCCAGCGCTGCAGCGAATCGCCCACTCAGCCGCTCCACCGCCGCGATTGTGCGATTTGCGTCGCGAGCGCTGCAGCGAATCGCCCACTCAGCCGCTCCAGCGCCGCGATTGTGCAGTTTGCGGCGTAAGCGCGGCGGCGAATCGCCCACTCACGTGCGTGTTTTTTGCCCGGTGCGGGATTCACCACTCCCAAGTGGGTCAATTGTCCGCTCGCTGGGGCCGTTTCCGAGTTGACTGGAGAATCCACCCGGTGGAGAGCGGGCAATTGTTCACTCGGCCCGAACAGTTGCGGTGATTGCGGGATTCGCCGTCGGCTGCCCGCGGCGCCGACCGCAGAGGCACACCCGCCGAGGTCCGTTAGCCGCAGGAGCCGCCTCCTCCGCAGGTACACCCGGGAGAGGGTCCCTGGCCATCCGCCGCCGGCCGCGGTCATCGGTTCGCGCCACCGCTCCCGCCCCGGGAACGAGTCCGCGTCCTCTCCTTGACTACCGCGGCAGCGACGCCGGCAACAAACAACGACAACGACAACGACAACGACAACGGCAACGGATTACAAACGAAATCGAAAGCGAAATCGAAATCGAAATCGAAATCGAAATCGAAATCGAAAGCGAAAGCGAGAGCGAGAGCGAGAGCGTTTGGGGCGGTGGGGTTGGCGGGCGCGCGGGCTTCACGGAACGAAACGCGGGGATAGTGTTACAAGCGGTTAAGATCGCGCGATTGGACGAATTGCCGCGCGGTCTCCTGCGGTAGTCCTGAACTCTTGCCTTGCTGGATCGACGTCCCGTCGAGCAGTATCGAATCACTGGCCTCCCGGATGGGGGCCGCACCGGAAGTGTGTAGCATGGAATCTGTACACGTGTCCCATCGTCGTCGTGTTGCCCCGCTCGCGCTGGGGATTGCCCTTGCGCTTACCGCGATCGCTTCGGCCGGAGCCAGCGCGCAGACCGGCATTCGCACCGAGTTCTTCCTGCAGCCGGAAGCGCGCATCTCGCGCGTCGGCGACGGCACGGCGGTTGTCTCGGGGCTGAACGCGGGGTGGCTGGTCAACAACTCGCTGATCCTCGGTGGTGCGAGCTTCAACACGAAGTACGGCGTCGAGCCGGAAGTCACCCTCGCCGATGGCGCGCACAAGGCCGACTTCAAGTACAGCGGCGGGCTGATCGGCTGGAAGCTGAACCACTCGCCGGTGCTGTCGACGTCGCTCACGACCGTGGTCGGTCGCGGCACACTGCAGGGGTCGTACGACCAGAAGCCGATCCTGGCCGAGAAGTTCTGGGTATTCGAACCGATGGCGAGCGTGAACTTCAAGCTGCACCGGATGGCGACGCTCTCGGCCGGCGCGGGGTACCGCGCAGTGGCGGGTGGCCGATTCAACGACGTGAGCAAGTCGGACGTGAGCAGCCCGACCGCCCGGATCGGCATCTCCATCGGCCTCTGATTGGTCGGGCTCGTCCGGTCGCCCCTGTCGGCGGTGCGGCGGGACGGGAGGACCGCGCCCGCCTCTGAGGCGGGGGTCGGGGGGCGGGGGTGGCTGCCTGGGCTGACCCGGCCGCAACCGCCTACGCCTACGCGGCCGCAACCGCAATCGGGGACGGCCGCGGTTTACGGATCACGCAACCGGTTCCGCCCCCGCAGCCGGAACCGGAACCACAACCGGCATCGGAGCCGGGCCCGGCACGAAGCCGGCCTCCAGCCAGGCAAGCAGGATCTGCTCGAGCCGAACGCGCTCTTCCTCACGCGGCAGGGTGTGGATGGCGTCGGGCATGATCTCGACGTGCGTGATTTCCTCGAGGCCGATGCCGGGGAACGCGTCGCGGAGCTGGTTGCGGTAGTTGTAGTGATGGCGCTGGGTACCAGTGATGAGGTAGCAGATCCGGACCCCGCGTTGCACAAAATTCCTGAGTGCGGCTTCGACCGCCCGTTTCTCCACCTGTGGGGAAGCGGGCGTTTGTTGTATGGCCGATGGGGCCTCCAGGGCGGGACGGACGCGCTGGGCGAGGTGCCTGAAGAGCTGGTAATGCCCGAGCACGAGTCGAAGCCAGGCGGATGGGCGGACCAGCCAGCGCCAGGCGCGCAGCGCGTGCGACTTCCAGGTCGTGAAGATCCGGGTCGGGTCGACCATGACGATGCCGACGATGCGCGGATCGTAACATGCCGCGACGAACGCGTGGTCGGCGCCGGAGCAGAGGCCGAAGATGACGAACTGTCGGGCGATGCCACGCCGCTCGAGGATGTCGAGCGCGGCGCGCACAGCCGTCAGGTTCTCCTGCAGCAGCATGCCCCCGGTGCCGAGCGTCCGGCTGTCGCCGATGCCGGGCAGGTCGAACCGGAAGCACACGACCCCATGCGCCGCCAGCGTTCGCGCCAGCCGCACATGCAGCCGGCCGGGCCCGACCCGGTGGATCACCCCTGCATTCAGGAACACGACCGCGATAGGCGCGCCCTCCTGCGTTGCGCCGGGGCGGGTGACGATCCCGACCAGTGCGCCCGCGGGGCCGAAATTGAGCACGGTTTCTTTCACGTGAGCCACTCCGCGATGCGCTCGACCGCCTTGACCGGGACCTGGCCTCGCCAGATCGCCCTGTCCTCCTGCCAGGCGGCGGGTTGTTCGAGCCATTCCATTTCGACGCGGAAATCCTCGGCGAGCCGGTCCGCCGCCGTGGTGCGGTCCTCGACCTGGGTGAGCAGCACGAGCACACGTTCAGCGGACCCGGGCGTGTACGACTCGGGTCGGAGCCGACGCACCTGCTCGACGAACCGGGCGGGAACACGCCAGGAGCCGAGACTCGCAAAGCCGGGATTCGCCCCGATCGGCACCCCCCATTCATGCAGCCAGGCATTGCCGTTCGTGACCGGATCCCAATAGACGATGCGTCGCACGCCGGCCAGCGACTCCGCACCTCGCGCGGCTACACACGCGCCGCCGCGCAGCCCGACCAGGTCGACCTGCTGGACCCCACTCAGCGCGCGGACTTCCCGCATCGCCTCGCCGAGATCGTCGGTCCACTGCTCGAGATCGAAGTTGGTCGAGTCGCCCCACGAGTCGCCGGCCCCGGAGTAGTCGAAGCGCAGCACATGACAGCCACGCGCGGCGAGTCGCTTGGCCAGCGAATGCAGCGAACGATGCGCGTGCTGGTACTCCCCGGCCCACGGCGGACAGAGCGCCACCGCGCCGACCGCTTCGCCCCGCGGCGGGTGATGAAACCCGAAAAGCTGCCGCCCCGGCTGCCCGAAGAAAAACCCACTCATGTGACCCTCGCCTGGTCTCGCACACAAACGGGCATCCCCGTGACGCCGAATCCGCAGCCCACAGCCGCTGCCGCGCCCGCGCCCGCGCCCAATGCGGCGCCCAATGCGGCGCTCATGCGCGCACCGGCTTCGGCAGAGTCGCGGCGAGGTCCTGGAGCGTGTGGAAGAAGAGCGCGCGCGGTTCGAGGCGATGGCCGGTTCGCTCTTCGATGCGCGCGACCGCCTCCATCGCGAGCAGCGAGTGCCCACCGAGTTCGAAGAAGTTGTCGCTGCGCGCTACGTGCTGCAGGCCCAGCAGTTCGGCCCAGACTTCGGCGATGATGCGTTCACTCGCGAGCAGCGGCTCGGCTGCCACGGTGTGTTCGGGCGGCGACGGCGCCGGGTCGGGGAAACGGTTCCGGTCGACCTTCCCGTTCGCGGTGAGCGGGAACGCCTCCATCGACACGAACACCGCGGGCACCATGTACGCCGGCAACTGCCCGGCCGTCCACGCGCGCAGGTCCTTCACCACGACCTGGGAGCGCTCCGCTCGATTGGGTGCATGCGCGGGTTGGCGCCAAGCGTTCGGCTCTCCCGGCGTGCCGTCCGGGTCATGGATGATGTAGGCGACCAGCCGGTCATCGCGGACGACGACCGTCGCGTCGCGGACGGCGGGATGCGAGCGCAGCACGGCCTCGACTTCCCCGAGTTCGATGCGATAGCCGCGCACCTTGACCTGGTGGTCCAGCCGGCCGAGGTGTTCGAGGCGGCCGTCGGCGTGGGAGCGCACGAGGTCGCCGGTGCGGTAGATCCGCTCGCCGGGGTGGAACGGGCTCTGGACGAAGCGTTCGGCCGTGAGGTCCGGCCGGCCGATGTAGCCGTTGGCGACGCCTGCCCCGCCGATCCACAGCTCGCCCGGCACACCGATCGGCACGGGCTGCAGCGCATCATCGAGCACGTACAGTCGCGTGTTGGCGATGGGCCGGCCGATCAGGATCGCCTCACCCGGGACGACGCGCTGCACAGTCGACCAGACCGTCGTCTCGGTCGGGCCGTACATGTTCCACACCTCGGCGACGCGCTCGAGCAACTGCTCCGCGATATTCAGCGGCAATGCCTCGCCGCCGCACAACACGCGCAGGTCACGTTTGCCGCTCCACCCGGCCGCGAGCAGCAGCTTCCAGGTCGCGGGCGTCGCCTGCATCAGCGTGATGTCTTCGGCGCGGATGCGTCGCGCGAGGACGTGTCCATCGCCGACTTCTTCTTCGTCCGCGATGACGACGCGCGCGCCGACCGTGAGCGGCAGGAACAGCTCGAGCGCGGCGATATCGAACGAAATCGTCGTGACTGCGAGCACGGCGTCATCCGCAGTGATGCCGGGTTCGCGCGCCATCGAGCGCAGGAAATTCGCCAGCGCGCGATGCGATACCTCGACACCCTTCGGCTGCCCTGTCGATCCCGAAGTAAAAATCACGTACGCGGGATTGTCGCCGACGCCCGCATTTGTCGTCACGTCGAGGCGCGCTACACCGTCGCGAGTGAGCATTGCCGCGGCGCCGCTCTGCTCCAGCATGTAGCGGACACGCGCCTCGGGATACGTGGGGTCGATCGGCACGTACGCAGCGCCTGCACAGTGGATGCCGATGAGGCCGGCGAGAAGTTCGCGACTGCGCTGCATCATGATGGCGACGCGATCGCCGGGTCTCACGCCGCATTCGACGAGTGCACCGCCGACGCGTTGCGCCGCATCAAGCAGTTCGGCGTAGGTGTAGCTGCCGGTCGGCGAATCGACGGCGATGCGATTGGGGGTGCGTGCGGCCTGTTCCGCGATCATGCGTGGCAGGTCCGCGTCGTCGGGCCAGACCTGTTCCGTGCGATTCCACTCCTCGAGCAGCAGTTGGCGTTCCTGCGCGGGGGGCGCGCCGATGTCGGCGATGCGTGCGTCGGGCTGTGCGATCGCGCGCGTCAGAATCTCGACGTAGTGATCGAGCAGGCGCTGCGCGGTTTCGCGATCGAACAGGTCGGTGTTGTAGCTGATCTGGATGCCGGAACCGGTCTCGTGCAGCAGCACATTGAGCGTGACGTCGAACTGTGCGACGCCGAGGCGCAGGATCAGCGGCTCCACCGTCACATCGTTCAGCCAGCGCGCCGGCGCGGGCGCATTCGCGAGGTTGAACAGCACCTGGAAAATCGGTGCACGACTCGTGTCGCGCGTCGGATTGAGTTCCTTCACCAGCAGTTCGAAGGGCAGGTCCTGATGCGTGTAGGCGTCGAGCGCGGTGTGGCGAACCTGTTCGACGAACTGCCGGAACGTGGGGTCGCCCGAGAGGTCGTTGCGATGCACGAGTGTGTTCACGAACGTGCCGATCAGCGCCTCGATCTCATGCTGCGTGCGATTCGCGATCGGCACACCTACCGCGATGTCCTGCTGTCGTGTGCGTGTGTGCAGCAGCACGTTGAACACGGCCAGCAGCACCATGAACGGCGTCGCCTTCAGCGAACGTGCGAGCCGGTGGATGCCGGCTTCCATCTCCGCGGAAATCGGCGCGAGCACCCGGTCACCGCGGAAGCTGAAGAACGTGGGTCGTGGCCGATCCGTGGGCAGGTCGAGCGGGTGCACGTCGTGCAGCTTCGCCTTCCAGTAGTCGAGCTGCTCCGCGAGCACGGGACCGTCGCGGAAGCGGCGCTGCCAGACGGCGAAGTCGCGGTACTGCACCGGGAGCGGTGGCAGTGCTTCGATGCCGCGCTCGTACACAAGTGCGACTTCACGCGTCAGGATGCCGAACGACCACTGGTCGCCGGCGGCGTGATGCAGGACAACCGCGAGCAGATGCTCCTGATCATCGAGCTTCGCGACAGCAACACGCAGAAGCGGCCCTTCCGCAAGGTCGAACGGTCGCGCGACGTAGTCCGCGAACTGGTCGCGCGCGATGTCCAAACGCATCGCCGCAGGCAGTGAGCGCAGATCGATGAAGTGTGTTTCATGGTTCGGCGCTGGCAGCACGATCTGGTGCGGTTTGCCGCGGTCGGTGCGAATCACGGTGCGCAGCATCTCCTGCCGCTGCGCGACCGCATCGAGCGCACGGAAGAACCGATCGACATCGAACGGCCCGACGACACGCGCACCGCGCACCATGTTGTACGCTGTATCGGTCGGCGACAGCTCGTGCAGGAACCACATCCGCTCCTGCGAATACGACAGCGGAAACGTATCGAGTTGATCAGCGGGTTCGACGGGCGGGAGTGCGGGTGTGTGCGCACGATGCGCGTGGATCCACTCCGCCGTTTCCGCGATGGTCGGGTGATCGAACAGCCGGCGCAACGGCAGCTCGATTTCGAACACCGACCGGATGCGCGCCGCCACCTGTGTCGCCGACAGCGAGTGCCCGCCGAGTGCAAAGAAATCGTCGGTTACACCGATGTCCAGCTCACGCACACCGAGCACTTCTGCCCACAACTCGCGCAGCGTCAGCTCTTCCGCATTGCGCGGTGCGACGCGTGTCTCGTGGGTGGGAGTGCTGCCGGTCGGAAGCTGGCGATAGTCGATTTTCCCGGATGTGGTGCGTGGCAGCCGGTCGACAGTGGTCCAGATGGTCGGAATTGCGAAGGCGGGCAGTCGCTCGCGGCACCATGCCTGGAGTTCGGCGATGATTGCATCGCCCGTCTGGCACAGCTTCGCTGCCGCAATACATGCCGCGAGCTGCAGGCTGTCATCGGCGCCGGGGACCGCGTGGACTGCGGCTTCGGACACGGCATTGTGCGACGCCAGGACCGCTTCGACTTCGCGCGGCTCGACGCGCTGTCCACGAATCTTGAGCTGCCGATCGGCGCGGTGCAGGAACACGTAATGCCCATCGGGCCGCCGCCGGACGATGTCGCCGGTGCGGTAGAGCATTGTGGAATGTGATTGCGCATCGGGCTCCGACCGGGTCGCAGACCGCGATGTCGTTGCGGTCCGGCTCTCGAAGGACGCCCAGTCCGGGATGAACGCGCGTGCGGTCAGCTCGGGGCGGTTCCAGTAGCCACGCGCGGTTGCGCTGCTGCGAATCGCGAGTTCACCGCGCACAGGATCCTGCTGGCCATCAGCATCGAGCAGCACAGGCAGCACGTCGCCGACCGGCTGACCAATCGGGATTTCACGACTGTGGCGGTGCAGGTCGCGAGGAACCTCGTACGCAAACGAGAAGCTGTGTTCCGCGGATCCGTAGAGATTGATCAGCCGCGCTGCTTCCGGGAAGCTCGCGTCGAAATACTCGACCTCTCGTGTGCTTACAGCTTCACCACCCAGGACAACCACTCGAATTCCGGTGAAGTCCGCATCGGGCGCACTGTTCGCGATCGTGCGGAACACTGTGGGCGTGGTGTGCAGCGTCGTACAGCCGTGGTCGTGAAGCAGATTCGGGAGTGTCGCAAAGTCACTGCGTGTCAGATCGACGAAAACAACAGTCGCACCGCGCAACAGCCCGCCGAACAGGTCCATTAGCGACGCATCGAACGAAAGCGACGCGGTCAGCGTCACGCGGGCATGCGAATCGATGCCGGTGACGTGTGCGTAGCGCTCCGCCTGCCGCAGCAGATTCGCGTGTGTCTGCACCACCGCTTTCGGCTGCCCCGTCGATCCGGACGTGTACAGCAGGTACGCGACGTCATCGCCGCGTGGATGCATCTGCCTGTGAGCGGTGCTTTGCGCAGCGTGCGTGTGTTCAGCGAGTGCGTGTGCAGCGGAAGCATCGTCCAGCGTGAGTGCATTGAGCGCGTCGGTTGCGGTTGCGTCGAGCGCGATTACACGAGCGCACCCATCGAGAACCGATGCAGCGCGATCCACCAGCCCCGGTGCTGCAAGCACGAGCGCGATTCCGGCATCCTCGGCCATGAATCGCAGGCGCGTTGCGGGATACGCGGGATCGAGCGGCACGTAGGCGCGACCCGTCAGCATTACCCCGAGGATTGCGGCCGCGGCGTGCACGCCATGCTCAACAAAAACGCCGACCGGGGCACGTCGTCCCGACTCTGCGTCATTGTCACACAACGCATCAATCAACGTTGCGATGCGCATCGCATCCACTCGCAGCTCCGCCCACGTCACCTCGCCGGTTTGATCGACGAGTGCCGTGCGTTCCGGCGTGGCATCGCATACCGCAAGGATGCGATCAACCACCGTTTTATCGTCGCGCGCGCTGTCTTCAGGCCGGGGCGCAGAAGTACGTGGCGCGAGCAATTCATCGATGGCGCGATCCGGATTGCGCGTGCCCTCGATCAGCAGCGTTTCGACCTGCCCCAGCAGAAGCTGCATCCGCGTTTCGGTGAACAGGTCGCGGTTGTAGACAAGCGACAGGTGGATGCGGCCGTCGTGTTCGCGGCCGTAGAGTGTGAGATCGAACTTCGCCTGCCCATCGAACAGGTCGCGAAGCTGCTGTTCATCCGGTGCGGAGAAGACCACACCGGCCGCGCTGTTGCCGATTCGCTCGAGCGGCGCGGGCAGCACGTTGAGCATGACCTGGAAAACCGGCGTGCGGCTGCGGTCGCGCGGCGTATCGAGCGCGTCGACCAGCAGCGAGAACGGCACGTCCTGGTAGACGAACGCTTCGCGCGTGCGCTGGCGAGCGGCGGCCAGCAGTTCGCGGAACGTCGCGTGTTTCGGGACCTGCAGCCGCAGCGCGATCTGGTTCACGAACATGCCGACCAGGTCGCGCAGTTCGGAGCGGGTGCGACCGTCGACTGGCGCGCCGATCACGAGATCGCGCTCGCCACTCGCCTGGTGCAGCGCCGCCGATAGTGCCGCGAGCAGCACCATGAACAGCGATGCGCCTTCGCCGCGTGCGAGGTCGCCGAGGCGTCTCGTCGCATCAGGATCGAGCGTGCACTGCAGCAGCCCGCCGGTGAATGTCTGGACGGCAGGGCGCGGGGAATCGGTCGGCAGGTCGATGGCCGGGGGCGCGCCTTCGAGCTGCCCGGTCCAGTAGGCGAGGGCGCTGTCTCGGCGCTCGCCGTGCCAGAGCGCGCGTTCCCAGCGGGTGTAGTCGCTGTAGCCGATCGGCAGCGGTGCCGGCTCGCGGCCGGCGTACAGCTCGATCAGGTCGCGGTAGAACAGCAGCAGCGCGGTGCCATCGACCGCGATGTGGTGGAACGCCGTGACCAGGTGGTGCTGCTCCGCGCCTGTCGGCAAGAGCACCGCCCGGAACGGCAACTCGCGCTCGAGGTCGAACGGCCGGGTCTGCTCGCGCGCGATGATCTCCTGCACCGACGCTTGCGTTTCCACAGCCAGCAGATCTCCAGGCACTTCTGCCAGCTCGAGCGCGGGCGCTCCATCGACGTTGACGATGCGGGTGCGCAGCGGTTCGTGCCGCTCGACCAGGCGGGTGAGGGCAGCGCGGAGGCGGGCGATGTCGAGCGGGCCGTCCAGCCGGATGACGGGCACGAGGTTGTACGCGGTGCTCTCCGGCTCGAGCGCCTGGACCAGCCACACACGTTCCTGCGCGTGCGAGAGCGGCGCGGGTGTCGTATCCGCCGAGCGGGTCGGGCCGGCCGAACCGTTCGGCCGCACCCCGGCGATCGCGATGATCGCGTCGCGGTGCAGTCGAACCTGGTCCTGCAGCTCGGGGGTGAGCGCGCCGGCAGGCGCTTCGACCCGCAGCCGCCCGTCGGTCACGGAGAGTTGTGCCCCCGCGTTGCGCAGGGCGAGCAGCAGATCGGTCAGGCTGGTCGACACCGGGGCCGTTCTCCCTAGAACTCGAAGGTTTCGGTTGCGCCGGCGGGCACCGGCTGCGAGAGCAGGCGTGCGGCATCCACGCGACGCGCGAGTTCGGCGACGGTGGGCGCCTCGAAAATCACGTGGAACGGCAGCTCGACCCCGAGCCGCTCGCCGACCAGCCACACCATCCGGGTGCCGAGCAGGCTGTGCCCGCCGAGCTGGAAGAAGTCGGCGTGGATGCCGAAGTCCGCGGCATCGAGCACCTCGCGCCAGAGTTCGAGCAGCCGCGTTTCCGTATCGGTCGTGGGCGACGTGCGATCGAGCCCGGATTCGCCATCCGACCCGAGCGGGGGGAGCGCTTTCCGGTCGACCTTGCCGCTCGGACTGAGCGGGATGCGGTCGATGAGCCGGATCGTCCCGGGCACCATCCAGGCGGGCAGCTTGTCCCGGACAAAGCTGCGCAGGTCGGCCGGGTCGACGTCCTGCCCGTCGACGGGCACAACGAACGCGCCGAGCCGACCGCCCGACCCGGCCGGTCCGCGCTCGTAAACTGCAACCGCCCCTCGTACCCCCACATGCTCACACAACCTCGCCTCGATCTCGCCGAGTTCGACCCGGTTGCCGCGGATCTTGACCTGGGCGTCAGCGCGGCCGACCAGTTCGAACGTGCCGTCGGCATGGAGGCGGGCGAGGTCGCCGGTGCGATAGAGGCGGTGTGGCGGGTTGTGCGGGTCGGGGACGAATCGCTCCGCATCGAGTTCGGACCGGTCGAGGTATCCGAGGGCAACGCCCGGCCCGCCGATGCACAGCTCGCCGACCACGCCGAACGGGACCGGCTCGAGGTTCCCGTCGACCACGTACAGCCGCACGTTGGCGAACGGCCGCCCGATCGGGACCTGCCGGTCGCGATTCGTCGCATCCGTGCTTTCCAGCTCGAACCACGACGAGTCGATGGTCGCTTCAGTGACGCCGTACGAATTCACCAGCCGGCAGTGCGGCGGCAGGATCTGCCGGAAGCCGGCGATTTCCCCCTGGTACCACTGGTCCGACCCGCAGGCGACCAGTCGCATCGTCTCGAGCCGACCTGAGGTGGCCACGAGGTGGTCGCGCAGTTCGCGGAACACCGCGGGCACAAACTCGGCGACGGTCACGCGCTCGCTGGCGATGAGCCCGGCCAGGCGCTCGGGCAGCAGCAGCCATTCGCGCGGGCAGACGACCAGCGTGCCGCCCGTGCAGAGCGCGCGCACCAGGTCGCCCATCCAGACGTCAAACGCCGGGGCGGCCATCTGAAAATGCACATCGTCCGGCCCGAGGTCGTAATCGATTTCCCAGCCGACCAGCGCGTTCAGCAGGCTGCCATGCGAAACCACGACGCCCTTGGGTCGCCCGGTCGAGCCCGAGGTGAAGATGACGTAGGCCGCGTCGCCCGGTTTGGCGCGACGCGCGGCGGTTGCGGTCGCGCCGTGGAAGCCCGCGGTGTCGCGACCCGGCGCGGCGCCGTCTGTCAGCGGCACGGCGATGTCGGAACGCAGCGGCGCGGCGTCGGGGCGCGGCGCGGCGAGCGCGTCCAGCTCTTCCCACCAGAGCATGCGCGGGTCGGGGGGCAGCACGGCGCGGACGGCGTGCTCCGCGATCAGCAGCGAAGGCTTCGCCTCGGCGAGGATCTGGGCGATGCGTTCGCGCGGCTGGGCCGGGTCGATCGGGATCGCCGTGCGCCCCGATTTCCAGACCCCGAACACCGTCGCGACCGACCGCTCGGACGGCACAAAGCAATAGGCGACGCGCTCCCCCGCGCCCACGGCATCCAGCACCGCGCAGACGTCGTCGACCATCCCCGCGAGCACGCCGTAACTGATGGTCCGATATGCTTTTGCTGCCGCGGCACCGCCCGCATGCGAATGAAGTTTCCCGATCAGTTCCGCGCCCGCGCCCGCGCCCGCGCCCCTAGGAACGCCCACGCCCTGTGAAGAGCCCACGCCCTCGGCACCCCCCACAACCACGGCGGCACGCCCATGCCCCAGCGCGAGGGCCTCGTCGAAGCGGTCGACCACGGTGACCGGCGGGAGGTCGACTGCGGGGCCGCGACTGCAGGCGTCGATGGCCGCGCGTTCGTCGGCGGGAAGGAGCGGCAGTCGGTCCACGGTCGTGTCGGGGGTGGTGAGCGCGCTTTCGGCGAGCGTGAGGAAGTGGCGGACCAGTCGATCGATCGTCGCAGATTCGAACAGGTCCGTGTGGTACTTGAAGTCGCCGGTGATCTGGTCGGGGCCTTCGAGCAGTTCGAGCGTGAGGTCGAGCTGGCCGGCCTGCTGCGGCACCTGGAAGCCCTCGACCTGCAGTCCGGCGAACTCGACCGGAGCGCCTTCGCGTTCGCCCTCGAGCAGACGCGCGACGTCGCCCTGCTGCTGCGGCTTCTGGAACACGAAATCGACCTGGAAACCGGTGGCCCGGCTGGCGTCGCGCGAGCGCAGGTTTCGATTGACCAGCGAGAGCGGGTAGTCCTGGTGCGCCAGCGCGCCGAGCACGGTCCGGTGCACGTTGCGCAGCACATCGCGGAAACTCGGCGTGCCGCTGAAATCGGCGCGCAGCGTGACGCCGTTCACGAAGCAGCCGACCACGGGCGCGAACTCGGTCCGCGTGCGGCCGGTCGTCGGCGAGCCGACCAGGAACTGCGCCTGCCCGCTGTAGCGATGCAGCAGCGTCTGGTAGATCGCCAGGAACAGCGTGTACAGCGTGACGCCTTCCTGCCGTGCGAACTTCCGCGCGGCCGCCGTCAGCTCCGGACCAAGCGTGAACGAGCGCACGTCACCGGCGAAGCGGAAGACCGCGGGCCGGTCGTGGTCGGTCGGGAGCTCGAGCCGGTCGATGCTCCCCGACAGCAGCTCCGCCCAGTACTCGCGCAGTTCGTCGCCGGCAGGCGCATCCAGCAGTTGCTGCTGCCAGCGCACGTAATCGCTGTAGCGGTACGGCAGCGGTTCGAGTGCGGCCGGCGAGTTGCTGAGTGCGGCCGGATAGAGTCGCCGCAATTCGTCGAGCATCAGCCAGACCGACCAGCCGTCGACCGCGATGTGCGGCGCGCCGAACACGAGCACGTGATCGTCCGGTGCACGACGGTAGATGCGCACACGCAGGATCGGCCCGTTGTGCAGGTCGTACGGCGCACGCACATCATCGCATGCACGCTGGCGAATCTCTTCGATCGATGTTTCGGGCAGGTCGAGCACTTCGAAGTCGACCGGCAGCGTGGTATGGATGCGCTGAACCGGTTCACCGTCGCGCAGTGTGTACGTGGTGCGCAGCAGCGGATGCCGCGCGACCAGTTCGCGAAACGCATTGAGCAGCGCATCGACATCGAGTGGCGAACGGATGCGTGCAGGAAACGCGACGTTGTACGCCGCACTCGCCGAGGCCGACTGGTACAGGAACCACAACGCGCGCTGCGGATGCGAGAGCGGGAACTCCTGCACATTCTCCTCGGTCGCGACGTGATGCGCGGCGGACGCGCGTTCAACGGGCGCGTCGGTAGCAACGTGTTGCGCCGCGGGCGCGCCTTCGGTGGGCACGTCGGTGGCCGAGTGTTGCGCCGCGGCTGCTCGTTCGACGATTCCGAGGTCGCGCACGAGTTCGTCGATCAGTTCGCGCACTCGCCCGCCCTGCAACAGCCGCACGCTCGAAACACCAACACCGAGCTGCGATTCGAAGCGGTTCTTCGCTTCGATGGCCATCAGCGAGTCCAGACCGAGCGAGCCGAGGTCGGTCTGCACATCGATCTCATCGCGTCGCAGACCAACCACACGCGCGACGGTTGCAAGCACATGCTCCGCGATGCGTGCCGGTGTGAGTTGCTGTTTCTCCGCAGGTGCATCATCGCGTTGCTGCGCGACGTGTTGCTGTGCACCGTCCTGTTGCTGTGCGCTATTGCGTTGCGCGATGTGTGGCTGCGCGGACGTACGCGTGCGCGTCGGGGGCGCGAGTGCCGAGAGCAGTGGCGGCACGTGGGCGAGTGCGCGCAGGAAGCGTGGCCACTGCATCGGCAGTGCGGCGAGTTGTGCGCTGCCGCGGTTGAGCGCGTCGTCGAGGATCGCAACAGCCGTGTCGACGTTCAGCCGACCGATGCCGCGCTCGCGCCATTTGTGCGCGGTCCGTTCATCGACCGCCGCGGCCATGCCGCTGCCCTGCCACGCGCCCCAGTTGATGCTGATCGCGTTGTGCCCTTCGGTGCGGAGCCGATGCGCGAGCCCGTCGAGCGCGGCGTTCGCGCCGGCGTACGCCGCCTGCCCCGGCGAGCCGAGCACCGCGGAACCCGACGAGAAGAACACGACGAAATCGAGCTGCGCTGGCGGCACCGTGCGCAGCAGGTTGAGTGCGCCCTCGAGCTTGGGCGCGAGCACGCGCTGCAGCCGCGCATCGTCCTGGTTGGGCAGCAGCGCGTCATCGACGATGCCGGCGGCGTGCACGATGCCGCGGACCGGGATGTCGTACGCACGCAGGAATTCCAGATCGGTTGCGCGCGTGACATCGGCTGCGATTACATCGACACGTGTGCCGTGATGTTTCAGCCGGGCGATGCGCTGGTGTGCGGCATCGCCCGGAGCGGACCGACCGAGCAGGATCAGATGCTTCGCGCCGCGCTCTGCCAGCCATTCGGCGACGTGCAACCCGAGCGCGCCGAGCCCGCCGGTCACGACGTAGGCGCCATCGTCGCGGATGGGCGTGACCGTGGCCGGGTGCGTGACCGCGAGCCGGCCGATGTGCCGCGCGCGCGCCATGAAGCGGAACGCCGATTCCGCCGCGGCGATCGGGAAGGTGCGGACCGGCGGCGGCTCGATCCGACCATCGCTGAGCAGTTCGATCAGATCGCCCCACATCGCGCGGACGGCGGCCGGCGCTCTGCGGCACCAGTCGCCGAGCAGCAGCGGCGTGTAGGCGATATCGTCACGGATCGCCTCGACCTGTGCCAGTTTGCGCACCTCGCGCAGCCCGATCTCCAGGAAGTGACCGCCCGGCGCGAGCGAATGCAGTCCCTGGTCGATCGCTTCGCCGGTCAGCGAATTCAGCAGCAGGTCGACGCCGTGCCCGTCGGTCGCTTCGAGCACGGTCAGCGCGGACAGCGGCGTGCGCGAATCGAAGACGTGTCGAATGCCGAGGTTGCGCAGGTATTCGCGCTTCTCCTCGGAGCCCGCCGTCGCGAGGACTTCGGCACCGGCCGCGCGCGCCAGCGTCACCGCAGCCAGCCCGACACCGCCCGCGGCCGCATGGATCAGCACCCGCTGCCCGACGCGGATTCGGCCGATTCGGTGAAGGGCGAGGTAGGCGGTCAGGTAGGCGATCGGGAAGGTCGCCGCCTGTGCGATCGAGAGTTCGCGCGGAACCGCGAAGGTCAGATCGGCCTCCGCGATCACGTGCGAGCCGAATGTGCCCTCGGCGATGCAGCAGACCAGGTCGCCCGGGCGCAATTCACTCACGTCACTCCCGACCGCAACGACGCGACCACAGCACTCATTCCCCAGAGCACCGGCCTCGCCCGGATACATATCGAGCAGGTTCAGCACATCGCGGAAGTTGAGGCCGCTCGCGAGCACCTCGACTTCGACCTGGCGCGGGCCCGGTGTGTTGCGCCGCGCCGGCTCGAGCGCGAGTCCGGACAGGTCGCCGCGGTTGCGCACGACGAGGTTCGTTGCGCCCGGTGCACCGATGCGCGTGTCGGCGGTTGCGCTGGTTGCGCCTGGTGGGCTGGCCGCAGCGTGCAGCGGTACGAGCCGCGCGACGTGACCCTCACCGTTGCGCAGCGCGTGGCGATCCTCGGCGCTCTGGTCGGTGCATACCGCCGCGATCGCGCGAGCGGAGTCCCCGTCGAGGGTCGCGGTCGCCGCGTCCAGATCGAGCAGGCGGACCTCGCAGTTCGGGAGTTCTGCCGCGGCCGTCGCCGCGATGCCCCAGAGCGCGGTCGCGGCCGGGTCCACCCGGTCTTCCTCCGCGACCTGCTGCGCCGCGCGCGTGACCAGTACGACGCGGCGCCCCGGCTGCGCGGGGCCGCTCGCCAGTTCGCGGAACAGCGCCAGAGTTGCGGTGCAGGGATCGGAAATCGTGAGCGCACGCAGATCGAGGATGTTGGTTGATTGCGCGCTGAGATGCGTTGCGAATTCCGCAGTCACGCCGAGCGCGCGAAGCTGCGCGAGCACCGGTTCCGCTGCATCCGCGTCGGCGGCGAGGACCTGCCACTGTTTCGTTGCGGCCGCGCCGGGTGCAGCCCCGCCCGTTGCGGCGTGCGGCACGGTGGATGGAAGCGAGACGCGTCGCCATTCGAGCCCGAGAAGCGGGAGCGCGGGTTCGACGCCGAGCACGCGGCGGAACTGCTTCGGCGAAACCGCGCGCGCCTCGAGACCGTCGATCCGCGCGAGCAATTCCCCGTTCTCGTCGAGGATCGCGATGTCGGCGCCGACGCTGGTTTCATCCGCGTGGCGGATCAGGCACTGCGCGCGGGCGCGTTGTCCGATGTTTCGCCGGAAGGTCGCTGCCGCGAACGAGACCGGGAGGAAAAATTTCTGTGTCGCATCCGCGAACTTTGGTTGTTCATGCAAGTTCGCGCTGGAAGGAGCAGCGGCCGCGGAAATTTCGTGTGTCGCGTCCGGCAACTTTGGTTGTTCCTGCAAGTTTGCGCCGGAAGGAGCGACGGCCGGGGAAATTTCCTGTGTCGCGTCCGGCAACTTTGGTTGTTCATACAAGTTCGCGCCGAAAGGAGCGGCGGCCGCGGAAATTTCGTGTGTCGCGTCCGGCAACTTTGGTTGTTCATACAAGTTCGCGCCGGAAGGAGCAGCGGCCGCGGACATTTTGTGTGCCGCATCCGCGAACTTTGGTTGTTCATGCAAGTTTGCGCCGGAAGGAGCGGCGGCCGCGGAATCTTCGTGTGCCGCATCCGCGAACTTTGGTTGTTCATGCAAGTTCGCGCCGGAAGGAGCAGCGGCCGCGGAAATTTCATGTGTCGCATCCGGCAACTTTGGTTGTTCATACAAGTTTGTGCCGGCCCCCCCCGCGCCCGCGTCCGCGCCCGCGCCCCAATTAGCGCCCGCGCCCGCGCCCCAATTAGCGCCCGCCTCCAATGCGAGCCCGATCAGATGGAACGCGGCATCGAGCAGACCGGGATGCACGCCGTACTGGTGCGCGGCAGAATCGTCGAGAAGCAGATCGCCGTGTGACACACCATCGAAGCGGTGCGCCGAGACCAGCGCCTGGAACGCCGGTCCGTAATCCAGCCCCGCGTCTGCCATGCGCGCGCGGTACGCCGCGATATCGACCGTTTCGCCGGACGGAAAATCCGCCGATGCAGGTTCCGCTGTGGTCGGACCGGTCGCCATCGGATCGGTCGCCGTCGGACCGTCTATGGTCCAACCGTCTGTGGTCGCGCTCCCTGCATGCGGACCGGCCGCATCGAGCCGGGTGATTCGACCGCCCGCGTGGCCGGTCCACGGTTCATCGGGCGCGGCGGTGCGCGGTCGGCTGAACAACTCGAACTGCAGCGCGTCGCCGTCGGGGGTGCAGACCAGGTGCACATCGCATGGCTTTGATTCGTCCAGGACCAGCGCCGCGTGGAACCGCCCGGCCTCCAGCTTCACCGGCCCGCCAAGCAGTGCCTCCCCCGCCGCACGGGCGAGCTCGATGTAGCCGGCCGCCGGGAAGACGACGAGGTCGGCGACGCGGTGGTCGGCGAGGACGGGGTCGCCCGGGTCGAGAGTGCACGCGAACTGCGCCGCCCGCAGCGGCGAAGCGATTCGCCCCCCGAGCAGCGGATGCGCGCGCCGCGCGTCCGCCCCGGTCGCCCGCGCCCCATACGAAACGCTCTCGCTCTCGCTATCGCTTTCGCCAACGAAGCCGTTAACGCCCTCCCTCTCGCTATCGCTCTCGCCAACGAGAACGCTCTCGCTCTCGCTATCGCTTTCGCTCCCGTAGCCGTTTACGCTCTCCCTCTCGCTATCGCTTTCGCTCTCGATCCGTTGCCCCGGTGCCACAGCAATGCCCCCGAAGCCCACTCGCATATCCCCATCGAACCCGCGCCCGCGCCCGCGCCCGCGCCCCAGCGCATCACCCTCGGAGCCGCGCCGACGCGTCGGCATCCTCGCCGCCCAGTAGCGCTTCCGCTGGAACGGGTAGGTCGGCAGCGCGATCCGCCGTCCTGCGCCGTCGAGGTAGCCCTCCCAGTCGCAGGGCACGCCCGCGGTCCAGAGCGCGCCGAGGCCTTCGAGCACGTCGGCGGCTTCGCGCGGGCGGCCGCGCAGGGTGCCGACCCAGGTATGGCGATCGGCGTCGAGGAACCGGCGCGCCATCCCGAGCAGCACGGGGCGCGGCCCCAGTTCCAGGAACACGGTGCAGCGGCCGGCCATCGTGCGCATCGCGTGTTCGAATGCGACGGGCTCGCGCACGTGGCGCGACCAGTACTCGGGGGTCGAGCCCGCGGCGGGGTCGAACGTGCCGGTCAGGTTGGATGCGAGCGGCAGTGTGGGCGCGTGGAATCCGACCGAGCGGAGCGTCGCTTCGAACTCGGCGCGCATCGGCTCCATGAGCGGCGAGTGGAACGCGTGCGAGACGTTGAGCGGCTTGTGGCGGATGCCGCGCTGGTCGAGGGTGTGCGCGATTTCGCGGAGTGCGTCGAGCGCGCCGGACAGCACGACGTCGTCGGGGCCGTTCCGTGCCGCGAGCGACACGCGGTCGGCGTACGGATGCGCAATTTCGAGCGCCAGGGCCGCTTCGGCGGCGACCGCGAGCATGCCGCCCCCGGCGGGCAGCGCCTGCATGAGGCGGCCGCGCGCCGCGATCAGTCGCACCGCGTCTTGGAGGCTTAACACGCCGGCCACACACGCGGCGACGTATTCGCCGATGCTGTGGCCGAAAACCGCGCCGGGGCGAATACCCCACGACGCGAACAACTGCGTCAGCGCGTATTCGACCGCGAACAGTGCGGGCTGCGTGATTGCGGTCTGGTGCACAAGGCCGTCGTCGGCGCCGCTGAGGATGTCCAGCAGATCGGGACCGCCGCTGTCAGCAAGCAGCGTCGCACAGCGGTCGAACGCCTCGCGGAAAACCGGGAACGCCTCGCGCAGTTGGAGCCCCATGCGGTGGTACTGCGACCCCTGCCCGCTGTACAGAAATGCGACCTGCGGCTCCCCCCGCGACTCAACCACGCCTGTGACCACACCCGCCGGCACCTCGCCGCCAGCAAATTCGCGCAACTGAAAAGCCAACTCCGCCGCACTACTCCCCACAACCGCGACACGATGAGGCAGCCGCGCCCGCCCGACCATGAGCGTCCGTTCAGCCCCCGTCAGGGCCACGCTCTCGCTCTCGCTCTCGCTCTCGCTATCGCTCCCGTAGCCGTTTACGCTCTCGCTATCGCTATCGCTTTCGCTCCCGTAGCCGTTAACGCTCTCCCTCTCGCTATCGCTTTCGCTACCGTAGCCGTTTACGCTCTCGCTATCGCTATCGCTTTCGCTCTCGATCCGTTCAATCCGCGCCGCCAAAGCGCCCGCCCCAGCCCGCAACGCCTCCCCCGACCGCGCGGAGAGAGGCAGCACGTGAACCCCGCGCGCTGCCGCCGACGAACCCGCCAAACCCGGCCCGGCCTCGACCACAACGTGCACATTCGTGCCGCTGAACCCGAACGAGCTGACCGCCCCGATCCGCCGCGACCGGTACGCCGGCCACGGCTGCAGCGCGTCGACAACCCGGATCGGCAGGTCGTCCCAGTCGATGCGCGGATTGGGCGCTGCGTAGTTGCGCTGCGGCGGGAGTTCGCCGTGCTCGAGCGTGAGCACCAGCTTGATCAGCCCGGCGACGCCCGCGGCCGATTCGAGGTGGCCGATGCTCGGTTTGACCGACCCGACCAGCAGCGGCTCATCGCGCGAGTGCCCGTCGCGATAGACTTCGCCGAGGGCTTCCAGTTCGATGGGATCACCGAGCGGCGTGCCCGTCCCATGCGCCTCGACAAACCCGACCTCGCCGGGGGCGATGCCTGCACGCTCGAGCGCGGCGCGGATCGCCTTGACCTGCGCGGGGCCGTTCGGAACGGAGAGGCCGCTGCTCGGGCCGTCCTGGCTGATCGCCGACCCGCGGATGATCGCGTGGACATGGTCGCCGGCGGCCAGCGCATCGCCCAGCCTTTTCAGCACCAGCAGCCCGCAACCCTCGCCGCGGACGAAGCCGCTCGCGCCGGCGTCGAAGGTCCGGCACTCGCCGGAATTCGCCAGCATCCCCCACTTCGAGAAGAGCACGAACGGCTCGGGCGATAGCATGACGTTGACCCCGCCGACCAGAGCGTGGTCGCACTCGTGGTTGCGCAGCGACTGGCAGGCGAGGTGTGTGGCGACGAGCGAGGAGGAGCAGGCCGTGTCGACCGCCATACACGGGCCCTGCAGCCCGAGCACGAACGAGATCCGGCCGGCCGCGGCGTTGAGTGCGGTGCCGGTCGCGCTGTAGACGTCGGAGTCTTCTTCGCCGATGCGCAGCAGCCGCGCGTAGTCGGAACTCGTGATGCCGACGAAGACGCCGGTCGGCGAATTGGTCAGCGAGTCGGGCGCGATGCCGGCGTGTTCGAGCGCTTCCCAGGCGCATTCGAGCAGGAGCCGCTGCTGCGGGTCGAGCGTCGAAGCTTCGCGCGGGGAGATTCGGAAGAGCGCCGCATCGAACTCGTCGACGCGGCCGAGGAAGCCCCCGTACCGGGTCGACATGGTCCCGACCGAATCAGGATTCGGGTCGTACCAGTCGTCGACGGCCCAGCGGTCGGGCGGGATCTCGACGATGCCGGAGCGGCCTTCGCGGAGCAGCCGCCAGTACTCATCGGGCGATGCGACGCCGCCGGGGAAGCGGCAGGCCAGCCCGACCACGGCGATCGGCTCGCGCGTTCGGGCCTCGGCCTGTTCGAGGCGAGTGGTCAGCGTGTCGATCGCGTCGAGTGCGCGCTGGAGCAGATCGGCCTGGCTCATGAGGCGGGTTCGATGGTGTCGGGGAAAATTCGATCAGGGCGAAGGTGCGCGTGGTCCCGTCGGGTGCTTCGCGTGGCGATTACCAGCACCGCCATTCCGGCGAGGATGAGCAGGGCGCCGGCGAGGGTCGCGAGGCCGGGAATTCGAGCGGTGAACGCGGTGGTGAGCGTCGACTCGACCAGTGGCACGAGCGCCAGCGCCGGTGCGACCACCGAGAGTGTCGCCGCATCGAGCGCGAGGTCGAACCCGCCGAGCAGCAGCAGGCTGAAGAGCCCGGTCACGAGCATCGGGACGAAGTCGCCGGGGAGCAGCGGAGTCCATTCGATCGATGCGATGATTCCGGCCGGGACGATCGCGCCGAGTGCGGTATGGAGCAGGCTGGCGGGCAGGTGCTCCTCGCGCAGCACACGCGACAGCGCGAGGTAGGCGGCAAAACTCGCCGCGGCGCCCAGGGTGAGCAGGACCCCGGTCGGATTCGCGGAAGGCAGCGTCAGACCGCCGCCACGGATCAGCCACCCGCCGATCGACCCCAGGCCGGCCGCAACCCAATAGCCGCGGTGCTGCGGCTCGCCCATCACACGGGCGAATGCGAGCGCGAGCAGCGGCAGGCAGGAGAACAGCGACCAGAACGAACCGCCGTCAAGCGACCGGAGCGCCCCGACAAAACACGCGGGCATCAGGAACATGCAGAACCCGCGCAGCAACTGGAGTCCCGGCCGCGCAGTGAGAAAGCCGCGCGGACCTGCGACCAGCAGCCCGGCGGGCAGAAGCAGCAGCAGGTGTGCGGTGTAGCGCAGGACGATGATCTGGAAAGTCGCATGGTGCCGCAGCAGCAGCGCGCCGGCGCCCTCGGACAGCGGCCAGCAGACAATCGCGAGCAGCAGCGGCGGGAGCACCCGGCGCATTTCGCGACGCGGGGCCGCAGCGCGACGGGCGACACCCCTGCCGACGAGCTTCACATTCATGGCGCACCCCCGGAGGGTTCGGAGCCTTCGAGCCGTGCGAGCCGCTCCGCGAGTTGCGCCGCAATCTGATCCTCGCGCGCAACGGGTTGCCCCGATCCGCCGGGCCGCACTCCGCCGGCCCGCGTCTCGTTGCGCTGTCGCGGATTGTCGCGCAATGCGGCGTCATTGCGCTGTCCCGGCACGGTGCGCGCATCGGCGCGAAGCTTCTGCTCGAGGAACCGCACGACAGCGGCGATGCTGGGGTGATTGAAGGTGAGCGTGCCCGGCAGGCGCACCCCCACCCGTTTCTCCAGCCGACCTTTGAGCTCGACGGACATCAGCGAGTCCATCCCGAGCTCGAAGAACCCCTGGTCCGCGTCGATTCCCCGCTCCGGCCCGATGCGCAGGACGGCGCGTACTTCCTCGTCGAGCATGCGCTGGAGGGCTGGCTTCAACTCGACCGGTGTGAGCCCGGTCAGTGCGACGGCGGTGTCCACCGCCCGGGTGGGAGCGTGTGCGCCGGCGGTCGTCGTGGCGGCACTCCGTTCTTCCGGCGTGTGGACATGCCCGAGTTCGGACAGCAGTGGCCGGCTGCGGCGCAATTCGTACACGTTGCGCAGCCGCTCCCAGTCGACCGAAGCGACCACCGCGTTCGACACCCCGGCCGCGATTACCTGCGCCATCGCGTCGAGTGCCTTGCCGCTGTCCATCGCACGCAGGCCGGCGCGCGCGTACAGGTCGCGCAGTGTTTCGGTGGCGAGGCGCATCTCGTCCCAGGTGCCCCAGTTGATGCTGACCACGGGACGACCCATTGTGCGCGCCCGTGCGGCAAACGCGTCGAGGTACTGGTTCGCCGCGGCGTACGCGCCCAGCGCCGCAACGCCGAGGATCGACGTCGTCGACGAGAACAGCACGATTGCGTCGAGCGGGTCCTGTGCGGTCGCGTCGGTCAGGTTCACCGCCCCGCAGACCTTGGGCGCGAGCACCGCGTCGAGCTGTTCTTCCGTGAGCAGCGAGAGTGGCGTCGCATCGAAGACGGCGGCCGCATGCACGATCCCGCGGATCGTCGGGCCGGAAGCCCGCACCTGCGCGAGCAGCGCGTCGACGGCGGCACGGTCCGTCACATCCAGCCCGCGCACGAGCACGGTCGCGCCGAGCCGTTCGAGCTCACGGATCGCGGCGGTCCGCTCTGAGGAGGTCAGCGACGCACTCCTGCCGACGAGCACCAGCCGCTCGACGCCATGCGTCGCCAGCCACTGCGCAACCCGGAGGCCCAACCCGCCGAGGCCGCCGGTCACGATCCAGGTGCCCGCGTACCTTCGCGGTGCGTCAGGCAGGGCTTCGGTTGCGACCAGTCGTGGGACCCAGCGCGTACCGGCGCGCCAGGCGACCTGGTCCTCGTCGTCGGTGGCGCGCAGCTCGGCATCCAGGCGTGTCGAGACCTCGGCCTCGTCCGCATCGGCGGCGAAGTCGATGATGCCGCCCCAGCGGTCCGGGTGCTCGAGCGCGAACGTGCGCGCGAGCCCCCAGAACACCGCCTGGTCGGGGTCAGCGCCTTCTCCCGCCGCGACGCTCTGCGCGCCGTAGGTCAGAACCCGCAGCTTCCCGCTGTTGGGCGTCGCGACCAGCCGCTGCATCACCGCGAGCAGCTCGCCCGGCGTGCGGCCCCGCGTATCGAATACCAGGTCCGCGGCGTGTTCGTGTTCCGCTGCCGGTTTGCGTGCGAGCAGCAGCAACTGCCCCGCCGCTTCCGCATCAGGGGACGATGGCAGCACCTGCACCGCCTCGAATCCGGCCGTTTGAAGCGCGGTCCTCCACGCATCCGCGGAGAGTAACGGGTAATCGGGGCGCAGCTCGCGATCGGTGAAGTGCCACCAGCCGGAGGTCAGCCCGAACGTGCAGTCGACCCACGCTTCGGGGCGCGAGCCCTCCAGCAGCACGAGCAGCCCACCCGGCGCGAGCAGCCGGTGCAGGTGGGTCAGGCTGCGGTCTATGCGACGCGTTGCGTGCAGCACATTCGCCGCAATTACGAGGTCGCGCTGCCCCGGCGCAAAGCCCTGCGGCAGCGGGTCGGATTCGATATCGAGTTTGCGGAATTCGAGCGAACCGCCCGCCTGCGGATCGGGGCCGAGCGCACGTTCCGCGCTGCGGATCAGATGCGGCGAGACGTCGGTGAAGACGTAGCGGAACGGACGACCGCGGAGCGCAGCCAGCGCGGCACGCGTGGTTGTGCCCGAGCCGCCCCCGATTTCGAGGATCTGCAGCGGCTGCGCGCTCTCCTCCGCAATCGCCTCGAGTGCGACGCGAAGCGCGGCGTTGAACGCACGGCCGAACGGCGTTTCGGCGTAAACCGCACGGGTCAGCTCGGCGCTGCCCGACGGGAACAGCAGATCGAGCGGGTCGACGCTCCCGGTCAGCACCCCCGCGAGCGCGGCGCCGCACCGATCGACCAACCCAGCGACCGGTGAAGCCTCGACGTCGTCCGGAAGTTCGCCGTCCGGGAGTTCGCCGGCCACGACGTCATGCTCGCGCAGAATCGCGAGCAGTCGCGCGAACGCCTGCCGCTGCGCCGGGACGATGCCGAGGCGGTCGGCCAGGCCCGCGTCCGCCTCGGTCGACGGATCGAACCCGAGGCTCACGAGCGCAGCCCTCACGTGCCGGACGACACGGGCGCGCAGCTTTGGCAGCGCCGCGACGTACGTGGGCAGCCCTGTCTCCCGCGCAATGTCCGGCCAGGCGGCCTCGACGCGCGAGACCGCGCGGACCAGCGACGCAGGCAGCACCGCCACCCGGTCAGCCGGCTGCCCGGTCGCACGCCACTCCAGCCGGTGGAACCAGGAATCTTTACGAACGGCGATCGGTTCGTTCGGCAGCGAATCGACAACAGCCGGGAGCGCGGCCCGCGCGAGCCGGACCCCGCGCAACCACCCGACGGTGTGGCCATCGTCGTCGAGCAGCAGCACATCGCCCGCGATGGTCCCGTCGTAGGCCTCCGAACCGACCGTCGCGACACAGCGCACCGCCGCATCGACAGCCCCCGCCACCTCCGCGATCCCGGCCAGCAGCCGCGGCTCGAGCGCGTGGTTCGCCGCGGCGACCGCACCCAGCACCTGGATCGCGGCGTCGAGGACCAGCGCACGCGCCAGAGGTTTTTGCAGCGTCTTGTCCCCGGGCAGCAGCCGCGCCTGACCGACCCCGTCGCGCACGAGCAGATCGGTCCACCGCGCCACGTCCAGTCCGAGTTCGAAGCCGAGGCCGCGCAGCCGACGCAGGTGCTCCAGCACGGGCACCGCGACACCCTCACTGATGGCAGCTCCGGTGTCGGAAGCGGCGTCGGGCACGGCGCCGCTCTCGTTAATAGCTGCCACGGGACTGGGCGGAGCGATGCCGGGGGCCGGAGCCTCGGTGAGGATGCTGCCGCGGGCGTGCTCGCTCCAGGGCTCGTCCTCGTCCGCATCGACCGGGCGCGAGAACACCCGGAACCGCAGCCCATCCTTGTGCTCGAGCACGGTCTGCAGGCGAATCCCGGTCGTCATCACCACCGCGGGCGCCAGCAGTTCGATCCCTGTTGCGCCGAACGCGGGCGACCCGATGCCGCGCGCCGCCTCGAGCGCCGCCTCCAGGAACACCGGCCCCGGCACCAGCACCTCCCCCCGAAAGCGATGCTCCGACAGGAACGCGGGAGCGTCCGGCGTGAGGGTCGCCTCGAAAATCGGGACCGCGGCGGGGACCCGGGCGCCCGGGATCAGGCCGTGCGGCCGGCCCCCATCCCCCCGTCCGGAGGGCCCCGGATGCATGGGAATAGCGGCCATAAGTAAAGACTCGGACGACGTCCCGCCTTTAGTTATGGCCGCTATTGCTATGCTCCCATTCCCGTAAGCTCCTGCCCAGTAACGATTTCCGCGGAATGGGTGCCCGGGGATCGGGATGCGCCGAAAGCGGGGTGCTTTTTCCGTCGCCAAAAAGTCGAGGTCGACCCCCGCGACCCAGAGGCGGGCGGCCGCTTCCAGCGCGTCCGTGCGGGCATCGCCGCCGCGGCGCAAACTCGCGACCAGCACCGGGTCCGCGCCCTCGAGCGTCTGCGCGACCAACGGCGAGAGCGTCGGATGCGGTCCGACCTCGAGGAAGTGCCGGATGCCGAGCCCCGCGATCGCGCGGATCCCCTGGAGGAAGCGCACCGGCTGCCGCGCGTGGTCGCGCCAGTAGCCGGCCGAAATCGGGCCCGGCTCCCCGGTCACGTTCCACGCGATCGGGAGCGTCGGCTCGTGGTGCGGGATGGTCGCGGCGAAGGTGTTCAGCCGGTCGAGAATCGGCTCGACGCGCGGCGAGTGGAAACCGCGGTCCAGTCGCAGGATGCGGCTTTCGATGCCCTGCGCCGCGCACGCGTCGACCACCCGCGCGACCACATCGGCGCGGCCGGAAACGACCGTGTTCTCCGGCGCATTGAACGCCGCGATCGACGCGTCGGCGGAGTCCCCGAGCAGGTTCTGGACGACGTCTGCGGGGGCGAAGACCGCCGCCATCCGATCGCCGGGCGGAAGCGAATCGAGCAGACGCCCGCGCTCCGCCACCAGCCGCAGCATGTCCTCGGGCGAGAACACGCCGGCCACACACGCCGCGACGAACTCGCCGAGGCTGTGGCCGATCACCGCCGCCGGGCGCACGCCCCACGAAGCCCAGAGCTGCGCGAGCGCCCACTCCAACGCGACGACTGCCGGCTGCGCGATGTCCGTCCGGTAGATCGGCGCGTCGTCGCCGGCGCCCTCGAACAGCGCAGTCCGGAGCGGCACCGGCAGCAGCGCGTCGAGCACCTCCGCACACCGGTCGATCGCGTCGCGGAACGCCGGCGCGGATTCGTACAGCGCGCGCCCCATGCCCGGGTGTTGCGCACCCTGCCCCGTGAACAGGAACGCCAACCCCGGCGCTTCAACGATCCGCGCGGCGTTCTCGAACACTTCCGGAAGGGTCGCCGGGGACGAATTCCCCCGGGCGAACGGGGTGACGCTTGCCGCCGGGACCGGCGCGGAAGCAAGTGCGTCGGCATCTGTCGGCGTGCCCGCCAGCGCCGCGGCCGCTTCGGCCTGCATGTTCCCGAGCGCCGCCGCCGCCTCGGCAGGACTGCTGGCCAGCAGCGCGCGGCGCCAGCCGAATGCGGTCCGGCCCACCCGCGCCGTGTGGCAGAAATCGGGGAATTCGTTCGGAGCGACGTGCTCCAGACGTTCGGCGAAATCGCGCGTCAGTTCATCCCGCGCCGATGCCGTAAATGCAGACAGGACCAGCAGTTCAGGCTGCGGCTGGCGCACCTCGGACGCCGCCGCATTTTCCGCATCGACCCCCTCCACATTGCCCCGGCCCGCGGCAACTCCGTGCACATCGGTCCGCTCCGCACCACCTCCCGCGCCGGCTCGCTCCGCCGTGGCATTGTATGGCGCCTGCTCGAGGATCACGTGGGCGTTGGTGCCGCTGAATCCGAAGCTGCTGACCCCGGCGCGGCGCGGGCGGCCGTGCTCCGGCCAGGCGCGACCGGTCGACGGCACCTCGACCGCGAATTCGTCCCATTCGATGTGCCGGCTGGGCGTCTCGAAGTGCAACTGCCGCGGTATGCGCCCCTCGCGCATCGCGAGAATCGCCTTGATCACACCGGCGATGCCCGCGGCCGATTCGAGGTGGCCGATGTTCGCCTTCACCGACCCGACCACGAGCGGGTGTGTGCGCTCGCGCCCGAACACGCGGCCGAGGGCGCGGATCTCGATCGGGTCGCCGAGCGAGGTGCCGGTGCCGTGCGCTTCGACGAAGTCGATGTCGGACAGCTGCAGTCCCGAGCGGGCGAGGGCGTCGCGGATGACCTGTTCCTGCGCGGGGCCGTTCGGCACGGTGAGTCCGGTGCTCCGGCCGTCCTGTCCGATGGCAGTGCCGCGGATCAGCGCGTGGATGCGGTCGCCGTCGCGCAGCGCATCGCCCAACCGCTTCAACACCACCACGCCGCACCCCTCGCCGCGCACGAACCCGTCGGCGCGGTCGTCGAAGGTCTTGCAGCGGCCGTCCGGCGCCATCATGCGTGCGCGGGACAGCGCCATGGTGGTTTCGACCGAAGCCAGCACGTTCGACCCGCCGGCCACGGCCAGGTCGCACTCGCCGTTGCGCAGGCTCTGGCAGGCCGCATGGAGCGCGACCAGCGACGACGAACATGCCGTGTCGATCGTGACCGCCGGCCCCTGGAAACCGAAGGTGAAGGAGAGTCGTCCCGCCGCGACCGAGTAGGCGTTGCCCGACGAGAAGTAAACGTCGATCGCGTCTGTGCCCTCGGCGAGGAGTCGCGTGAGGTAGTCGTTATTGCAGAGCCCGACGAACACGCCGGCCGCGCGCCCGTACCAGCGGGCCGGGGGGATGGCCGCGTCCTCGAAGGCGCGCCAGGTCGTTTCCAGCAGCAGCCGCTGCTGCGGGTCCATCGCGCGCGCCTCGCGCGGGGAAATCGAGAAGAACCCCGCGTCGAAGTTCTGCACGTCGGCGAGGAACCCGCCCCAGCGTGTGGCGACTCGCCCCGGCGCATCGGGATCGGCATCGAAGTAGTGGTCGATGTCCCAGCGGTCGGGCGGCACCTCGACGATCGCGTCGCCACCTTCGTCCAGCAGCCGCCAGAACGCCTCGATTGAGTCCGCGCCCGGGAACCGACACGCCATGCCGACCACCGCGATCGGCTCGCTGCGCGCGGCCTTCTCCCGGTCGAGCTGCTCCTGCAGTTCAAGCGCGAGCAGCGCCAGACGCTTCGGCGGCAGATCGAGGATTCTGCTTCGCAGGTCGTCAGCCATGCTTCACCAGTTTTTCTGCCAGAAGTCGGTCGACGTCATCGTCGGAGAGCGATTCGACCGCCGAGAGCGGGTGCGCCTGGTCCGGCTGTTTTGCGGAGTCCGGTTCGGACGATGTTCCAGACGACGTGTTGGGCGATGCGTTATGCGATGTGTTGTGCGATGCGCTGCGTGATGCATCAGGCGATGTGTCACGCGACGCCTCGGGCGTGAGCAGCGCGAGCAGGTGATCCGTGAGCGCCGCGACGGTTGGATGGTCGAACAGCAGGGTCGCCGGCAGCCGACGTTCGGCATCGCGGCCCAGCACGTTCCGCAACTCGACCGCGAGCAGCGAATCGAGCCCGAGTTCGCCCAGCGGGCGCAACTCTTCGAGCGGCGCGTTCTCCGGCAGCCCGAGCACTGCGCGGACCTGGTCGCGGACCCGCCGCAGCAGCACCGCCCGGCGCGCAGCCGATGGCGTCGCGGCGAGCAGCCCAGGGAGCGTGTCGCTCGCTGCGACGGATGCGTTCCCCGTTCCCGATTGCGTCGGCCGATTGCCGCGCGCCGCGGTCTGTGCAGAGGTCGCGTCGGCGAGGTGTTCGAGCAGGTCGCCGCGCATCGCATGCAGCGCCGCCGCATCTGCGATTTCGGCCGCGACGACCAGTGGCCGCGGTGCAGCCAGCGCGCGCTCCAGGCGGTCCAGCCCGTCGGCCGTGGTGAACGCGTCGATGCCGATCGCCCGGGTCCGCTCGAGGGTCTCCGCATCCCGCGCCGACCCGGTCTCGCCCCATGGCCCCCACGCGATGCTCATCCCGACCGCGCCGTCGCGCCACCGCGTCGCCGCAAACGCATCGAGGAACGCATTCGCCGCCGCATGATTCCCCTGCCCCGGCGACCCCAGCACCGACGCAATCGACGAGTACGCGACGAAGAACGGTTTGACATCTTCAGTGCGAGCACCGTCGGTGCCGCCGCTTTCTGCAGCCACGCCCACGACTTCCCCGCTCTCGCCGTTTTCCGCGCCCGCGCCCGCGCCCGCGCCCCGTCCCACGCCCGCGCCCACGCCCCATCTGTGTTGCGCCAGCAGGATGGCCGCCTGCGCCTTGGTGGCCAGCACGGCCTCGAAGTCGTCCCAGGTCGCGTGTTGCAGCGTGCGATCGGCAAGGGTGCCCGCGGCGTGGACGATCCCGCCGAGCGGCGGCAGTGTTTCGGCGATCCAGCCAATGAGCGCGGCCACATCGTCCGGGCTGCCGACATCGCAGCGCCGCACGTGCACGACCACACCCGTCGCACGGATCACGTCGATGGCCGGGAGCGCATCGTCCGAAGGCTCATTCCGCCCGACCAGCACCAGCGTCTTCGCCCCGAGCTGTGCCGCGTGTTTAGCCGTCTCGAGCCCGAGCCCCGCCGTGCCGCCGGTGATCAGGTAGGTATGCGATGCGTTGAAGGCGATCGGACCGTCGGCCGCGAGCACCGGGTGGGTCAGCACGATCTTGCCCGTGTGGCGACCCTGCGCCATGAAGCGCATCGCGTCGGCGATCTGTTCGACCGGGAAGGTCGTGACCGGCAACGGCGCGAGTTCGCCCGCGTCGACCGACTCGAGCACCTCGCGCAGCAGCCGCGCGATCAGCTCCGGGTCCTCGCCCGCCGTCGCGCCCCAGTCGATGATGTGGTAGTCGATGCCACGCCCGAGCGCCGCGACCTGCTCCTGCGTCCAGATGCCGCGCTTGCCGATTTCGAGGAACCGCCCGCCGGCAGCGAGCACCTCGAAACTCGGCGCGATCAGCTCGTCCGCGAGGGAGTTGAGGACGACCGTGACACCCGCGCCGCGCGTCGCCTGCAGGATGCCTTCGGCGAAGCTGCCGCTCCGCGAGTCGAACACATGCGCGACGCCCATCGATCGGAGCAGTTCGCGCTTCTGCGGACTGCCCGCCGTCGCGAAGATCTGCGCGCCCGCTCGCTGCGCGATGGCGCACGCTGCCAGCCCGACGCCGCCCGCCGCCGCGTGGATCAGCACCCGGTCGCCCGGGCCGATCCGCGCCAGGTGGTTCAGCGCGAAGTGCGCCGTCAGGTACGCGACCGGCAACGCCGCCGCCTCGGTGAAGGACAGCCCGGCCGGCACCGGCGCGACCATCCTCGCGTCGGCGAGGACGTGTTTGTCGTACGCGTGCCCCGCGACCGCCACGACCGGTGTGCCCGGCGCGAGATCAACCCCTGGGCCGGCCGCGCTCACCACCCCCGCGCACTCCGACCCGAGCGGCCCCGCGTCGCCGGGGTACATGCCGAGCACGTTCAGCACGTCCTTGAAGTTCATCCCGCTGGCCGCGACCCGGACCTCGACCTCCCCCGGCCCGGGCGCCACCCGGCTGCCGGGCACGAACTTCAGGTCGTCGATGGCCCCGGTTTTGGGTGACGGAATTCGATACTCAGAAAAAGTCGCGTTTTCCGGGGTCCGGCGCACGAGCCGGGGAACCAGCGTAACCCCTTGTCGGACCGCGAGTTCAGGTCGGGGCGGGATAGCAATAGCGGCCATAAGTAAAGTCGGGACGTCGTCCCGCGTCTTTACATATGGCCGCTTTTCCCATGCACCTGTCCCATCCACACATGTGCACGGCAGCTCCGGCAGCTCCAGCCGGATCGTGCGGGCGAGGCCCCAGACCGCGGCCGCGGCCGGGTCGACCTCGGCTTCGTGGTCGTCGACGGCCTGCCCGCCGCGGGTCACGATGCAGAGCCGCCCCACCTCGGCTTCTCCGCGCGCCAGCAGCCGCGCGAGCGCGAGCAGTGTCCCGGTCCCCTGGCGCAGGCGCGCCGCCACGGCATCCGGCGCGAGCGACCGGTCCCGCGCGACCGCGCCGCAATGCAGCACCCCGCCCCAGCGCGACCGCGTCCGCAGCACCTCCCGCAGCCGGCCCTCGCCCGGCACATCGCTGGATGCCACACCGTCGGCCTCACCGGCCCCGGCCTCGGCCTCGCCAGATCCGCCAAGCCTCCCCCCGCCGGCCCCGGCCTCGCCGGCGCCAGCCGAACCGCCGACGAGCGAACCAGCAGCCACAACAACCACGTCCGCGTCAGCGTCCCGCAGCCCGTCGGCGAGCGCATCGCCGAGGCCGGTGTCATCGCTGATGACAAGCCACGGCTCGGTCGCCGAAAGCACCACGGTCCGGGTCGCGAGGACCAGCCCCTGCCCGATGGACACCAGCCCGTCGGCATCGCAGACGTCGGCGAGGCGGATCGGCGAGATGTCGGTGAATCCGGCGTTGCGCAGCAGGCTGGCCCAGCGGTCGGCGGGAATGCACGGGTAGCGGTCCCGTACGGCGTCGTCGAAGTGCCACCAGCCGTCGGTCAGGCCGACGGTCAGGTCGAACCAGCGGTGCGGCGCGAACACCTCGACGGCGAGCAGCATCCCGCCGGGGCGCAGCAGCCCGCCGACGTTGCGGACCGCCGCGCCGAGGTCCCGCGCCGCGTGCAGGCAGTTCGCCGCAATGACGACGTCGTATGTCCCGGGCTCGAACCCCTGCGCCGCGGCGGGCTGATCGAGGTCGAACAGCCGGTATTCGAATCCCGGCGTCGCATCGAATCGGCGACGCGCCCGCTCGACGAACAGCGGCGAGATGTCGGTGAACGTGTAGGTGAAGGGGCGGCGGAGGCCGGTGGTCGCGAGCTGATCCACCACGTGTATTGTGGTTCCACCGGTCCCGCCGCCCACTTCGAGGATGCGCAGCGGCCGGTCCGACGGTCCGGCCTCGAGCGCGTTTGTGATTGCCGATGCGACCGCCCGGTTGAACATCCGCGCCGTCACAGAATCATGGTAAAGTCGTTCGGCGTCCGACGTATCTCCGCCCGGGAACAGCAGTTCGAGCGGATCGCCGACGCCGCGCAGATTGTCCGCGAGGTGCGGCCCGCAGCGCTCCAGCAGCACGAGTTCCGGCGAGCCTTCGCGAGCCGCCCGATCGTCCGCCTCCGCCTCCGCCTCCGCCCGATCCTCCTCCTCCGCGCCCGCGCCCGCGCCCGCGCCCGCGCCCGCGCCCACCACCCAGCCATCGAGCGTCGGCTGCAGCAGGCCCTCTTCCGCGAGCATCTCGAGTGCGCGCGCCAGCAGTCGGCCACGATTCGGGGCCACCCCGAGTTCCGCGGCCAGCGTGTCGGCGGTGACGAAGTCGCCGGGGGCCGGGTCCCAGCCCAGAATCCGGAACGCCTGCACCACGAACTCGACCGCGCGTCGCTCGAGCCCGGCGACGAACGCGTCGTAGGCGCGAGCATCCTCCCGTTCGGCCTCGGCGGCGAGGGTGTTGCGGGCGTGGGCCCGGAGGGTGGCGCGCTGGGTGTCGCTCAGGCTGGCGTCCGGGTCCGGCAGCCAGCGCACCTCGAACAGCGGATCGGCGGATTCGCGAACCGCCGATATCTCGTGGAAGGTCACACCATCGAGGGCCGCGACCCGACGGCCCCGGTCGTCGAACAGCTCGACGCGCGCGGTGATGTTCGAATCCGCGACCGGCCGCGCTGCGGCCGCCTCATTCGACTGACCCGCACCTGAATCCGCCTGGTCAGCCGGTATGCGCGGCGAAGTCACCTGCGCGTGCGCCCAGCATTCACCGCCGGGTTCGCCGGTCAGGGCGACGCGCTCGATCGCGACGGGTACCCAGGTCCCGACCAGTTCGCCCAGCGCAGCGCCGGCGATCTGGAGCGCCGCATCGAGTAGCACCGGGTGGGCGACGTACTCGCCGGGATCATTCGCGCATTCTTCCGGCACGCCAACCCGAGCAACCGCCTCCCCCGCGCCAGCCCACAGCTCTCTGACCCCACGCAGCCGCGGCCCAAACGCATATCCCCGCGCCGCCAGCCCACGGTAGAACTCAGCCGGGTCGATGCGCCGCCCACACCGCGCCCGCACCACATCCAGCGAATCGCCCGCGACATCGTGTGCGCCCGAATCCTGAACCCCGACCTCCGGGCCCGCGACGTCCTCAGCCCCTCCGCGCCCGCGCCCGCGCCCCGTGGCATGCAGCACCCAGCCCTCGCGCCCACCCGCATCGCAGGAGTGCACGCTGACCAGACCATCCGCATCGACCGAGACGAACACGCGCCGCGGCCCATCGTCGAAGACCATCGGCGCGATGAGGTCGAGCCCGTGCACTTCGATCGGTCCGCCGGGGGCGTGCTGCCCCGCGGCGAGGATCATTTCGAGGAAAGCGGTGCCGGGGAGGATCGTGCGGCCGTCGACGACGTGGTCGCCGATGAAAGCCGGGCCGTCGGCGCGCAGGACCCGCTCGAATTCGCGGGTGTGCCCCGGGCGCAGCCGCGGTGCCCCGAGCAGCGGGTGCGTGGAGTCCAGATCCTCCCGGCGCCCAGCGCCCAGGTCGACCCAGAGCCGCATGCGCTGGAACGGGTAACATGGCAATTCGACGCGCCGACCTCGCGCGTAAACGCCTCTCCAGTCCGGGTCGACGCCGTGCACGTACAAATCGGCCAGCGCGGTGAGCATCGTGGAAACGGGTGGACGGTCACGGTGCAGAGACGCGTGGACCGGCAGCGGCTGGTCGCTTTCCGCGATCAGCCCCGCGAGCACCGGGTGCGGTCCGACCTCGAGCGCACGATCGGCGAACCGCGCCGCACTCGCGGCCGCATCCGCCCAGCGCACCGCCCGACGCAACTGCATCGCCCAGTAATGCGGGTCAGCGAGTTCTTCCTGCGACGCGGGGAGTCCGGTCGTCGCGGAGATGAACCGCGTATGTGCCGGCCGGAATTCGACCGTCCGAAGCACCGCCTCGAACGCATCGACAACCCCGTCCATCAGCGGCGAGTGGAACGCCTGCGAAGTGCGCAGCGGTTTCGTTTCGACGCCCGCAAAGCGCGCCATCGCCTCGATCTGCCCGACCGCATCGACATCGCCGGACACGACCACCTGCCCCGGCGCGTTGACCGCCGCAATCGAGACCCGCGCGACCCCGTCGATCCACCCCGAGACCACGTCCTCGGTGGCCATGACCGCGAGCATCCGCCCAGGCTCGGCAACCGACTGCATCAGCCGGCCCCGCGCCGCGACCACCCGGAGCGCATCCTCGAGCGAGAAAACGCCCGCCGCATGCACGGCCGCGAACTCGCCGATCGAGTGCCCGAGCACCACGTCGGGGCGAATTCCCCAGCTCGCCCACAACTCGGTCAGCGCGTATTCGACCGCGAACAGCGCCGGCTGGGTGCAGTCGGTGCGATGCACGAGTTCCGCATCCGGACTGTCCGGCCGCAGCAGATCGAGCAGCAACACGTCGAGGTGGTCCCGCAGAATCGCCGCGCAGCGATCGATCGCCGCCCGGAAAACCGGTTCCGCCTGGTAGAGCGCCCACCCCATCCCCGGGTGCTGCGCCCCCTGCCCCGTGTAGAGGAATGCCAGCGTCGGCCGGTCCGGCCCCTCCCGCCGCCCCGCACGCACCGCCGCCGACCGCTCCCTCGCCAGCCACTGCTCCAGCGCCCGCTTCGCCGATTCCGCGTCGGCCGCGACAACCGCAACCCGCTCCTCGAAATGCGCCCGCCCAGCACCCGCCGTGCAGCACACGTCGAAGAAGGACTCGCCGCACCCCGAAAGGTGCCCCGCGTACCGCCCCGCGACCTCCCGCAACCCACCCTCATCCCGCGCCGAGAGCACAAGCACCCTCAACCCGCGCCCCTCCTCAACGCTCTCGCTTTCGCTCTCGTCCCCCCCAAAAACGCTCTCGCTCTCGCTATCGCTTTCGCTCTCGAATCCGTTCCCCGCGCCCGCGCCCGCGCCCGCGCCCTCCGCCTCCAGCACAACGTGCGCATTGGTCCCGCTGAACCCGAACGAGCTGACCCCCGCGCGACGCTCGGATCCGAACGCCCGAAGCGCCGTCGGCACCTCCAGCGGAAGCTGCTCCCAAACCACATGCGGACTCGGGGAGGAGAAGTGCAGATGGGGCGGGATTTCGGAGTGCCGCAGCATCAGAGCGACCTTGATCAGCCCCGCGATCCCCGCCGCCGCTTCGAGGTGCCCCATGTTGGTTTTGACCGAGCCGACCGGCAGCGGCCGCACCCGTCGCGCGAAGACCGAGCCGAGCGCCTGCAGCTCGATCGGGTCACCGAGTTCGGTGCCGGTGCCGTGCGCTTCGATGTAGCCGATGTCGTCGGGGGAAAGCTTCGCCTGCGCGAGCGCTTCGCGGATCAGTGCTGCCTGTGCCGCGCCGTTGGGGGCGGTCAAGCCGCTGCTCGGACCGTCCTGGTTGGTGACCGAGGCGCGGATCACTGCGTGGATGCGGTCACGGTCGCGCGTGGCGTCGGCGAGTCGCTTGAGCAGCACGACCCCGCAGCCCTCGCCGCGGCCGAACCCGTCCGCCGCAGCCGAGAACGCCTTGCACCGGCCGTCCGGCCCCAGCATGCGCGAGCGCTGGTACGAGCGGGTGAGATCGCCATTGAGGATCAGATTCGTCCCGCCGACCACTGCCGCATCGACTTCGCCCGCCCTCAGCGACTGCACCGCCAGGTGCACCGCGACCAGCGACGAGGAACACGCCGTATCCACCGTGATCGCCGGCCCGTGCAGCCCGAGCAGCCATGCGATGCGCCCCGAGGCCATCGAATGGCCGATCCCCGACGCGTAGTGCGCGTTCAGCAGGTCGTCCGCGCGTTCGGAGCCGAGCTGCAACTGCGCGTAGTCGTTGCCGACGATCCCGACGAACACACCGGTGCGCGTGCCCTCGAGCGTGTGCGGGTCGATGCCCGCGTCCTCGAAGGTCTCCCACATGACCTCGAGCAGCAGCCGCTGCTGCGGGTCGATGCTCGCCGCCTCGCGCGGGGAGATCCCGAAGAAACCCGGGTCGAACCCCGCGACGTCATGGTCCAGCCAGCCGGCCGGCGCGTACGGGAACGGCTGGTCCGGCTCGGTCGCGCGCCACCCCGGGCGGGCGAAGGGCGGCCGCGGCCGCACCGCATCGACCCCGTTGCGCAGCGCCTCCCAGAACGCTTCCGGCGAATTCCCCGCCGGGAACCGGCACCCCATCCCCACGATCGCGATGCGTTCTGCTGTTACGTCCGTGCCCCGCGACAGCTCCGCGCTTCCCCGCGCAAGTGAGCCCGCGGCCGAACGCGATTCCCCGGCCAGTTGCGCCTGCAGTGCCGCCACCGTGGATTGCTGTTCACGCAGCTTCGCCTCGAGCCGCTCTATCGCGAGCAGCGCCCGCTTCAGCGGCGAGAGCTCCGGTCGCTCCGCGCCGCTGCTCATAACGCCTCCTCCGCGTCCAGCCGCTTCAGCAGCAGCGCCTCCGCCTCCGCTTCCGAAAGCCGGGCGATCTCCCGCTCCCGCGCTTCGGTGACCGCCTCAGTCATCCCCGCAGTCGGATGCCCACCTCGCCGTCGCGCGTCAGACTCGCGCCCGGCAGCCCCTTCCCGCGCCTCGGCGGTGGCAGCGTCGTCCGCGTCGAGCGAGATCACCAGCCGCGCGATGTGGCGGATGGTCGGGTAGTCGAAGACCAAGGTGGACGGCAGCCGCGCCGCGACCCCCAGCCGCGACTGGATCAGGTTCCGCAGCCGCACCGCCATCAGCGAGTCGATGCCCAGATCCATCAGCCGCGCATCCCGCGACGGCGGCCGCGCCGGATCACTCCGCAGCACCTCCATCACGCACCCCCGCACCGCATCCGCGGCCGCATCCTCCGTCTCCCTCCCCGTCGCAGTAGCAGTAGCCGTTACGATTTCGATTTCGATTTCGCTTTCGTTTTCGAAGTCGTTCCCCGCCCCCGCAGCTACGCTCTCCCTCTCGCTATCGCTTTCGCTCTCGAATCCGTTCCCGATCCTCAAAGCGCTCGCCAGAATCACATGCTGCCTCAGCACCCCCGCCCGCGAGCCCTCCCCCGGCGCCGACTCCACCGCGGAGAACCCCGCCTCGAACAGCAGATCACGCCACCGATCCACCGCCAGCAGCGGCGAGTCCGACCGCCCGTCCGCGAAGTGTTGCCACCCCTCGATCAGCCCCGTCGTGATGTCGTGCCAGGCATGGTGCCCCGTCGATTCGATGAGCAGCAGCAGCCCGTCCGGCGCGAGCAGTTCGCGAACGCGACGCAGCGCCGCCGGCAGGTCGCGCATCGCATGCAGCACGTTCGACCCGACCACCACGTCGTAGCTGCCGGGCTGGATGCCCTGGGCCGCGAGGTCCTGCTCGAGATCGAAAAGCCGCGTGTTCAGGAAGGGTGTGTGTGCGAATTTCTCGCGGGCGTAGTCGAGGAAGGCCGGCGAGACGTCGGTGAAGTCGTACGAAGTCCGGTCGGCCGGGAGCGCGCCGACCAGCGAAGACGTGGTCCCGCCGGTCCCCGCCCCGACTTCGAGCACGCGGATCGCCCCCTGCCGGGCCGCGGCCCACGCGCGCAGCGACTCCCGCGCGATCCCGTTCGTGTAGCGCAGCGGCCCCGCCGATTCGTACAACGCCGACGCCAGGTCGAACGACCCGTCCGGGAACAACGTGTCGAGCGGGCTCGCGCGGCCGGTCAGCACCCCCTCGAGCCGGCTTGCCGAATGATGGATGTAGCGCAGCAGCGCCGGGTCGTCGGCGAGGGCCGCGTCGACGGCCGCCTGGAGCGGCGCAATATCGGTCGGCTGAAGCCGCTGCTCCGAAGTCGGCCACTCCTCGTATGCGGCGGACCCGTTAACCTTCCAGCCGGTCGCGGTCGCGTCGAGTTCGCCCGCGCCGACCATCGCGTCGAGCCAGCGCCTCACGATCGGGCAGTAGAGCGGCTCGATGCCGGTGTTGCGCAGGACCTGCTCTAGGTCGAATTCCGGTTCAGCGAAGGCGCCGAGCCGGATCAGCGTGTTGCGCCCCAGCGTCTCGGCGAGGTGCTGGAGGACCTGCCATTTTGCGCGGTACGAGCCGATGTCGAGGTCGATCGGCGCCAGCAGCGCACGCTCACGCGACGCCGCCACGGCCGCCGTCCAGCTATCGCCAGCCGCATTTGCCCCCGCAGCGCCCGCAACACCTGTCGGCGCAGTTGCCGCGGCACCCACCGCCGCGCCGGCCGGCGTGTCTGCCGCGGCAGCCGACAGCTCTGTCCCCGCACCCGCCGCAACACCGATCGGCGCAGTTGCATCGGTGAACCAGAAGCGGCGGCGCTGGAACGGGTAGCTCGGCAGGGTGACCTTCCGGCGCGTCCACCCGCGCTCGAAGCCTCGCCAGTCGGGATTCGCCCCGGCGACGTACAGCTCGGCGAGCGCGGTCAGCAGTGTTTCCCAGACATTCGTGCCGCCGGCTCGCGACCCGACCAGCACGCCGTCGCCGTGCAGCAGCGCGTCGCGGTCCGTGCGGGACGGCACTGTGCCGATCGTCACCAGCCAACGGACACGCTCGGCGGTGAGCTGCGGCGCCAGGTCGAGCAGCCGGCCGTGGCCGGTCAGCACATGCGACCAGAAGGACGTTGTGGTCGCGGCGCGCGGACCAGCGTTGGGCGCCGCCGCGGAGAGGAACTGGCGGGTGGGCGCCTGCAGCGTGAGCGCGGGCGAGAGGTTGCGCACGACCGCATCCAGCCCGACTCCATCGCGGTGCGCACGGCCCGCGGCCGCGGCCAGCCGCAGCGCATCGTGGATCGACAGGATGCCCGCGGCGATCCCGCCGGGCAGTTCGCCGAGCGGCTCGCCCGCAATCACATCGGGCTCGATGCCCCAGCTCCGCCAGAGCTGCGAAAGCGCATGCTGCACGACGACGCGTGCGGGAATCAGATGTTCGGCGCGGTCCGCCGAGCCGGGCTCCTCGAGCACCGCCAGCAGCGACGCCCCCGTTTCGGTGCGGAACACCGCCTCGCACGCATCGAGCGCGTCGCGGAAAGCGACCGAAGTATGGTGGAGCGCACTCAGCGGGTCGATCGCACCGGGGAACAGGAACGCGACCGCCGGGCGCTCACGCATCGCCACGCCGGCACGCAACACGGCCGACGAAGTTTGGCGCGCAGCATCGAGCCAGCCGCGCAGTGCTGCCGCCGCGGGCTCCGAATCGTCAGCGACGATGGCGAGGCGATGCGCGAAGTGCGCGCGGCCACTGTTCGCGGTGTGGCAAATGTCGGCGAAAGCATGGTCGGTATGCTCGAGGTGACGGACGTAGCGTTCTGCCAGCGCGCGCAGCGCATCCGTGTCCGGCGCGGACAGCGTGAGCAGATGCACCGGCCGCTCCAGACCCCGCGCACCCGTCACAACACCCGCCGGCGCCGGCGCTTCCTCGACGATCACGTGGGCGTTCGTGCCACTGAAGCCGAAGCTGCTGACCCCGGCCCGGCGCGCACGGCCCGGCTCGAACGGCGTGCGGCGCGTCGGGATCGCGACCGGCAGACGGTCCCACGGGATCTGCGGACTCGGCACCTCGAAATGCAGATGCGGCGGCACCTCGCGGTGCAGCAGCGCGACGATCGCCTTGATCAGCCCGACGATGCCCGCCGCGGCTTCGAGATGCCCGAAGTTTGTCTTTGCCGACCCGACCAGCAGTGGCCGCTCGCGCCCGCCAAACACCGCGCCGATCGCCTGCAGTTCGATCGGGTCGCCGAGCGTTGTGCCGGTGCCGTGTGCCTCGAGGTAGCCGATGTCGTCCGGCTGCAGCCCGGCGTCCGCCAGCGCGGCGCGGATCACCGCCTCCTGCGCGGGCCCGCTCGGTGCGGTCAGCCCGCTGCTCCGGCCATCCTGGTTCAGCGCCGACCCGCGGATCACGGCGAGGATGCGATCGCCGTCACGCAGCGCATCGGCGACCCGTTTCAGCACGACCACACCACACCCCTCGCCGCGCACGTACCCGTCGGCGCTCGCGTCGAAGGTGCGGCAGCGGTTCGCCGGCGAGAGCATCCCGGCCTGCCGGAAATTCACCGTCAGCTCCGGCGACAGGATCAGGTTCACCCCCGCGGCGAGCGCGACGTCCGATTCGCCGCGGCGCAGCGACTGCACCGCCAGGTGCACTGCGACCAGCGACGACGAACACGCGGTATCAACCGAGATCGCCGGACCGTTCAGCCCGAGTACGTATGCGATGCGCCCCGAGGCGACACTAAACGCCGTCCCCGTGCTCGCGTAGGTGTCGATGCCCGCCGGATCCGCCAGCACCATGCGGTGGTAGTCGGTCGTGCCGATCCCGACGAAGACGCCCGCGCGTGAGCCGCGCAGACTCGTCGGCGCGATGGCGGCGTGTTCGAGCGCCTCCCACACGGTCTCGAGCAGCAGCCGCTGCTGCGGGTCCATCGTTGAGGCCTCGAGCGGCGCGATCCCGAAGAACTCCGGGTCGAACCGGTCGACGCTTTCCAGGAACCCGCCCTCGCCGTCCGGCAGGCCAAGACGTTCAGGCGGCACCGGCCCGACCGCGTCGACGCCATCGAACAACAGCCGCGCATACGCCTCCAGCGAGTCGACGCCCCCTGGTGCACGGATGCCCACGCCGACGATGGCCACGGCGTCGGGATGCGGCGGATCTTTGGGCGCGGGCGAATCCTGGGGCGCGGGCGCGGAGGGGGTTTCAGGCGCGGGTGTGGGCACGGCGGCGTGGGATTCAACCGCGGGCGTGACTTCGGGGCGAACTTCCACGCCAACAGCCGCCCGTGCTTTGTCCAGCAGGTGGATCGAGATCAGGCTGACGGTCGGGTGATCGAATGCCAGCGTCGCGGGGAGCGGCTCGCCGACGGCGACCGCGAGCGTATTCCGGAGTTCGATCGCGCCAAGCGAATCGAGCCCGAGGTCGCGCAGCGGCGCATCCACGTCGACCGGCTGCTCGCGGCCGAGAATCGCCCCGACGGCATCGCGCACGTGGGCGACGACGGCGGGTAGGCGGCGATGCTCCGGCAGCCCACGAATCATCGCGACAAGCAGCGCACCGGACTGCGGTTCGGCTTCAGGCAAGCGCGGAAGCGCGGTCTGCGACGGCGCGGGCTGCTGCTCCCACCGCGTACGCGGTGCTTCCTGTGCGCGCAGCCGCAGCGCCAGCACCTGCTCCGGCAGGCCCGCCGCGATGCGGTCGAGCGCTCGCACCGCGAGGTCCGGGGTCCACCATTCGAGCCCAAACCGGTCCCAGCGCGCACGCTGTGCCTCGGTGAGTTGTCCGGCCATCCCATCGCCCGCCCACGGCCCCCAGAGCACACTCGTGCCCGGCAGCCCGCGCGACCGGCGGTACGTCGCAAGCGCATCCAGGAAGCTGTTGGCCGCCGCGTAGCTCCCGAGCCCCGCCGCGTTCAGCACCGGCCCCGCCGCCGAATACAGCACGAACAGCTCGAGCGGGTCGTCGCGCGTGGCGAGATGCAGGTTCCACGCGCCGCGCACCTTGGGCGCGAGCACCGCCGCGACCCGCTCCGGCGTGAGGTCCGGCAGCAGTCCGTCGTCGACCACACCGGCCGCGTGGATGACCCCGACGATCGGCGCCTCCCGCCGCAGCTCAGCCAGCACGCGCCCAAGCGCCGCCGCATCAGCGACGTCCGCCCGGAACACCCACGCCGGAACCTCCCCTCCCTCGATCCCTTCGCCCTCTACCTTCCCCTCTACCTTCCCCTCTACCTTCCCCTCTACCTCCCCCGCGCCCGCGCCCGCGCCCGCGCCCCGGGGATCGCCCCGGGGATCGCCCCGGGGATCGCCCCCGCTGCGTCCGACCACCGCGATCCGTCGCGCGCCGCGCGCAGCCAGCCATCGTGTGGTCGCCTGGCCGAGCGCGCCCAGCCCGCCGGTCACGACAAACCAGCCATCGCGCCGCACGTCGGCCGGGCGTTCCGGCACCAGCACCAGCTTGCCGACATGCTCCGCGCGCGCCATCCGCCGGAACGCACTCGCCGCATCGGCGAGGGGGAAGAAGTGGAACGGGAGCGGCTGGAGCGCCCCCCTTTCGAAGAGCGGGATGAGTTCGGCGAAGATGCCCGGCAGGAGCGTGGGATCGGCGGCCTCTTCTTCGCGCAGGTCGAACGCGACGTACCGCACATCGTCGCGAATCGCCTGGAGCTGTGTAGGCTGGAGGATTTCGCGCTTCCCGAGTTCGACGAAAACGCCGCCCTCGCGCAGGCAGCGCAGCCCCGCCGGGATCAGCGGACCGGTCAGCGAGTTGACCACGATGTCGACGCCCGCGCCGCCGGTCACCACGCCGACGCACTCCTCGAAGCTGGTCGAGCGCGAATCGAACGCGGCGGCGACGCCCAGGCGCTCGAGCAGCGCCCGTTTTTCCGGCGTCCCGGCCGTCGCGTAGACCTCCGCACCCGCACGCAGCGCCAGTTGGATCGTCGCTAGCCCGACGCCACCCGCGCCGCTGTGCACCAGCACGCGCATCCCCGGCCGGATCGCGCCGACCCGGTGCAGCGCGAACCACGCCGTCCCGAACGCGACCGGGATCGTCGCCGCGGCGGCCGGGTCCATGCCCGCCGGCGCCGGGAACACACAGGCGCGCGGTACGTTCACCCGCGTCGCGAAACACCCCGGCGCGAAGACCAGCACCCGTTGCCCGCTTCCATCCGCGAGCAGCCCACACGCTTCGAAACCCATGGCCGCTTCGCCCGGGTACTCGCCGAGCGCGGTCAGCACGTCCCGGAAGTTCACGCCCGCCGCGAGCACGTCAACCGCGACCTGGTCGGCAGCCGGTGCCTGTTCCGGAAGCGGCCACAGGACAAACCCGTCGAGTGTGCCAGGCGATTCGTGCACGAGCGCACACGGCGCGATCGGTTCCTCGACCGGCAGGAGTTCGGCGGGCGCGAGCCGCGCGACCAGACGGCTGCCGTCACGGAGCGCGACCTCGGCCGCGTCCCCTGCGAGTGCTTCGGCCACGATCGCATCGGCTTCGTCTGCGGATATGACGGCGGGCAGGTCCAGCGAGGTGCAACGCAGTTCCGGCCGCTCCGCGCGGATCGCACGTGCGAGTCCCCACACGCCCGCGCCGACCGGCCGGGTTGCGCGGGTGACGACCAGCAATCGCGACGTTATACCCTCGAATCGTTGTGCGATGCGCAGCAGGCGCGTGGTCGCACGTTCGACTACGTTCGGCAGTTCGTCATTTTGTACGACATTGCCAAACGCCGTGACGATGACGCCCGCGAATCCGTCGGTTGCCGTCAACGCATCATGCGCGACAGCATCGCGGATCTCCGCTGAACAACCCGCGCGATCGAAGGCCGCCGCAATGTTCTCCGCGAGCCCGGCATCGTCGTGCAGGATCAGCCACGGCCGCGCATCCGACACCGCGGTCGGCGGAATCGGCTGCGCGACCCAGTCGATGGTATGCAGCACTGCAGTCGTCGTCGCCCTGCGCACACGCCAGCCTTGGATGTGCACCAGCACGGAACCATCCGCTGCAAGCACATCGACATCGAACGTTGCACCGTCTTGCGTTCCATCGCGAAGAACGACACGCGCTGATGTCGCATGTTCGGTCGACCCGGACACGACGTAGCGATCCACCGCCCACGGCAGGAACGCGCCATGTGCGTGTCGCGCGTGTCCGAGCGCGGCCATGCAGAGCTGCGCTGCCGCATCGACGACCGCGGGATGCACATCGCCCGTCCAGTTGTCTTCGACGGGCGCGATGTTGCCGTGTGCAGCGGTCGTATCGGTGCGAATGTCGGAGAGCAGTCGAAACGCAGGGCCGAAGTCACAGCCCGCGCGCTGCAAGGCAGCGTAGAAGTGTTCGTGTTTGATCTCGCGCACGTTCGCAGGCAATGCGAGCGCGGTTATCGTCGCGTCCGATGTGTGTGGGGTTTCCGCGACTACTTCGCGCAACGCTGCGTCGCCAGGCAACGCTGCATTGCGCAACTCCGCGTCGCCGCGCGCAACGCGTGCCTCAGCGACACGTTCGCGTGCATCGCCCGCGACGGTGAACACCTCGATGCGTTGCTGCTCGGCGTCGAATTCGATCTGCAGACGCCCCGCGTCATCCAGCGAGGTCGGACGCAGCAGCGCGACCTGGTGCACCTCTGCATTCGGAACACCGAAGTCCTTCGCGACGGAACGCAGCAGTTCGAGCAGTGCGGTGGCGGGAAGCAGGGCACGGCCGTCGATGCGATGGTCGCGCAATGCCGCGAAGCGCGCGTCATCGAGCGCGTATTCGGCGACGCGCTTCGCCTGGCGTTCAGGCAGCCAGTACGGGCGATGCGCCCACGGGTAGCGCGGCAGTCGGACCGGCGGACACGGCCCCGGATCAATCGCGGCCCAGTCGGGGTCGACGCCCCACTCGTAAACGCGCTCGGCCAGGGAATGCGTGGTCAGTGCCGCATCACGGCTGCGATGCAGCGCGAACGCGACCAGCGCCGTTGACCTGCGCGCTTCCGCGGTCTCGAGCATCGCCTGCCCGAGCGCAGGGTGCGGCCCGAGTTCGACGAACTGCGAGATGCCCCGTTCCAGTGCCCGCTCGACCGCCGCCGAGAAACGCACCGGAGACTCGATGTTGCGGGCCAGGTACTCGGCATCGAGTTGTTCGAGTTCGTGACCGGTTACGGTCGAGATGAGCGGCACATCGAACGAGTCGGAATGCAGTCCGTGCAGTGTCGCGCGAAGTTCCTGTGCAGCACTGCGCATCAGTTCGCTGTGGAAACCGAAGCGCACGTCGAGCAGCTTCGCTTCGAAACCTGCGTTTTGCAGCAGGGTGCGTGCAGCTTCGATCTGGTCGGTCGCGCCGGAGAGCACGATCGCGTTCGGTGCGTTGACGGCTGCGATCGATAGCTGCAGTCCGTGTGCGGCGAGGTGTTGCTGCACCTGCGCTTCGTTCGCGCGCACCGCGAGCATCCGCCCCGCATCGAAGGTCAACTGCATGACCCGGCCGCGTTCGCTCACCGCGCGCAGTGCCGTGTCGGCATCCAGCGCACCCGCCGCAACCGCGGCCGCGAGTTCGCCGACCGAATGCCCGATCACCGCCGCCGGCCGGATCCCCCACGACGCGAGCAGTTCGGTGAGTGCAACCTGTATCGCGAAGATCCCAACCTGTGCGACGTCGGTGCGGTCGAGTTGCGATGTTTTCGCGGGCCGGCTCAGCTCTTCGATGAGCGAGCGCCCGTCGATCTCCCGCCAGCGCGCATCGAGTCGTTCGATACACGCGCGGAACACCCGCTCCCGCGCCATCAGCGCGAGCCCCATCGTCGCCCACTGTGTCCCCTGCCCCGAGTACACGAACCCGAGCCGCGGCGGCTCCGCCCCTGGCTCCGCAATCGTAGTCGTGCCAGTGGCCACCCGCCGCAACTGCTCGAGCAGCGCATCCGCCGAGTCCGCAACCACCCCGACCCGACAGTCGCGATGATGCGTCCGCCGCCGCGCCGCCGCGCGCACCATCATGCGTAAGTCGGCAGCTGTTACACCCGTCGATGTAACCGCATGCCTCGCGCGTTTGCCCTCGAGCCGTTCCGCGCCCGCGCCCGCGCCCGCGCCCGCGCCCCACTCATCAGCCAGCGCACGCAGCGATTCCGCACTGCGCGCCGACAGCGGCAGCACACACGGCCACGACGACGCGTCCGTGACAGCAGCGCGCCGCAGCGTCGATTCCTCGACGATCACGTGTGCATTGGTGCCGCCCACGCCGAATGAACTCACGCCCGCGATGCGCGGCTGCGTCGAGTTCCACGGTGTTGTTTGTGTTGCGATGCGGAACGGCGTGTTGTGCAGGTCGATGTGCGGATTGAGCCGGGTGAAGTGCACCTGCGCTGGAATCGCGCGATGCTGCAGGCACAGCACCGTCTTGATCAGCCCCGCGACGCCGGCGGCCGCTTCGCAATGTCCGAGGTTCGCCTTGAGTGAACCGAGGTAGCACGGCGCCCTGTCTGCATCGCGGCCGCGGAACACCGCAGCGAGTGCGTCGGTTTCGATCGGGTCGCCGAGTTCGGTGCCGGTGCCGTGTGCTTCGATCAGCGAAACCTGTTCGGCGTTCACGCCTGCATTGCGCAGCGCCTTGCGCACCAGTGCTTCCTGCGCGAGCCCGTTCGGTGCGGTCAGATTGGTCGATTCGCCATCCTGGTTTACGGCCGAGCCGCGAATCACCGCGAGCACGTTGTCTCCGTCCGCGATCGCATCGGCGAGTCGCTTCAGCACGACGGCCGCGCAGCCTTCACTGCGCACGAACCCGTCGGCCGATGCATCGAACGTGCGGCATCGTCCCGTCGGCGACATGAAGCCGCCCTTCGACAATGCGACCGTGATGTGCGGCGTGACCATGACGTTCACGCCACCCGCGATGGCAAGGTTGCAGTCTCGTGTGCGCAGGGCCTGACAGGCCAGGTGTGTTGCGACCAGCGAGGACGAGCACGCAGAATCGACGGCGAGGCTTGGGCCATGGAGGGCGAGCGTGTAGGAGATGCGGTTCGCGAGGACACTGTGCAGGGTGCCCGTGAGTGTGCGCGCGCCGATGCCGTCGACGTCGCTGTACTGTTTCAGCGTGTAGTCGTTGTGGTAGGCGGCGAAGAATACGCCCGTGTCGGACCCGCGCAGTCTGTGCAGCGCGATGCCCGCGTCGTCGAACGCTTCGCATGCAACTTCCAGTGCGATGCGCTGCTGCGGATCCATGCGTTCCGCTTCGCGCGGCGAGATGTCGAAGAACGCCGCATCGAATCCGCGGATGTCATCGAGGAACCCGCCCCAGCGTGTAGCGATGCGTCCCGGCGCAGCGGGATCGGCGTTGTACCAGCGGTCGAGATCCCAGCGATCGCGCGGAACTTCGGTCACCACATCGCGCGCGTCGAGCAGCACCTGCCAGAGCGATTCGGGATCGGTTACGCCGCCCGGGAACCGGCACGCCATTCCCACGATCGCGATCGGCTCGGCGTTGCGCAGCCACCCCTGCTCTTTCCACGTGCCTCGCCCGATCAGGGCGAGCTTCGCCGCCGAAAACCGCGCATCGGCAGACGCACTCTGCCGTTCACGCTGTTCAGGGGCATTGCCCCAAGCTCCCTCCTTGCCTGTAACGCCTGTGTTCGGCGCGCCGTCATGCACACCATCGCGCGTGTTCATTGCGCCCCCCGCAGCATCCGTAGCACATCGTCCTCTGAAGCGTTCGCAATCCCCGCGACCACTTCCGCAATTCCCTCTGAATCCCCACCCTGAATTTCCGCGCCCGCGCCCGCGTCCACGCCCCATTCGTTCGCGCCATCGCCGCACGCGAGCACGTACGACGCGAGCGCTTCGACCGTCGGGTAGTTCCAGATCACGGAGACCGCGAGCTGCAGATCGAACTCTGTTTCGAGGCGGTTGCGCAGCTCCATCGCCATGAGCGAATCGAGGCCGCGTCGGCCGAGCGGTTGAGTCAGCGGAAGTGCGGAGGATGGCAGTCGCAGCACGGCCGCTGCGAGTGCGCGGACGCGTTCGATTACATGTGTGCGTCGCTGCGCCGGCGTGAGACCGCGCTCCGTCGACGCATCGCGCGAACGCTGCGTTTCGACGGTATCGATCAACTCGTGGTAGAACGCTGCGCCGGGTTGCCGCGCGATGCGATTCACCGCGCGAGCCCAGTCGATCGGCGCGATCGCGACGTGTGGTGCATCGAGCCCGGCCGTCCAGCGGAAGAGCGTCGCACCATTATCGCGTGCGATGCTCTCCAGCCCGTTCAGCTTCATGTAATCGACGAAGCGTGCGACCTGCGCATCGCGCACCAGCCCGGTGTTCTCCCAGACCGCCCAGGCCAGACTGATCGCCGGCAGATTCGCGGCGCGACGCGCACACGCGAGCGCATCGAGCACCGCATTCGCCGCGGCGTAGTTCGCCTGTCCGCTCTGCGGCAGCACCGGCACGATCGACGAGAAGTAGATGTGCTCTGCATCGGGCAGCAGACGATGGAGATTCCATGCGCCCGTAGCCTTGCCGCGCACACTCGTCGCGAATGCCTGGTTTGTGAATTCGCGAACGAGGTGATTGTCGAGTTCACCGGCGAGGTGGATGACGCCGGCGATGGGTGGGAAGTGTTCCGCGCGGTATTCCGTCAACATGCGCGCGAGTGCCGCCTCGTCTGCGACATCCAGCGCGATGCAACGCACACTCGCGCCCAAACGTTCGAGCTGCAGCACGCCGTGTATGCGACGCGCGATCGATTCGTCGAGCGACGCATCGGCCCAGCGGTTGCGTGGAGGCAGCGGTGTGCGCGACAGCAGCACCAGCCGCCGCGCACCCCCGCGAACCATCTCTTCCGCGACCGCGAGCCCGATCTCGCCGAGGCCGCCGGTCAGCAGGTACGAAACATCGGCCCGCCAGCGCGCCGGCTGTGCTGCGGAGCTCGCAGATGTGCTGATTGCGGCCGCGCAACCGCCGTCCTGCGGCGCCCGGACCCGACCACCCGTCGCAGACGCGCGCACCAGCCGTGCGACCTGCGCGCGACCGTGCGCGAACGCGACCTGCGGCTCGGCACCGTAGGCGATGATCGTCGCCAGGATCTGTGCGGCTGCAACCGGCGCCGTCGTCCCTGGCTCCAGGTCGACCAGGTGCGGCTGCAGCGCCGGCTCTTCCTCCCAAAGCGTGCGCACCAGCCCCCAGAGGGCGGCCTGCGCCACCGCCGATTCGGCCGGAGCCCGGGGTGCGGGGCCCTGCGCCCCGCGCGTCACCCACCACACCCCGAACTCCGGCCTCGCTCCGCGCCGGGTCAGCGCCTGCACCAGCTCCAGCGCGCCCCGGCATTCCGTCTCAATGGCGGCGTCGAATTCCGCCGCTCCGCCCTCGACGACCACGGCGACCGCGCGCAGGTCAACCACGCCCGCGACGTCATGGGTCGCTGCGTGACCGATTGCCAGCGCAGAATCGTCCGTGGCCGTCGTTACCTTTGCACCGCAGCCGCGCAGCGCCGCGGCCACCGCCGCATCCAGCTCCGCCTCGCCCGACTCGAGTAGCAGCCACGTCCCGGGAAGCTCACCCGCATGCGCGATGGGCGAATCGCGGCGGGCGCGCGGCGCACCACCACTTTCGGCCGGCTGCCATTCGACGCGGTACAGAACAGAGTCGAGCAACTCCGGCGGCCGCTCCTCCTCCGCGTCGACTCGATCGCCCGACCAGTCGTCCCAGCGCTCGAGCCAGTACGACTCGCGCTGCCACGGGTAGGCGGGCAGTGGAATCGCGCGAGCCGAAGGATCGGCCAGCGCGCGCCAGTCGACCGGAAGGCCGGCCACATGCAGCCGCGTAACCAGTTCGAGCAGCCGGCGCAGCTCCGGCTCGTCGCGCCGAAGTGTCGGCAGGATCGTGGTCCCCGCGTCCGCAACACTGTCCGCAATCGATGCGAGCAGAATCGGATGCGACGCGATCTCGACGACGTGGTCGACCGCCTCGATCATCCCCTGCACCGCCGCCGCGAACCGGACCGGCAGGCGCAGGTTGTCCGCCCAGTAGTCCGCATTCAGCGGACGCGCTTCGCCGACGTAGACGGCGGAATGAAATGGAATTTCCGGAATTTTCGGCTGGAGCGAGCCGAGCCCTTCACGCAGGCGCGGCAGCAGCGGATCCGTCTGTGCCGAATGCGACGCCACATCGACGTTCACCCGTCGACAGAACACGTCCTCCGCCTCGAAGCGCGCCAGCAGCGCATCGATCTCCGCCGGATCGCCGGACAGCACCGTCGAGCGCGGCCCATTGACCGCTGCAATCGACACGCGCCCGGACTCGAGCCGCGCCGCGACCTCGGCTGCGGGCAGGTCGACCAGCGCCATCGCGCCCTGCCCGGCGATCTCCGCCAGCAGCCGACTGCGCAGCGCGATCACCCGCATCGCCTCGGCCAGCGTGATCGCCCCGCCAATGTGCGCCGCCGCGACCTCGCCCATGCTGTGCCCGACCACCGCGGCCGGCCGGATCCCCCAGCTTTCCAGCAGTCGCGCCAGCGCGATCTGCAGTGCGGTCAGCGTCGGCTGGATCACGTCCACGCGGTCGAGCGCGACCTGCCCCGCCAGCACGTCGCGCAACGACCAGCCGACCAGCGGCCGAAGCTCCGCCTCGCAGGCATCGACCGCGGCGGCAAAGACCGGCGCGCGCGCCAGCAGCTCGCGCCCCATCCCGACCCATTGCGAGCCCTGCCCCGAGAACACGAACCCGACCCGCGGCGCCCCCGCTTCGCCGACCGCCATCCGCCCGCTGGTCTCCCCGGCGAGGTACTCGTCCAGGGCAACCCGCACCTCGCCCAGCGAGTCCGCAACGACGGCAAGCCGGTGCGGGTGATGCTCCCGCCTGCAGGTGGTCGTACAGGAGAGGTCGCGCAGTGCTCCCCCGTTCGCGGATCCGCGCACAGTCGAGAGAGCGCCCTCGGAAAGAGACTCGCGCAGCCGCCGCGCACCCTCCCCCAACGCCCCCACCGTCCGCCCCGACAGCACAACCACTCGCGGCCCCGCCAACGCAGCCGCGCCCCGATCCGTTTCCGCGCCCGCGCCCCAATCCGTTTCCGCGCCCAGCACCACATGCGCGTTGGTCCCCGTCACGCCGAACGAGTTGACCCCGGCCACGAGCGGCCCGGTCAGTTCGACCGGCTCGCGCACGACCGTCACGCCCAGCTCGTCCCAGGGAATTTCCGGATTGCGCCCGTCGACCGGATCGGCCGGGACCCGGCGGTGCCGCAGCACGAGCAGCGCCTTGAGCAGCCCGGCCAGCCCGGCCACCGCCTCGGTGTGCCCGATCACGGTCTTGACCGACCCGACCGGCAGCGGCCCGCGACCGTTGCGCCGTCCCAGCACGGAGCCGAGCGCCCGCAGTTCGACGGCGTCGCCGGCGGCCGTGCCGGTCCCGTGCGCCTCGACGTACGCGACCCGGCCCGGGTCGACCCCCGCGCGCGCCCACGCTGTGCGCAGCATGTCGGCCTGCCCCGCCTGGCTCGGCGCGACCAGCAGTCCGCTGCCGCCGCCGTCCGCGTTCACACACGAGCCGAGCACGACCGCATGGACCGGATTGCCGTCGCACAGCGCCGCCGACAGCGGCTTCAGCACCACCACCACGGCGCCCTCGCTGCGGACGTAGCCGTCGGGCAATGCGGCTCCGAAGCGGCAGCGCGCCGCGGTCGAAAGCATTCCCGAGCGCGAATACCCGACCGAGATGTACGGCTGCAGGATGAGATTCGCCGCGCCGACGATCGCGCATTCGGCGTCGCCGTTACGAAGCGCCTGGCAGGCGAGGTGGAATGCGACCAGCGAGGAAGAACAGCCGGTGTCGAGCGTGAGCGACGGGCCGCGCAGGTCCAGCACGAACGAGATCCGCCCCGACGCCGCGTAGCGTCCGCCGCCGGTCGTCGTATACAGATCGACGTCCTCGACCTGTCGCGACATGACCGACTCGTACTCATTCGACCAGAGCCCGAGGTAGACGCCGGTCCGGCTGCCCGCCAGCGACGACGGCACAATCGCCCCGTCCTCGAGCGCTTCCCAGCTCAGCTCGAGCAGCAGCCGATGCTGCGGATCGATTTTCAGCGCCTCGCGCGGCGAGATCCCGAAAAACTCCGCATCGAACCGGTCGATGTGCTCCAGGAACCCGCCCTCGGCCGTGACCATCCGTCCCGCGCGGGACGATCTTTGGCCAATGTGCGACGCCCGGTCCGCGATGGTTGCGGCATCCACGAATCGATCGACCGCAAAGCGCCCGGGCGGCATCCGGCCGATCACCGGCCGGCCGGCCTCGAGCCGCTGCCACAGGCTCGCCAGCGAGTCGATCCCGCCCGGCAGCCGGCAGCCGACCCCCACAATTGCGACCGGGTCGTTCGCCGCGCCGCTCATCGCGCCAACTCGCAGGCTGCCATTTCGAACCGCTGCTCGACCAGCCGCGCCAGCAGCCCCGGATTGTCCTGGAAATAGAAGTGTCGGCCCGGAAAGGTCGCGATCTCGAAGGATCCGCAGGTTTCCTCCGCCCAGCCGGCCAGCGACTCGACCGGCACGACCGGGTCGTCGGTCCCGCCCAGCGCGATGATCGGACAGCGCAGCTTCGGCTGCGGAGTGTGGCGATAGCGCTCCAGAGCCTCGATATCAGCGCGCAACGCCGGGAGCAGCAAGGCGAGCAGATCGTGGTCCTCGCGAATCAACTGCGGGATGCCACCGTAGCGCCGTTGCACTTCGTCCACGAACGCATCGTCGCTGAGCCCCGCCAGCTCGGGCTCCGTGCAGCCGAGCGCGGGCGCCTGCCGGCCACTCGCCAGCAGGGCGACCGGCTCCACCCCGCGCCGCTCCAGCCCGCGCGCGACCAGCAGCCCCAGCCACGCGCCCATCGAATGCCCGAAGAGCAGGAACGGCCGGTCGGCAAACGGCACGATCGCCTCCGCGACCTGCTCGGCGAGTGGCCCGAGGTCCCGCACCGGCGCCTCACGCAGCCGCCACCCACGCCCCGGCAACTGCACCGCCTTCACCTCGAGCCCGGGCGACACCGCCCGCCCCAGGTCCCGGTACACGGCCGCACTCCCCCCCGCGTACGGGAGACAGAACAGCCGACCGGCAGCCCCCGCACGGGGAGCAGGATCATGAAACCACGCCATTATTGTTCGGAAAAGTGAGAATTCTTCAGATCAGGATTGGCGGCGGAGTGCAACAGACATACCCTGTCCGGTGGCCGAATCGGGTCGCGAATGTCGTTGTGGCCAAACGACTTTCGGCACCACGCCGGGAGCCCCCCCGACGCACGGCGCCAACACTCCGCGCAGCCACGCCACACCCCGCGAGCACCCCACGCCCGCCGGCGCCCGCGCCTCAAAGCCGTTCCGCGCCCGCGCCCCAAGCCGTTCCGCGCCTGCGCCCGCGCCCGCGCCCCTCCGTTCCGCTGGCGCCGGCGCGCCGCAGCCGCCACTATCCGGACCCATGCAGCCGATCCTCGCCCTCTGCACCCCCGGCCGCGTCCGCGATTGGCAGGAACTCGCGATCGAGGCGTGCCCACGCGATGAACACGCGCGCGCGGACCGCTTCGCCTTCGAGCACCTCCGCCGCCGCTACCTGTGCGGCCGGGCGATGCTGCGCCACCTCATCGCGGACCGGCTGAACATCAGCCCCTGCGACGTCCGGCTCGACCGGACCCCCAAAGGCCAACTGACCGCACCGGAATCGGGGCTGAACGTGAGCCTGAGCTACAGCGAGGACCTGGTGGGCGTGCTGGTGGGCGACGAGCGGCTCGGACTGGACCTCGAGTACCTCGACCGCACCAACGACCTCGAGGGCGTGGCGCGCCATGCCTTCCGCCCCGAGGAGCGGGCGCGGATGGCTGCGCTCTCAGGAGACGAAGCGCGCGACTGGTTCTTCCGGATCTGGTGCGAGAAGGAGGCGGTCTCCAAGGCGATGGGCGTCGGCATGGCGGTCGGCTTCAATACGTTCGACGCGCGCGCCTCCGCCGCGGCGCTGCAGCTCGAGGTCCACACCTTCCCGCTCCCGCCGCGCTACCTCGCCTGCCTCGTGCTGCCGCCCGATCAGCGGCCGGTCCGGATGCTGGAATGGAACCGTGTTTTCACCCCGGGCGAGGTGTTGCTGCCGCTGTGAAATGTTGTGTTTGCAGGGCTCGCTGCCGCCGGCATTAGATCGAATAACTGGGGCAGCACAGCCCGAATTTGGCTCCTACACAGACATAATGCTTGATCCCGCCAAAGATTCGTCGTACACTGGGTTTGGCACAACCTGTACAAGAACACATAAGATCTACAGCGGCCGGCCTGCCTGCGATCACATCAAGAAATCTGAAACACCGGAGTGCGGTATGTTGCGAGCAGCCGTCCTGATCATCTCGGCATTCCTGATTGCTTCGTGCAACGGCGATCGCGCGTGCGATACGTGTCTGACGGAAGCCGTGATGTACGGCACGGTCACGAATGAGGCAGGCGAGCCCCTCCAGGGGATCGAGATCGATGTGATCGCATACTGGCTTGACTGCGGTGTGGCCAGCAGAGGGGGGACGCGGACCGGCATACCGCGCTCGGATGGCAGCGGTCACTACCGGGCGCGCCTGGTCTCGCGTTTCTCGCCGTTCACTGCAACGTGCCTGCGTGTGATCACGAACCGACGCGGGCACTCGGACGCTCCTACGGTGGAGTTCGATGTCCGCGAGGACCTCGATTTTCATGTGAAAGTGCGTGACAGTCTTCGTTTCGATTTCGTACTCCCGAGCGAATCGCAGTAACTCCTGCCCTTCAGCCGGACCGCTGTGACGCGGAAGGAAAACGCTTGACCCCCGAAGCTGGCTGGCCGTACACTGGGTCCGGCACTGCATCCTCGCCGTAACGAAACCCGCGATCCAATCTGCCGACCGAGCGAATTCCTGAGCGCACCTGCTTATGCGCCGTTCCGCCGTCGGTCCGGGAGACTGAGAAGATGCCACTCCGCACACGCCATGCTTTTCGCATTCTTCTTCTTCTTTGCGCGCTCCCGCCCGTGTTCGGTTGTTCCGAACAGGTCACCCCATCAGGAGTTCTGCCCATTGCGGAGGAGTGGCGCATCGAACCGTCGGGCGTTCGGATTGGAGAAGCAGAAGGCCGGCCCGAGTACGAACTGAATCGAGTGCAACGCCCGATCTTTACGACCGATAGCACCGTAGCGTTCGTGCACGACTATGGAGAGGTGCGCTTTTATACAACAGCGGGCAGATACCAGAAGACGTTCGGTCGGCGAGGCGGGGGGCCACACGAGTTCGCTCAACTGCTGGGGGTATACAACTACAACGATACACTCATCGCGATTGATCCGCCGAGACGACGCGCTGTGGTTTTGAGCGCGAGCGGCGAGTTCATCCGATCGTTCGAGCTTGTCAGCCAGAGTGTCGACCCCTTCGCCGGGCTCGCGTTTTTCCGGGTGGATGAATTCGCGGGTGCGCTGAACGGCCCAATGCCGGCTGTGACAAAGCCCACGGCTGTCCGGCTTTCCGCTACGCTCGTGCTGCAGCGGAAGGGAAAGCAGGAGGAGCTGCTCGCGGTGCCGGGCCCGGCCAGAATGGCACTGCCCGGTGGATATAATGGCCGGCCGCTAACCGAGCAAACACGTATAGCTCCATGGAAGGGTCGTATGGTGCTCGCGGATCCAGAGTCCGCATTCATCCGGATCGCCACTACGAATGGCGAGGTCGAGAGGACCATTCGCCTGCCGGCCGCGACGCGCCGCGTTACAGACGAAACGATCGAAGGTCTGAAGGCGGCTATAAAGGTGGAAGCACGGCGAGCCGGAGTGCCGGAGCAAATCTTCGCGGTACCGTCATACGCCACGTATCCCGAACAGCTTCCGTATTGGGGACGCTTGTTCGCGAGTCATAACGAATGCATCTGGATCCGTCGCTACTGGGCACCCGGCGAGACGTATTACGAGTGGCTGATCCTCGACCCTATGTCGAACCGACTCGCATCGCTGCGCGTTCCGGTGGACCTGCACATTAGTGACGTGCGTAACGACCTCGCCGTCGCACTGGAACGTGACGAGCTCGATGTTCAGCATCTTGCGTTTTATCGGATCGTTCGGCCCGATGGCAGTTCGCACTGCAAGGCCAGGTGAATGTGTGATGACGGGCAGACTCGTGCATCGTGCGAAGCAAGTCACGCGGCCGAGAGGATCAAGCTCTACGTAGGCGTACAACGGACTCAGAACCTAGTGGTGCAGTGTGCTGCGAGAAGGCGGTGCTTGATCCCCGAAGAGGAGAGGCCGGTATGTACACTGGATCGAGTAATAGTCCGGCTCCCAACGAGTCGTTTACGTGGGCGACATACGACGACCATCACTATCATGCAGCTTGGTGACTCAAAGGGAGGGATCATGACAAGGTTTCAAAATACCATACTCGCGGCTGTGACTCTTCTGACCGTGCTGAGTGGTCCGCTCCACGCGCAGCTCCAGTCCGAAATCGCGCAGCAACTGTTGAGCGAAGATCGCAATATTCGGGGAAGGGGACTCGACAGCGCCCGTCGCATTCCGCCCCAGGATGTCGGTCCCGAACTGCGGCGAGCTCTCCTGATTGTGTTACGTGCTGAAAATGCCACAATGGATCAATCGACGACGGCCGGAAGACCTGTCCCAGGCTCCAGTGATCCTGAGTTTCGATCGATCCTCGCTCGTACTGTGGCGAACCTCAAGCACCCCGATGCAATACGTGAACTGGCGCGGGCGTTCTACGTTGGGCCGGTGATCGCGCGCTCACTCGCTGAGTTTGGCCCGGCCGCGTTGCCTGCGGTCCTGCAGGTTGTGACCGATGTGAATGCACATTACGACCAGGTCAATCACGGACTGCTTGCAATGCGGTACATGATCGAGGCGTCAGCCGGATCCGGGCTGTCGCAGTCGCAACGCGGCCAGGTCATCAACGCTGCGAAGGACCGGCTCACCGGAAACGAACACTTCACCACGTTGTGGAAAGCAATTGATCTTGCGGCCGCTCTCGGCGAACCTGAGCTGCTGGAAATTGTCCGCTCCATAGCGGCGGATCCAGATGCCTTGCAGCAAAGAGACATTACAGATCCGGTCGTAGCAGCAAAGACTAAATCCTATGCCGCAGAGCGCCTTGCCGCAGTCCGTTTTCCTGACCTCGAATCGGAGGCCGCGACGGAATCCGGTGGCTGGACGAGTGGCCGCGTGAGTAACTCCCGCTTCGTGTCCCGCACCACATCATCGTAACCGCACAAACGCACGCTCTAGCCGAATGCCCCCGCCGGTGTCCTCGGCCATGAACACGCTGCCTTCCGCACCGAAGCCGATGATCGTGCGCCGCGCCGGGGCCGCGATGCGCGCGATGCGCTGTCCGCGCCGGTTCAGAACATCGTAGATCGCGCGGCCGTCCTCTGTCGCACGCGTTCGAATCCAGAGATTGCCTGCGCGATCGGCCCGCACATCGCCCGGGGCGAATGGCGGAAGCGTGTCCGGCAGATCCTCCGGCCCAAGCACATGGAGCGCCGGCGCGGAGAGCCGGCCTGCGTACGCCGCCGCGGCTGCCGCGTTGTTGATCGCGTGCGCACGAAAAACCGACAGTCTGCGCAGTTTGCTTTTGTCTACGAATTCTTCCGGCGGCCCGTATACGATCGACGCGTTCCCACTCGCGAGGCGAACCCGGGCGAGTTCTGCACGAACCGAATCGACCAGCGCGACCTTCTCGGCGTGTCCCCACGGCCTGCGAACAAAATCGACTGCGCTGCTCGCCAGTTGACGGCCCTCTGCATCGAACCAGTCGATGCGATCGCCTTCACTACGCACGACCGCGAGGGATCCATCCGGCAGCACCACCCACTCGTCGACCAGCGGAACCGGGTCGATCACCGGCGCGAGCACGTACGTTCCGGTCGAGTCGCCGCTGAAGGCCATTCGCCAGGCCGGAGCGCGCACAAACCCGATCGTGTCCACGCTCCAGCTTCCGATCCCGACTCGCACGACCGCGGCGGAATCCTCGACCTGCGGCGCGGAGACTTTGCCGGCGAGGATCGCGCCGCTTTTCACCGCCTGCGGCATCTGGCAGACGATGCGCCCGCTCGCATCGACGGACGGTGTGCCGCCGGCAGCGCTCCCAAGACAGGTCGTCAGTGCGGCCGTCGGAATTGGGATTTCCCGCGTGCGCAGCCCCAGTGGATCCACGACCTCGAGGCGCTGCTCCGCGGCGTTCACCACCAGCGTCGAATCGCCCCGCCACGAAATCAGCCCCCGCCCCCGCTCGAACCCGAGCACCGGCTCCATCTCCATGGTTGCGAGCACAGCAGCGAACGCAGGATCGAACAGCACAACGCGTCGCCCGCCATCCGTCCACACCAGCACACCGCCGCCTCGCAATTCGATTGCGTGCGAGATCGAGTCGAACAGCGTATCCGACCGCGCCGCCACCGAATCGAGTTGGCTGACTTCGTCACGATTCTCGCGCGCAGTCGCTTGCGCCGCCACCATCCGGGCGCCGACGGCCCACCCGAGCAACACAACCAGCCCGGAACATGCTGCTACGCTTCGCATGTCATCCCTCCGACAGGAGTTGCCCGAACACACGCGCTCGGGAATTGCCGCGGTTCGCCAATTCGTTCCAACGGGATTCGAACAACTTTAGCATGCGGCGCATCGCTTGCCACCCCCCTCGTCGCGGCTGACATTGCTGCAGACAGCAGCAACAACGTCACTCACGCAGCACCTGGCATGAGCACACCTCCACGCGCCGCGTTTACACTCACGACCCTGCTGCCGCTGTGAAGCGGAAGCCCGGTACTCGCAAACGCGCGACCCGCACCACCGCACGTCGCACTCAGTTGAATGCCGTGGTCGACCTGATCCGCGAGCATCAACCGCTTTCACGCGCGGAGATCGCGCGCCGGCTCGAGCTGAACCGCGGCACGGTCACGTCGCTGGTGAACCAGTTGCTCGCGGAGAACACCATCGTCGAGGGACACGCGATCGATGCACCGCGCGGGCGCCGTCCGACCATGCTGTACCTGCGCACGCGCGACCGGCTCACGATCACCGTCAATCTGCGCTTCAGCCGGACCGCCGTGGCACTCACCGACGCGTTCGCGACGCACGTCGCAGGCGACGCGTTCACGACCATTTTTGAGCCGGCTGCACTGGTCGCGGAACTCGCCGCTCGCATTCGGGCATTGCTGCAGCAACACATCGTGCTCGGCACTCTCGAGGGCATCGAAGTGCGCGTCCCCGGCACGGTCGACGCGACGACCGGCCGCGTGCTGATCGCGCCGCAACTCGGCTGGCGGGACGTCGACCTGCGCACCCCGCTCGAGCAGGCGACCGACCTGCCCGTCTCGATCGAGAACGCCGCCATCGCCGCCGCAATGTCGCACGCGCGTTACGCGCGCAAACCGGCCATGGCCGACGACTTCGTCTACCTGCTCGTATCCGACCACATCGGCACCGCCGTGGTCAGCGGCGGCCAGGTGCTGCGCGGGGCGAATTCCTCCGCCGGCGAGTTCGGCCATATCCCGCTGCACCCCGCCGGCCCGCGCTGCCTGTGCGGCTCGCGCGGCTGCTGGGAAATGTACGCGTCCAACCTCGCCACGCTCTCGCGCTACCTCGGCCGCGACCCGTCGCTCCCGGAGACGCAGGCGATGCTCCACGCGCGCGAGTTCACCATGGACGACCTGATCGCCCGCGCACAGAGCGGCGACGCGCGCGCCCGCTCCGCGATCGCCCATACCGGCCGCTACATCGGCCTCGGCATCGCCATGATCGTCCACGCGCTGAACCCCGCCCGCGTCGTCGTCGGCGGCGAGGTGGTGGGGGCATGGGAGATGGTGGAGCGGCCGATCCGCTCCGTGCTGCGCCGCCGCGTGCTGACCGCCGCCACGGCCGAAACGCCGATTATCCCCGACGCCGAGAAAAAGAATTCCCCCTGAACCGCGCCGGGGCAGTACCTTATGCGAAATCGATGGCCAGCTCTGAAGGTGGAAGCACGACGAACCGGAGTACGAGAGCAAATGTTCGCGGGGCCTCCGGATGTCACGTATCCCGAATAGCTTCCGTAGGGGGATGCTTAGAGTCGAACGCCGTGTTTGGTTTCCGCGGCCATTGAACACGCTGCCTTCCGTACCGAAACCGATTATCTTCGTGCGTTGCTCGGCAGCTGACGGCCTTCTGCAACGAACCAGTCGATGCGATCGCCTTCACTACGCACGACCGCGAGGGATCCATCCGGCAGCACCGCCCTTTCGTCCACCAACGGAACCGAGTCGATCACCTGCGCGAGCACGTACATTCAGGCCGAGTCGCCGTTGAACGCCATAACGTTCACGGCTTTATGTAACGATCGAGATCGCAACGTGGTACGCACTTCTGGTGGCCCGCTTTCACTTCCGGATTGCCCATTCTAGTCAGGACGAGCAGTAGAACTCTCTCGGAGGCATGGGGGACCCTGAGAGCTGATGTCGGGGCCCGGCCCGGGGGCAACATTTAAGAAATTTTAATTGGGAAATTTCGAGCCCGGTTTTTAGCGTGTAGCCGTAGCTTGTGCAGTTGGGATTCATTGTAGTGCGCAGTCATGCTGTTGTAAGACCGACAGCTCCCGGCCAGATCGGGTTTCCGGCACAATGCCGGATGCAGTCGCTAATCACGCTGACGCCAAGAGGTTACAATGAGAACGTGGAAGGTTACGTCCGCGCGAGTTCAGGTATTCGCCCTCGCGCTGGCGGTCGCAACAACGGTCGCGAGCGCCCTCATCCTCGTTTCACCCTCCCGCGTACAAGCAGCGAAGGCCTGCGATATCGGTGGCGAGCGCTACTGTCAATGTGAAGGGGCTCCCGGGTGGGGGTGCGTCGGAGGGGATTGCATCGCCCATTCCTGTTCATGGACTGCCGCCAGCTGCTCACGTAATTGCACGTGTACATGTCCTACGGGGCTGGAATGATGTCTGAACCGCAGGCGGGGGTGCCTAACGGCGCCCCGCCACATTCGGCAAGCCCCATTCTCTAGTTGATCGTTGTTGCGATAATCGTAAACACGCTTGGGCTTGTTTACGGATTCCGACAGTTGGCGCTGTTCTCCGAAACACTACGTTGGACAACTACAGCCAATCTCGCTGCTACGGCAGCCGCATCAGCTGACACCTTACTGGGAGAGACAACGGCTAATCCAAACCAGCTAGTCGTCGATATATTCACTGATTATGAGTGCCAAGCGTGCAGAGCAAGCGTTCCTGCGGTTGAAGCAGCGCGTGAGCACTTTGGGGATAGAATCGAATGGCGGTATCATCACTTGACGCGACCCAGGACAAACACCCCTGGCTTCAAGGCGGCCCTTCTGAGTATCTGTGCATTTCCTGGCAGCGCGCCGTGGCCCTTGTACCGTAGCATGTCTCAGGACAGTCAATTTTCCGACGCTCTTTTCGAAAAACGATTCAGGGCGGCGTTGGAAGCAGAGAATGTAAGTGCTTCGGCTGCAGAAGAGTGCGCACAGGAACGCTTGACGCGGGAGTCTCTCTGGAATGATCTATTCCTAGCGGCATCGGTCGGTATACAATCGACTCCTGCATTGATAGTGCGCGGGCAGCGAATCACTGGGCGTTTGGAACCGGCAATGCTTAAAGATTTTCTGGCCGCGCAGTTTACTGCCATCCAAACTATTCCTCCGCTTTCTCGATGAACGAGTGTAAGCGGCTCATTGCACTTATTTTGTCCGGCACTTTCGCACTGGCGTGCGGGAGAAATCCACCAGACCGGATTGCCGAAGAGTCTGAACTGAAGCTGAGTCTGCGATATACAATTCCGCAACTGGAGTTTAGTTCTCTAACTTCAGTAGTTTTGCGGCTCTCCTAAATCAGCTGTAGCTGCGGAAGGATAATTCCTCCGCAGCAGAGATAAATGGTCGCGATCAGCGATTTCGCCGAGTGGAAGCCGTATGCGCGATGGCTGAGGAGTCGGATCTTG
>Ga0182743_1000230_pt1 | contig 84330 bp, 83 predicted proteins | sample eDN3rd30CKraftOP_FD_128522 | JGI IMG/M metagenome (GOLD analysis project Ga0182743, IMG submission 128522) | Enriched Organic Plus compost microbial communities from Emeryville, California, USA - eDNA 3rd pass 30_C Kraft OP (version 2) (version 2) ... | reverse complement strand
CTCAACCTGCCGAAGCTTCGTGACGATCTCGTCGGGCTTGTGTCGCTTGTTTGCCATTGTGGTCCTCCTTCATGGTCAAAACCATACTTCAAGGTGGACCCGTTCAATGGGGGTGGATCATGTTGCGGTGTGACGAATGGACGTAGACGTTAGCAACGCAGTATAGTGCGCTTTCCGTACGCATATTTAGATCTCTGACCGGAGGTAGCGAGTTGATAATTGTCGACGCTCCTGAAGATTGTGGCAATGCTCCCCGAAAACGCACCATCAAGGAATTTGTTATCGCTCTATACGAGGAACTTGATACAGCCCTGAATTATCTAAGTGACGCAGTACACTGGGAGATGGTTGGGTCATGGTCCGCCACCGGTAAAGCCATGGTTCGGGAACATCTGCTCCGTAACGCTGAGGTCGAGCGCCTCTGCATCGATAAAATCATCACGCATGGGACAGATTGCGGCGTTGATGGAAAGTTTACCACCAAGGACGGTCAGTCCTACGCCTTTTGCCATGTTCTAATTTTTACTGGCGGAGCAAAGACAGCAAAGATCAAAACTGTAAGGTCGTATCTGATCAAGCTTGGCACAGACTGAATTGCCTTGACACTCCCCTTGGCTCCGTTGCGCAAATCGCCTGCTGGCCGTAGTTCCCCTTTCCCGGATGACTCATCCCACGGCTTCCCCAAATACGCCTACCTCGCGTTCTCTGGGTGAAGACGCCCAGCTGGGAGAACCCCAGCAGAAGATGCGCCGTTCGAATGGCGGAACTGGCTGAAAACGCTGGCCTTCGCGAAGCCGAACCGGGCCGGACGAGGTTCGCTCGGTTAGAGACGGAGGGCTGTTCGAGACGGAAATTGGACCCGGCGCCAGTCTCCGAGGTTCGGGCGTCTCGGCTAAGCGCCTTTGGAACAAAAAGAAAAAGGCCCCGGGCGGGGCCTCATCTCGGGTTCGCTACAGGATAATGGCGGAGCGGGAGTCCGCCTCCGGCGACGTAAAATCAGATACTTAGGCGGCAAGTGGCGGGCCGGTCATAAAATCGGTCATAAATGCTCGGCCGGTCACGCGCGGTCCTCAGCAACCGTGTACGCTCAATCTGGTCGCTATCGTTTCCAAGTCAGCGCTTGCAAACGGCAATGCTCGACAGGTCCTTGGCCAGGTCGATCACGATATCCTTCGACTTGCGCTCGGAATAGCGGTCGACGAGCTGCTCGGCGTGCGGCCTGAGCAGCACGGTGAAGCGCACCAGCTCCTCCATCACGTCGACGATGCGGTCGTAGTAGCTCGACGGCTTCATGCGGCCGTCCTCATCGAACTCCTGGAACGCCTTGGCGACGCTCGACTGGTTGGGGATGGTGAACATCCGCATCCAGCGGCCGAGGAGGCGCAGCGTGTTGACCGCGTTGAACGACTGCGAACCGCCCGAGACCTGCATCACCGCAAGCGTGCGGCCCTGGGTCGGACGCAGCCCCTTCATCTCGAGCGGAAGATGGTCGATCTGCGCCTTCATGATCCCGGTGATCTGGCCGTGCCGCTCCGGGCTGCACCAGACCATGCCCTCGGACCACATGGCGTGTTCGCGCAGCTCATGGACGGCCGGATGGTCATCACCCTTGACCTGATCCGGCAGCGGCAGGTCGGAGGGATCGAAGATGCGCGTCTCGGCGCCGAAAAAGCGGAGCAGCCGCGCCGCCTCCTCGACCGCGAGTCGCGAATAGGAGCGCTCGCGCAATGAACCGTAGAGCAGCAGGATGCGCGGCGCCGGGGCGACGGGGCCAAGCCCGAACGCGGGACGCTCGTGTGCGTAGCGGGGATCGAGATGCGGCAGATGATCGGGGTCGGGAAGGTCGCGAAGCGGCATCAGTTCATTTCCGAAAGCAGGAAGGTTCAGGCGGGCGCAGCGGATCGTTCGTACCAGCCGCGGGTGCGCTTCACGATCGCGACGACCGAGAGCATCACCGGCACCTCGACAAGCACGCCGACCACGGTTGCGAGCGCCGCGCCCGAGTTGAGGCCGAACAAGCTGATCGCCGCCGCCACCGCGAGCTCGAAGAAGTTGGAGGCGCCGATCAATGCCGCCGGCGCGGCTACGCACCAGGCGACGCCGAGGCGCTTGCTCAGCCAATAGGCGAGCCCGGCGTTGAAATAGACCTGGATCAGGATCGGCACGGCGAGGAGCGCGATCACCAGCGGCTGCGCGAGGATCTGCTTCCCCTGGAAGCCGAACAGCAGCACCAGCGTCGCGAGCAGCGCCGAGAGCGAGAGCGGTTGCAGGGCCTTGAGCAGCCGGTCGAGCGCCGCCTGACCACCACCCGCGAGCAGCGTCCGCCGGATAACCTGTGCGGCGATCACCGGCAGCACGATGTAGAGCACGACCGAGAGCAGCAGCGTGTCCCACGGCACGGTGATCGAGGCGACGCCGAGCAGCAGGCCGACGATCGGCGCAAAGGCGAACACCATGATCACGTCGTTCAAGGCGACCTGGCTCAGCGTATAGTTGGGCTCGCCGTCGCACAGGTTCGACCAGACGAACACCATCGCCGTGCAGGGCGCAGCGGCAAGCAGGATCAGCCCGGCTATGTAGGAGGGAATCTCCCCCGCCGGCAGCAGCGGCGCGAACAGATATCCCAGGAACAGCGTGCCGAGCAGCGCCATCGAGAAGGGCTTGACCGCCCAGTTGATGAACAAGGTGACGCCGACCCCCTTCCAGTGCTGCCGGACCGAGCCCAGCGCGCCGAAGTCGATCTTCAAGAGCATCGGCACGATCATCAGCCAGATCAGCACCGCGACGACGAGGTTCACGCGCGCGACCTCGGCCGAAGCGATGGCCGCGAACGCGCCCGGTAGCCACGAGCCGAGCGCGATCCCGGCGACGATGCACAGCGCCACCCACAAGGTCAGCCAGCGCTCGAAGAAGCTGATGGCGGGACGTTTCGGCGCGGCGGCCGGCCCGGCGGCTGCAATCCCGTCGCTCACGCCGTGACCCGGTTTCCGGCTTCGTCGATCACCCGCTCGCCGTCCTCCTTGGCGAAGGCGCCGCGCTGGACGGCCGGCAGGATGTCGAGCACGGCCTCGGAGGGGCGGCACAGCCGCACGCCGAGCGGGCTCACCACCAGGGGCCGGTTGATTAGGGTCGGGTGCGCCATCATCGCATCGATCAGCACGGCGTCGGACAGGCTCGCGTCGTCGAGCCCGAGTTCGGCATAGGGCGTGCCCTTCTCGCGCAGCAGCGCGCGCGGCGTCAGCCCGGCACGCACGATCAGCTGCTCCAGCAACGCCCGCGTGGGCGGCGTCTTCAGATACTCGACGACGTGCGGTTCGATGCCGGCGTTGCGGATCATCGCCAGCGTGTTGCGCGACGTGCCGCACTCAGGGTTGTGATAGATGATGATGTCAGTCGGCATCCGTGCTCGCCTTGGAAGTTGCGCCTTCGCCGCGGCCGATTTCGCGCAGCCTGGCGGCAAGCGCCATGCGGTCGTGACTCTCGTGCGGCAGCGCCAGGAACAGGGAGATGCGGTTGCGCAGGTAGTAAAGCGCCCGCAGGAACGCCTCGCGCTGGCCTTCGCCTTCGACCGCGGCGGGATCCTCGATCCCCCAATGCGCGGTCATGGGGTGCCCTGGCCAGACCGGGCAGGTTTCGCCGGCGGCGTTGTCGCAGACGGTGAAGATGAAGTCGATCTCCGGCGCGCCGGGCTTGGCGAACTCGTCCCAGCTCTTCGAGCGCAGCCCCTCGGTCGGAAAGCCCATCGAGGAGAGGATCTCGATCGCCATCGGGTGGACGTCGCCCTTGGGGAAGCTGCCAGCCGAATAGCCGCAGAAGCGACCCGCCCCGAGCTTGTTCATGAGGCTCTCAGCGATGATCGAGCGCGCCGAATTGCCGGTGCACAGGAACAGGACGTTGTAGGCGCGCCCGCTCATGCACGCCCCTCGGCGCCGCAGCGGCTCTTGAGCGCGAGCTCGGCCAGCGGCGCGCAGATTTCCGGCGCGCCGCTGCAGCAGTCCTGCATCAGATATTCGAGCAGTTCGGTCATGCTCTCATAGCGCGCGGTGTAGATTATCGAGCGTCCTTCGCGCCGGCTCTCGATCAGGCCGGCATGCGAAAGCACGTTGAGATTGGCCGAGAGCGTGTTCGGCGGCACGTCGAGCCGGCGCGCGATCTCGCCGGCGGCAACGCCCTCGTGCCCCGCCTGCACCAGCAGGCGGAAGATCGACAGGCGTCTAGCGTGGCCGAGTGCGGAAAGGGCGCTGACAGCGTTCTTCAGCTCCATGATTCGAGTCCTCCTGAAAGCGTCCGAGGGCGAATCGATTCCATTATTCGACGATACAAGAAATATTGCGCCGTTCAAAGGGATCGCTGCGAGGTCTCTTCGGAGCTGCCGGAAGCGCACCTTACCGATGCGGAATGATCCAAAATCCGCCCCAGATGACGGGCGGACTTTGGATGCCAGCTTCTGGCCTATTCGGGCACCACGAGGGTGATGCGCGATCGTTGCGCCCACGTGAATAGGCTCGGCAATACCAGCAGCGTCAGAACGGTCGCACAGGCAAGCCCGCCTATAACGACGGTCGCAAGGGGCTTCTGGACTTCTGCACCGGCGCCGGACGCCACGGCCATCGGCACGAAACCGAGGATCGCGACCAGCGCGGTGGTAAGCACAGCCCTGAGGCGACTGGTTGCGCCGCTGATAGCCGCCTCCGCCGCGTCCGCGCCCTCGCTCATCCGCTGCCGAATGCTCTGCATCAGCACGAGTCCGTTCAAGGTCGCCACGCCCGAGACCGCGATGAACCCGACCGCTGCAGAGATCGAGAACGGCATTCCGCGCGCCAGCAATGCGAGCGCACCGCCAACCAGCGCCAGCGGCACGCCCGCGAAGACCAGCGCCGCATCGACCGCCGAGCGCATCGCCAACCACAGCAGTCCCCCGATAAGCAGGAAGACGATCGGGACGATCAGCATCAATCGCTGGCTCGCCCGCTCGAGATTCTCGAACTGCCCACCCCAGTGGAGCCAATAGCCCGGCGGCACGCGTACCTCCTCGGCGACGCGGCGCTGCGCCTCGGCAACGAACGAGCCGAGGTCGCGCCCGCGCACGTTGAGCTGGACAGTAATGCGGCGCTTGCCATTCTCCCGGCTGATCTGGTTGGGACCCTCGGCGGTGTCGAAACGAGCGATCGCGGACAGCGGCACCGGTGCCGCACTGCCGGGCTCGGCCTCTTCCGGGATCACCGGCAATTGGGCCGTCACAGATGGATCGCTGCGGGCGGCATCGTCGAGGCGCACGACCACGTCGAAACGGCGGTCGCCTTCCTGCACCTGGCCGGCCGAACGGCCGCCGAGCGCGATCGACAGTGCCTCGGCAGCGTCGCTCGCGTGGACGCCGAGCGCGGCCGCCGCGGTCCGGTCGACGCTGGCCGTGATGGTCGGCTGGCCACTGACTTGCTCCACCCGTACGTCGGCAGCGCCCGGCACTTGGCGCAGCACTGCTGCGATCCGCTCGGCTTCGCGGCTGAGCACGGCGAAATCATCGCCGTAGATCTTGACCGCCACGTCGGAGCGCACCCCGGCGATCAGCTCGTTGAAGCGCATCTGGATCGGCTGGGTGAACTCGTAGTTGTTACCGAGCAGGCGGCCGAGCGCACGCTCCATCCTCTGGATCAGCTCGGCCTTGGACAGGCGCGGGTCGGGCCATTGTTCGCGCGGCTTCAGCATCACGAAAGTGTCCGAGACGTTGGGCGGCATCGGGTCCGAGGCGAGCTCGGCGGTGCCGGTGCGGGTGAACACCAGGCTGACCTCGGGCATCGCCTTGAGCACACGTTCGACCTGGAACTGCATCTCCTGTGCCTGCTCGAGTGAGGTGGAGGGCACGCGCACCGCCTGGACGAGCATGTCGTGCTCGTCGAGCTGGGGGATGAACTCGCGCCCGAGGCTGAGAAACGCCGCAAGCCCCAGCACGACCGCGACCAGAGCGCCGAGCGCCACCCGTCCCGGATGCGCGATCGCGGAGCGCAGCCACGGCTCGAAACGGATGCGGATCGAACGGGTGAGACGCGTCTCGTGCTCAGCCGATCCTCCACCACGCAGCACGATCGCCGCCATGGCAGGAACGAAGGTGAGCGAGAGGACGAAGGCACCGGCGAGCGCGAACATCACGGTCGCGGCCATCGGCGTGAACATTTTGCCCTCGACGCCTTCGAACGCAAGCAGCGGCGCGAACACGAGCAGGATGATCGCCTGGCCGAACGCGGCAGGACGGGCCATCTGGCGCGCCGCCTCGGCCGCGACACCGAGCCGCTCCGAGACGCTGAGGGGCCGGCCGAGCGACGCCTGGCGCGTGCCGAGCAGCGCCAACGTGTTCTCGATCACCACCACCGCGCCGTCGACGATCAAGCCGAAGTCGAGCGCGCCGAGGCTCATCAGGTTTCCGCTGATCCCGAAGCGGTTCATCGCAATCGCCGCGGCGAGGAAAGACAGCGGGATCACCGCCGCCGTGATCAGCGCCGCGCGGACATTGCCAAGCATGAAGAAGAGCACGGCGATCACGAGCAGCGCGCCGAAGGCGAGGTTGTGCTCGACGGTCGCGATCGTCGCGTCAACCAGCTTGGTCCGGTCGAGCACCGGGTTGGCGACGATGCCGGGCGGAAGGCTGCGGTTGATCTCGGCGATGCGCTCGCCGACCCGCGCGGCGATGGTGCGGCTGTTCTCGCCGGCAAGCATCAGCGCCGTGCCGACGACAACCTCCCGCCCGTTCTCGCTCGCCGAGCCGAGCCGCGGCGCGCGGCCCTCACCGACGGAAGCGACGTCGGAGACGCGCACCACCAAGCCGCCGCGCCGGGCGACCGGCGTCTGCGCGAGCTCCTCGACCGTACGCACGCGCGCATCGGTGCGGACGACATAAGCCTCGCCGGCGCGGGTCACGTAACCGGCGCCGGCGATGCGGTTGGCATGCTCCAGCGCCTCGACCAGTTGCCTGAGCCCGATGCCGTAGGACGCGAGCCGCGCCGGATCGGGCCTCACCGCATATTCGCGGACATAGCCGCCAAGCACATCCACCCCCGCGACGCCTTCGACGGTCCTGAGCTGTGGGGCGATGATCCAGTCCTGCACGGTACGCAGGTAGGTCGCACGCTCGAGCGCGTTGGTCAGGCGCCGGCCCTCCGGGGTCACATAGACGCCCTCGGCAGCCGCCCCGTGGAACTCCACCGTCCAGATATAGACCTCGCCGAGCCCTGTCGCGATCGGACCGAGGCTTGACTCCACCTCCTGCGGCAGCGCCTCACGCGCCGCCTGCATCCGCTCGTTCACCTGGTTGCGGGCGAAATAGATGTCGGTCGCGTCGGTGAAGATCGCAGTGATCTGCGACAGGCCGTGGCGGGAGATCGAACGCGTCTCGACGAGCCCTGGAATGCCGGCAAGCGCGGTTTCGAGCGGATAGGTGACCTGGCTCTCGACCTCCTCGGGCCCGAGCGCCGGCGCGACGCTGGTTACGACCACTTGCCGGTTGGTGATATCGGGGACGGCATCAATCGGCAGGCGCAGGAGCTCGCGCATGCCGAAGGCGAGAAGAACGAGCGCCAGGCTGGCGACGACCCAACGATAGCGGACCGAAAGGTCGATCAGGCGGTGGAGGATCAATGCTCGTGCTCCGCCTCGCCGCTCGACAGCTCGGCCTTGAGGAGGAAGGCACCGCGTCCGGCGATGCGCTCGCCATCATTGAGACCGCGAAGGATTTCGGTGCGCCCGGCGGCGATCTGCCCCGGCACGACCGGGCGAGCGCGGAAGCCTCGACCTTCGGCGATGAAAACCACCGGCCGCCCCTCCACCGTCTGCACCGCGTCCGAAGGCACCGCGAGTTGCCCGCCGGTGCCGGTCAGCAGACGGCCCGAGACCGGCGTCCCCGCCGGCGGCACGAAGCCGATCGCGCGGGCACGGACCTGCGCGCCGGCATTGGCGGCGTTGGGCAGGATCGCGGTGACGATCGCGGGAACCTCGCGCCCATCGGCAGTCGTGGCGCGGATTTCCGCCCCGACCCTGATCGCTTGCGAGGCTGCGGCCGGCGCGTCGAACACCAGCTCGACGCGGCGCTGGTTGGCGACCTGGGCGACCGGCGCGCCTTGGGCGAGGAACGCTCCGGGGGCGGCCGCGAGCGTGGTCACGGTGCCGGCGATCGGCGCGCGGACCACCAGCCGACCGTTCGCGGCCGGAGCGCCGACCGCGGCGATCTGGGCGGTTGCGGCACGAAGGTGCGCTGCGGCCTTGAGGTTGGCGGCGCGGGCGGCCTCGAGGTCCTGGCGCGCGGTGACGCGCTCCTCGAACAGCCGTACTTCCCGCCGGTAGGCGGCGTTCGCCGCCTCGGCCTCTGCGCGGGCGGCGTCGGCCGAGGCCCGGAGCGCAGCGCCCTCGGTGCTGCGCAGCGTCGCCAGCGCGGCGCCGGCGCCGACCTGCGCCCCCGGGGCGACATGGATCGCCTCGACAATCCCCGCGAGCGGCGCGCCGACCTGCGTCTCGGCGTTGGGCGCGAAGGCGACGCGGCCCGGCACGATCAGCTCGCCGCCCCTGCTACGCGAAACGGTAGTGACCTCGACGCCGGCGGCGCGCGCCTCCTCGGCAGTAAGCGCGACGAAGCCTTCTTCGCCGGCTTCGCCTTCACCGTGCTCCTCGCCTTCGGCATGCTCCTCGGCGGGCGGGCTTCCGCTCATGGACCGGCCGATGAAGATGCCGCCGGCGCCCGCGGCCAACACCGCGGCGGCGCCGATGGCGAGAAGCTTGCGGCGGTCCCTGATCTCGTCGTTCATGCTGGTCGGTTCCTTATTGCGCGGCGACGCGGCTGAGCTCGGCGATCGCGAGCGCCAGGGCCAGCTGCGCTTCGACAAGCGCGGCTTGCGCGTTGGTGTGTGCGGTCTGTACGTCGATAAGCTCGACCAGGCTCGCCCGGCCGATCTGGTAGGATCGCTCCGCTAGGCGCAGCGCCTCGGCCGCTTCCGGGATCGCGGCGCCCTCCAGCGCCGCGACCCGCGCGCGGGCGGCTTCGACGTTGGCGGCTGCGTTGCCCGCACGCACGGTCACCGTCGCCAGCGCCGACGCCCGCCGCGCCTCGGCGGCCCGCACGTCGGCGCGCGCGGCATCGATATTGCCTTGGTTGCGATCGAAAATCTGGAGCGGGATAGTCACCCCGCCGACGAGGCCCACGTCTCCGGTCTCGCGAACGTGGCGCACCCCAAGTCCCACCGAGGGGTCGACCCGGCCGTTGGCCCTTTCCTGGCCGACCATGGCCTCGGCAATGCCGAGCTCGGCATCGGCGAGACGGACGTCGAGGCTGCGCTCGGGATCGACTGCTTCCGGCGCGGGCTCGGCGAAGGGCCCGCTCACCCCGTCGACCGGCATGCTTTCGCCGAACAGCGAAGCCAGGGTCGTGCGCTCCGCGCGCTCGGCGGCGCGCGCGGCATCGAGCTCGGCTGCAGCCTGAGCCGCGGCCGAGCGGGCACGCAGCGCGCGCAGCGGCGGCTCCCGGCCGGTCTCGACGAGCAGGCCGGCAACCCGGGCAAGCTCGCGGGCGCGGGCCTCGTTCTCTTCCGCTAGGCGAACCCGCTCCTGCGCCGCGAGCGCGCGGGCGAACCGCTCGCGCACTTGCTGGGCAAGATCGGCCCGCGCGATGGCGAGCCGCAGCTCTGCGGCGGCAAGCTCGGCGCGCGCGGCCCCCATCCGCGCCCCGCGGCGACCACCGAGGTCGAGCCGCTGGTTGACCGAGACGGTCGTTTCGGTCGAGCGGAAGCCCGAGAGTTCGCCCGAGCCCGCGAAGTTCTCGAGCTCGACGCTGAGCTCCGGGTTGGTGCGCAGCCCTGCCTGGCGGGCGCGCGCCCGCGCAGCCTCGAGCGAGGCTTCGGCCGCCGTGATCGTCGGCGAGCGCGCTTCAGCACGGCGAAGCGCCTCGGCAAGAGTGAGGGTCTGGGCGTCGGCGCTCGCCGCCGCCGCCAACGCCACGGCCGCAAGGACGGCGTGCGCGCATCTTTTCGCAAATGACATGGGTATTCCTGAAGCTCGTCGTCCGACAGGCCGTCCCCGAGGGACGGAGCGGCAGCTTCAGGCCTTGGGCGGGTGTTCCGGTCCGTCGCGCGACGCGAACGCCGCCCATGCATCGTCGTAAGCGAGATAGGCTTGGCGGGGCAGGTCGAACCGGGCAGGCGCTTCGTCGCCTGCGGGGGCGGGGATGCTGTGGCTGAGATGGCCGAAGGCGCAGTGCGTGCAACCCTTCGGTCCGTCGGCTTCGCCGCCGGGCTCACTATCGCCAGCAACCTGATCGCAAGCGAATAGGCAGGCGTCCTCGCGATCGCCGCAGGCATCGAACGCCGCCGCCGCAGGGACCGAGACGAGCATCAGCAACGCCGCCAGCGCAGCACAAAGCGATCGGAAGAGGCCCTGCTCCCTCACGGTCATGCCGGCTTCCTACCGGGGTTCTCGGCAAAGAGGAACGACATTGTCGCGCCTTATGCCTGCACCTGCGTCCGGTGGGGCGCGCTGATGCTCGCGAGTTCCGCACGCGCGAGCTGTGCGATCCGCCAGCCTCCCGAGATTCCGAGCCAAGCCATGATCGAAGCGACGGCCAGGTCCGGCCAGGCCGTGCCGGTGCCGAACACGCCGAGCGCGGCCGCCAGGACGGCGACGTTGCCGATGGCGTCGTTCCGGGAGCAGATCCACACCGAACGCATGTTCGCGTCGCCCTCGCGGAAGCGGTAGAGCATCCAGGCGACGCCGACGTTGGCGACGAGCGCCGCGATCCCGATCGCCCCCATAGCCACCGGTTCGGGTGGCGCGCCTGCGAAGGCCGCCCAAACGCTGCTGCCCAGAACCCACAGGCCGAGCAGGACGAGCGTCGCGCCCTTTAGCAGCGCGGCGCGGGCGCGCCAGGCGAGAACCATCCCGGCGACGCCGAGGCTGATTGCGTAGTTGGCGGCATCGCCGAAGAAGTCGAGCGCGTCGGCGAACAGCGCCCGCGAGCCGGCGGCCGCTCCGCCCACCATCTCGAGGGCGAACATCCCCGCGTTGACCACGAGCGCGATCCACAGCGCACGGCGCCAACGGGGCGAGACGATCGGCTTGTTCTCATGCGCGCAGCAGGACGCGGACATGACGGTCACTCCAAAAATTGGTCGTGACGCCCCATATGGACCCTGTAGCCACTACAAGGTCAAGAGGGTCCAATCATGAAGATCGGCGAGCTCGCCCGCGCCACCGGCACCAACGCGGAGACGATCCGCTACTACGAACGGATCGGTCTCGTTCGCCGGCCCGAGCGCACGCAGAGCAACTATCGTGACTATTCGCCCACGGACGCCGAACGGCTCGCGTTCATCCGCCATGCGCGCGGCCTAGGCTTCGAGGTTGGGGACGTTCGCTCGCTGATCGATCTAGCCGAAGAGCCCGAGCGCGACTGCGGCGAAGCCGATGTGATCGCCTCAAGGCACCTTTCTGCCGTCGAGGAGAAGATCGCCCGGCTCGAACGGCTGCGCGATGAACTGAAGCGGATGATCAGCCAGTGCCGGGGCGGCAAGGTGGCCTCGTGCCAAATCCTGGAGGCCCTGGGCGATCACCGCCAGTGCGACGCAAATCACCAATTCGGCTGACCGGCTACTCGACTCGCGCAGTCGGTGCGGATGGCTCCGGGCCCCGTTCGCAACGCGTGGGTACCGCGAGCGATGGCGGGCCGTCCTCGAACCCGTCAATGGAGCGCAGCCGATGATCGACCGGTCCATGCCGCCCAGGCTGGGCTGGTCGAGCGACGGCTCATGCGGTACCTGGCATCCCATCATCCGATCGACATCGTGCAGCATCAAAATGCTGAAGCTGAACGGCCGGCTAGTTCAGGCTCGATCTTTTCACCGGGGGACCTTCAAGCCAACGGTGAACCGCCCGCGGGTCGCGGCGAACACCGGGTGTGTATGGAAACAGCCAAACAATCAGGCATTTGCCCAATGCCTCGCGAGAAGATCGGATTGTCGGGCACATGCCAAAGAGCGAACCGATAGTTGCCATTGCGCTGCTCACGCAGACCAACTTGCAGATGCTCAAGGGAGCGCTGCCGAAGGTTTTTCCGCTCCCCACCGACGGCCGCTTCGATGAGCTGCTAAAGGCGCTCGATACCATGGAACGACGACAGGGCCCGACGCGGGGGCCGACGGACGAGTGAGACTGCCGAAGCGCATGACTCACGGTGCTCCGGCGCCGATGATGCGAGCGCCGGCTATCCGGCTGCAGGCGGCGCGAGCGTCCCGAACCAGGCGACCAGAAGAAGCACTCCGACGCCCAGCGTCGCCTCGACGGTGAGGCTGCGGCGTAGAGCGGCCAGTTCGGCATCAGCGTCCCGGGTACGCGCAAGCGAACGTGCCAGTGCGGGCGTCAACCGGTAGCGGTTAGCGGCGGCGAATCCGAGCATCGCGAGGAACAGTACCACCTTGAGGGCGAGCAGCCTGCCGTAAGGCGTGGTCCACAGGCTCGCGATCCGATCGGGGCCAACGAGAATCCAGCTGTTCACGGCGCCGGTCGCGAGCAGCACCGCCACGGCGGCCGTGCCGACGCCTGCGAACCCCGCCAGCGCCGTGTGCAGGGCGTGCTGCGCCTCGGCGGATCGGGGGCGAGCGAGGAGCAGCGCGAGGAACGCGGCAAGCGCGCCGATCCAGACGGCGGCCGCAAGCACGTGAAGGCCGTCGCTGAGCCGGTGAAGCGGACCGAGGGCACCTTCGGTGGCGGCGGCATGGCCCATCCACACGAGGCTGACCGTTGCCGCCGCACCGAAGCCCGCGGCGATGCCGAGGCGCAGCCTGCCGGCGGGCACGAGCAGCAGCGCGAGCATGGCGAGGATGGCTGCCGCGGCGCGGGCCAGTGCGGCCTTGCCCTGCGGCATGTAGGCCACGACCGCCTCAAGCGTCTCGCGCTTCAGGCCCTCGGCGAACGAACCGGACAGCGCAATCGACTGGGCTGCGATCTGCAGCAGCGAGGCGATGGCGAGCGCCGCGCCGGCCGCGAGCAGCAGCGGCCGCGCCCAGCGTAGCGCCGCCGCCTGGCCAGCCCGGAGGCCCGGCGGCGCGTAGAGGAGGAAGAGCGATGATCCGAGCAGGATCATCGCTCCCAGGTATTGCAGCAGCCTGAGCGCTACGACCGCCGGCTCGAGCACGTCAGCCGATCTTGAAGTTGACGTTGCCGTTCATTTTGTGGCCGTCAGCAGACGCGGCCGTCCAGACGATACGGTAGGCGCCTTTGCCGAGCTTGCTCTGCGGGGCCGCGGTAACCGTCTTGCCATCGTCGGCGACGTTCACGCGCACCGGGACCGCCATGCTGCCGTGCTCGGGCATGGTCAGCTCGACCTTGGTGAACGCAGGTACGACCCGCTCGTTGAACGTCAGCGTGATCGCGCGCGGCGCCGTCGAAACGACGGCGTTGTTCGCCGGGTTGGATGCGGTGAGCCGGGCGTGGGCAAGCGCCGGACCGGCCATGCCGAGCGCGGCTATACCGGCGAGGCCGGCGAGGAGTTTGTGCGAGTACTTCATTTTTTCATCTCCGGTTTGCACCATGTGCTGCAAGAACTTGAAATCCTACTTATCGAACGGCCGTTGTCTGGGCGCTGAATGCACCGGCAAGGCGCGGGTCAGGGACCGCCGACGAACCGCATAGCGACCTTACTCGCCGCTCATGGTGTGGCCGGCGTGCTCGTCGGTGCCCGCGGCCTGCTCGGGAGTTTCCCGCGGCTGGGGACGCGGCGTCGCCGTCGCGCGCGAGGCTGTCGGCCTCGGGCTCGCGCTGGCGGCGGGCGTTGCCGTCGCCTGCCCGGCTTCGCTCATCGGCTCGCCGTTCAGCATGGCCCGGGTCATCTCGGCTTCCTTCCGCTGGCCGTCCCGGGTCTTGACCACCTGCGCGCGGATCGCGCCGGACACGCCGTTCGCCAGCGCGGCCTCGGACAGCGCGACGCCGCCTTGGTGATGCGCGAGCATCTTGCGCATGAAGGTCTCCTCAACGCTGGCGCCGCTGGCGGCCATCATCGCTTGCTGCATCGCGCTCATCGCCGCGCGGTATGGCTCGGCGCTTGCCGGATCGGGCGTGCCGTCCTTGGCCAGCTTGCGCAGCTCCGCGACCTCGGCGGTCTGCTTGTCGATCGAGTCCTGCGCCATCCTGGCGACCTCGGCCGAAGGGTTCTGCTGCAGCATGAGCCGAGACATGTCGATCGCACCCTGGTGGTGCTCGATCATCTTGCGCACCCAGCTGTCGCCGGCGTCGATGCCGACGGCCGCCATCATGCGCTCATTCATCTGCCGCTCGAGGTCGGCGAACGGGTTGTTGGGATCGGCCGCGGGCTCGCTGGCGGCGGCGGTCGCTGCCGGCTCGTCGGTCGTGTCCTGCGATCCGCATGCCGCCAGCGCCAGGACGGTACCCAGCGCGAGAGTGATGGGGACAAGTCGTTGCATGCTTTCTACTCCTTCGGGTTGTCCGATCGGACGGTCTCCTCCCGTCGTCGTCACGATCCCTGACTATCGAACCGGGTCGTCCGCCCGGCCTTGTCGAATGCGATCACCTCGAACGGGTCGGCCGAGCCGTCCGGCATCTCCATGCCCGGCGAGCCGCGCGGCATGCCGGCAACGGCAATGCCGCGCAGACCGGCCGGGCGGGTCGCCAGCAGCCGCTCGACCTGCGCAAGCGGAACGTGCCCCTCGATCGCGTAACCCGCGACGACCGCGGTGTGGCACGAGCGCAGCGCGTCGGGGACGCCATGCTGCCGTTTGACCGCCGCCATGTCGGGCCGGTCGACCACGGTCACCGCGAACCCCGCCTTGCGGGCGATCTCGGCCCAGGCTTCGCAGCATCCGCAGCTCGGGTCGCGGTAGACGGTCATCGCGGTGGCCTGTCCGGGGACGGACGCGGTCATGCTGCCAGGCTCGGCCGCGGTCTCCGCGGCCTGGCCGCAACCGGCGACGACGGTGCCCGCCAGCGCGGCGAGCGCGATGCCGAACCGTCGGCGGGACATCTGGCAAGTGTTCACATCGGTTCTCCGAACTTCCTCGAGGTAAAAGGGCGGGCGCTTAGAGCCGCTCGCGGATAGCCTTCATCTGCTCGATCTCGCGCTGCTGCCCGGCGACGATCCCCTCGGGACCGAAGCACAGCTCGCGGATTTCGGCGTCGCGCAACGATGCTTGGTTGCACATCAGCACCGCACCCGAGTGGTGCGGAATCATCGAGGCGAGGAACTGCCGGTCGCCGACGAGGCCCTGCGCGCGGATACCGAGGAGCGAGAGAACGAACACCGCCACGAAGGCGGCGTAGAGCACCGCGTTCAGCCGGCGGTTGGTGTACATCGCCTTCATCGTCAGCAGCATGACGATCGCCATGGGCGCCCACATGACCAAGGCCATGTAGAGGAAGTTGACGTTCTGGATGAACTCGCGCGACGACCAGATCATCGCGAACATCGCCAGGTACATGATGACGAGGCTGACGACGAGGTTGACCGCCAGCATGCGGTAGTGGTGGCGCCTCATCGCCACTTCGCTCACGCCGTCGTGATGCTCGTGTTGCATGGCCTTTCTCCTGTTCTCTCATCAAAACCAGGCACGGATGCCCGTGAGCAGGCTCCAGCCGCCGACATCCTCGCCGTCGGCACGCAGGAACCGGCGGGTCTCGCCGAACGCGCGGCGGTACTGGACGCCGATGTAGGGCGCGAACTCGCGGCGGATGTCGTAGCGCAGCCGCAGGCCGACCTCGGCGTCTGACAGGCCCGCGCCGATGCCAAGCTCGGGTGTGTCCTGCGCGGCGAAATTGATCTCGACACTCGGCTGCAGGATCAGCCGCTGCGTGATGCGCTGATCGTAGGATCCCTCGAGCCGCGCCATCAGTTCGCCCTTGTTCGACAGGAACAGAGCACCCTCGACATCGAAAAAGCTTGGCGCGAGCCCCTCGAACCCGACCGCGGCGTAGACCCGCGAAGGGTCGGGTTTAACGTCGTAGCGCACGCCAGCCTGGAGGTTGAAGTAAGGGCCGATCGCCCGGCTGTAGAGCGCCTGCATCTCGGCGCTCTCGAGCGGTCCGCCGAACGCGCCCTCTCCCTCGCTCTTGAGCCACAGACGGTCGAGATCGCCGCCATACCAGGCCGCAAGGTCCCATTCGTAGCCGTCGCGGCCATCGCGGAACTGCGCTTCCGCGGTGTTCAGCATGACCTGGTAAAGCTTCTGACCGCCGTGGAACTGCGCCAGGTGGTGCCGGCCCATCTGCATCGCGTCGGCCCCGTAGACCGCGTCGGCCGCGTGATCGGTTGGCAGGGGCGGCGGCGGCGCGTCGCCGGCAGGCTGGTCGGTGCCGACCGGACCTTCCGCGGCCGGCACGGCCTCGTCCGCTTGTTCGGGCGCCGCGGGCATGACGTGCCCGGCGTGCGGGTCGGCCTGGGCCGCCGTGGGAGCCGGCTCCATCGTGTGGCCGGCGTGGGGATCGGCGGCCGGCGCCGGAGCCGGTGTCGAAGATTGCGCCTGCTCCATGGCATGCCCGGCATGGGCGTCTGCGGGAGCCGGAGCCGGAGACGGCGCAGGCGCGGGTTGCGTATGACCGGCGTGCGGATCGGCCTGCTGGGCATGGAGCGGCGCGGCGAGCGCGAGCGAGGCCGCGGCTCCGGCGAGCGCGAGCTTACGACGCGTCATGGCGGGTATCTCCCTCGAGCGGTCGGATGGTGACGACACGCATCATGCCCGCCGTCATGTGGTAGAGGTTATGGCAGTGGAACGCCCAGTCGCCGGCCGCATCGGCGGTCAGGTCGAAGGTCATCTTGCCGCCAGGCGGAACGTTGATCGTGTGCTTGCGCGGGCCGTGGTCGCCGTGGCCGGTCACGAGCTCGAAGAAGTGTCCGTGAAGGTGGATCGGGTGCGGCATCATCGTGTCGTTGATCAGCGTCACCCGCACGCGCTCGTTGAGGCGGAACGGAATCGGATCGGCAGGATCGCTGAGCTTCACGCCGTCGAACCCCCACATGTAGCGTTCCATGTTGCCGGTGAGGTGAAGCTCGAGCGTGCGCGTGGGAGCGCGGGTGTCGGGATTTGGCTCGAGCGCCACAAGGTCGCGGTAGACCAGCACGCGATGGCCGAGCCCTTCGAGCCCGACCGGCGGCTCGCCCGTGCGATCGATCGGCATAGGCGAGATCGACTGAACGCCCGGTCCATCACTGACCTGGGGTGCGTTGGTGAAATCGCGCATATCGTGGGCCATGCCCCCGGCGCCATGATCCATTCCGGCCATGGCATCGCTGGCCGGCGAGGCCGGGGCTCCGTGCCCCATCGCGGCGTGATCGGCGGGCGTGGCGACGGCCGGCGTTCCATGGCCCATCGCAGCGTGATCGATCGGCGCGGCAGGCGCCGCATGCCCCATCGCGGCATGGTCCATCGCCCCGTGATCCACCGCCGTCGTGGCGGCGGCCGCGGTGGTCGCCGGCCCGGTCCAGCCGGTCAGCTTCCACAGGTTGCGCGAGGCGTTCTGCTCGGCCGAGGGATCGATACCGCGGACGGCCGCCGGGTTGGGCGCGCCGGGCGCGTTCATTCCCTCCATTCCCGAATGGTCCATCCCGCCCATGCCCATGTCTTTCATGGTCAGCAGCGGACGCGGGCGCAGTGGCGGCACCGGCGCCGACATGCCCTCGCGCGGCGCGAGCGTCGCCCGGCCGAGGCCGGACCGGTCGATCGCCTCGCTGACGAAGGTGTAGGCGCGGTCCCCGGGCGTGACGACGACGTCGTAGGTCTCGGCGACGCCGATCTGCAGCTCATCGACCTCCACCGGCCGGACGTTCTGGCCGTCGGCCTGCACCACCGTCATCGCCAGGTCGGGGATGCGCACGTTGAAGTTGGTCTGCGCCGCGGCGTTGATGATCCTGAGGCGCACGCGCTCCCCCGGCTTGAACAGCGCGGTCCAGTTGTCGAACGGGCCCCAGCCGTTGACCGTGAAGTGGTAGGTCGAGCCGGTGACGTCGGAGATGTCGGCCGGATCCATCCGCATCCGCGCCCACTCCTGCCGTTCGCTCGCCGGCAGGTCGCGCCCCGCGAGCAGCCCCGACAGGGTCAGCCGCTGCATGTTGAAATAGCCGCCGCCCATCTGCTTGAGCTTGCGGTAGATCGTCGCCCCGTGCATCGGGCTGTGGTCGGCCAGCACCAGGACGTGCTCGCGGTCGTAGGCGACCGGGTCGGCTCCCGCCGGCTCGATCACGATCGGGCCATAGACCCCGTCCTGTTCCTGATAGCCCGAATGGCTGTGGTACCAGTAGGTCCCCGACTGGACGAGCGGGAACGCGTAGTCGAAGGTCTCGCCCGGCCGGATGCCCGGGAAGCTGACTCCGGGCACGCCGTCCATCGCAAAAGGCACGAGCAGGCCGTGCCAGTGGATCGAGGTGTGGTCGTCCCCGCTCGCGCGGCCGGCCAGCGCGTTGGTCACGCGCAGGCGGACCTGCTCGCCCTCTCTCAGGCGAAGCAGCGGCCCGGGCACCGTGCCGTTGATGCCGACGCCCCGGCTGACCTCGCCGTCGACGCGCAGCGTGACGTCGCCGACCGTCAGCGACACCTCGTTGCCGCGCAGCGTCGGCAGCGACGGCGTCGCCCCGCGCGAGACCGGCTGCGCCCAGGCGGGCATGATCCCTGCCATCGCCGCAGCGCCTCCGCCGAGCGTGGCGGCGCGCAGAAAATCGCGCCGGCGAACCGAATACGTATCGAACATGGACTATCCTTGGTGCCCCTGCGGGCATGGTTTTTGCGGAAGCGGCACCGGTGCGCCTCTACGGGCACCGTTGGTGCTGCCAACGAGCTGCGACAGGATCCGGTGGCGCGTCAGGAAGCCGCTGGCGTCGCGGGCCTTGCCTCGTTCTCGCCGTGAGGACGCGAGCTGTCGGACAGGTCCGGCGAGCGTCTCGGACTCCCGCGGAGCCGTTCCCTCACGAGAACCGAACCGGTCGTGCTTATCCGCGTCTAGGTGGGGGCGTCGGCAAGTCGACCAGGACGCCCGTGCCGTCGGACCGGAGGGCCGGCAACGGCGGCGTGCCGAACAGCGCCATCGGCTCGATCGCCGCCAACGGCGGCACCTCGATCGCCATGCACATCGCCGTGCAGCAGGCCTTGCCGGGTGCATGGCCGGCCTTGTCGCGCTGCGGTTCGCCGCTGCTGTCGCCGGCCACGGCTTGGTCGCAGTGGCCCTTCGCCATCATCTGCGCGCCGTGGTCCGCCGGGGCCGACGCCATCGCGGCGCCGTTCTGGAGCGCGACGGGCCCCCAGAAGAGGGCAAGGGCCACGAGGGCCGCGAGGAGCCGGCGAAGACTCATGATGGCGGACGATGCGCGCATTGGCTGAACCGGTCAACCGACCGCATGACCGAACGTTCCGCAGCGAAGCCGGCCCGCTTGCCGCGCGAGGCGGACCTTTCCAGGGCCTGGGGGCGATCAAGCATGGATGACGTCCAGCCGCAGCTGCCGCAAGCGCAGCGCGTTGGCGATCACGGAGACCGAGGACAGGCTCATCGCCGCGGCGGCGATCATCGGGCTGAGCAGCAGCCCGAAGGCGGGGTAGAGGACCCCCGCCGCCACCGGTATCCCGAGCGCGTTGTAGCCGAACGCGAAGAACAGGTTCTGGCGGATGTTGCGCATGACCGCGCGCGACAGCGCATGCGCCTGGACCGCGCCGACGAGGTCGCCGCGCACCAGCGTCACGCCGGCGCTCTCGATCGCCACGTCCGTGCCCGTCCCCATCGCAATGCCGACATGGGCCGCGGCGAGCGCGGGGGCGTCGTTGATGCCGTCGCCGGCCATCGCCACCCGGCGGCCGGCGGCCTTGAGCGCCTCGACCTTGCGGTGCTTGTCCTCGGGCGAGACGTTCGCGTGGACCTCGTCGATCCCCATCTCACGCGCGACCGCCTCCGCCGTCGCCCGGCTGTCGCCGGTCAGCATGACCACGCGGATGCCGCGCGCATGCAGCGCGCCGATCGCCGCCGCGCTGGTCGGCTTGATCGGGTCGGCCACCGCGATGAGCCCGGCGGGCGCACCGTCGATCGCGACGAACATCACCGTCTGGCCGCGGCTTCTCCCGGCCTCAGCCGAGGCGAGCCAGGCCGTATCGTCGATGCCGACGCGCCGCATCATCTTCTCGTTACCGATCGCCACCCGCTGCGATCCGACGCGCGCCTCGACCCCCTCGCCGGTGACCGACTGCAGATCGCTCGCCTCGCTCGGCGCCGCACCGCGGGCGCGGGCACCTTCGACGATCGCGCGGGCGAGCGGATGCTCGCTGCCCATCTCGACCGCAGCGACCGCCGACAGCAACCGGGCCTCGTCGACGCCTTCGCGCGGAGTGACCGCGACCAGGTCGGGCTTGCCGAGGGTCAGCGTGCCGGTCTTGTCGACAACCAGGGTGTCGATCGTCTCCAGGGTTTCGAGCGCTTCGGCGTTGCGGATGAGGATGCCGTGCTGGGCGCCCTTGCCGGTGCCGGTCATGATCGACATCGGCGTCGCCAGGCCGAGCGCACAGGGACAGGCGATGATCAGCACCGCGATGGCGTTGACCAGCGCATAGGCGAGCGCCGGCGGCGGCCCCCACATCGCCCAGGCGGCGAAGCTCAGCAGCGCGATCACCACCACCGCGGGCACGAACCAGCCCGCCACCTGGTCGGCGAGGCGCTGTATCGGCGCGCGGCTGCGCTGCGCCTCGGCAACCATCTGCACGATCTTGGCGAGCATGGTGTTGCGGCCGACGCCGGTCGCGACCATCACGAACCCGCCGGTCTGGTTGACCGTGCCGCCGATGACCTTGTCGCCGGCGCGCTTGGCGACGGGCAGCGGCTCGCCGCTGATCATCGACTCGTCGATCGTGCTCGATCCCTCCTCGATCTCGCCGTCGACCGGGATCTTGTCCCCGGGGCGTACGCGCAGGCGGTCGCCCTCCGCGAGCTGGTCGAGCGGCACCTCGCGCTCGTCGCCGGCCGCAAAGATCTTGACCGCGCTAGGCGGGGCGAGCTCGAGCAGCGCGCGCAGCGCGCTCGAGGTCGAGCCGCGGGCCCGGAGCTCGAGCACCTGGCCGAGCAGGACCAGCGTGGTGATGACCGCCGCGGCTTCGTAGTAGACCCCGACGGTGCCCGAATGATCACGGAACGCCGCCGGGAACAGGCCGGGCGCGAAGGTCGCCACGAGGCTGAAGCCGTAGGCGATCGCCACCCCGAACCCGATCAGGGTGAACATGTTGAGGTTGCGCGTGCGCAGCGACTGGACCGCGCGGACGAAGAACGGCCAGCCGCCCCACAGCACTACCGGCGTCGCCAGCGCGAGCTGCAGCCACTGGGCCCATTCCGGCTCGACCAGGCGCTCGAAGGTGACCCCGACCATGTCGCTCATCGCGTAGGCGAACAGCGGCACGGTCAGGAGCGCGCTGATCCAGAACCGCCGCTGCATGTCGACGAGCTCGGGATCGGGCCCCTGGTCGAGGCTGACCGTCTCCGGCTCGAGCGCCATGCCGCAGATCGGACAGCTGCCTGGCCCCGGCTGGCGGATCTCGGGGTGCATCGGGCAGGTGTAGATCGTCCCCGCCGGCACCTCCTCGACCGCATCGAGGTGCGCGCCCGAGAGGTAGAGCTCGGGATCGCTCAGGAACTTGTCCTTGCACCGGGCCGAGCAGAAGTAATGCTGCGCGTGATCGTGCTCGGCGACGTGCTTCGCGCCCTCGATCTTGACCGTCATGCCGCACACGGGGTCGATCGCAGTGCCGGACGGCTGCGCGTGCGCGGTGGCAGACCCGTGCGCATGGTGGCTGTGATCGTGCGTCATCGCGCAACTCTCCTTTACGTGCCTGAACTGGCTCGCCCTTGGTGAGTCGCCGTTATACCTTCCGTACCATAGTACGGAGTCAAGCGTGAGCGAGGCGGCGCGCGCTTGATTATCGGCGCGGTCGGCCTAGTCTGGACTTGCGCCATGCAACTTGGCGCCGAGGCGTGAGAACCTCGCTTGAGGGCCGAGACCCCATTCCGCGGCCGGATGGCCGACGCGCATGTCCAAGCCGCTTGCGGCCAAAGGCGTCGGCGCATGTCTCAAGCGTGTTCTCAACATCCGGCTCCCGCCGGCCCGCCTCGCGAAAGGAGTTCGGGCCGATGGACCGAAGTTTGTGCCCGCCGCCGGCCCGCCAACCGGCCAGCCCGTTGCACAGGGAGGCGCCGTGCGGCTGAACGCCACCCAGCTCGAACCGCTGCCGGAACCGCGTTTGCGCGAGGACGACCCGCTGCCCCCGGACGACCGCGCGGCGCCGGGCGAGAGCGGAATCGAGGCGCTCTACCACGCCCATGCGAACCGGCTGCTTCGCTTCTTCTCGCGTCGCGCCGGCGCGAGCGACGCGCCCGACCTCGTCCATGAAACCTTCGCGCGGTTGGCCCGCGTCGAGCCCGCGGCCCGCCAGGTCATCGAAAGCCCCGGCGCCTTCCTTACCCGCATCGCCACCAACCTCCTCAAGGACCGGGCGAAAACGGACGCCCGGCGCTCGTCCGCTCATCACCTCCCCTATGACGAGCAGGTCCATGGCCACGTCGACCCGTTCCAGCTGCTCGCCGATCGCGACGCGCTCGCCCGCGTCGAAAAGGCGGTGGCCCGCTTGAACCGCCGGACACGCGAGATATTCCTGCTGCATCGGGTCGAAGGGCTGACCTATGCGCAGATCGCGGACGAAGTCGGAATGAGCGTCAAGGGCGTGAAAAAGCAGATGGCCAAGGCGCTGTTCGAGCTCCGCCGGGACGTGGGCCCGCTTTGATGGCGATCCGGCTTCCGGGCTTTCGCGAACGGCGGATCCGGCAACAAGCGGCGTACTGGCGCGCCGAGATGCTCGAGCCGCCGTCGCCAGCGCTGCGCGCCAAGTTCGAAGCCTGGCTTGCGTCCGACCCGGCCCATGCCGCGGCGTACGGCGAACTGGAGCCGATCGTCGCCCTTTCCCGGCAGCTGCCCGCGCCCGAGCGCCGATGGCGTTGGCAATCCGCCGGACATGGCCTGCGGCCCGCGTTCGGCGCTGCGCTCGTTGCTGCGATAGCCGCGACCGGCGTGCTCCTGGTCAAGGGCCGCGAACAGAGCGCAGTCTACGCACCGGTGACCAATCCCGGCCCGGCCATCCGCCTGTTCCAGCTTTCCGACGGTTCCAGGATCACGCTCGATGCCGGCGCTTCGCTAGGCGTCGCCATCGATGAGACGGCGCGCAACGTCCGCCTCCACTCCGGCCGCGCGCGGTTCAGCGTGACCTCCGCGCCGGAGCGTCCGTTTACCGTCTTCTCCGATCGCGCACGGGTGACGGCCGAAGGCGGCGAGTTCGACGTCGCCGTGGACAACGCGGGAATGACGGTCGTGCCGCTGAGGGGCGAGGTGCGGGTCTCCCGCGCGCCGGGAAGCGAGGAGAAAACCGTGCCGGTCGCGCCGGGTGCGGCCGTCCGCGTCGACAGCGCCGCCGTCGCCCCGACGCGCGTTTCGCGTGGCGACCGTCTCTGGCCGGTCTCGCGGCTGTCGTTCGACGGTACCCCGCTGGAAAAGATCGTCGCGATGGCGAACCGGCTCGGCCAGCCGCCGATCCGGCTCGGCTCCGAAGGGACCGGCAAGCTCGAAGTCACCGCCGTGCTCGACTTGCGCAACAACCGGGCGCTTGGACGCAAGCTCGCCGCTGCGCTCAAGCTCGAGCTCGAGGAGAAGGACGGCGCCGTCGTGCTGACCCGCTAACTTAAATTATTTGCCCGCGGCGGGGGCCACCTTCGGCTCGGCGTCGTCAAGCAACCCCGGAAGTCACCCGCCGGTGACGGGAGGGGAAGCGATGATGAAGGCGAGTTGGGCAGAAGCAGCTGTTGCCGCATTGGTAAGTGTCGCCGTGCCGGAAATGGCGGCGGCCCAGCCTGCAGATGTGCGGGCCTTCGACATACCCGCACAGGATCTCGCGAGTGCCCTCAAGGCTTTCGCTGCGGCCTCGGGCCGCGAGGTCGTCGCCCCGAGCGAGATCGTCAGGGGAAAGCGAAGCGCGCGGGTCGCGGGGCAGCTTCCCGCCGAACAAGCCATCGAGCGGCTGCTCGTCGGGACCGGTCTTTCGTACCGGGTGGTGGAGGGGGCGTTCATCGTCGGCCCCGTGCCGAGCGCTCGCGCCGAGGCGGCTGCCACGCCGGACGACGGCGAGATCCTGGTGACGGGCACGCGCATACGCGGGACGCCCGTTGCCTCCCCGGTCATCGCCATCCGCCAAGAGGACATCCGCAACCAGGCGCGCGCCGATCTGGGCGAAGTCGTTCGCGCCATTCCGCAAAGCTTCGGCGGCGGCCAGAACCCCGGGATCGGCGCCAATGTCCCGACGGCAAGCGGAGGCGACGTCGGCGGCGGCTCGTCGCTCAACTTGCGCGGGCTCGGCAGTGACGCCACCTTGACCCTGCTCAACGGACACCGGCTCGCCTATTCGGCCGCCGTCCAGAGCGTCGACGTCTCGGCCATCCCGCTCGCCGCGGTCGAACGGATCGAAGTCGTGCCCGACGGCGCGTCCGCCATCTACGGCTCGGACGCCGTCGCCGGCGTCGCCAACATCATTCTCCGCCGTCGCTACTCAGGCCTGGAAACAGGCGCGCGGCTCGCGGCGACCAGCGGCGGCGGCGGCTTCCAGCAACGCTACGACGCACTTGCCGGCACCACCTGGTCGACCGGCGGCGTGTGGGCGGCCTACGAATACGGGAGCAACACGGCCATCCGCAGCGACAACCGCGCCTACGCGCGCCCGCGCTCCCCGGGGCTCGACCTATTCCCAGCGCTTCGCCACCACAGCGCGGTCGCCAGCGCATACCAGACGCTGGCGAGCGGCCTCACCGCCAAGATCGACGCCCTCTACAACATCCGCTGGAGCGACTCCACGATGCCGACACTTCCCGGCGGCGACCTCGACGCCGGACGGGCCTCGTTCCATTCGAAGGACGTATCCTACGGCATCGCGCCGACGGTCGAACTCGACCTGGCGGCCAATTGGCGCGTCGCCCTGACCGCCACCTACGGCAAGGAGCGCGTCGACTTCCACCAGCTCGTATGCGCCGGCGCCGACTGCGCCGACTCCGGCGCGAACTTCTACCGCAACACCGCCAAATCGGTCGAACTCGCGGGCAGCGGCGACCTCGTCGCGCTGCCGGCAGGCACCGCGAAAGCCGCCCTCGGCGCCGGTTACCGCGCTATCGGATTCGAGCGCTTCTCGACCGCGGTGAGCGCCGCCAACACCTTGGCTGCCCAGGACAGCTATTTCGCGTACGGCGAATTGAGCCTGCCGCTGGTCGGGCCCGGACAGGGCTTGCGCTTCGTCCACCGGCTCGATCTGGATGCCGCGGTCCGCTACGAGCGGTATCCAGACATCGGCAGCGTCGTCACGCCCAAGATCGGCGCGGCCTGGAGCCTGACGGGCGATGTCGCCCTGAAAGGGAGTTGGGGCCGGTCGTTTCGCGCCCCGACGCTGTTCCAGCAGTACCAGCCGCGCGCCGCCACACTCTATCCCCCGGCGTTACTCGGCGCGTCGGGTGCGGACCCCGCTGCGGGGGCGATCCTGTTGCTCGGCGGCAGTCCCGACCTGAAGCCGGAGCGGGCCACGACCTGGTCGGCCACGCTCGACCTCCACCCGCGGGCAGTCCCCGGCCTGACCGTCGCGGTCAGCTACTTTCGCATAAGCTACCGCGATAGGATCGTCTCGCCGATCACGCGGCTTTCGCAAGCCCTCAGCAATCCGCTCTACGCAGGCCAGGTGATCGTCGATCCGAGCCCGAGCGAGCTCGCGGCGGCGCTCGCCAGCGCCAGCTCGTTCACCAACTTCACCGGCATTCCCTACGACCCCGCGAACGTCGTCGCGATCGTCGACAACGCCTACGTCAATGCCGGGCGCCAGTCCGCGCGCGGCGTCGACGTTCTGGCGAGCTATTCCCGCTCGCTGGGCGCCGGCCAGCAGCTCAGCGTTTCCGCGGGCCTGGCTTACCTCGAGAGCGAACAGCAGCTGTCGGCCAGCCACCCCGTAGAACCCCTGGCGGGCACGATCTTCAATCCGCCGCACTGGCGAGGACAGGGCTCGGCGAGCTGGTCGAGCGGGCCGCTCACGCTGACGGCCGCATTGAGCCATACCGGCGGCGTCAAGGACACCCGCTTCGCGCCGCCCGACGAGGTCGGCGGAATGACCACGGTCGACCTGATGGCGCGCTACCGGGTGGAAGGATCGGCCTCTCTCTTCAAAGGCACAGAATTCGCCCTCTCGGTGCAGAACCTCTTTAACGAGGCGCCAGATCCGATCGCGGTCGGCGCGCCCTACGAGACGCCCTACGATTCGACCAACTACTCGCCCGTCGGGCGCCTGCTTGCGGTCGAGGTGCGCAAGACATGGTAGGCGAGGCGCGGCGCGCGATCCCGCTTGTCCTCGTCGCCGTCTCGCTGCTGCTTGGGCGGCCAGCGGCGGCCGCGTGCGATCGCCAAGTTCCCGACGCAGCCGCTTCCGCCGCTACGGCGCGCGCGCCCACCGCCGCCGACCTGATCGAGCTGCGCGAGATCGGCAACCTCAGCTCGACGTCCTTCAGCGGCCCGAGCCCGCTCGCGGTATCCCCCGACGGGGCCCGCGTGGCCTACGTCCTCACCCGCGCCGACCTCGCTTCGAACGGCTACTGCCGCGCCTTGCTCGTGAGTTCGACGAAAGCGCCAGGGCGGCCCGTGGTCCTTGACCGCGGCGGCGAGCCGATCCTGATCAACGAGCCCGCCCGCGGCTACTACCTGCCCAGCGGCTTTCCCGACATCGTCACCCCCGTCTGGTCACCGGACGGCCAGCGCATCGCTTATCGGCGCCGCGACGACGGCGTTACCCGGGCATGGATCGTCGATGCCAACGACGGCAACGCCCGACCGGTCTCCGCCGACGGACACGAGGTTGTTACCGCCGGCTGGAGCGCCGACGGCGAGCGGCTGGTCTATGCCGTCCGACACGGCATCGCCGAGCAAGCCCGAGCGATCGACCGGGAAGGCGCGCACGGCTGGCTCTACGACGAGCGCGTCATCCCCGACATCTCGCCGCGGCCTGCGATCGCCGCGACGGAGGCGCTCGACGTCTATGCCGTCGAGCTGCGATCGGGGCACGTCGGGCCGGCCGGGAGCGACGATCGTGCGGCGCTGAACACGCCGGGGCCGCCGGGATACCCAGTGGATCCCGCGGCCACCTCGCCCGACGGCCGCCGGGCGTGGGTCGAACGGCGGCAGCCTTCGCCGCTCGCGCCGGCGGCGTTGAACGCGACCGACTCTGAAGGCCGGACGATCGCCTGCAGCGACGAGAGCTGCGCGGGCGGCATCCTCTCCATCTGGTGGCAGGACCAGGCGGTGCTGTTCCTCCGCCGGGAGGGGTGGAACAAGGAGGCGCTGGCGCTCTATCGCTGGCGCGTCGGCGCGGCGGCGCCGGTCGCCGTCCTGCGCACCACCGACGTGCTGCGCGGCTGCGTCGAGGCCGCTCCGGCGCTGGTCTGCACCCACGAGACGAGCACCCAGCCGCGCCGGCTGGTTTCGGTCGACACGCGCAGCGGCCGCCTCACCACCTTGTTCGATCCCAATCCCGGGTTCGGCAAGCTGCAGCTCGGGAAAGTGAGCCGGCTGCGCTGGCGAAACGCGCTCGGCCTCGAAAGCTGGGGCGACCTCGTGCTGCCGCCCGACCACAAGGCGGGCGAGCGACTGCCGCTGGTGGTCGTCCAATACAACAGTGTCGGGTTCCTGCGCGGCGGGACCGGCGACGAATACCCGATCTTCCTCTTCCCCCAACGGGGCATCGCCGTCTTGAGCCTCGAGCGGCCGACCTTCGCCGCGGCGGCCGATCCGACCCTCAAGGACTGGGAGGCGATCAACGCGGCCAACCAGCGCGACTGGGCCGAGCGGCGCAGCCTCCTCTCCTCGGTGCTGGCCGGCGTCTCGAAAGCCGTCGAAACGGGCGCGATCGATCCCGCGCGGATCGGCATCACCGGGTTGAGCGACGGCTCGGCCACGGTCGCTTTCGCGCTCATCAATTCGGACGCCTTCGCGGCCGCCGCGATGAGCACGTGCTGCATGGAGCCGCTCACCACGATGGCGATCGGCGGCATCGGCTGGGCCGACCAGCTGCGCAGCATGGGCTATCCGCCCTTCACGTCCGACGACCGCGCGTTCTGGCGCGACATGTCGCTCGCGCGCAATGCGGCGCGGATCGACACCCCGCTCCTGATGCAGCTCTCCGACAACGAGTTTCGCCTGGCGATTGAGGCCTACGCGGCGCTGCGCGAGCAAGGCAAGCCGGTCGAGATGTATGTCTTTCCCGACGAGTTCCACACCAAGGGCCAGCCCGTGCACCGCCGGGCCGTCTACGAGCGCAACCTCGACTGGTTTTCCTTCTGGCTCCGCCACGAACAGGACCCGGATCCCGCCAAAGCAGCGCAATATGCCCGGTGGGAAGCATTCCGGGCCGCCCGGCGCGCGACCCGCGGCGACTAGCGCTGGGCCCTTGCCCACGCTTCGACGTCCACCAAGCTCATCAACTGTGCAAAGCTCAAGTCGCGCACCGGCGCCTCGTCGGCGAGCGCCCTTGCCAGGGCGGCCGTGTCGATGATGCGCTGTTCGGCCAGCCAGCCGCCGAGCAGCATGTCGCGAATGCGCGGCCGATTGCGCTCGAAAACCTGCGCCACGAACGTCGTCGGCGTGCCCTTCGATCGGCGGTGGACGATCGGCGCAGGCAGGCGGCCTTCGTAGGCCGAGCGAACCACCGCCCGGTCGTGGCCTTGCGCAATCCACAAGCCGCTGGGGATGCGCAGGCACGCTTCGATCACCGGCTGCGACGCCAGCGGCGAGATCGCCCGGTACGGCGCGCCCGCGTTGACGGCCTCGACCATTTTCTGTGCCGGAACGAGAAGACCCACGTGCGCCGCGCGGCCCGGCAACACCGATGGGGGCGGGTCAAGCCAGGGATGAGGAGGCGTTCGGCGCACCTCGCCTTTCAGCGCCGGGTCGAGGAACGCCTCGGCCGGAGGATGCCGCGGGACCCGCGCTCGCCACCACGCCCGATAAACCGCCAAGCCGACGAGGCGCGGCAAGCCCGCCTGCGCGAGGTCGCCGAGCGCCGCCGCCGCAGCCCAGAAGCGCCGGTCGAACCCGCCGGTCAGCAGGCAGTCCGCCAGCATCGACACCGATCGGGAGGCAAAAAACACATTGTCGCCGCCGCCGCCGTCGAACACGGCGTCGGCGCCGAACGCGCCGGCGACGTCCTGCGCTATGCGGTCCTGGGCCTGGGTGAACCCTCGATGGACCGGATAAGGAAGGTGCGCGGCGCCCGATCGATTGACGTCCACATGGTCGGTGGCGAGCCGCTCGATCCTGAGTTCGGCCGAGACGGCCTTCGCCACGCAGCGGGCATAGGCCGTCTCGTCGCTCCCCGCGTCGTCGGCGACAAGGTTGAGGCAGGCGAACTCGGCGCCGGCGGACCTGAGGCTGCTCGCGACCACGCTCGAATCGAGCCCGCCGGAAAGCAACAGCAGCGGGCGCCGGCACGGGGCCGAGCGCGCCGCCACGGCGAGCTCGACCGCATCGCGCAGACGCCGGCGCGCCTCGACCGCGTCATCGATCTGGCGCTCGGGCGAGACGAAGGCCCACGGCGACCAGATGCTCTCGATCCGGACCTCGCCCGCCGCCGCCGTCAGGCGCTCGCCGCCGCGCAATTCCGCAATCCCTTCGAGGCATGTCTCGCGCGCCGGCCAGTCGGGCCAGGCGATGTGCCGAAGCACCCGCTCGGCTGCAATTGTCCGGGGATGTCGCGCCGCCCGCAGCAGCGACGGCAAGTCGGAGGCAACGAAAAGCGCGTCCTCGGTGAGGCAGTAGAAGCAGCCAAGGTCGGCAAAGGGCGAGCGGACGACCGCCACCTCGCCGTCGTGCGCGAGAAGGGCGACGAAGCTTCCCCAGTAGCGATCGACCAGCAGTGCCCCGCGCGAGGCGGCGATGCCCGCCCAGCCGTCGTCGGCCAAGCGCTCGGCCGGGCGTCGCTGGCCGCGATCGTACAACAGGCCGAGCACGATGCCGCGCGGCCCGGACAACGCCGGCAAGCCGGCGCTTCGCGCCACGCGGCAAGAGCCCTCGGCGAGCGTCGCCAGGACCTCGTCGGAGCCGCCGCATGAAGGATCGGCCGCGGGTATCGGCCGGCCGCGCAAGGGAACGACGGCGACGAACCGCCCGTGCGTCACAGGACGAGGATCGGCTTGAACGTGCGGACCATGTCCAGCCGGTCGTTGACCACCCAATCGCCATGCTGGACCCAGCAATGCGCGGCGAACGGTCCAAGCCGCACGCCCAGCACCAGGCTGGCGTCAAGCTGACGGGCGAGGAGGCGCCGGCCGATGGCGTACGAATGGCTCAGGCAGGCGTCGCCCACCGAAGCGAGCAAGCTGGCCCGAACGAAGCCGGCCATGATGGCGGCGATATCCTCGGCACCGCCGGTCCGGGCGGCGCTCCGCCGCTTCGCGCGCTCGAAGGCTGCCAGCGCGCCGGCGAGGCTCTGCAGGCGCAAACGTAGCTTTGCCTGCTGCAGCCAAAGAACCGCGGCGATCGTGGCGGTACCATCGGCCGGCGGAAACGGCCCGTCGAGCAGGCTGCGCGATGGGGGCCTCGGCCCCGCGCAGGGGGCCGGCGGTGGTCCTCCGGCGGACCTGACGAGCAACCCCATACCCACCGCCTCGCCGGTGCCCGCGCGTTCATCGTCGCGGCCGCCGGCAAGGTCGCGGAATTCGGCCTCGGCTGCTGGGGAAAGGCAGAAATAGCGGTCGGCGAGCGTATCGAGGAAAACCAGCCGGTCCCCGACTTCGCAATAAGACAAACCGCGTCGGAGCGAGAGCATATAAGCGGCGGCAAAGCGCGCGCGGCCTTGCACGGGTCGCGCGCGCCGTCGCGTCAGTCGCGGGCGAGGCCGGGCGAGGCCTGCTGGAGCCGGATGTCGAAACCGGGGCCGACAGCGCCCTTGGTCACGATGCTGGCGGTGCCGAGCTCGATCGTCTTCGTTTCGCGTGTCATAACCACTCTCCTGATCTGCTGCGTCATTGCAGCCGGGCGAGTGTACGAAGCACGCGAGGCTATCCGAACTTTATACGCATTCTATATCGCGATTGTTTCGCGCACCGGCAGGGGCGGTCACCCGGCGCGATAGGCTGCCCGCACGATTGCTGCCGCCGCCCTACGCCGGCGGCGATGATAGGCGGCGTTGAGGCGCCCAAGCGTGCCGCGCTCGTCCCGGCCAAACGCCGCCGCCATCGCGCCAAGCTCGTCTGCCACTCCGTCGAGCACATGGGGCTCGACCGTGCGAACGGCGTTGAGCCGGGCGTTGAGCCGGCCGATCGCGCGGGCGTGCTCGCCGTTGCGCGAGCGCCGGCCGATGGCGAGGAACACGGCGGCGGCGTGCCCGGCGGACGTGCCGAAGTCGGCGCCTTCAAGCTCGGGTGACGTCCCGGCGGCCGCCGGCCGCCAGCCGCGCAGAGCCAGCGCGACGACCTGCGCCGACCAGTCGTAGAGGTCCTTGAGCGCCGGTTCGTCGAGCGGCGGCACATGAAACCCGCCGCCGATGCGCGTCTCGACGATCCCTTCGCCCGTCAGCCGGTGAAGCGCGTCGCGTACCGGCGTCACGCTCGCCACCAGGGGTTCGGCCAGCGCTGCCGGGTCGAGCCGATGCCCGGGCGGGAACTCGTGGTTCATCAGGCGCTGCTTGAGCGCTTCATAGACGCGCTCGGCGGTGACGCCCGAGTTCACGCGCGCGCCTGCTGCTCTTGCACGAACGCCTCGACAAGCGCCTGCTGGTCGGGGCGCAGCGCATCGACCGCCGCCAAGGGCTCGTCCGGGTCGCGCGCGAACAGCACCGACGGGCACTGCCCCTCGTAGTTGCCAAGGTTCGGACGATGCTGGGCATAGCCGGCCAGCGCGGCGAGCTCGGGCGCAAATGTCCGCGCCACGTGCGGTGGATAGGCCAGCCACTGGTTCTCGTAAGGCTTGAGCCAGCCCAGCGAATAGCCGACCACGATCCCGCGCCGGACGGCGTCGGTCGTATTCGCGCCGGCGCCGTGGAGCGTCGAGCCGAGGAACAGGAGCGCGTCGCCCGGCATCATCTCGGCCGCGACCGGGCCCGCTGGCGGATCGGACGCCAGGGCGTTGGCGCCGTGGCTCCCCGGCCAGACCAGCGTGGCGCCGTTCGCGGCGGTGAACGCGGTCAGCGGCCAGATGACGTTGACCAGATACTCCGCCGCGCCGACCGGCGCCCGCCACATGTCCTGGTCCCGGTGCGGCAGCTGCGATGGCGCGCCGGGGTGAATGGCGATCGCCTGCGTGACGTTGAGCTGGATGCGGTCGCACCAGGGCGAGAGCAGCTTCTCGGCGGCGGTGAGGGCTACTGGGTGCTGGACCAGCGCCGCTGCATGCGCGGAGCGGACCAGCAGGCGGCCGAACCGCTTGGTCGTGGCGCCGTAGAAGCCGCCCTCGCAGAACGGTGTGCGGACGAAGTCCGGCGCCAGGTCCGCGTCGAGCGCGGCGATGGTCTCAGGCGCCAGCGCGCCGCGAAGGATGCAATAGCCCTGCTCGAGCAGTTGCTCGGACGCGCGCTCGACTGGGCGCGCGGCGTCGATGGTGACGGTCATCCTTCCCTCCCGCATCAGGCTGCGACGCGTGCGCCGGCGTGGACATGGGCGGCAGGCACGATACCCGCGGCGGCGAGCCGGCCGGGCGTGTCCGCGTCGATCTCGATCTTGAGCGCGGCGAGCATCGTCCCGTCGATCGCCCGCGGCAGTCCGAGCGGGTGGCAGCGCCAGCCGAACGCGAGGATCTGCTGGAACCAGGGCATCTCGGCGATCGCGGTATAGGCGGCGATGCCGCGGGCGAGCGCCTGCTCGGCGAGCGCGGTCACCAAGGTGTCGCGCACCGCCCGGCGCTCGCGCGCGGTGAGGCCGCGATCGAGGCAAAAGCGCGTGATCTCATAGATCTCGGGCCCGCGCGGCGGCGCATCCTCGCACAGCTCGGCGTAAAAGCTGTCGAGGATATGCGGGCGCGTCGTCGGCAGCAGCCGAGCCGAGGCGAGATGCGCGCCGTCGGGATCGGCGAGCACCAGGTAGGTCGCATGGGCATCGTCGAACTGGTCGACCTCGTAGGCGCCGTCGATCACTGGCACGTCCCATCTGAGGAGATCGACGAACACGGACTTCCTGGCCGCGAACATGGCGCGAAGCACGCCGTCCGGCGCCGGACGCGCGGCTGTCTGCATAACGTGAAGCATGGCTGGCTCCCTTGACTATTGGATCGGCCAAGGGTCGGCGCGGACGGCTCCGCCCGCTATTCCCGGAAAGGGTAATATCAGCGCCGAAAGATATCGGTGAAAGTAAGCGTTCCGTCGAACAGCGCCCGGATCGCCAGCAATGTCCGCTTGCTCACCCCGTATCGCGCGCAGGCCAGCTTGATATGGCGGGCGACCGTCTCTTCGGTGACGCCGAGGATGCGGCTAATCTCCCAGTCGGTCTTGCCGCGCGCCGCCCACAGCAGGCAGTCGCGCTGGCGGTCGGTCAGCGCCGGCGGCGGTGGGCTCGGCAAATGGCCGCGCCCCGACCAGAGCCGCCGCGCGCCCTCGAACGCGAACGCGCCGGCAAGCTGCGCCATCGGCAGCAGGTCGACGCCGATCGGCCGCCCGGCCTCGCTCGCGAACGAGCACGAGCCGCGCGCCTCGCCGGGGACGTGCGCCGGGACGGTGAAGCCCTCGCCGATGCCTTCCTCGCGGCCCATCGCCAGCACCCGCCGGTCCTCGGCGGTGAGCGGGATCATCTCGGGCATGCGCGACCAGCAGAAGCCGACGCTCGTCACATGGCTCGCCCGGTGCACCGGGTCCGACACGCCGAGCGCGTTGCGGTCGTAATAGTCGGCCCATTTGGGGGGATAGTTGTGCAGCCGGATCGCCGCGCCCTCCGCGGCGAGAACGTCAACGTGGTGGGTGAGCGCAAAATACTGGAAGCCGAGCTCGGCGGTGACCGCCTGCATCGCAGCGGCCAAGTCATCGACGCATTTCACTTCCTCGACGATGCGGATGAACTGCATCGCCATCATGTGCATGCCCATCGGGCAGCGCCACGGCCCCGGGCGGCGTCTCAAGCCGCCGCATGCCCCGAGGCCGCCCTTTCCCACAATCCGGGGCAGGAGGACGGGGCCTCACGCCGCCCTCCGGCGACTCCTGCGTATGCATTACGTTATCATGTGGAACTTGAACGAAGAAGATGTCTCGCGCGGCCAAGATGGTGGACACGGCGGCAAGCTTTGCGGCCGCGCCTGAAGTCCCGCGTAAGTCGCCGCCGGACCGCAAATGAGTTGCCGTGGCGCGCATGACGGCGGATGCGCAAGACAAAGCCGCCGAACGCTGGCGCGACGCGAGCCGCTATACTCGCCTGCGCGGAATTGATCGCGCCGGCCTCATGTGGGAGTGGCTGCGCCGCGATCCGGGCTACATCGCCTGGTACGCGCGGGCCAGCGAGGCGACGCGCGGGGACGCCGCCCCCGGCCTCGCCGCCGAGCCGGTCCAATGGGGGCTCCACTTTCGCCGAGGATCCGGACCGCGCCGCGCCCGAGGCCCGGATCATCTGGCGTGCCGACCTCGACCCCGGGACGCTGCGCGTCATCGCCGTCCCCTCGGACCCTGACGACCCGGACAGCATAATGACCGACCGGCTGGCGCCGTGGCTGGCGATCGCCACCGACGCCGACGGCCATGAGCACGCGGTGCTCTCCGACGGCTGGCACCGGATCCGCATCGATGTCGAGGAAGGCAGCATTGCCCGCGCGGAGGCCGTCCTGCTGCACTATCGCCTGCTTGGCGTCGCCTCCGCCGAGCCGAAAATCCTGCCGCTCAGGCGCTTCCTCGAGCTCTGCCGCCGCGGCCGGTTCGCGCGCTCGCTGTTCCCGCGCGATCCGCGCGTCGAGCGGTGGCTCACCGTGCTGCGCGTACATGACGCGCTCGCTGCGGGCGCCAGCCAGCGCGAGATCGGCGCGGCGCTGTTCGGCGAGGAACGGGTGCTGCTCGACTGGGGCGAGCGCACGGATTCGCTGCGCTCGCGCGTGCGCCGCCTGGCGCGCGACGCGCAAGCGATGGCGCGGGGCGGCTATCGACAGCTGCTCCGACGCCGCGGCTGACCTCGGTCGGGCGACCTCACCGACGGCCGATGCGGGTCAGGCACGATGCGGCTCGACCGTGAGGTGGACGAGCTCCTCGTGAACTCGCACCCGCCGCGCATAGTCGAGCGGCGGCAGCGGACGTTCGGCGACCAGCGAGACGATGGCTGCGAACTTACCCGGCCCGACCCGCCAGACGTGCAGGTCGACGATGCGGGCATCGCCATCCTCGATCGCCTCGCGGATCTCCGTCTCGAGCGCGGGATTGGCCGCGGCGTCGACCAGCACGGCGCCGGTGTCGCGCAGCAGTCCCCACGACCAGCGCGCGATCACCGCCGCGCCGACGATCCCCATCGCCGCATCCATCCAGCGCCAGCCGAGATAGAGCCCCGCCAGCAGGGCCGCGATCGCCAGCACCGAGGTCAGCGCGTCCGCCAGAACGTGGAAGTAGGCCGAGCGCAAATTGTTGTCGTGCGCATGATGGTGGCCGGGGCCGTGATCATGCCCCTGATGATCGGGGTCGTGGTGATGCGCCCCGCCGAGCAGCCAGGCGCTGGCGAGATTGACGATGAGGCCGAGGGCGGCGATCCAGGTCGCCTCGGCATAGGCGATCTCCGCAGGGGCGAAGAGCCGCTTGACCGATTCGATGCCGATGCCCAGCGCGACGATCGCCAGCACCAGCGCGCTGGCGAAGCCGGCAAGCTCGCCGACCTTGCCGGTGCCGAAGGTGAAGCGGGCGTCGCGGGCGTGGCGGCGCGCATAGCCATAGGCGAGCGCGGCGACGCCCAGCGCCCCAGCATGGGTCGCCATATGGAACCCGTCCGCCAAGAGCGCCATCGAGCCCGTGAGGTAACCGGCCGCGATCTCGCCTATCATCATCGCAGTGGTCAGCGCGACTACCCAGCGGGTGCGCCGCGCGTTCTCGTCGTGGCCGGCGCCAAGGAAATCGTGGTCGTGCGCCAACGCCGCTGCCTGCGACATCGATCCGATCTCAGCGCTCATTTGGCGTACCGCCTGATCACGGTCATCAGCTCGGCGGCGCCGGCAGTTCGCTCGGCATCGCTGAGGCCCGCCCGGGCAACGTGCTGGTCGAGATGCTCGACGATGATCTCGTCCATGAGGCCGTTGACCGCGCCGCGGACCGCCGCGACCAGCTGGAGAATTTCGGCGCAGGTTGCGTCACCGAGAAGACCGCGCTCGACCGCGGCGACCTGGCCCGCGATGCGCCTGACGCGAGCAAGCAGTTCAGGATTGGTTGTAAGGTGTGCCATACCATACCCCTCTACATTATGAGCCTCGTTGCGCCAAGCCCGGCCGCCGCGTCTACGGGCGCTCGTTCATGGGACCGGCGCCTCGCGCGCGTGCCGCGCGCGACCGCGCTCTACGGCTCGGGCGGTGCCCTCGCCGCCGAGCCCCGCTTGCCGCGGGTCTCGGCCTGACGGTGACGATCGACTGGCGCGCCAAGCGGTCGCCGCGCTCGCGCGCGGCGGCGCTCTTGGTGGCCTCTCCCGGATGCGCGGGAGTGGGCGGCGCGCCCTGCTAGGCGCGGTCGCGGCGGCGGCAAGCCGGCCATAAGGCCGGCTCCTCCATTGCCATTGCGGCCCTGCGGGTGCCGCCGCCGCTCGATGCCCGCGCCTTTCCGGTCGCTCCTCGCCGCCCACCCCCGCTTTCCGGGGAGGCCATGCGGTTTTTGGGCGGGAAGGAGGCGAGCCATGCGTTGCAACCCCAGCCGTTCGCGCCAGCGGAAGCCGCCGGACAAGGGGGCAGCGCGTAGCGCCGGCGTCGCGCCGCAGGCCGAGCCCCGCGCCAGCCTCTACGACGAAGTCACCCGCCGGATCGTCGCCGAGCTTGAGGCCGGACGCTTCCCGTGGGTCCAGCCGTGGGGCGATCCCGCCAGCGGGAATCTCGCGCCGGGCCTCCCCCGCAACGCGCTCACCGGCCGCGCCTATTCGGGGATCAACGTGCTGATCCTGTGGGGCGCGGTCATCGAGCGCGGCTATCCCAGCCAAGGCTGGCTGACCTTCCGCCAAGCGCTCGAGGCTGGCGGCAATGTCGGCAAGGGCGAGCGCGGGACGTGCGTCGTCTACGCCGACCGCTTCACCCCGGAAGCGGAAAAGGCGCGCGCCCGCGAGACAGGTGACGAGGCCAAGGCCGTCCCCTTCCTCAAGCGCTTCACCGTGTTCAACGTCGCGCAGTGCGAAGGGCTGCGCCCCGGCCTCGCCGCCGATCCGCAGCCGCTGCCCGAGCGCGAGATCGTGCCCGTCGCCGAGGCGGTGATCGCCGCGAGCGGGGTCGATTTCCGGATCGGCGGCACCCGCGCCTTCTACGTGCCCTCGGCCGACTATGTGCAGGTCCCCCCGCAGCCCGCCTTCTTCGATCAGGTCAACTACTACCGCACCTGCCTCCACGAGCTGACCCACGCAACCGGCCACCCCTCGCGGCTCGCGCGCAACCAGACCGGCACCTTCGGCAGCAAGGACTATGCGCGCGAGGAACTGGTCGCCGAGATGGGCGCGGCGTTCCTCTGCGCCAGCCTCGGCATCGTGCCGACCGTCCGCCACGCCGACTATCTGGCGGGCTGGCTCGACGTGCTGCGCGAGGACAACCGCGCGATCTTCCGCGCCGCAAGCCATGCGAGCCGAGCCGCCGACTGGCTGCTCGCCCGCCACCGCGACGTCCTCGCCGCACGCGCGGCGACCGACCCCGCCGAGGCGGCATGACGTCCGATCCCGTTTCCAAAAGCTTCCGCCGCCGAGTCCCGGCGGCGGCAGACGCAGGCGGCGCGTCGAGCCGCCAACGAAAGCCGGTCCGCCTCACCCGCAAAGACGAAGACGGACCGGCGCTCACGAAGGAGCAAGTGCCATGAAACTCGACTTCATCCCGCTCGACAAGCTGTTCGTCGACAAGGCGAACATGCGCCATGCCAAACGCGCGCTCGACGTGTCGGACATCCTGCCGACCGTGCGCAAGCGCGGCGTCATCCAGACCCTCTTGGTCAGGCCCGCCAACGACGAAGGGCTGTTCGGCATCGTCGCCGGGTGCCGCCGCTTCCATGCCGTCCGGCAGGTCGCCGAGGAACGCCGCGCCAGCGGCGAGGCGGACCCCGACGCGCTCGCGCTGCCCTGCGCGATCCTCGACGAAGGCGACGACGCCGCCGCCATCGAGGCCTCGCTGATCGAGAACTTGGCGCGGCTCGACCCCGACGAGGTCACCCAATGGGAGACCTTCACCCGGCTGGTGAAGGAAGGCCGCAGCGTCGAGGACATCGCCCTGACCTTCGGCCTGCCCGACCTCACCGTCCGGCGCGTGCTCGCGCTCGGCAACCTCTTGCCCCGTATCCGGGCGATGTACGCCCGCGAGGAGATCGACCGGACGACCGTCCGCCACCTGACGCTCGCCAGCAAGAGCCAGCAGCGCGCATGGCTGGCGCTCGCCGACGATCCCGACGGCTACGCCCCGACCGGGCACCAGCTCAAGGCATGGCTGTTCGGCGGCCAGTCGATAGCCGTGCGCCACGCGCTGTTCGACGTGGACGCGAGCGGGCTTGCCGTTGTCGCCGACCTGTTCGGCGAGGAGAGCTACTTCGCCGATCCGGACGCCTTCTGGGCGCACCAGAACGCCGCCGTCGAGGCGCGCCGCGCCGCCTACCTCGACGCCGGCTGGGCCGACGCGGTGATCGTCGGCCCTTCGGAGCCTTTCCACGGCTGGGAGTATGAGAAGGCCCCCAAGCGCAAGGGCGGGCGCGTCTATATCGACGTGCGCGGCTCGGGCGAGGTGGTGTTCCACGAGGGCTATCTTTCCCGTGCCGAGGCGCGCCGCGCCGCGCGTGGGGAGGCATCTGAGCCTGTGGCCAAGCCGCCCCGGCCCGAGGTCAGCGGCCCGATGCAGGCCTATCTCGACCTGCACCGCCACGCCGCCGCCCGCGCCGCGCTGCTCGACCATCCCGGCGCGGCGCTCCGGCTGATGGTCGCCCACGCCATCGCCGGCTCGCCGCTGTGGAGCGTCCGCGCCGAACCACAGGCCGCGCGCAGCGACGAGGTCAAAGAGAGCGTCGAGACCTCGCGCGGCGAGACCGTGTTCGACGAGCGCCGCCGCGCGGTGCTTGGCGCTCTCGGCTTCTCGCCCGACGAGCCGACCGTGGTCGAGGGCAGGCCCGAAGGCGCGGACGGCGACCCGCTCGCCGCGATCTTCTGGCGGCTTCTCGACCTTCCCGATCCGGCGGTGCTCGACGTGATCGCGGTGGTCATGGGCGAGAGCCTTGCCGCCGGGAGCGCGGCGGTCGAGGCGCTCGGGCTCCACATCGGCCTCGACATGGCTGACTGGTGGCAGGCGGACGGCGCGTTCCTCGACCTGATCCGCGACCGCGAGGTGCTCGCCGCGCTCGTCGCCGAGGTCGCGGGCGAGAAGGCCGCCGCCGCCAACGCGCGCGAGAAGGGCAAGACCTTGAAGCGGATCGTCGCCGACTGCCTCGCGGGCGCGAACGGACGCGAACGGCGCGAAGGCTGGGTGCCGAAGTGGATGGCGTTCCCGCCCGCCGCCTACACCGGGCGCGGCGGCGTCGGCACGGTCCGCGCGCACGCGCTTGTCGAGGCGGCACGCGTGCCGGTAGGGCAACCCGAGCCGCCGCTGCCACCTGCCGCCAGCCCCGCGTCGTCGGACCTCGACGAGCCGCTTCCCGCGCCCGAACCCGAAGCGGCCGAGCCGGTCCCGCTCGCGGCGTGAACTTGGAGGCGGGGCGGCGAGCCGCCCCGCCTTCTTCCCTCGCCTGCCACCCAAACCCGTCCGCGCGCCTCGGCCGTTCCGGCCTCGGCGCGCGGGCGATTGCGCGAACCGTTTCCCGGCCGGGTTTCTAGCGCCCGGCGACCGGGCGTCCTGCCGGCCGGTTCTCGCCGAACAGCAACCAGAAATTCTTGAGCAGCGGCGACAGCGCGGCCTCGTCGATCCGCTCCACCCGCAGCTCGCCGAGCAATGCGGAATCGCGGAACGCCGGCCGGCTCGCATAGCCGTCGCCGAGCGGCAGGAAGTGATCGCGAACACGAAGCACCGTCGCGTGGATCACCCACGGCCCTTCGACGTTGAACGGCCGCAGCCGGTTCTGGGTCGCGACAGCGGCTTCGAGCAGTCCCTCCTCGAACACGGACACCCAGACCCGCTTTTGGGGCTCGCCGCGATCGTTGGCGCGCACGCCCCCGATCATCCAGGCGTGATCGGCTCGGCCGGTCCGGTGCGTAAGCGCGAAGCTGCCGACGATACCGGTCTCCCGCTCCGGCGGCACATGCATCAGCACGCCCTCGATGGTGTCGATCGAGCTGTAGCCGCCAAAGGCCATCGCCCGCGCCGGCACGATCGCATTGTCGCGGTCGATCGGAATGTCGCGTTCTTCGCGGTGGAACGAGAGCGGCGTCACCGAGACCACGGCGACCGGATTGTCGCCCATTGTGAACGGCATATCGACGCCACGCGCCATCTCGATCGCCTGGCCATGCAGCGCGTGAAAGCGCAGCGGCAGCTGCTCGGCCTGGGTGAAGGCGTGGCGAAGCTCGTGCACGTCCATCTCGTATTTCTCGCGGCTGTTGCGGCTGTAGAACCGGCCGCTGTTCTTGAAGATCACGCGATGCGGACTGGCGAGGCTCGCGGGCACGCGCATCACCAGGGCGCCGGCGCCGGAGGCCAGCGCGACCCAATGCAGCCGCACGCCGATTAGCCTCGGCGCGACGCCGGCGCGAATGATATTCTCGAGGCGCTGGAACTCGTCATCGACATTGCCGACCTCAAGGCCCGGCAGGCCGGCGGCGATGCCGTCGGCTTCTTCGATTCCGAAAATCAGGTCGCCGCCTTGCGCGTTGGCGAGCGCCGTCACGTCGGCGAGAAATTCCTTCTTCGCTTCATCGCCGCCGCCCGGAAGATCGCGCTTGAATTCAAGATCGCGCCGTTCGCCGACCTGGTTTTCGATCAGGCGCCTGAGCGCGGCTTCGTCGATGGTGTCGATGGGCTGGTCGAGCATCGCGCCACCATAAGCCGCGAAACGGCAATGTGCAGCCGATGATCGGAATCGGCCGGCCACGCGGCGCTAATCCGGTTTGCGGCGCCCGTGATCACACCAGCGAGGCCTCGGTCTGCCTCTCGGCCACCATCGCCGGCCCCGGCTTCGACCAGCATCACCGCCACGTCGCGGCCCTCGAGCCTCACGCGCGCGACCGTGCGATCGTAGCTGCGGCCGACACGCTCGATCCGCACGGTCCGGCCCGCGAGCAGCGCGCGGGCACGCGCCGTCGCCGCCCTGCCGGCGGCCAGTTCCTGCGGGCATTTCGCCTGGCGTCCCTGCGTCTCGGGCGCATCGATCCCGGCGATGCGGACGCGCTCGCCGCTCGCCAGCCGGAAGGTATCGCCGTCGACGACATAGGCGACGTGCCCCGTCTGCGTGGGCGCGGCCGCGCCGAGCAGGAAGGCCGCCGCAACTGCGCCGGCGCACGTGCCGATGCGCCTGGCCGTCCATGCCTCGCCATGTCCGGCGGGCCTCCACAACCCGCGCCGATCCCTGTCCATGGCTGAGCCCCTATCGCGCCGACGGGCGCCGGACCATCGATCTGCGGCACGGCGTTACAGGAGCGCTGCCCAGGACAGTGTCCGCCCTCTCGCATGAGCGCCTGGCCGACATCGGGCTGCATCTCCCAAGCCGCTCGCGCCGCCGTCCCCGGCTCCTTGGCGTGCGACCTGGAACGGTCGCCGGCCGCGCGAAACCATCGCGGGGCGCGCTTATTTCCCCGCCGGCTTCGCCGGCTCCTCGCGGACGCTTCGCTCTCAAATAAGCGCGCGCTCCGGTCCTCCGCTACGCTGCAGCCCTTCCGGGTTCGCGCGTCCGGCGCGGGCCCGTTCCTTCGGTCCGCCCATCGCCCGGAGACGGTTCGGGCGAGCAACCAAGGAGACGATCAATGCCCGCAATCGGTTACGTCAGCCGCGACGGAGAAGGCTTCAAGGGCCAGCTCAAGACGCTCTCGATCCGCACCGAGATCGAGATCCGGCCCAACCGCTCGAAGAGCAGCGACGCGCAGCCCGACTACCGCGTCTCGGCCGGCGGGGTTGAGGTCGGCGCCGGCTGGGTCCGGCGCGGCGAGATGTCCGGCAAGGACTATGTCTCGCTGAGCCTCGCCGCCCCCGAGTTCGGCCCGCGCCGGCTCTACGCCAACCTCGGCCGCGCCGCCGGCCAGGACGATGACGACGCCTTCGCCATCATCTGGAACCCGGCCGACTGAGTCCGGCCAACGCGCTCCCGCACTACCGGTGCGGGAGCGCAGCTTCCGGAATGCAATCCCCCCGAAATGGGGGGGTTGAAAACGCAGCCATGCGATTCCGACCCTGCCGGGCAGGGCGCGCTCGGGCCAGCTTGAGCCCGTCGCGGCCAACGTGCCGCCGCCTCAGAACCGGACCCGACAGATGGACGACGATGCCCAAGCGCGCGCCAGGGCCGCGCGCGAATCCTGCCCCTTTCTCACCGCCAAGCAGACCGCATTCCACCTCGGCATCGCCTACTCGACGCTGAAGGCGATGCGGCTCGCCGGCAAGGGCCCGCGCTGCCGCCGGCACGGCCGCACCTGGCGCTACCATATCGACGATATCGAAGCCTGGTCGTCCGCGAGCGCACGCGGAGGCGGCCATGACTGACCCGCGCGACCTCCCGCTGTTCGCGCACGCGCACGCGGAGGCGCAAGCCCGGCGGCGCGGCCGCCGGCGCCGCCGGGTGCCCTGCGGCCGCGGCCTCGCCATCGGCCTCGGCGTCGCTGCGCTCGGCCTTACCATCGCGTCCCCGCCGCGCCCGAGGCTGGTGTGGAACGCGAGCGCCAGCGCGCCGATCGGGCTCTACCGGATCGCGCCGCGCGCTCCTGTTGCCGAAGGTGATTTGGTGGTCGCCTGGCTGCCGCCGCCGGCGCGCGCGCTCGCCGCGCAGCGGCGCTACCTCCCGAGCAACGTGCCCGCGATCAAGCGTGTGGCGGCGGTCGCGGGCGCGCGCATCTGCGCTGCCGGCGCCATGCTCACGGTCGACGGCCGGGCCGTCGCCCGCCGGCTCGCCGCCGACCGGCTCGGCCGTCCGTTGCCGCGCTGGCTGGGATGCCGGACGCTGCGTGCGGACGAGTTGCTGCTCCTCAATCCGGCCAGCCGGGCCTCATTCGACGGGCGTTATTTCGGGGTGAGCCGGATCGCGGATGTGGTCGGAACGGCCCGTCCGCTGTGGACCTGGACCGCCGCGGAGACCGGCGCATGACGAGGCTTCTCGCAGCCTTGCCGGCAAGCGCCATCCTCCTGTTCGCCGTGCCTTCGGCCGGCGCGCCGCATGCGGAGGAACCCGCCGCCGAAGCCGCGGTCCGGGCCAACGCGGTGACCCGCTGGCGCTCCTATTCGCGCGAGGCCTCGCAGCGTTTCGGCGTGCCCCTCGACTGGATCGAGCGTGTCATGCGCGCCGAAAGCGGCGGCCGCACGCATTCAGGCGGGCGCCCGATTACCAGCCGCGCCGGCGCCATGGGGTTGATGCAGATCATGCCCGGAACCTGGGCCGAGCTGCGCGCCCGGCTCGGGCTCGGTGCCGATCCGCACGATCCGAAAGACAACATTCTCGCCGGCACCTTCTACCTCAAGCTCATGTACGACCGCTTCGGCTATCCCGGCCTATTCGGCGCCTACAATGCCGGGCCCGCGCGCTATGCCGCCTGGCTCGCCGGCAAAGGGTCACTGCCTTCCGAGACGCGCGCCTATCTGGCGCAGCTCGGCGGCGGGGCCGCCGCCGTCGAACGGCCGGCCGGGGCGCCGGCCAGGCCGCCCGCTCGGCCGGCGCTGTTCGCCATCCGCCGCGACGCGGCGCAGCAAATGCCGGTCGAAGGCCCGTCTCGGCCATCGCTGTTCGTCACGTTGTCGGCCCCGCCGCCGAGGGAAGCCGAACCGCAATAAGGGTGGGCGGCGAGGACGGTGCTTTTTTTCCGCAAAGGGGGGGAAGGCTCGTCTCGGCAAGGCCCAGCATGACGGGCGGCGGAGCGGCTGTGCAAGGCCGGCGGCCCCTCCAATTTTGCCGCAAGATGAGCGCGCTTCGCGCGCGCGTCTGTTCGTTTTCAGCGCGACAAAATCGGTTCCTCCGCCGCCGCTCGCGCGGCGCTCCGGCTGCGCCTCCGCGGCCCTGACAGCCGCTCCGCCGCCCGTCTCCGACGCTTCGTCCTCAATCGAGAGGACGACAGCTTTGGAGGTTCGCCATGACGATGATTTCCATTCTCCAGGTCGAGACGCGCGACGCCTATCCGGCGCTCGTCGCCGGGCTCGAGGCGCAGTACGGACGCGAGGGCGGCGTCGAGATCGCCGCCCAGTTCCTCCAGGCGGAGCTCGCCGATTTTCACTGGCAGAGCCGCATGATGGAGCGGCATCTCGGGCGCTACGAAGGCGAGATCGACGAACGTGACGAGAGCCTCGAGCTCGAACGGATCGCGATCCTGGGCGTGCTCAAGGGCGCATGGTTCGTCGCGACCTGCATCGTCGACGGCGACGGCGCTGTGCACGATCTGCAGCGGCTTCGGGTCATGAAATGCGGGGAGGAAGCGCACGAAGCGTTCGAGCGGGTGCACTGAGATGCGAGCATGTTCGCGAGCGGGACCGGCGTCGAAATCGGCGTCGCTCCCGCTCTCTTATTACCTCGGCTAGAAGCAGCCGGATGGCGGCGAGTGGAGAGCGGCGGGTCGCCCCATGCGGCTCCGGCCGACGCCTGCAGCGAGGCGTCAGGTCTGGCTCACCTTAGCGTGCTGGCGATCTGGTTGAGCTGCGTTGAAATCGCCGTGATGATCTGGTCGGAGGCGAACGGCTTCTGTATCATGACGCTGCCCGGCACGCCCTCGGCGGCGTATTCAGCAGCGCTGTCGCCCGACATGTAGACCATCGCAACCGCCGGATTGTGCTGGCGCGCTTGCCGGCCGAGTTCCCAGCCGGTGGTTCCGTTCCCCATTCGGATATCGGTGACGATGCCGGCGATCTCGGGCATCCGCTGGACCAACGACAATGCGTCCGAACCGCAATGGGCGACCTCGACCTCGTATCCGGCATGCCGCAGCGCGTCTTCGATCGTTATGACGATCATTGCCTCGTCATCCACGACGAGGATGCGCACCGGATCATTCAAGGGCTGTCCCGCTCGGCTTGGCGCGATGGAGTGCAAATGGAGTGCGTGCGGATGGAGTGCGCCTGCCTCTGATGTGGATCAAACGGTCCCGGACGCGATTCGTGCCCTGCTCACCGAAAGAAAGCCGCGTAAGGCAAGATAAAGCGCCGGCACTGGCCGGCGCGTAACTATTTGTCTGCACATCTTTTTCCCTCGACCTCGACGGCACCGTTGATCGCGGGACGGTGCCGTTTGCGCCGAAAACGACGCTTTCCTGCCGTTTCCGCCGGCACCGGTTTCCTTGGGGAGCCTGCTGCGCCAGACTGACCTCGGGGCGCGCTCCGGAGGATCGCGCATGAGCGCCGAGGACGAATTCGAACCCCATCTCGGGCGGCTGCGCAACCGTGGCGGGAAGCGTTCCCGCCGCTACCTCCAGCGCGTGCTCGCCGCCGCCAACCTTGCGCGCGGCGGCGCCGCGTCCACAGGCCGCGCGGGGCGGCCCTCGGCGGGCTCCCGGATCGGCCGTGGCGCGGGCGTCGGACGGCTGCTCGCGTCGCGCGGCCCCACGAGCGCGCTCGGCCGCCGCCGCGTCGTCATCAAGACCCGCATCGTGCGGCTTGCCGGCAAGGGCGCGCAGGCTGCGGCGGCGCACCTGCGCTACCTCCAGCGCGACGGCACCACGCGCGCGGGCGAGCGGGGCGCGCTCTACGGCCCGGCCAGCGACGAGGCCAACGCCAAGGACTTCCACGCCCGCGGCGCCGGCGACCGCCACCAGTTCCGCTTCATCGTCTCGCCCGAGGACGGCGCGCACTATGAGGAACTCAAGCCGCTGGTGCGGCGGCTGATGGCGCGCGCCGAAGCCGACCTCGGGACGAAGCTCGACTGGGTCGCGGTCGACCACTTCAACACCGGCCATCCGCATGCCCATGTCATCGTTCGCGGCATCGACCAGAAGGGGCAGGATCTGGTGATCGCGCCCGACTACCTGACGCGGGGGCTGCGCGAGCGCGCCGCCGAGCTCGTCGAGCTGGACCTGGGGCCGCGTTCGACGCGCGAGATCGCGCGCGGCCGGCTCGCCGAGATCGAGGCTGAGCGCCTGACCGCGATCGACCGGCGCTTGATTCGCCTCGGCGGCGATGAGCGGATCGTGGGCGCGAACGGCGCCGGCGCGTTCGAGCAGACGCTGCGCACCGGGCGACTCGCCAAGCTCGCGGGGCTCGGACTCGCCGAGGAGCTTGGGCAGGGCCGCTGGCGGCTCGCGCCGGGCCTCGCCGAAACGCTCACCCGGATGGGCGAGCGCGGCGACATTATCCGCACCATGCAGCGCGCGTTCAGCGCGGCGAGGGTGGCGCGCGCCGCGGCGGACCAGGCGATCTACGATCCGGCGTCTCCTGGCGCCGCGCCGCTCGTCGGCCGCGTGGTGGCACGCGGGCTGGCCGACGAGCATCGCGATCGCCATTACCTCATCGTCGACGGCATCGACGGGCGCAGCCACTATGTCGCGCTTGGGCGCGAGGCGGCCGAAGGCGTCGGCGAAGGCGCGGTGGTGCGCGTCGATCCGCTCCGGCCGGAGGTTCGCGCGACCGACCGCACGATCGCGGCCGTCGCAGCGGCGAACGGGGGGCGTTACGACATTGACGCGCACCTGCGGTTCGACCCGCAAGCCACGCAGGCGTTTGCGGAGGCGCATATCCGGCGTCTCGAAGCGCTGCGACGCGCCGGCGCCGGCGTCGAGCGGGAGCCGACGGGAAGCTGGCGGATTGCCGACGACCATCTCGACCGCTTGGCACGGTACGAGGCGGCGCAGGCGCGCGCGCGTCCGGTCGCGGTCGAACTGCTTGCCACCGGGCCACTCGAACGGCTGGCTGCGGCCGAGGGCGCGACGTGGCTCGACCACCGGCTGCTGAGGCCCGACGATGCGCCGGCTCGCGACGCCGGATTTGGAAGCCTCGTGCGCGATGCCGAAGCGCGGCGCCGCCAGTGGCTGGTAAGCGAGGGCCTCGGCAGCGAGACCAGCGGCGCGTTCGAGGCCGTTCCGGGAATGATCGAGACGCTCAGGCGCCGCGAGCTGCTGCGGGTCGCCGCCGCCCTGTCCAGCGAGCTCGACCTGCCGTTCGTCGAGACGCGGTCGGGCAGCCAAGTCGAGGGCGTCCTGCGGCGCCGGCTTGATCTCACCAGCGGCCGCTTCGCGCTGGTCGAGCGCGCGCACGACTTCACGCTGGTGCCGTGGCGTCCCGTGCTCGAGCCGCACCTCGGCAAGACCGTCTCGGGCGTGATGCGCGGCGACGGCATCAATTGGACGATCGGCCGCGGGCGCGGCGGGCCGACGATCGTCTGATGGCGTGTTGGGCCGTTCCCGGCCGCGCTTCAGGTCACGAGCCGGTCGCCGGCCCGCGGCGGCCGCCGTCTCCGGCCCGAGCGCAGGCATTTCAGCAGAGGCGCGATCGCCAGCGCGGCATGGCGACGATGACCAGCCAGGCGATGCCGGCGCCGATCATCGTCCATGCGCCTCCCCGCCTCCCTAATCTGCATGCGGTTGGTGTGGACATCGGACGTCCCCTCGTTCCTCGACGGAGGGACGCAGTCCCGATTTGAATTGATAGAACGCGCTCGCAGGAATAGTGGTGCGGGCCTGTGAAGCGCATTCTCAGCCTTCTGCTCCTTCTTGGGGCCATCGCCGGCCTGTTCGGCCAGGCCGCTGCCTATGCCGCCGGCCCGCACGCCCCCATGACCTCGACGGCCGTGTCGCAGATGAGCGAAGATTGCATGGAGATGATGCAGGAACGGCAGCCTGAGCCGGACAAAAAGCCGTGCAACGGGCTGACGCTCGACTGCATCGCCGCAATGGGCTGCACCCTGCCTTTCGTCCTCAGGGAAGTCCTGCCGCAGATGGCGGTGGCGGCGCCCGCCGCGGCGCGAGCATTCTGGCCGCTCGTCACGGTCCTCGTCGGCAGCGACCGCCCTCCGGAAATCCATCCACCGACCCTCCTCGGCTGATCGCCGCGCGGCACGCCGCACCCTGGGCAGGCGCCTTGGCGCTGCCCTTGCTGCCGATGCCCGCGCGTCCTTCGACGATGCTTGCTGAGGATGATTGTCATGAAGACGTTTCAAGTCGTCGCCGCGCTCGGCGTGGTCTTGGGATTGCCGGCGGCGGCTTCTGCCGCCGCGCCGCAGGATAGCTCCAGCGGCCGTTATGAATGGCGCTCGGCGCCTCAATACGGCCCGCGCGCACCGCTTCACGCGCCGCAGCGCGTCTTGGTGCCCCGCGACGCCGAAAGGGCGGCCTGCGACTGCCCAATGATGAGGACGAGCGCTGCCGATCGCATGAAAGCCATGCCCGGCCTGCGCGCGTCGCCGTCCGGCAGCTGACCGCCGGACCGCCGCCCCGACCGGCCCGCGCGCGCTTCGCCGGCAGGCCGGTCGTCGCGGCACCTTATCGGGAGACTTTCATGCGAACATTGCTGTTGGCGCCGCTCCTCGCGGCGCTTCCCGGGATCGCCTGCGCGCAATCCCTCACGTTCGACGAGGCGCTGGCGCATGCGACGCGCGGCGCGCCGCTGCTGGAAGCCCGTGCGCAGCAGGTCCGCGCGCGCGAGGCGTCGGCCGTCGCGGCAGGGCGGCTGCCGGATCCGAGGCTCGGGATCGGGATCGACAACTTCCCGGTGTCGGGTCCGCCGGCATTCAGTCTGACCGAAGAGAACATGACGATGGAGCGGATCGGGATCGAGCAGGACGTGCCGAACCTGGCCAAGCGGCATGCGCAGCAGAGCCGCGCGCAGACCGAGATCGCCGCGGCGCAGGCGCGAAGCGCGGCGGACCTGCGCAGGATCAGGGTCGCGACGGCGCTTGCCTGGATCGACGCGTCCTATGCGCAGCGCCGTCTCGCCGCGCTCGACGCCATCCTCGAACGGTTGAGGCGGCTGCCGGGCGTGGCCGTCTCGGCGGTGGCGGGCGGAGGCGCCCGGCCAGGGCAGAGCCTCGATATCCGCCAGGCGATTGCCGAGCTCGAAGACCGGCGGAGCGCAATCGTTGCCGAGATGAACAGCGCGCGGGCGGAGCTCGCACGCTGGACCGGAGAGGCCGATCCGGTTCCGGCCGGGGCAGCGCCGGACTTCAACGTATCGCGGGCTGCTCTCGGCGAGGCGCTGGCCCGCCATCCCGACCTGGCGGTCGCCTCAGCCGATGTCGGTCGGGCGCTGGCCGACGTCGATGTGGCACGGGCGGAAAAGCGGCCCGACTGGGGGTTCAACGCGAGCTTCCAACGCCGCGATCCCCGCTTTGGAAGCATGGTCTCGGTCGGCGCGACGATGACGCTGCCGCTCTTTCCGGGCCGGCGGCAGGATCCGCGGATCGAGGCGGCCCGCGCTGATGCCGCGGCGGCGCGGGCCGAGCAGGAGGACATGCGCCGCTCGCTCGAGGCGCAGCTCGAGGCCGCACTCGCCGAGCATGCGATGCACCATGAGCAATGGATGCGTGCGCGCGACACGCTGCTGCCGCTCGCGCGGCAGGAGGCGCAGCTCGAGACGGCCAGCTACGCTGCCGGCCGCGCCGGGCTTATCGAGGTCATCGAGGCCGAGGCCAGCCTTGCCCGGACCGAGCTCGACACGCTCGACCGCGAAGCCACCCTAGCCCGTGACGAGGCGCGGCTGGCGCTGACCTATGGAGACACGCAATGAGGCTCGAACTCTCGCCCCGGGGCCGGTTCGGCCTTGCCGCCGCGGCGATCGCGCTCGTCGCCGGCACCGCCGGCTACGCGATCGCCTCGCTCGGCCGGGAAGGCGCGCCGGAAGGAACCGCGGGCGGCCGCGAGGTGCTCTACTGGTACGACCCGATGTACCCGAACCAGCGCTTCGACCGGCCCGGCAAGTCGCCGTTCATGGACATGCAGCTGGTCCCCAAATACGCCGACGAGGCCGGGGAAACGGGCGGCGTGCGCATCGACCCGGCCCTCGTGCAGAACCTTGGGATGCGCACCGCCGAGGCCCGGCGCGGCACGCTCGGCGGCGGCCTAACCGTGACCGGCACGATCGGTTACAACGAGCGCGACGTTGCGCTCGTCCAGCCGCGGACGAGCGGCTTCGTCCAGCGCACCTACGGGCGGGCGCCGAACGATGTGATCCGCGCCGGCGCTCCGCTCGCCGATCTGCTGGTCCCGGATTGGGGCGGCGCCCAGCAGGAATTCCTGGCGGTGCTGCGGACCGGCGATGCGGCGCTCATCAACGCCGCGCGGCAGCGCCTTGCGCTGCTCGGCGTGCCCGCCTCGACGATCGCCGCGGTCGAACGCGACCGGCGGCCGCGTACCGTCGTCACCATCACCTCCCCGGTCGGCGGCGAGATCAAGTCGCTCGGCGTGCGTCCGGGGATGAGCGTTGCGGCCGGGCAGACGCTCGCCGAGGTCAACGGCCTCGGCACCGTCTGGCTCGATGCCGCGGTGCCCGAAGCGATGGCCGGACAGCTGCGGCCGGGCGTGCCGGTGACGGCAACGCTCGCCGCCTATCCCGGCGAGACGTTCGGGGGGCGTGTGCGGACAATCCTTCCGGGCGCGGCAGCCGAGAGCCGGACGATCACCGCGCGCATCGAGCTCGCCAATCGCGGCGGGCGGCTGCGCCCGGGCATGTTCGCCGCCGTCAGCTTCGCCGGAAATGACCGTCCCGCGCTCCTGGTGCCGTCCGAAGCCGTCATCCGCACCGGCCGGCGCACGCTGGTGATGCTGGCGCTCGACAGGGGGCGCTACCGGGCCGCCGAGGTGCGGACCGGCCGCGAAGCGAACGGCCAGACGGAGATCCTCGCCGGGCTGGCCGAGGGCGAGAAGGTCGTCACTTCAGGACAGTTCCTGATCGACTCCGAAGCGAGCCTGGCCGGAATGGAGATCCGCCCGATCGGCGCCGCTGCCGGCTCGGCCGGAGGCCAGGCCAGGAGCGGCGAAGGCCGGACCTACCAGGCTGCCGGCCGGATCGAGCGGATCGCCGGCAACTCCATCACCCTCAGCCACGGCCCGGTCCCCGCGGCGGGCTGGCCGGCCATGACCATGAGCTTCCGGCTCGCCAACCCGGCGATCGCCCGGGGATACAGGACCGGCGAGAGGGTCCGGTTCACCTTCGACCAGCCACCGGAGGGCCCCACCGTCCGTTCGATAATGCGCGAGAGCGCCCGATGATCGCGCAGCTCATCCGCTGGTCCGTCCAAAACCGCTTCTTCGTCGTGCTCGGCGCGCTGGCGCTGGTCGCGGCAGGGCTCTGGGCGGTGCGGACGACGCCCATCGACGCGCTGCCCGACCTGTCGGACACGCAGGTCATCATCCGCACCAGCTATCCGGGCCAGGCGCCGCGCATCGTCGAGGACCAGGTTACCTATCCGCTCGCCACCACCATGCTTTCGGTGCCGGGGGCGAAGACGGTACGCGGCTACAGCTTCTTCGGTGACAGCTTCGTCTACATCATCTTCGAGGACGGCACCGACCTCTACTGGGCGCGCTCGCGCGTGCTCGAATATCTCAACCAGGTCCAGAACCGCCTGCCCCAAGCGGCCGAAAGCGCCATCGGGCCGGACGCGACCGGCGTCGGGTGGATCTACGAATATGCGCTCGTCGACCGCACCGGGCGGCACGACCTTTCGCAGCTGCGCAGCCTCCAGGACTGGTTCCTGCGCTACGAGCTGAAAACCGTCCCCGGCGTCGCCGAGGTTGCCAGCGTCGGCGGCATGGTGAGGCAGTACCAGGTGGTGCTCGATCCGGTGCGGCTCGCCGGCTACGGCATCACCCACGGCCAGGCGGTCGAGGCCATCCGGCGCGCGAACCAGGAGACGGGCGGCTCGGTGCTCGAGATGGCCGAGGCCGAATACATGATCCGCGCCTCGGGCTACCTGCAGTCGCTCGACGACTTTCGCGCCATCCCGCTGCGCGCCGCCGGGGGCGGCGTGCCCGTGACCTTGGGCGACGTCGCCACCATCCAGCTCGGTCCCGAGATGCGGCGCGGCATTGCCGAGCTCAACGGCGAAGGCGAAGTGGCGGGCGGCATCGTCGTGCTGCGCCAGGGCGCGGACGCTCGCAGCGCCATCGCCGCGGTCGAGGCCAGGCTCGAGGAGCTGAAACGGAGCCTGCCGCCGGGTGTCGAGATCGTCACCACCTACGACCGGTCGCAGCTCATCGACCATGCGATCGAAAACCTGACCCATAAGCTGGCCGAGGAGTTCGTCGTCGTCGCCCTCGTCTGCGCGCTGTTCCTCTGGCACGTCCGTTCCGCCCTGGTCGCGATCGTGACGCTGCCGCTGGGCGTGCTCGCCGCCTTCCTCGTTATGCGCTTCCAAGGCGTCAACGCCAACATCATGTCGCTCGGCGGGATCGCCATCGCCGTCGGCGCGATGGTCGATGCGGCGATCGTCATGATCGAGAACGGCCACAAGAAGATCGAGCGCTGGGAGGCCGAGCATCCGGGCGAGCAGCTTCAGGGAATGCAGCGCCGCGCCGTGATCACCGAAGCCGCCATCGAGGTCGGCCCCGCGCTGTTCTTCTCGCTGCTGATCATCACCCTCTCGTTCGTGCCGGTGTTCACCCTGCAGGCGCAGGAGGGGCGGCTGTTCTCGCCGCTGGCCTTCACCAAGACCTACGCCATGGCCGCCGCCGCCATCCTGTCGGTGACGCTCGTCCCGGTGCTGATGGGCTGGCTGATCCGAGGCCGTATCCCGAAGGAGCAGGACAACCCGGTTAACCGCGCCCTGACGCGCGCCTATCGGCCGGGCATCGGCTGGGTTCTGAAACGGCCCAAGGCGACGCTCGTCATCGCCGCTCTGGTCTTCGCGACCACGGCCTGGCCGCTGTCGCGGCTCGGCGGCGAGTTCCTGCCGGCGATGGACGAAGGCGACCTGCTCTACATGCCTTCGGCGCTGCCCGGGCTCTCGGCGGCGAAGGCCTTGGAGCTGCTCCAGCAGACCGACCGGCTGATCAAGTCGGTGCCGGAAGTGGAAAGTGTGTTCGGCAAGGCGGGTCGGGCCGAGACCGCGACCGACCCGGCGCCGCTCGAAATGTTCGAGACCACCATCCACTTCAAGCCGCGCGACCAGTGGCGATCCGGCATGACGCCGGAGAAGCTCGTCGAGGAGCTCGACCGGGTCGTGCGGGTGCCCGGCTTGTCCAACATCTGGGTTCCCCCGATCCGCAACCGGATCGACATGCTGGCAACCGGCATCAAGAGCCCGATCGGGGTCAAGGTCTCGGGCTCCGATCTCGCCGAGCTCGACCGCATCGCCCATGAGGTGGAGCGGGTCGCGCGAAGCGTACCGGGCGTCAGCTCCGCGCTCGCCGAGCGGCTGACCGGGGGACGCTATGTCGACGTTCGCATCGACCGGGCGGCGGCATCGCGTTTTGGGCTCAACATCGCCGACGTGCAGGAGATCGTCTCGGGCGCGATCGGCGGCGAGAATATCGGCCAGACCGTCGAGGGGCTGGCGCGCTATCCGATCAACGTGCGCTATCCCCGCGAAATCCGCGATAGCCTCGAGGAGCTGCGGGCGCTGCCGATCGTCACCCCGTCGGGGCAGCAGATCACCCTCGGAACGGTCGCCCAGCTGCAGGTGACCGACGGTCCGCCCATGCTCAAGACCGAGAACGGCCGACCGTCGAGCTGGGTCTATGTCGACGTGCGCGGGCGCGATCTGGCTTCCGTCGTGGACGACCTGCAGGCCGCCGTCTCCCGGCAGGTGCGGCTCGCACCGGGCGTGTCGATCGCCTATTCGGGGCAATTCGAATATCTCGAGCGCGCCAATCAGCGGCTGATGATCGTGGTGCCCGCCACGCTGGCGATCATCTTCGTGCTGCTGTTCATGATCTTCGGCCGGCTCGATGAGGCGGCGCTCATCATGGGCACGCTGCCGTTCGCTCTCACCGGCGGCGTCTGGCTGCTGTACCTGCTCGGGTTCAACCAGTCGGTCGCTACCGCCGTCGGGTTCATCGCCCTTGCAGGCGTCGCCGCCGAGTTCGGCGTGGTCATGCTCATCTACCTGAAGCACGCGCTCGAGGAGCGGGGCGAGAACCCCCCGGCCGAGCAGGTCGCCGAGGCTGTGCGCGAGGGCGCGCTGCTGCGCGTGCGGCCCAAGGCGATGACCGTCGCCGTGATCATCGCCGGGCTGCTGCCGATCTTCATCGGCGCCGGCGCGGGATCGGAAGTGATGAGCCGGATCGCCGCGCCGATGGTCGGCGGCATGCTGACGGCGCCGCTGCTTTCCATGTTCGTGATCCCGGCGGCCTACCTGCTGATGCGCCGACGACGGGCGAGACGTGATTTTCAACCCCAGCAAACCTGAAGGAGAAGACGATGAAACTGAACCATGCCACCGCGCTCGGCCTTGCGGCGCTGCTCGCCGCCTGTGGGCAGGGGAGCGAGACCGATGCGTCCAATACCAGCGCCGAGGCGACCGCAACCGCGAGCGCCCCGGCCGGAACCATGTCGGGCGAGATGGGCAACATGGCGACGCCGGGCGCGGCCACGGCCACCGCCGCGCATGGGACGGGCACCGTCAAGGCGACCGACAGGTCGGCAGGGACGATCACGCTCGAGCATGGCCCGATCCCTGAAGCGAACTGGCCGGCGATGACCATGGCGTTCAAGGCCGATCCGTCGCTCATCGACCGCGTGAAGGTCGGCGACGAGGTGGAGTTCGACCTCAAGGTGGAGGGCACCGCCGGAGAGGTTACCGCGATCAGCAAGCGATAGGACACGATTGCAGGGCGGCGACCGGCGCTCGGCACGCAGGGAGACGTCGAGCAATGCCAGCGGGTCGCCGCCCGCCTGTGATAGGAGATGCAGACCGAGCATAGCCGATGCCGGTCCGTCCGGACCGAGGTTGTATTCCGCCCAGTGAGGCCGTATATGGATGCCGGAAACGTCGTATTTTTGCTAGAGAGATGAACACGCTCGCCACCCAGATCATGGACCGCTTCGCCGCTGGCGAAACGCTCGCGCGCGCCGATCTCGCGCGGGGCGCCGACTACGATTCGGTGGGCCGTGTGCTCCGCCAGTTGATCGAGGACAAGAAGCTCGTGCGCGTCGGCCGCGGCCGCTACCGCAAGGCGGGCGCCAAGGCGGCGCCGCCGGCGGACACGATCGCGGACGCGATCGAGAAGAAGGTTCGCCGTTCCAGGCGCAACGTATTCCTGCGCAGCGATTTCGCTTCGCTCGGCAGCTACGACGCGGTCGGCCGCGCCCTCCGGCAGAAGACCCGCGACGGCACGCTCATCCAGATCGGCTACGGGCTCTACGCCAAGGCAGAACGCTCGCCCTTCACCGGCAAGCCGGCGCCGGTCGTCGGCATCAAGCGGCTCGCGACCGAAGCGCTCGGGCGCCTCGGCAAGAAGGTGGCGGCCTCGCCGCTTGAGGACGCCTATAATCGCGGCCGCTCGACCCAGGTGCCGACCGGCCGCACGATCGCGGTCAAGGACCGGGTCAGCCGCCGTATCGGCTACGACGGCAACTATGTCCTTCTCCAACGCGCCCGATGAGGCGACGCTCGGCCGTGTGGCGGGCGCGCTCGCGGTCGATGAAGCCTTCGTCGAGAAGGACTGGTTCGTCGTCCAGGCGATCCGACAACTCGTCGCGCTCGGCACGGACGACATCACTCCTGTCTTTTCGGGCGGGACTGCGCTGCTCAAGGGCTACGGCCTGATCAAGCGCTTCTCCGAGGACATCGACTTCAAGCTCGCCCTGTCAGACGCCTTCCTGGCGAAGTCGGGCAACCAGCGCCGGAACATCCTGGGCGGATTCCGCAACGCGCTTGGCGCGGCATGGGCTGCGGCCGGCTTCACCGTCACGAAGGTCGAGGCGCGCGACGCCAACGGCTTCCTCAAGTTCGAGATGGACTATCCGACCAGCCTCGAGCCGCACGGCTCGCTGCGTCCCCATATCCTCGCCGAGATTTCGGCCAAGCCGCCGCGGCTGCCTGTCCAGCATCGGCCGCTCTCCTCCTTCGTCACGCAATATCGGCGCGAGCCATCCGAGGTGGAGTCGATTGCCTGCGTCGATCCGGTGGAGACCGCGGCGGACAAGTTGAGCGCGTTCACCTGGCGCATGCTGACCCGCGATCGCCGCCTGGAGGATGACGACGCGACGATCGTCCGGCACCTCCATGACCTGGCCGCGCTCGAGGCTGCGGCGAGCGCCCATCCTGACTTCCCGGCGCTCCTGGAAGCGGTCCTGATCGACGACAGCAAGCGCGGCGGCGGCGCGGTGGCGGAACTCGGTCCCGCCGATCGGCTGGCGGCGATGCGCGCGCGGCTCGCCGATGATCCGCTTTATGCCGACGAATATGCGCGGTTCGTCGGCGGAATGGCGTTCGCCGGCGAGAGCGAGGTTCCGGGGTTCGAGGAGGCGACGGCGGCGGTTGCCCGGCTCTGCGCGCGGCTGGACTAAGAAGCTCCCGCCTTCACCAGCCGACGCGCCGCGCCAGCAGCCTGATGTTATTCTTCACGCCGTCCCAATGCGCCTGCGAGCCGTTGGAGAAGCCGGCTGCCAGAAGTTGCGGATGCAATTCCTCGCTTTCGAGCAGCGCGAGCGTCGCGGTGCGATCGCTGCTCGCCCACATCAGCCGCCCATAAGGCATCCACGTGAACTCGTTGAGCGTTTGAAGAGCTTCCGCTTCGTATTTGTTGAGTGCCGCGAAACCGCCCAGCAGCTCCGTGATGTTATAATTCTCGAGCCCCTGGCTGGTCGTCAGGCCATAATCGGCCGACCACGGAACAATGTGATCGACCAGATAGTCGGCCCAGGGCGTTTTCCTCTTCGCATATTCGGGCCGACGTTGCTTCCACCAATCGGGCTCGCCATCCCGCCAGTAAGACATAAACAGGCCGTTGACCGCCTCCCCGGGGTCGTCTCCTCGGCGCGAGACGTTGGTGTGAAACCAGCGCAGCAAGGTGTCGAAGCGGCCCGCCTTCGTGAGACCGAGGGCATAGGTGAGGAAGCACAGATAGGCCGGATATGTGCGAAGCCCGAGCAAGGCGCTGTTGCCGCTTTCCGCTGGCTGATCGGCGAGCGTACGCAAGGCTCCCTGGGCGAGTCCGAATTCGTTGCCGTCTCCCCAGCGGCCCATCAGCCCCATCGCTCGGGCGAGCGGCTCTGCAAGCGCTTCGAGCGCGTCCCAGCGTTGATTGAGGACATTCCAGTCGACACCGCCCGTCTGGACCGGAAATTCGCTGCTCCTCAGACGATCGTTGATCCGCCGCAGCTCGCCGCTGACCAGGTCGTTGAGCTCGATCCGATGCTCGGGCTTGGCGAGATAACGTTTGACCGCCGCCAGCAGGAACTCGATCGCGTCCGGGTGGCGACGCCGCGTGCGATGGAGCATCTCCACGGTTTGCTGGAGAGTCTCGAAGAAGCTGTCCGCATCCGTGATCTGCGCCACCCGCGCCGCGCGGTGCGTAATCAAGTCCTGCGCGAGCGCTGAAGGCTCGCCGCGCGATGCCCAGTAGGTGGGATAGCGCCTGTTGGGTGCCCGCAGAATCGCCGCACGGAGCGCCGGATCCCATTCTCCCGACCAGCCGGCGACGATCAGCCCATATTCGTCGAGGATCCGATCGAGTTGCCGATCGAACTCGGCAGGATAGCTCGCCAGCTCGTCGTCCGTATTGAGGATCCGATTGTCGAGATAGTCCCCGTGCAGCTTGAGAACATAGCAGCGGCTATGGACGATCGGATTGGCACCGGCGAGATCGTCAGCCGAACGGATGACAGTGGGCTCGACACCTACTTCGCGCAGCGCGGATTCCAGCAGGCGGTCGAAATTGGTAGTGATGATCACCTTGATGAAGCCGTCGCGCACCAGGCGGGCTATCGCTTTATGTGCGCACGTCGGGACGCGTCGCCCCTCCTCAAGATCCTCCGCCGACGCCTCGATATAGTTATGAAGGATCGCGCGTCGCTCCGCAGGCGTAAGCGACAGCATGTCAAGCAGCGCGGAATAGTTGGGCTCACCGTTGAAGCGCGCGCGGTACCAGGCCGCCCAGTCCGCTTGCTCCTCTACGCCCTCTGCAACAGCAACACGGCGGGTGAGATCGAGGATGATTTCCCAACCGGTCGGGATTTCTGCCGAGCGTGAGACGCCGGAGCCCAGCAGCAACGCGTAGACGCCACTGTTTTCGACGATGGAGAAACTGAGTTGGGTGACTGGATCGATCATGCCCGGAGGCTATCGGGCCTCACGGCCAGGCACAACGTGGGTCTCGCATCAGAGGCGCGCGGCTGCCACCCATTTTAGAACAGGCTCGGCTGCACCTCTCGATCGTGCAATAGATGACGGCGAGCGTTCTGCGCGGCCTCCACCGCTCGGCGATAGTGGATGGTCCGGTATCGCTCGGCCTCGTCGAAACCGACCGGCGCGAGTTCCTCGGTTGGGTAGCATGAATCGTAGATCGCGCGCGCGGCGGCGCGCAGGCAGACATCGTGCTGCATGGCGAGCTCCCGGATGATCGAATCGCCACGCGGGCGACGGGAGTCGGGGCTAGAACAGAAGGGGAACTAAAGGCAAGTGCTTCTTGCCGGTTGGGGGCCATCATCGACTCCCATTGCAGAGATCGTCCGGCGATCCCGGCGCTTCATGGCAGACACCAAACCGATGTCTCAGACTGGAGAGCTGGCGCGAACGTCCGCTCGCATGTGCCTTTTGCAGCAATATGTCTCGCCGCTACCAAATCCGCGACAACGTGCCGAAATTTTTTCGGCAAAAATTATCAGAAATTTTCTCGCATATATTGCGCGCGAAATGCCGCGGATATATTTAGGCTTCAGAATCGGAAAATCGGGAGGCTCGCGTGGCGCGTGAAAATGGAGTGAAAGTGGCTGGGGAGACGAAGCGGCAGCGATTTGTGCGATTGGCGGAGAGCCGCACCAGCAATGCTATTCGTGCGATCAGGACGATAGGAAAGCTGGGTAACAAGGCTCAGTATGAGTTCGATGACGCCGACATCCGTAAGATCGCGGGCGCGCTCTCGAAGGAGATAGAGGCGATGAAGGCCCGGATGGGCGATCGCGGGTCCAAGGACAACGTGGAGTTTAAGCTCTAATCGAGGGGGAATCGCAGTGTCACGCGAACTGTGCTTGGACTTGATGCGGGCCGAATCCGAAGCGGCCGTGATCGCTCTATTGAAGGCATCCGGACACTGGGATAACCCTGCCGCATGGCGATTCTACGGTGACAATGAGCTAAACTTTGCGCAAGCTGGTGGTCAGCAGGCTCGCGCGGACTTCGCGTTCAACGAGAAGGTCGTCAATTCGATAGACTCGGTGCTGACGCGGTTGTCGATTGAGGCTGGAATCGCTCCCGATGGCCCTACAGCGCCAACATCAATCCGAGAGGCCGTCGCACGGCTTGTCGAAGGTTCGCAAGGCGAAGCCCTTAGAACCACGGCGGGGCGGATCGAAGATTGGACGAGGGATTTTCGCCGAAAGGTCGCTCAGAACATCTCGGTCTTCGCTACTGAACCGGCTGGCTGGACGTCGCGAGAGCGACCGACCATTTCGATTGCGGATTTGGGCGAAGGGCACACACCCACCGCGTTTCCGAAAACCTTTGTGTCGCTCGGCCAGCGTAACAAGGTGTCCATCCCCTTCGTCCAGGGCAAGTTCAACCAGGGTGGATCGGGTGCGCTCCGATTCTGCGGCAGCGAGAAGCTCCAACTGATCGTATCGCGTCGTAAGCCTGAGCTGATCGGCTCGGCAGCGGCGCCTGGTGATTATCCGAGTGACCCGCAAACTGACGGACACTGGGCTTTCACGGTCGTGCGTCGCGAGGGTGGCGCACGTATGCCCACCTATAGCTATCTCGCGCCGCTCGGCTCAGAGAAATCTGAACGTAAGGGAGGCGTATTGCACTTCGCAGCTGCCACGATGCCACTCTTCCCCGAGGGCTCAGACCCATATGCGCGCGAGGTACAGTGGGGGACGTTGATCAAGCTCTACGAGTACAAGCTGCCGAATTCCGGTCCAATCTTACGCCGCAATGGCCTCTTAATGCGCTTGGATCTCCTGCTCCCCGACCCTGCGCTGCCGGTGCGGATGCATGAATGTAGAGCGCGACTAAACAGGGGCGCGAGTGAGCAGACCACGACAATGGCCGGTCTCTTTACCCGGCTTCAGAATAGCGAAAATCTAGAACCTGTATCCCCGAGTTCTGTACCGATTAACGTGGACGGCCGTGAACTCGCGATGAAGATTTTTGCGTTCAAACCGACAAAGTCAGGCACCTATCGGGAGAATGAGGGTGTCGTGTTCACCGTGAATGGCCAAGCTCACGCTTTCATCAAGGCTAATATTTTCGCGCGCAAGAGCGTGGGGCTTCAGCGTTTAGCAAGCGATCTCCTAATTTATGTCGATTGCTCGTCACTCTCGACGACAGAGCTCGCCGACGCTTTCATGAGCAGTCGCGATCGACTCGTTGACGACAATCCGTTCGCGAAGGAAATTGAAAAGCGGATTGAAGCGGCCCTACATGACCATGAAGGCCTGCGGGAACTCAAAGCCCGCCGAGCCGCAGAGGACCTTGAGGGCCAGCTCGCCGATAACAAACCCCTCGAGGACGTGCTAAAGCGGGTGCTGAAGACTTCACCAGCGCTTGCCCGCCTCTTTGGCCAAGGGCTGCGCCTTCACAATCCAATGGTGCCGGCGCGTGTTCAGCCGATAAGAGCGGTCTACAAAGGCAAACCGCATCCGACGTTTTTCCGGTTTCAGGGAAAAGCGGAAGGGACTGTACTCCGCCGGGAAGCTTTCATCGGGCACCGTGTTCGGCTTCGGTTCGAGACTGATGTTGAGAACGAATATTTTACCCGGCGCGTAGACCGCGGCGAGCGCCGACTGTTCCGACTTAGGGCGGATGGACCTGAGGAGGTCGCGAATTTCACTGGTCCCACGCTTAATGACGGCGGAGCAACCCTAACATTCGACTTGCCGCCGGATGTCCAAAACGGCGACGTACTGGGTTATGAGCTAATCGTCAGTGATCCAGTCATGGGCACGAACTTCACCAATCGCGCAGAATTAACGGTCCGTCCTGAAGCTACGCAAACGAGCGGCCGCACGACACCACGTCGGCAGCCCGGTAAAAATGAACAGCAAGGGATCGACGGTCCGAGCGGGATCGATCTTCCGCTCGTGGTATGGCTAAAACAGGGCGACCCTCGCTGGGAACAGCACTTCTCAGACGTCGACGATTGTCTGGACGTGATTGATGACGCGGACGCTGAGTCGGGCGGAAGGATCACGCACGACTACAAGTTCTATCTGAACGAGGACAACCGTTCTCTTCGATTTGAACTCAGTTCAAACAAGCTAGCGGCCGCAGCCGTAACGAAGCAGTTCGAGATCGCCGTGACCCTGGTTGGACTTGCGATCCTCTATGATTCGGAGCGTAATGGCCCGGCAAAGCAGGAGCGGTCGGCGCAACACGAGGCGATGGGGGCCGAAGCGCTCGAAAGCGCACGCGATAGAGTAAAGCGGGCAACTCGGGCAGTTGCGCCCGTCTTGCTACCACTCATCAACAATCTGTCGGATCTAGGTCAGTTTGAGCTGGATGAGAGCGATCTCGTGGGACAAGCTGCATAACTTCATCGCGCCAAACGGTAGAATAGGATCACCTCGTTGCTGGCGTGCGTCGCCGGCCGGGTACCGTTATACCACTTCCGGTTCGGCACCTCACGCCAGAGACGGCCGTCCCCCTCATGGGCAAGAAGACTCAGCCGGAGCTCTTCCAGGCCTGCTGCGGCCGCCGCAGCGTTATACCGCCGAAGCTGCATCTCAGGCTTTGAGAATGCGACGATCTGGACGATCGTTGTGTCGCCGTCGCTAATGGCCGCAATCGAGCGCTGAGCGGCAGCCAGTGTTTCGAAATAGACAGGCAGTTCCGGCTGTTTGCGATCTCCCATCGTGTAGTATGACGCTCCCGACCCATCGAGGGCGTTCGCAATCCAAAAAGGTGCGCGCGTTTCCTTCCGCCCATCCACCTGCCAACGATGGTAGAGAACGTGGACGCCGGGATAGGGTGGCGAGGTCAAGATCAGGCGCGGTTTGCGTCCACCTAAGAATGCGACAAGCTCCGGGTCGGATTCCAGGCCGACCGCGGAGCGCCTGAGCACTGCGATCTCGCTTGGGATAGGGCCCGCCTCATGGGCCAGGCTTTTCAGTCCTGAAACCGCGGCCTTGGCTGAGGCGACGAGATTGGCTTTGAACTCTGCCAGCGACGGAATGGTGCGTCGACCATCCAGCGCCCACTGCGCAGTTCTCAAGACAATGCAACGTGATAGCCGCTCAAGAGCGTCATCACCCTTGGGCACCCATCCGACTGCTTGTGCCAGCGCTTTGCGCAAACGCCAACGATCCCGGTGGTCCAAATGTCGCAGATAGCCGGCCTCTGTCCAGTCCTCGAATGCCGGCGCGTCATCGCGCATGTTGATGGCGGCCGCAGTATTTTCTGCCCAACGGGCCACAGCGGCGAGCCGCTCATTATCGATGAGCGTAGTTTTTGCTAATGAAACAAAGGCGGCGAGCGTGCTGATGTCGGTGCCGATGCCGTGGCGCTTCAGCGCCAGCGCCTCGACGAGACTCGTTCCGCCACCGACGAAGCTATCCGCCACCGTATCGCCGGGCTCGCTCAATGTCTCTATCGCCGCACGGGCGACTTCTGGAGAGAAGCGAGCGGGATAGCGATAAAATGTGTGTGTGAGACCAGAGACCGGCGCTGCGCTGCGTGCCGCATCAATAAGCCGTTGCTGTCGATCAAGGCTCAGGGGAACAAAGGGACCGGGGTTGCCTGCGATCGCCACGGAGGAAGGACGTTGGGACGGATCCTCACTACGCGCGATGCGGGGGGGCGGACCAATCTCCATCACGGCTTCATCGCCCCAGACGCGTCCGCAGAGTGCTCATAAACATCCAACGCCTGGAGCAGCTGGGTCAACATCGATCGTGTGGCGCCGATAGAGATATCTTGTGAAATCTTATGATCCTTTGCGACTCCCCACCCTGCTGCTTCAAGCGCATTTCGGATGCGCTGTCTATTCTCAGGCTTAGCTTTGCCTCCGCCGAGGAACCGTCGAAGCATGATATAATCGAGATCCAGAGCTTTCGCTGCTCGCTTTATGACGCCTCCATGTACGTCATTCACATAGCCGGTGATCGCATGAAGCAGTTCGCGGTCCGGTGCGTAGGCAGGCATCGCGCATCTATACATCGAAATGATATTAAGCGCAATATTGCGCCACCACCTCTGCGGCCTTATTGCGCCATGTTCGCTAGGAGGAGCTTTGGCAAAGCCGCTCGCGGCGTCGTGTCAGGACTGCAGGCGAACCCGGGTAATGCCATCAAAAGCGCGCGCCCTATATGGCAGCACACGAAAGGCAGCGCCTGAGGCCACCCCGGATCTGGTGTCCGACGATCCCGGAAGTTGAGAACCGCGCTTGAGAACGCGCGCCGATCGCTGCTGCCGCTAGGCTGCACCGTTCCGGCCATCCGGAATCGCCGAACGCGTAGATGATAACGTCTGAATAATCCTTTTCACAACCGGCGCTTGCCAAGCGAGTCTCGGTCGCCGAAGATTCTCCCGATGAGGAGAGACGTCGATCACCTGCCTGCCATTCAGCAGGGCGAGCTAGAGCGGGTCCAGCGCCTGCTGATGGAGGAGTTTGCCGAGGCGATCGGCAAGGCGACGACGCCGAGCCGCAAGAACGGCAAGATCCTCAAGATCATCCTGTTCGGCTCCTATGCGCGTGACGATTGGGTCGATGAGCCCGAAAACGGCTATCAGTCCGATTTCGACCTGCTGGTGGTGGTCAACCACGAGGACCTCACCGACATCGCGCACTACTGGTACGTCGCCGAGGACCGCATCCTGCGCGACGCCGAGATCGGGCGGCCGGTCAACATCATCGTCCATTCGCTCGACGAGGTGAATCAGTCGCTGAAGCGCGGCGAGTATTTCTGGGTCGATATCGCCCGAGACGGGATCATTCTCTACGAGCTGCCATGCCATCCGCTGGCGGCGCCGATGCCGCTCACGCCCGCGGACGCCTATCAGATGGCCAATGCCTATTTCGAGGAGTGGCGGACCAAAGTTCAGGACGCGATTGAGATCGCAGAGTTTTGCATCGAAAAGCAAAAGCTCAAGGATGCTGCTTTCACCCTCCATCAGGCGACCGAACGCGCCTACATTTGCTTTCTGCTGGTGCGGACGCTCTATTTTCCGCGCTCGCACAACATCAAGTTCCTGCGCTCGCTAGCCGAGGATAATGAGCCGCGGCTGATTGACGCATGGCCACGCGAGCGCCGGATCGACCGGCGGCGGTTCCAGCTGCTGAAGCGCGCCTATGTCGAGGCGCGCTATTCGACGGCCTATGAGATCACGGTCGACGAACTGAATGCGATCCTGGCGTGCGTTCGCACGCTCCGCGATCTCGTCGAGCGGGTTTCCCGCGAGCGCCTTGAAGAGCTTCGAGCTGCGGCCGATCTTTAGCGCCGTCACGGGCGGATATGGCCGCGAGGAGACCGTCAGCTTCAGGAATTGCGGCTTGCGCCGAGCCGTCTCACGCAGATCACAACTCCAGCCGCAGCACATGCCTGCGCGACCCGACCCTCGCCACCTCGTGAAAACCGCGCGCCTGGAACAAGGCCAGGAAGCCCATGAAACGATAACTCGGGGAGTCCGGATCGACCGGATAGCCTTCCAAGGCCCGGGCGCCGCTTCGCCTTGCCAGGTCCACCGCCGCGCCGAGCATGCGCCCCGACAGCCCTTTGCCGCGATGGTCGCGCCGGACGAAGAAGCAGGTGACCGACCAGACCCCATCCTCCTCCTGCTGATCGTCGCGCAGGCGTGTGAAGGTTTCGCGGGGCGCCACCGAGCACCAGGCGACCGGCTCCCCTTGCGCATAGCCGAGCAGTCCGATTGGCGTGCCGCTCTCGACCCGGGAATGTAGTGCCCGCTTGCGCTGTGCGTTATCCGCGCCTGTCCGATTTTCCATCGGCCGCCATGCCATGCACCAGCAATATTTCGGTCCGCCACGGCCTTCGAACAATGTCTCGAGATCAGGCCAGTTGTCGCGCGTCACCGCTTCGATCTGGAAATCGGTCATAGCCGCTTTCGCCCAATATCTCTGGATTGAAGCCATGGCCGCGTTCAGCGTCAAGGTCATTCGAATGGCCATAGTTGGCCCATCAAGGCCGATCAGCGCCATTCTCTTTCCCTAGGCTTAGGCGGAGTCTGAGGCCGTCCGGATCGACCGTCGTCGACCGGCGGGAGCCTCGACGTGACGCCCACCAAACTGCTCATTGGCCAGATCCTCGCCGTCTTCGCGATCGTGGTGCTGGGCGTGTGGGCCAGCACGCAATGGGCGGCCGCGATGCTCGCTTACCAGCCCGAACTCGGCCCGGCCTGGTTCCATGTCGCCGGCCGGCCGATATACCGGCCTTGGGCGCTGTTCGCCTGGTGGTATCATTTCGACGCCTACGCGCCGCAGGTGTTCGACCGCGCCGGTACGCTCGCGGCAACCAGCGGCTTCATCGGCTGCGGCGCCGCGATCTTCGGCTCGCTCTGGCGCGCGCGCCAGGCACGGCATGTCACCACCTACGGCTCCGCGCGTTGGGCCACGCAGAAGGAGATCGAACGCGCCGGGCTGCTGCGCGACGCCGGTGTGCTTCTTGGGCGGCTTGGCGCGCGTTACCTCCGCCACGACGGCCCTGAGCATGTCATGGCCTTCGCGCCGACCCGCTCGGGCAAGGGCGTCGGCCTCGTCGTACCGACGCTGCTGAGCTGGACCGGCTCGGCCGTCATCCACGACATCAAGGGCGAGAACTGGCAGCTCACCGCCGGCTGGCGCGCCCGCTTCAGCCACGCCCTGCTGTTCAATCCGACCGACGCCCGCTCGGCGCGCTACAACCCGCTGCTCGAGGTTCGGCGCGGCCCCAACGAGGTCCGAGACGTCCAGAACATCGCCGACATTCTCGTCGATCCCGAAGGCGCGCTCGAACGCCGCAACCATTGGGAAAAGACCAGCCACTCGCTGCTCGTCGGCGCGATCCTCCACATCCTCTACGCCGAGGAAGAGAAGACGCTCGCTCGCGTCGCGACCTTCCTCTCCGATCCGCAGCGCAGCTTCGTCGCGACGCTGCGGCGGATGATGACCACCAACCATCTCGGCACCGAAGAGGCGCCGCGGGTCCATCCCGTCGTCGCCTCCGCCGCGCGTGAGCTCCTCAACAAGAGCGAGAACGAGCGCTCGGGCGTGCTCTCGACCGCGATGTCGTTCCTCGGCCTCTATCGCGACCCGACCGTCGCGGAGGTCACCTCGCGCTGTGACTGGCGGATCGCCGACCTGATCGATGCCGAACGGCCGCTCTCGCTCTATCTCGTGATCCCGCCTTCCGACATCTCGCGCACTAAGCCGCTCGTGCGCCTGGTGCTCAACCAGATCGGCCGGCGGCTCACCGAGCGCCTCGAGCACAGCGAGGCGGGACGGCGGCACAAGCTGCTGATGATGCTTGACGAGTTCCCGGCGCTCGGGCGGCTCGACTTCTTCGAGACCAGCCTCGCCTTCATGGCCGGATACGGCATCCGCGCCTTCCTGATCGCCCAGAGCCTCAACCAGATCGAGAAGGCCTACGGCGAGCACAACTCGATCCTCGACAACTGCCATGTTCGCGTCGCCTTTGCGACCAATGACGAGCGCACGGCCAAGCGCATCTCCGACGCGCTCGGCACGGCGACGGAGCAGCGGGCGATGCGCAACTATGCCGGCCATCGGCTCGCCCCCTGGCTCGCGCACGTCATGGTCAGCCGGCAGGAGACCGCGCGCCAGCTGCTGACCCCCGGCGAAGTGATGCAGCTCGCGCCCGACGAGGAGCTGGTGCTCGTCTCCGGACTGGCGCCGATCCGCGCGAAGAAGCTCCGCTATTTCGCCGACGGCAACTTCGCGCCGCGCGTGGCGGCTCCGCCCACGCTTACTGGCGACCGCTACGCCGACCGGCCCGCCGCGCGTGCCGACGACTGGAGCGGCATCGTGCGCAGCCCCGACGCGCGTCTCGGGAAGGCGGAAGAAGTTGAAGGAGTCGCTGAGGAGGGCGGACTCGAGCAGCAGCGCCATCCCGGTCTGCCCGAGCAGGTGGCGGCGCAACCGGAGACCACGCCCGATCCGGCGGCGGCGCTCGCCGAGGATGACGACATCGTCGCCGATCAGCGCGCAATGGACCAGGCGCGGGGCCTCACCGCCGTCGCCCGCGGATACGCCTCCAACGAGGGCAGCGACCGCGATCTCGTGCCGGGGCTCTAGCGATGAAGGTCCGCCAGAACCTCTATATCGATCGCGAACTCAGCGACGCGCTGGAGGCGCTCGCCGCCGGCACGGCGGGCAACAAGTCGCGGCTGGTGAATGACGCGCTCGCCGACTGGCTGGCGCGGCGGGGAACGAAGGAGATCGACGATCTCCTCAAGCTGCGGCTCGACCGGATCACCCGCGAGATCGAGCACGCCCGGCGCGACATCGAGGTGCTGCTCGAAAGCCTGTCGCTGTTCGTGCGCTACCAGCTGATGGTGACGGCGCCGCTGCCTGACGCGGATGCCGCCGCGCTGGCCGTCGGCCGTGACCGCTTCGAGAAGTTCGTTGCGCAGGTCGGCCGCCAGTTGGCCGCCGGCAAGCGCACGATCGGCCATGATCCCGACCTCGGAGGCGCGGCATGAGCGGCCCCGATACGGTTTCCGAAGGCCGGCGCCGCGCAATGCTACGCACCGCGATGGGGCCGACAATCGCGGCCGCGCTGGCCGATCCGCTCGTGCTCGAGGTGATGGTCAATCCCGACGGTGCGCTACGCCTCGACCGGCTCGGCGAGGGTCGCACCGACACGCAGGTGCGCTACGACCCCGCGCAGGTCGAACGGATCATCCGGCTGGTGGCGAGCCACGCCCGCACCGAGGTCCATGCCGACCGCCCGATCGTTTCCGCCGAGCTTCCGCCGCATGGCGAGGGTGCCGGTGAGCGCTTCGAGGGCCTGCTGCCGCCGGTATCGCTGGGCCCCTGCTTCTCGATCCGCAAGCCCGCCACCCGGATCTACACACTGATGGACTATGTAAAGGACGGCATCATGTCGGCCGAGGCAGCGCGCCTGCTGTCGCTCGCCGTCGTCCAACGCAGCAACATCCTGGTCGCCGGCGGCACCAGCTCGGGCAAGACCACGCTCGCCAACGCGCTGCTCGCCGAGATGGCGCATCTCGACGAGCGCGTGCTCCTGATCGAGGACACGCGCGAGCTCCAGTCGCCCGCCTCCGACACGGTGGCGCTGCGCACGCGCCCGGGCAGCGTCACCATGGCCGACCTGGTCCGCTCGACGCTGCGCCTTCGCCCCGACCGGATCATCGTCGGCGAGGTGCGCGGCCCCGAGGCGCTCGACATGCTCAAGGCCTGGAACACCGGCCATCCGGGCGGGATCGCCACCGTCCACGCCAACAGCGCCGCCGCCGCGCTCTATCGCATCGAGCAACTGGTGCAGGAGGCGGTGGTCACCGTGCCGCGACGGCTGATTGCCGAAGCCATCGACATCGTCGTGTTCATCGCCGGACGCGGCACCGGCCGGCGGGTCGAGACGATCGCGCGGCTCGCCGGTCTCGACGCGCAAGGCAACTACGGCCTCGTCGACCTCACCCCCGCTCCCGAACCTTCGATCCAAGGAGACTGACCATGTCCAGATTCCGGGCGCCTGCCCATCCTCGCTTCTCTCTGTCCCTGCTCGCGCTCGGTTTCGCTGCGCTGTCGACCCAAGCCTGGGCCGGGGGCTCGGGCATGCCGTGGGAACAGCCCTTGCAGCAGGTGCTGGAATCGGTCCAGGGGCCGGTGGCCAAGATCGTCGCGGTGATCATCATCATCACGACCGGGCTCACGCTTGCCTTCGGCGAGACCGCGGGCGGTTTCCGGCGCCTGATCCAGATCGTGTTCGGCCTGTCGATCGCCTTCGCCGCGTCCTCCTTCTTCCTCAGCTTCTTCAGCTTCGGCGGCGGGGCGCTCGTCGCATGACCGGCAGCGGGCACATCGAAGGCTTCGAGGTTCCGATCCACGGCAGCCTAGGACAGCCAATCCTGCTGGCGGGCGCGCCGCGCGGGCTGGCGATCGTCAACGGCACGATCGCGGCGGCGATCGGGCTCGGCCTGCAGCAATGGCTGGTGGGCATTGCGCTCTGGGCTCTCGGCCACAGCCTCGCCGTCTTCGCCGCCCGCCGCGATCCCGACTTCGCGCCCGTGTTGCTTCGCCACCTGCGCCAGAAGGGCCATCTCGCATGCTAGCGCTGCACGAATATCGGCGTCGCGCCGACCGGCTCGCGGATCATCTCCCCTGGGCGGCGCTGGTGGCGCCCGGCATCGTCCTCAACAAGGACGGCAGCTTCCAGCGCACGCTCGCCTTTCGCGGCCCCGACCTCGAAAGCGCGACCGAGGCCGAACTCGTCGGCGCATCAGCGCGCGCCAACAATGTGCTGCGCCGTTTCGGCTCGGGCTGGGCGCTGTTCTTCGAAGCCGAGCGCCGCGAAGCGCCCGGCTATCCCGACAGCCGTTTCCCCGATCCGGCATCCTGGCTCGTCGACGAGGAGCGGCGCGCCGGCTTCGAGGCCGAGGGCGAGCATTTCGAGAGCCGCTACTACATGACCCTCACCTGGCTGCCTGCACCAGACAGCGCCGACGCGGCCGGACGCGCGCTGGTGGATCGGCCGGACGAGGCGCGGGCGCGCGACTGGCGCGGCGAACTCGTCCGCTTCATCGCCGAGACCGATCGCGTCCTCGACCTGTTCGGCGGTTTCATGCCCGAGGTCCGTGCGTTCGACGACGCCGAGACGCTGACCTACCTCCACGGCACCGTCTCGGGCCGCAGGCACGCTGTCGGCGTGCCCGACACGCCGATGTACCTCGACGCGGTGCTCGCCGACACGCCGCTCGCGGGCGGGCTCGAGCCACGGCTCGGCGACCAGCACCTGCGCACGCTGACCGTGCTCGGCTTCCCGAGCCTGAGCCGCCCCGGCATCCTCGACGCATTGAACTCGGCGGACTTCGGCTATCGCTGGACGACGCGCTTCATCGCCCTCGATAAGACCGACGCGACGAAGGTGCTCACCCGCATCCGGCGCCAGTGGTTCAACAAGCGCAAGTCGATCACCGCGCTGCTGCGCGAGGTTCTCTACAATCAGCCCGCCCAACTGCTCGACAGCGACGCCGACAACAAGGTGGTCGATGCCGATCTCGCGCTCCAGGCGCTCGGCGGCGACCATGTCGCGTTCGGCTATCTGACGGCGACGGTCACCGTCGCCGACGCGGACCGCGCGCGCGTCGAGGATAAGGTCCGCGCAGTAGAGCGGATCGTCAACGGGCTCGGCTTCACCTGTGTCCGCGAGAGCGTGAACGCCGTCGAGGCCTGGCTCTCCTCACTGCCGGGCCACGCCTATGCCAACGTCCGCCAGCCGCTCGTCCACACGCTCAATCTCGCCCACCTGATGCCGCTTTCGGCGATCTGGGCCGGTCCCGACGCCAACCGGCATTTGGGCGGGCCGCCACTCCTCTATGCGCAGACCTCGGGCACCACGCCGTTCCGGCTGTCGACCCATGTCGGCGACGTCGGGCACATGATGGTGGTGGGGCCGACCGGCGCCGGCAAATCGGTGCTGCTTGCGCTGATGGCGTTGCAGTTCCGGCGCTACCCCCGCTCCCAGATCGTGATGTTCGACATGGGTTTTTCTGCCCGCGTGGCGGTGCTGGCGATGGGCGGCTCGCACTATGCGCTCGGTGGTCACGGGGATGACGCGGGCCTGGCCTTCCAGCCGCTGCGCCGCATCCACGATCCGCTCGAGCGGGCCTGGGCCGCCGAGTGGTTGGGCGCGCTATTCGCGCACGAGAAGGTCGTGGTGACGCCGCAGGTCAAGGACGCGGTCTGGTCCGCGCTCGGCAACCTCGCCACCGCGCCCGTCGAACAACGGACGCTGACCGGGCTCAGCATGCTGCTGCAGTCCGCGCCGCTGCGCACGGCGCTCACCCCCTATACCGTCGAGGGCCCCTATGGTCGGCTGCTCGACGCCGCCGACGAGAAGCTCGCATTCGCCGACGTGCAATGCTTCGAGACCGAGGCGCTAATGCTCCAGGCGGGCGTGGTCGCGCCGGTGCTCAACTACCTTTTCCATCGCCTCGAGGCGCGGTTCGACGGGCGGCCGACTCTGCTCGTCATCGACGAGGCCTGGAGCCTGCTCGACGATCCGATGTTCGCCGCGCGTATCCGCGAGTGGCTGAAGACGCTGCGCAAGAAGAACGTCGCGGTGGTGTTCGCCACCCAGTCGCTAGCCGACATCACGACGAGCAGCATCGCGCCGGCCATCATCGAAAGCTGCCCCCAGCGCATCCTGCTGCCCAACGATCGCGCGATCGAGCCGCAGAGCCGCGCGGCCTATGAGCGCTTCGGCCTCAACGACCGCCAGATCGAGCTGGTCAGCCGGGCCACCCCCAAGCGCCACTATTACCTCCAGTCCGCCCGCGGAAACCGCCTGTTCGAGCTCGGGCTCGGACCCGTGGCGCTCGCGCTGTGCGGCGCGTCCGGCCCCGAATGGGTCGAGCGCGTCGACACGCTCCTCGCCGAGCATGGCGAAGAACAATTCGCGGACCGCTTGCTCCGCCTCGCCGGTCTCGACTGGGCGGCCGACCTCCTCACCCGCTTCCCCGCTCCCCAACCGCAGAACCTCCAGGAGAAAGGATCATGACTCGTCCCCGTTCGAACGCACGCAAGCACCTCATTGCTGCCGCCTTGGGCCTCGCCGCAGCCGGCCCGCTCGGCATGACGATCGGGACCGCGCCGGCGTCGGCGCAGATCACCGTGTTCGACCCCAGCAACTACAGCCAGAACATCCTGACCGCGGCCAGGACCCTCACCCAGATCAATAACCAGATCCGCTCGCTCCAGAACGAAGCGACGATGCTGCTCAACCAGGCGAAGAACTTGGAGACCATCGATTTCCCCGAGCTGCAGGCGATCACCCAGCAGCTCCAGCAGATCGACCGATTGATGAGCCAGGCGCAGGGCCTCGATTTTCGGATTGCCGGCCTCGACGAACAGTTCCGCCAGCTCTTTCCGCAGGACTTCGGCCGGGCGCTGTCCACCAACGAACAGGTGATCGCCGCAAGGCGGCGGCTCGATACGGCGATAGCCGCCTACCGCCAGACGATGAGGGTCCAGTCCCAGGTGGCCGAGAACGTCGCGAACGACGCCCAGACGCTGAACGCGATCGTCGCCAAGAGCCAGAGCGCCGAAGGCGCGCTGCAGGCGGCGCAGGCGACCAACCAGTTGCTCGCGCTCACCGCCAAGCAGCAACTCCAGATCCAGACCCTGATGGCGGCCCAATATCGGGCGCAAGCGACCGAGGCGGCGCGGCGCGCCCAAGCCGAAGCCGAGGGACGCGCCGCCACCAAGAGATTTCTCGGGTCCGGCTCCGCCTACACGCCCCAATAGGCTTGGCCGGTCGCAGGCGGCGGCGGTCTCCCCTCCCGCCGTCGTCGCCGCGGGGCGTGGTTCAGCTCCCCGCCACGTCCCGCGGCACTCGCATCGCAAGCACAGGAAATCGCAAGTGCAGGACCTCAGCGTCATCGATCGCTTCATGCAGGCCTTCATCCGCTACATTGACAGCGGGTTCGGGCTGCTCGGCCCCGACGTGGCGTTCCTCACCACCACGCTGATCGGGATCGACATCACGCTCGCCGGCCTGTTCTGGGCGATGGGCGGCGAGCAGGACGTGATCGGCCGCTTCCTCAAGAAGATCCTCTACATCGGTGCCTTCGCGCTGATCCTGAACCAGTTTTCAACGCTTGCCGACATCATCTTCCGGTCGTTCGCGCAAGCCGGCCTGACGGCCGGAGGCGGCACGCTGTCGGCCGACGACCTCCTGCGGCCCGGCCAGGTTGCTTCGACCGGCTTCTCGGCGGCCTGGCCGCTGCTCGAGCAAGCGTCGAGCATGATGGGCTTCATCAGCTTCTTCGAGAATTTCCTGACGATCGCGGTGCTGCTGTTCGCCTGGGTGATCGTCATCCTCGCCTTCTTCATCCTCTCGGTCCAGATGTTCGTCACCATCATCGAGTTCAAGCTGACGAGCCTCGCCGGCTTCATCCTCGTCCCCTTCGCGCTGTGGAACCGGACCAGCTTCCTCGCCGAGCGCGTGCTCGGCAACGTGGTCTCCTCCGGCATCAAGGTGATGGTGCTCGGCGTGATCGTCGGCATCGGCTCCAATTTCTTCGCCGAGTTCACGACCTCGCTGCAGGGCCAGGAACCCGATCTCGGCCAGGCGATGAGCCTGACGCTCGGCGCGCTGGCGCTGTTCGGCCTCGGCATCTTCGGCCCCGGCATCGCCTCAGGCCTGGTTGCCGGCGCGCCCCAGCTCGGCGCGGGCGCCGCGCTCGGCACGACGCTCGGCGCCGCGGGTGCGGTCGCGCTCGGCGCCGGTGCTGGGATTGGCGCAGCGCGCTTGGCCGGTGGTGCCGCGCTCGGCGGCATCCGCGCGGGCACCGCGATGGGCTCGGCGGCGTCCACCGCCTATACGCTCGGCCAGGAGGCGTCCGGCTCCTCGAGCGTCGGCGCCGGCCTCAAGGGCGTCGCCCAGGCAACCGCCAGCGCGGCGCGGCAGCGCGCGAGCTCCGCCTTCGGACTCAAGGCGGCAGCGGAGTCCGGGCGCACGGCGGCATGGTCCGCGCTCGCAGGCGGCGACGCGCCGGCGGCACCGGCGACCGTAGAGGGGGCTGCGCCGACCTGGGCGCAGGCGATGCGGCGCCAGCAGGATGCGCGGCATCACCGCCACGTCGCGCTCCAGGCGGTCAAGGAAGGCGACCGCGGCGGCGCCTCGGCAACCCCCGACATCAAGGAAAAGGAGGAATAGGCCATGCGCTTCAAGCGAAGCGTCCAACGCTATGGGCGCACGCCCGAGCCCGAGACGCCCTACCAGCGCGCCGGGCAACTCTGGGACAAGCGGATCGGTTCGGCACGGGTACAGGCCCGCAACTGGCGGCTGATGGCGTTCGGCGGCCTGTTCCTCACGACCGGCATGTCCGCGGCGCTCGTCTGGCAATCGCTGCAGAGCAAGGTGGTGCCCTATGTGGTTGCCGTCGACCGGCTCGGCGAGGCCCGGGCGATCAGCGAGGCGGAGCGGGACTACCAGCCGAGCGACGCCCAGGTTGCGTGGCATCTCGCGCGCTTCATCGAGCATGTCCGCTCGGTGTCGCTCGATCCCGTCCTGATGCGGCGCGACTGGCTGTCGGCCTATGACTTCGTCACCAAGCGCGGCGCGCAGTTTCTCAGCGACTATGCCCGCGCCGCCGACCCGTTCAGCGGCGTGGGCGAAAGGACCGTCTCGGTCCAGGTGACGAGCGTGGTGCGCGCCTCCGACCGCTCGTTTCAGGTCAAGTGGACCGAGACGGCGTTCGAGCGGGGCGTGCGGACCGGCACGTCGAACTGGACCGGCATCCTCACCGTCGTCCGCAAGCCGCCCAACTCGGCTGAGACGCTCCGACGCAATCCTCTCGGCATCTATGTCGACGCGATCGACTGGAGCCGCGAGCTCGATCCCGCGCCCGAGCGGGCGCCAACGCCTGTGCCGAGCTCACAACCGAGCCTGCCCCTCGGCTCTCCGCTCGACCCGAACCTCGCGGCCGAGCCGCCATCCCCCACCGCCATGGAGAACCGGCAATGAACCGTCAGCTTGTCCTCGCGGCGTTTGCCGCCGCCGCCGTCCCAGTCGCCACGCCCAGCGCACTTGCCCAGGCGGCGCCGGAACGAAGCGTCGCCGCGGTCCGCGCCGCAAATGCCGACGCCACCCTGGAGCCCCGGCGTCCTGATTTCATGAACGCCAGCGCGATCTACCCCTTTTCCGAGGGCGCCATCTATCGGGTCTACACCGCGCCTGAGCGGGTCACCGATATCGCGCTCCAGCCCGGCGAAACGCTGATCGCGGTGGCGAGTGGCGATACTGTGCGCTGGGTGATCGGCGACACGAGCAGCGGCAGCGGAGCTGAACGGCGCGTCCATGTGCTGGTGAAGCCGTTCTCGGCCGGGCTCGCTACGAACCTGGTGATCACGACCGACCGACGGACCTACCACGTTGCCCTCACCAGCACCGCGGGACCTGCGATGGCGGCGCTGTCGTGGAGCTACCCGCAGGACGCATTGCTGGCGATCCAGCGCGCGCAGCAGGCGGCCGAAGCGGCTGCGCCGGTCGCCGCCGGCCTCGAAATCGAAAGGCTCAATTTCGCTTACGAGATTTCGGGCGATCGTCCGAACTGGCGCCCCTTGCGGGCTTTCGACGACGGCCGGCAGACCTTCATCGAATTTCCGCCCTCGCTCGAGGTCGGGGAGGCGCCGCCGCTTTTCCTCGTCGATCGCAAGGGCGAGGCGCAGCTCGTCAATTACCGGCTGCGCGGCCGCTACTATGTGGTCGACCGCCTGTTCGACGCCGCGGAGCTGCGCCTCGGCACCAAGCGTCAACAGGTCGTGCAGATCAGCCGCGCGGGCACGAGCGGGAGGAGGTCGTGATGACCGACACTGCCGCCACCTCCGGTGTGCCCGGAGCCCCGCCCAAGGTCGACCCCGAGACGCTCGTGCTTCGCGCCCGACCGGCGCCGGCGATCCGCTTCAAGCGCGGCCTGATTGTCGCCCTGACGGCCATCGCCATCGCGGTGCTCGTCGCCACCGCATGGTTCGCGCTCAAGCCGCGGAGCTTCCACCTCGCCGGCGAGCAGAGCGATTCCACCGAGCCGGCCAAGGCGCCGAGCGACACGTTGAGCGCGCTTCCCGCCAGCTACGGCGATGCTCCGAAGCTAGGCCCGCCGCTGCCCGGCGACCTCGGCCGGCCGATCCTCAACCATCAACAGGCGATGGCGACGGAAACCGCGCCGCCGCAGGGCCCCACACCCGAGCAGGCGGCGCATGCAGCGCGCGAGCAAGCCGCGGCCGAACGCAAGGCGGCACGCGAATCGGCTCTGCTCGTGCAGACAAGCGGCCCCTCGGGGCAAGCTGCGGCCGTGGCGCCCGCAGCGCCGGGCGAAGAACCAGCCGGTGATGCGCCCAAGCTCGCACTGGACCCCGACCGCGATCCCAACGCCCAGCAGCGCAAGGCGGATTTCGTGTCGGCGCGTGATCGCGAGGGCGACATCAACCCGCATGCGATCCGGCCGGCCGCTTCCCCCTACCTGCTTTCGGCGGGCAGCGTCATCGCCGCCAGCCTGATCACTGGGCTGAGGTCCGATCTCCCCGGGTTGGTGACCGCCCAGGTTACCGAGCGGGTGTTCGACAGCGCGACAGGACGCCTCCTGCTCATCCCCCAGGGCGCGCGCCTCATCGGCACCTATGACAGCGTCGTGGCGTTCGGCCAGAAGCGGGCGCTCGTCGTATGGCAGCGCATCATCTTCCCGGACGGTCGCTCGCTGCGCATCGAGAACGTGCCGGCGACCGACCCCGCCGGCTACGCCGGGCTCGCCGACAAGGTCGACTTCCACACTTGGACGATCCTCAAGGGCGTGGCGATCTCGACGCTCCTCGGCGTCGGCTCGAGCCTCACCTTCACCGGCGAAAGCGATCTTGTGCAGGCGATCCGGGAATCGACGCAGCAGAATGTGTCGCGCGCGGGCGACCAGCTCACATCCCGCAATCTTCAGATCCAGCCGACGATCTCCATCCGTCCGGGCACCCCGGTGAGGCTCGTCGTACATCGCGATCTCGTGCTCGCACCTCCAGTCGAATAGGTGATCAATGCCCGACCTGAAGCTCCAAAGGCTGCCCGACCGCACCCCGATCAAGCTGACGATCAGCATAACCCCGGACCTCAACCAGGCACTTGCCGAGTACGCAGAGGTATACCGGGAGACCTATGGGCAATCCGAGGCCGTCGCCGACCTGATCCCGTACATGCTGCGGTCGTTTCTCGACAGCGACCGCGCCTTCGCGAAGGCGCGGTCCGGGGCGGCACGATGAGCCGAGGATCAGCCGAAATGGCAGGAGCCGGGACGGGCGCTACTGATATGGCTGCCCCATCGCAGGCGGTGTGCGTCAGGATCGACCGCGCCATGCGCATGCTCGATATCGGGAAGACCAAGCTCTACGAGCTGATCGCCGACGGCGAGCTTGAAACGATCCGTATCGGGCGACGCACGCTGATCATGCAGCAAAGCATCGACGACCTGATCGAGCGCCTGCGCAGTCGCAACCGCCGCCCGGACTAAGCGGCCTCGGCCATGTCTTGCGAGGGCAGGCAGAAGCGCGCCCATGCATCCATCAGCTCGCGCCGCTTCTCCAGCGCGCGTCCCCGGCGGTAGGCGCGCTCGGCCTTGGACTCGATCGTATGGGCGAGCGCCATCTCGACGTCCTCCCGAGGGAAGCTCGTGGTCTCGCCTGCCCAGTCTCGAAAGGTGGAGCGGAAGCCGTGTACGGTGACTTCATCCTGACCCATGCGCCGGAGCAACATGGCCATCGCCATGTTGGAGAGCTTCGCGCCGCCATTGCTCTGAAACACGAGGTCGCCGGCTCGCACCTTATTCGGCCGGACAGCCTTGAGAATGTCCACTGCACGCCGGCTGAGCGGCACCTGGTGCTCGGCACCCGCCTTCATCCGCTCCGCGGGCACCGTCCACAGGCGCTGGTCCAGATCGACTTCGCTCCAGGTCATTCCGAGCGTCTCGCCGGAGCGGGCAGCGGTCAGGATCGTGAATTCGAGCGCGCGTGCCGCAAGCGCCGGACGCGCCTTCAGATCGCGCATGAAATCGGCGACCGCGGCGAAGGGCAGCGCCGCATGGTGGTTCTTGGACGCTTTCGCCCGGCGAGGAAGCAGCAGATCGAGATGTCCCCGCCAGCGAGCGGGGTTCTCGCCGGAACGATGGCCCTTGGCCTTGGCGGCGTCCAGCACGCGCTCAATGCGGCCGCGAACGCGCGAGGCCGTTTCCGGCTTAGCGAGCCAGATCGGCTTCAGGACCTCGACCACGTCATCCGTGCTGATCTCGCTTATCGATTTCTCCAGCAGCGTGGCCGCGTGCGTCTTGAGGGTCGATCGCCACTGCTTGCGGTGCTTCTCGTTGCGGAAGCCTCCTTCAATGTCGTCGATCAGGGCATCCGAGAAGGCGCCGAAGGTGATGGGGGCGATGGCCGGCGCAGCCGCGGCGGCCCGTTCGGCGATCGGATCGCGGCCTTCGAGGAAGGCCGCGCGTGCTTCGGCGGCCTTCTCGCGCGCCTTTGCCAGCGAAACGTCCAGGATCGACCCGAGGCCCATCTCGCGGCGTCTGCCTTTGATCATGCAGACATAAATCCAGGCGCGCGTGCCGCTCGGACGCACCCGCAGGTAGAGTCCGCCGCCATCTGCGTAGACGCCGGGACTGGTCAGCGTGGGGAGCTGCCGGACATGGAGTCGACCGCGCACGTGCATCTGACTGCCTCCGAAGGGGAGTCTGCTACGGCCTACTCAGCCTGTCTAGTCATAAAAATGGTCATAAAAAAATCAGCGGTCTGCGGCGAACGACAGCGACAGCCCGCGGCCGTGTATTGGCTTGTAAATGGCTCATTTCTGAGGTTATTTGCCTCCGTTGGAGGCCGCGCTGGTTCGCTGAAATTCGGTGGAGTGGCGGAGCGGGAGGGATTCGAACCCTCGATACGGTTTTGCCGTATACACACTTTCCAGGCGTGCGCCTTCGACCACTCGGCCACCGCTCCGCATGCCTGAAGCAAGGCGGCGGACCTAGCGATGGGCGCGCGCGCTTGCAAGCACCGGCCCGCCGGGCCAAACGCCCGGCATGACCCGCACGATCGGCCTCGCCCCGTCCATCGAAGAGATCGAGGCGCTCGCTCGCGCCGCGCTCGAACGCCTGCCCCCGCAGTTCGCCGAGCACCTCGGCGACGTGGTTCTGCTGGTCGAGGAATTCGCCGACGACGAACTTCTCGCCGAAATGGGCATCGAGGATCCGTTCGACCTGACCGGGGTCTACGAGGGGCTGCCGCTGCACGAGAAGAGCATCAGCCACTCGGGCACCCTGCCCGACCGTATCCGCCTGTTCCGCGCCCCGATCCTCGACGAATGGATCGCGCGCGGCGACGAGACGCTCGAGCACCTCGTGGCGCACGTGCTGGTCCACGAGGTCGGGCACCACTTCGGGCTCAGCGACGAGACGATGCACGCGCTGGAGGATGCGGTCGTGGATTGAGCGCGGCGCCGCGCCATGAAATTTTCGCACAAAGACACAAAGCCACAAAGACGTAGGCCTTGCGGCGAAGCCGCTCTCAATCTCGGCCATCGCGGCAAGGGCAAGCGATCAATTGAAGCGCGGCTGCGCCGCGGACACGCCATCTTCGTGGCTTTGTGTCTTTGTGCGAACAATCCTTTCTCTTTTCCTCGCCGCGCTGGCAGACTTGCCCGATGAAACGCGCCCTCCTCGTCTCCGCCACTCTCGCCCTCGCCGCCCCTTCCCAAGCGCAGGACGCGCCCGAGCCACCGACCCCCGCGTCGATCGTCGCCGCCGCCCCGGCGGAGGACTGGCGCGCGATCGATCCGGCCGACCTCATGGTCATGACCCTCGCCCCCGACCGCGACGGCAACCCGCGCGAGGTGGTGATCCAGCTCATGCCGCCGCCGTTCAGCCAGGGGTGGGTCGAGAACATCCGCACGCTGGCCAGGGCGCACTGGTGGGACGGCACCACCGTCTACCGCGTGGTCGACAACTGGGTCGCGCAATGGGGCGACGGCGAGGACGACGAGGACAAGGCCAAGCCGCTGCCCGAGGGGCTGACCGATACCGACGCCATGCCTTATACCGCCGGAGGCGTTCACAGGGTCATCGACAAGCTCGGCTCCGGCCTGCTGAACGATCCTTATGCCCCTTCGTCACTGTTCCTGGGGGGATGGCCCATCGCAACGGATGCAATGCGGATCGAGGCCTGGCCCGTCCACTGCTACGCCTCGGTCGGCGTCGCGCGCGACCTCTCGCCCGACACCGGCACCGGCGCCGAGCTCTACGCGGTGATCGGACACGCGCCGCGCCAGCTCGACCGCAACATCGCGGTGGTCGGCCGGGTTATCGAGGGCATCGAGCACCTCGCCACCCTCCCGCGCGGCAAAGGCGAGGCCGGGGTCTACGACGACCCGGCGCTACGCGTGCCGATCGTGTCGGTGCGGCTCGGCAACGAACTGCCCGCCGGCGAGCGCCCGCGTTTCGAATACCTCGGCAGCGACACGGCGAGCTTCGCCGAATACGTCCGCGTCCGCGCCAACCGCAACGACGCGTTCTACAAGGTCCCCGCCGGCGGGATCGACGTGTGCAACGTGCAGGTGCCGATCCGGCGGGTCGGTACGCCGTGACCACCGTCCGCTTCTCCGGCCCCTTGCAGTCGGTCGTGATCGAGGCGGACATGGCGCCGATCGGCTTCGTGCGCATCCCGCCGGAGGCGGCTGAGCAGATCGCCGCTCACGAGCTCGAGCGTCGCCTCGAGCTCGGCAAGCGCCGCGGGTTCGGCTCGGTCAAGGTCACCGTGTCGCTCGGCAACTGCACCTGGCAGACCTCGCTGTTCCCGAACAAGGACGGCAGCTGGTTCCTGCCGATCAGGAAACCGGTACGCGTGGCCGAGGGGCTCGAATACGGCGACGAGGTCGCGGTGGAGCTGGAGTTGAATTGAAGGCAGGAACGTCAGATGCGCTCGGCCTGCGCCACGGCTTCGCTTGCCCTCAACGCGCTGACGATCCGCGTCAGGTGGGCGAGGTCCTGCACCTCGACGTCGACCTCGTAAGTATGGAACGGATCGTCGAGCTGGGTCTGCTCGAGCGTGAGCACGTTGGCGTGGTTGCGCGCGAGGATACCGGCCATCTCGGCCAGCGTGCCGAGGCGATGGTAGACCACGACCCTGAGCCGTCCGACCGCGCCCTGCGAGCGTTCGCCCCACGACAGGTCGAGCCAGTCGGCATCGACCCCGTTGGCGAGCTCGTGGCAGTCGATCGAGTGCACCTGTACCGCCTCGCCCTTGATCCTGAGGCCGACGATGCGGTCACCCGGCACCGGATGGCAGCACTCGGCAAGCGTGAAGCCCATGCCAGGCGTCAGCCCCTTGATCGAGATCGCCCGCCCCGGCCCCGGCTCCTCGGGCAGGTCTGCGGTGCTGCCCGGCATCAGCGCTTCCATCACCTCGCGGTCGCTGAGCTTGGCCGAGCCGATCGCGTGCATCAGCGCCTCGTCGTCCTCGAGCCCGAGCCGTTCGACCGCGGCGGCGATCGCCTTCTTCCCGATCTTCGCCGGGACGCGTTCGGCGATCTGGTCGAACAGCTTGCGGCCGATCTCGGCCACCTCGGCGTATTCCTTGGCGCGAACCGCGCGACGGATCGCCGCGCGCGCCTTGCCGGTGACGACGAACCCGAGCCATGACAGCTGCGGCTCGGCGTTGGTCCCCTTGATGATCTCGACCACGTCGCCGTTGTTGAGCGGAGTCCTCAGCGGCATGTGCCGCCCGTTGATCTTGGCGCCGACGGTCCGCGCGCCGAGGTCGGTGTGCACCGCGAAGGCGAAGTCCACCGCGGTCGCGCCCTTGGGCAGCTGGAACAGCGCGCCCTTCGGCGTGAAGGCGAAGATGCGGTCCTGGTAGATCGCCAGCCTTGTGTGCTCGAGCAGCTCTTCGGCGTCGTGGCTGGCATCGACGATCTCGATCAGGTCCCGCAGCCAGCCGACCTGCCCGTCGGGCCGGTCGCCCTGCTTGTAGGCCCAGTGCGCGGCGAGGCCGAACTCGTTCGTCCGGTGCATCTCGCGCGTGCGGATCTGCACCTCGACGCGCATCGAGCTCTCGTAGATCAGCGTCGTGTGCAGCGAGCGGTAGCCGTTGGTCTTCGGCGTCGAGATGTAGTCCTTGAACCGCCCGGGCACGAACTGCCAGGTCTGGTGCAGCACGCCGAGCGCGCGGTAGCAGTCCTCGACCTTCTCGGTCAGCACGCGGAACGCGAAGATGTCGGTGATCTGCTCGAACGCCACGTGGCGCTCGGCCATCTTCTTCCAGATCGAGTAGGGGTGCTTCTCGCGTCCCCAGACCTCTGCCTTGATCCCGGCCTCGGCGAGGACCTGCTTGATGTTGAGCGCGATCGCGTCGACCTGGCCGTTCTCGGAGCTGCGGATCTGCTCGAGCCGGCCGGTAATCGTGGCATAGGCCTCGGGCTCGAGCTGCTCGAACGCGAGCAGCTGCATCTCGCGCATGTACTCGTACATCCCGACGCGCTCGGCGAGCGGGGCGTAGATGTCCATGGTCTCGCGGGCGATCCGGCGGCGCTTCTCGGGACTCTTGATGAAGTGCAGCGTGCGCATGTTGTGCAGCCGGTCGGCCAGCTTGACCAGCAGCACGCGGATGTCCTCGCTCATCGCGAGGAAGAACTTCCTCAGGTTCTCGGCCGCGCGCTCGGTCTCGGCCATCTGCTCGAGCTTGGACAGCTTGGTCACGCCGTCGACCAGCCGGGCGACCTCGGGGCCGAAGTTCTTCTCGACGTCCTCGATCGTCGCCAGCGTGTCCTCGACGGTGTCGTGCAGCAGCGCGGTGACGATCGTTTCCTGGTCGAGCTTGAGGTCGGTCATCAGACCGGCGACCTCGATCGGGTGGCTGAAGTAGGGGTCGCCGCTGGCGCGCGTCTGGGTACCGTGCTTCTGCACGGTGTAGACGTAGGCACGGTTCAGCAACGCCTCGTCGGCGTCCGGGTCGTAGGCCTTGACCCGTTCCACAAGTTCATACTGCCGTAGCATCGACGCAAATGTGCGGTGCGCCGGCATCCGGGGCAAGGGGAAAGGGGTTAACGGCTTGCGGGAGGTGCCCCTGCCCTCCAAGATCGTCGGCGATGGCCGCGGTCTCGACCTCGATTTTCGAGCGGATGTCCGCTCTCGCGCGCGAAACCGGCGCGATCAATCTTGGCCAGGGGTTTCCCGACCTGCCCGAACCCGCCGATCTGCTCGATGCCGCCCGGTGCGCGCTGGTCGAGCGTTCCAACCAGTACCCGCCGATGCGCGGGCTTCCCGAGTTGCGCCGGGCGGTATGCGACTATTACCGCCGCGAGCAGGGGCTCGCCCTCGTGCCGGACCAGGTCATCGTCACCGCCGGAGCGACCGAAGCGCTCGCCGCAGCGGTTCACGCGATGATCGCGCCCGGTGACGAAGCGATCGTGCTGCAGCCGTTCTACGATGCCTACCTGCCGATGATCGAGCGCGCCGGCGGAGTGGTCCGCACGGTCGGGCTCGAACCACCAGTCTGGTCGCTGCCGCTCGACAGACTCGAAGCGGCGATCGGCCCGCGGACCCGACTGCTGGTGCTCAACACCCCGAACAATCCGACCGGAACCCTGTTGGGCGAGGCGACGCTCGAGGCGCTCGCCGTGCTGTGCGAGCGGCACGACCTCGCCGTGCTCAGCGACGAGGTCTGGGAAGGCATGGTCTATGGCGAAGCGCGCCATCTCTCGGTGCTCGGCGTGCCGGCGCTCGCCGCGCGCGCGATCAAGGTCGGCTCGGCCGGCAAGATCTTCTCGCTGACCGGATGGAAGGTCGGCTGGGCCATTGCGCAACCCGAGATGGCCGAGCGGATCGCCGGTCAGCACCAGTACCTGACCTTCACCATCGCCCCCGCGCTGCAATGGGCCGTTGCCGAGGGGCTCGCCTTGCCCGCCGAATGGCATGCCGTCCACCGCGCCCGTTACGCGGCCGCGCGCGAGCGGCTGGTCCACAGGCTCACCACCGCCGGCTACGTCCTGCTGCCGGCGCACGGCACGTGGTTCGTCACCGTCGACCTCGCCGCCTCGGGCCTCCCGCCCGACGACGAAGCGATCGCCGACGCCCTCGTCCGCGAGGCCGGCGTCGCCTCGATCCCGGTGTCGGCCTTCTACCGCGACGCGCCGGAGAAGGGCTACCTCAGGCTGTGCTTCGCGAAGGAGGACGCGACGCTGGACGAGGCGGCCGAACGGCTGGCCGGGTTTCGGATGAGGCGGGAGGCAGCAGGCAGCAGGCAGGAGTAAGAAGAGCTGCTGCCTGCTGCCTGCTGCCT
>Ga0182743_1000227_pt1 | contig 84669 bp, 67 predicted proteins | sample eDN3rd30CKraftOP_FD_128522 | JGI IMG/M metagenome (GOLD analysis project Ga0182743, IMG submission 128522) | Enriched Organic Plus compost microbial communities from Emeryville, California, USA - eDNA 3rd pass 30_C Kraft OP (version 2) (version 2) ... | reverse complement strand
GCCCAGCCGTGGGCGATCGCAGCCCCGAGGGCGAGGAACGTCCCGAGCGGCAGGTAGGTGCCCAGGACCGCGAGTTGTCCGCGCGCCCATGACAGCGGCACGCCCACCACGAGACCGAGAATCGATCCGAGCAGCATCGTAAGGATTGCGCCGCTGGTCCCGAGGAACGCACCCACCATTGCCATCATGTGGATGTCGCCGATCCCGAGCGCGGGCTTTTTCAGGATCTTCTCCGCCGAGAGTTTGACCGCCCAGAAGAAGGCAAAGGCGAGGCCCGCGCCGAGCAGGGCGCGCGTAAAAGGAAGGCCACCGGGAACCGCAGCGATGGCGAGGCCGACCAGGAGTCCTCCGAGCGAGAACTGGTCGGGGATGACCATCTCGCGCGCATCCGTCAGTGCGATCCCGAGCAGCAGCGTGAGAAATATCCCGGAATGGAACGCCTCGATGCTGACCCCGAAGCGAAGCACTGCGGCAACCCACAACAGCCCCGTGACGAACTCGATGGTCGGATACTGAATCGAGATCGGGACCCCGCAACGTCGGCACTTCCCTCGAAGCAGCACCCAACTGAGGATCGGGATGTTGTCGTACCAGGAAATCGTCTGGCTGCAGCCAGGGCAACGCGAACGCGGTCGCAGGACAGACTGCTCCGCCGGCCAGCGATAGATACAGACGTTGAGGAAAGAGCCGAGTGCTGCGCCCAGCAGAAACGCGTAACCGATGATGATCCAGGGCTCCATCACCGCATCCTTCTCGACAGCTCGTAAACAAGGATCCCGGCCGCAACCGCAACATTGAGCGATTCGGCACGACCGGGCATCGGGATTCCGACCGTCCGCTGAGCGAGTCCGCGGGTTTCTTCCCGCACTCCGGCACCTTCATTACCGACCAGCACCGCAACCCGCGCGATTTCGCCAACCGTAGCGGCATCCTCGCCGGTACTGTCAGCCGCAACGGCAATCACATTGTGCCGATCCAGCCAGCCCGCCAACTCGTCGAAAGTCGCACTCACGATCGGCAGGTGAAACGAGGATCCGGCGGACGAACGGACTACTTTGGCATTCCACGGGTCAACGGTGCCCGTAAGCGCGATCACCGCATTTGCCGCAAACGCATCCGCGATCCGGATCAGCGTTCCCAGGTTCCCGGGATCCTGCACTGCGTCGCACACCAGCAGGAGTGCCGTCTCGCGCAGTTGCAACTGGTCGAGGCGAAATTGCGGCTGTTCGGCAACCACCAGCACGCCCTGTGGCGTCTCGGTCCCTGCATGGCGCCTGAGCTCTGCATCGCTTACACGATGTACGATCGTGCGTTCGTCCAGGCGGGCTGCAAGGCGCTTTCCACGTGTACTGTCCTCCAGCGAGGGCGCAACGAGCGCAAAACGGAGGTCGATCGAGGATGCTACCAGCTCCTCTGCGACCCGCACGCCCTCGGCGACGAACAGGCCGTTTTCCTCTCTGGTTTTGCGGCGCTGCAGTGCGTGCAGCAAACGTTCATCCGATCGCTCTAACATCGCATCCTTCGCTGGAACACCTCTTGCTCCCACAGGCGCGGGTACCCGTGAATGTACGCGGAGACAGCTATGAAATTTTTTGAAAACACCCGAGGAGCGGCCACTCGCTGGCTGCGCAGGGGAGCTCTCCTCACCCTGCTTCCTGCTTCATTCATCGCCGGTTCGTGTGCAGTGTCCACGCAGGAGGAACTGCAACTCGGCGCGCAATACTCCAGCGAGATCAATCGCCAGTTGCCGATCATCACCGACGCAACCGTGCAGCGAACGATCAATCTGCTCGGCGACCAGATCGCGCGCTATGGCAGGCGCGGTATCGATTATACCTTCTTTGTCGTCAATTCAAACCAGGTGAATGCGTTTGCTGTTCCCGGCGGCTACGTCTATGTGAACCGCGGACTCATCGAGCGTACGCGAAACTGGTCGGAGCTGGCCGGTGTGCTCGCACACGAGATCGGGCACGTTGAGGAGCGCCACGGCGTGGAGCAGCTCGAACGTCAGAACCAGGCGAATCTTGGCCTGAACCTCGCCTATGTCCTGCTTGGGCGTGCACCGAGTGGCGTTGAGCGCGCGGCCATCCAGGTCGGGGGGTCTGCCATCTTCGCGCGCTACAGTCGCGACGCCGAAAACGAAGCAGACCGCGTTGCCATTCCGCTCCTGCTTTCCGCGCGAGTCAATCCGAACGGGCTCGTCTCCATGTTCGAGACGCTGATGGCGGAACAGCGTTCCCGTCCCAGTTCAGTCGAAACCTGGTTTTCCACGCACCCGACGACGGAAGATCGCATCGACAACACGCGCCGCGAAATCGCGCGGATAAGTGCACAGCAGATCCGGGGCACAACCACAAGCAGCAGCAACTACAACACGCTCAAATCACGACTGCGTCAGTTGCCTGCGGCACGACAGTAATGTTTCGATTCCGGCGCGGCCCGATCGGGGTCGCGCCGGTTTTACGCATGCTCCCGGCCACATCCATCCACCTGCACTTCCAACCTGTAGGGCTTTGTCGTAGCATTCCCGCATGAAGAAGACACCTGTTGCCCTGACGATTGCAGGGAGCGACAGCGGTGGAGGTGCAGGGATCCAGGCAGACCTGAAGACCTTCCAGGCTTTCCGCGCGTTCGGCACCTCTGCGATCACCGCAATTACCGCACAGAACACGCTCGGTGTAACCGGCGTTCATACGATTCCATCGGAGATGGTGCGGGCGCAGATCGATGCTGTGTGCACGGATCTGCGGCCGCGCGCCTGCAAGACCGGCATGCTGGCGACCCGCGAACTGGTCGAAACGGTCGCCGAGGCGATCCATGATCATGGCATCGATCGGTATGTACTCGACCCGGTAATGATCGCAACCAGCGGGGACCGCCTCCTGGACGCCGATGCCGAACAGGCGATCACGAGCGAACTCCTGCCTCTTGCCATCGTGATTACGCCCAATCTCGATGAGGCGGCCGTGCTGACCGGCGAACCTGTCGAAACGCGCGAGGACATGCATCGCGCCGCGCGCATCCTCGTAGAGCGTGGCGCTCGAGCTGCCCTGATCAAGGGCGGGCATCTTCGCGGCGGCACCGTCACGGATGTCTTTTTTGATGGCGAGCGCACACGCGAGTGGACGCGTACTCGTCTGAACACCAGAAGTACACACGGTACGGGCTGCACGCTTTCCGCTGCGATTGCCGCCGGGCTCGCGCACAATCGGCCGCTGCCCGACGCTATCGACGATGCGCTGCGGTTTGTGCATCGTGCGATTCAGACCGCCCCTGAGCTCGGTTCGGGTCAGGGTCCCCTCAACTTTGCGGTTTGAAAACTGCACCACGCCGACGCACGCCCGAGTCGGCGTGGTTCACCTCTACGACTGTTCGTCCGACTTCTGGATCCACCAGTTGTGGATGGTCGGGAACGTGCCCCGAATATCCATCTGCACGCCGCGAAGGCGCTCGTTGACAACAAAGAGATCGGGGAAGTAGTAGAGGAAGATCCACGGCTGATCGGCGCGCACAACCTCCTGCAGCCGATGCCACAGCGGGAGTGCTTCTTTCCTGTTGGTCATCCGGGTCGTTTGATCGATCAGCGTATCGATCACCGGGTTGGCATAGGATGAGAACTGGAACGGCGAACCGATCGCGCTGCTGTGCAGCAGGTCACCCAGGCTCAGCCGGAAATCGGTCTCCCAGCCGAGAAGCGCGCCATCGTATCTGCGCTCCCGCGAGGACACGTCGTCAATCAATGTATTGAAGTCGACCGCGCGCACGTTCACCCGCACCCCGGATTCGGCCGCATCGGACTGGATCATTGCTGCCAGGTCCCGGTTGAATGAACTCGATGCGGGCACCTTCAGCTCAAACACGAATGGCTTGCCATCCGGTCCTTCGAGCATGCCATCCCCGTCCACGTCGCGTAGTCCTGCGGCGGCGAAGAGTGCACGCGCAGAATCCGGATTGTAGGGCAAGGGCGTAAGCTGATCGTGGTACGCCCAATGGAACGGACCGACCGGACCGATTGCAAGCCGGCCGTACCCCCCGCGCAGAACCTGCAGCATCTCCTCACGGTTGAGTGCCATCGCAAGGCCGCGTCGAAAGCGTGCATCGGACAACACGGGCCGGCGCGTATTGATCGGGATAAATGCGTAGTTGCGTGACTCGCGCGTGATGCCGCGCAGATCCGGAAGCGAGTCGAGAGACATGAATTCACCCGCGCGCGGCGATGCAATCATGTCGACCCGGCCGGTCCTGAGCTCGGTTGCCTGCGCCGCCGCTTCCGGGATGATTCGGAAGATGATGCGATCGAGCGGCGGACGCCCGCCCAGTTCGGCCGGAAAATCGCGATTCGCTTCCAGCACGAGTCGGTCGTTCGTGCGATACTCCACGAACCGGAAAGGCCCGTTGCCGACCGGCCGGCGATTGAACGCCGCCTGTTTCGTTCGTGCCGCGGGCACTGTGTCCAGCAGGTGCTTCGGCAGAATCGGGAAGAACGGAATATTCGAGAGCGGGTCCGGCATCCGCTCGAGCGGGAAGCGGATTGTTAACGAGTCGATGACCTGCGGCGCACCCCAGCCATCGATGAAGTCGAGGTTCGGGTAGGCCGTTTCCCTCTCCTTCGCCCGGTTGAACGTAAACGCGACATCGTGTGCGCTCGTTGGCTGGTTGTCATGCCAGCGCACATCGCTTCGGAGGTGGAATACAACTGCCGTGTCCCCCTGCATCTCCCACGACCGCGCCAGCATCGGACGATAATCGAGTTCTTCGTCGTACTCGAGCAGCGGAAGGAAGAGCGCGTATCGCAGGATCTCCTGCGTGTTGCGCTCGCCCGTAGCGAGCGGATTCAGAACGTCCACCGCATTCTGCAGTGCGACCACCGCGGTCCCGCCCGTGTCCGGTACTTCGCCCGCACGTCGGGTAACCGGCTCGGAGCGATCGTTGCAACCGGCCAGCAGGACTGCAGCCATCACCAGTGCAGCCCGGATCAGAATTTTCATGCGTATTCCCCGGTTTGTGCGTTGGCCAGCTCTCCAAGAACGCCGCGGATCAGCCCGCCGAACGCTGCGCGCGCATGGATCCCCGCCTCGATCACCTCATCGTGCGACAGCGGATTGACCGAAAGTCCCGCGGCAAAATTTGTGATCAGCGAGATGCCCAGTACGCGCAACCCGCGCGCACGTGCAGCCAGCACTTCAGGCACGGTGCTCATGCCCACCGCGTCCGCACCAAAACGTGCGCAGGCGCGGATCTCCGCCGGGGTTTCGTAGGACGGGCCATTCAGCGCGATGTAGGTTCCCCGTACGGTGCTGATCCCCTGCGCCAGTGCGACGCGCTGCGCCAGGTCCTGCAACTTCCGATCGTACGGCTGCGACATGTCCGGGAAACGCTCCTCGCCAGCTCGCACCGGGCCGATCAGCGGGTTGTTCCAGAGCATGTTGATGTGATCGTCGATGATCATCAGATCACCCGGCCTGAAGTTGCGGTTCAGGCCGCCGGCCGCATTGGTGACCAGCATAAACTCCGCGCCGAGCGCTGCGACCGCACGCACGGGAACCGTGACCGCGTGCATGTCATGGCCTTCGTACCGGTGGTAGCGGCCCTGCAGCACAACTGCAGGAACCCCTTCGAGCATCCCCGCAACCAGTTGGCCCTTGTGTCCTTCGATCTTCGCCGCGGCAAAACCGGGGATGTCTGCGAACGGAATGCGTATCGCATCCTCGACTTCGTCCGCCAGTTCGCCGAGGCCGGAGCCCAGCACGAGCAGCACACGCGGAGTGAAGGTCACCCGCTCACGCAGGTAGTCGATCGTTTCTCTCAGATCAGTGGCTTCGCCCCTCACGCTGCGGCTATGCCTTTCCAAGCGCGGCGGGCGCGGTCGAACGACCCACCAGTCCCGCCAGTGCAACAATGGTCAGTACGTATGGGATCATCTGCACGAATTGCGTCGGCAGCAACTGCGCGCCTTGCAACTGGATCTGCAGTGCTTCCGCCGCCGCGAACAGCAGACACGCAACGGCCGCGGGCAGCGGCTTCCAGCGTCCGAAAATCACGGCGGCAAGTGCGATGAATCCGCGACCGGCGGTCATGTTGTCGGTGAACTGGTGCTGGTCGAGCGCGAGGTACGCGCCACCCAGCCCCGCCAGCAATCCGCAGATCGCCATCGCCAGATAACGAACGCGAGATACGGCGATCCCCGACGCCGCCGCGGCCTCGGGATGTTCACCGACCGCCTGCACGCGCAGGCCGAATACCGTTCGCGTCAGCAGCCACGCCAGCGCAGGCGCCGCCAGGAGCCCGAGCCAGAACAGCGGATTCGTCCACAGCCCGCCCTCCCCGAAGCCGGGCACACGCGGCGAGTTCGATGAGCTGTCGAACGCGAGCTGAAGGAAGAACCGGGTCGCTGCAATCACGACCAGGTTCAGCGCGATGCCGGTCACGACCTGGTCCGCGCGGTAGCGGATCGAAATGTGCCCGTACAGCAGCGCCACCAGTATGGTGAGTGCCATGCCGGCCAGCGCGCCGAGCCATGCACTGCCGGTATAGAACGCGACCAGCGCGGAACCGAACGCACCGGAAAGCACCAGTCCTTCAAGCGTGAGCGCGATGATCCCGGCCCGCTCCGAGATCACACCCGCACTCGCCGCGAACAGGTATGGCACCGCGATGCGAATCGTTTGCAGGAGGAAAATGCTCATGCGCGCACCTTTGATCCGCCCCGGAGCAATCCACTCACCAGTGGCACCGCAACCGCGACGGCGATGATCACCACACCCTGCAGCACTTCAACCACATCCTTCGGCACGAGTGCGTGAATCGCGAGGCCTCCCTGCGAGAGTGTCGCGAACAGGAACGCGGCGGCAACAACTCCGAGCGGATGATTGCGTCCAACCAGCGCGACCGCGATTCCCAGGAACCCGGCGCCACCTGCCAGACCTTCCTCGTAGTAGCCCTTGTAGCCGAGCACAAAATTCAATCCGCCAAGACCCGCCAGTGCGCCCGAAAGCAGCAGCGCGGTAAACCAGGTTCGGCCTGCGCTGATGCCACCCGCCTCTGCGGCCGCGGGTTGCAGTCCAACCGCGCGCAGTTCGTAACCGCTACGCGTGCGGAACAGGAAAAACCAGCACGCCGCAGCCGTCAGCAAGGCGACGAGCAGCGTCAGATTCGCGGCCGAACCGTGGAAGGCGGGAATCACATCCGCAACGCGCGGCAGCGTTTCGCCCTTGATTGATGGCGTGTGCAGCGTCTCGGGCACGCGCAGCTTCGACGCGACAATCCAGTTCAGAGCGGCGAGCACGACGAAGTTGAGCATGATCGTGACGATCACCTCGTGTGCACCGAAGCGCGCCTTCAGTGCACCCGGTACGCTGCCGACCAGGCCGCCACCCATGAACGCGGCAACCAGACCGATCAGCAGCATCACCGGCCAGGGCGTCCCCTGTGGTACGATCAAGCCAGCCGCAGCCGCAGCGAACGCGCCGGCAGCGAGCTGCGATTCCGCACCGATATTGAACACACCCGCCCGCAGCCCGATCGCAACGGCCAGCCCTGTGAAGATCAGCGTGGTCGCCTTGAACATCACCTGGCCGAAGCCCCACGCGTTGGCCCACGAACCCTGGATCATCAGGCGGTACACCTCACCCGGGTTCTGTCCGAAGGCGAGGATCAGGAGATCGCCGATGACCATCGCGACCAGCAACGCGAACACAGGGGGTAGCACCGCCTCGAGCCAGCCGCGATGCAGTGAACTGGTCGATGCGATCGTCACGGCCTTGTCGAGTCCGTCCTGCGGTTCCACCGGGGTCGGCGCGATGACCTTGCTCATGCTGCCTCCATCGCCGCGCCCGTCATGAGCCTGCCGATCCGCTCTTCGGTGGCCTCGGCGCGGGAAAGATCGGCAACAGCCCGCCCGCCGTACATCACAACGATGCGTTGCGACAGCGCGAGGATCTCGCCAAGGTCGGCGGAAACCACCAGTACGGCCTTCCCCTGCTGCGCCGCGCCGCGGATGCGCGCGTGGATGAACTCGATCGCGCCGACATCGACACCACGCGTCGGCTGCGCAGCAAGCAGCACACGGAAGGATTTCCCCATCTCGCGTGCGATCACGATTTTCTGCTGATTGCCGCCGGAGAGTGCGCGCGCAGGGGCGATGGGATCCTGCGGCCGGATGTCAAATTCCCGGATCAACGCTTCCGCGTTTCTGCGAATCGCCGCCCGATCCAGCACTCCGCGCCGGGAGAACTGCGCATGCAATCCGAGGATGAGGTTGTCTTCGGTGGTGTAGTCGAGGATCAGCCCGCGGAGGTGTCGATCCTCGGGAACATGTGCGAGCCCCGCAGTCGTGCGCTCACGCACGCTCAGCGTATTCAGCACATCACGGCCGATCGAGACTTCGCCGCCCTGCATCGCGCGCAATCCGGCAATCGCCTCGATCAGTTCGGTCTGCCCATTGCCCTCTACTCCAGCGATCCCGACGATCTCGCCCGGCTCGACCGTAAGACTGAAACCCTGCACGGTATTGGAACGCGTCGCACCACGGACCGAGAGATCGCGAATGACGAGCCGGTTCGCAGCGGGACCTCCTGCCGGTGTGGCCTGTGTCCGCGCTTCCAACTCCACCGCACGGCCGACCATCAGGCCTGCAATCTCCGCCGGACTCGTGCGTGCAGTATCGAGCACGTCGATCGTGCGGCCATGCCGCATGACCGTAACCCGCTCGGAAATCGCCATTACTTCGACGAGCTTGTGCGTGATGACCACCACGGTTGTCCCTTGCTCGCGCAACTGCCGCAGCACACGCCACAATTCATCGACTTCCGGCGGAGACAGGACGGCGGTGGGTTCATCGAGAATGAGGATGCGCGCGCCACGGTACAGCGCCTTCAGGATCTCGACCCGCTGCGCTTCGCCAACCGTCAACTGATCGACTCGTCGCGTGACGGGGACCGCAAGACCTGTTTCGCGAGAGAGGCGCTCGACTTCCGCGATTGCGCCAGCCCGGTCGAACCGTGCGCCGCGCCGCGTTTCGCTGCCCAGCACCACGTTTTCCGCGACCGTGAGCGTCGGCACCAGCATGAAGTGCTGATGCACCATGCCGACTCCGGCGGCGATCGCTTCCGCGGTCGACCAGCCGGTCACGTGGTTTCCGTTCACCTTCACGGTGCCCGCATCGGGCGTGTACATGCCGCTGATGATGCGCATCAGCGTCGACTTCCCTGCCCCGTTCTCACCCACGACCGCGTGGATCTCGCCCTCTCGAACCGAGAGCGAAGCTCCGGCGTTGGCCGTAACCGGGCCGAACGTTTTGACGATGCCTTCGGCGGCAAGGGCTAGCTTCATCGCGTGCTCGGCACTGTAATCGTTCCGTCGATGATCGCCTGCTTCAGTTCTTCCACACGCGCACGTACGTGATCCGGAATCAGCGCGCGGTTCCGCTCATCGTAAACATAGCCGACCCCGCCCTCCCGCAGACCGAAGGAGTAGACACCCCCTTCGAACGTGCCTTGCAGCGTGCGCTGTACCGCATCGAACACAACCGCGTCGACGCCTTTCACCATCGATGTCAGCACGTGGCCCGGCGCCTCGTCGTACTGGTCGGCATCGACCCCGATCGCGTAGCGCTTCATCTGCCGCGCCGCCTCGAAAACTCCGAGTCCGGTCGAGCCCGACGCATGGAAGATCACGTTGACGCCGGAGCGGTACTGGCTCAGCGCCATCTCCTTCCCCTTGGTCGGATTCGCAAAAGCCTCCGGTGTGACGCCCGCATACTGCGCGATCACGGTGCAGTCCGGGCAGACGTATTCCACCCCCGCGCGATACCCGGCCTCGAACTTGTGAATCAGCGGAATGTCCATCCCGCCCACAAACCCGACCCGCTTGGAGCCGCCTGCAAGCGCCGCGATGGCGCCGACCAGAAACGAACCCTCTTCTTCGCGGAATTTCAGAGCGGAAAGATTTGAAGGAGGCGGGATTAGGTTGCCCTGCTCATCGTAGGAAAGCGCGTAGTCGACCCCGGCAAAGCGGATCTCCGGGTACTCGGCGGCAAGCTGCTTCAGGTCATCGGTAAAAATGAACCCGACACCGACCACGATGTCGAGGCCTTCGGCGGCGAGGAGTCGGATTCCGGCCTCCCGGTCGGTACCCGCCGCCGGCTCGATCAGCCGAACGCCGGCCTGCAACTCGCGCTGCGCCCGCATCGCGCCGTTGTAGGCACCATCGTTGAACGACTTGTCGCCGCGCCCACCGACGTCGAACACAACGCCGACCGAGACGGGCGCATCGTCGAGCGATTGACTCTCCGGCCGCGGCGCGACTGCGACCAGCACCAGGTGCGCGGCAATCAGCACCCCTGCCGTCGCCCACAACTTCGTCATCGCGGACATCGCCATATCACCACCAGCCCCGCCCCTGGATCTCCTGCACATTTAGCTGGATGTGCCGCCTGCGCGCTTCGACCAGGACCGGATTTTCGAAAATCTTGACCAACAGCAGCCCCGCCACGAATCCGCCAATGTGCGCCCAGAACGCGACGCCGCCACCCTCAGTCGGCTTGGACCACCCCGACAGTAACTGCAGCGCGAACCACTCGCCGAGCACCAGCCACGCCGGAATCGCAATGATCCGGATAAAAATGAACAGCACAAACAGCGTCTGAATCCGGATCCGCGGATACAGCAGCAGGTACCCGCCCATCACGCCGCTGATCGCGCCCGATGCACCCACCGTCGGGATGAAACTTCCAGGTGCGGTAAACACGTGCACGCCTGCTCCGGCCAGGCCGGTCAGCAGATAGAACACCAGGAACCGAAGGTGGCCCATCGAATCCTCGATGTTGTTCCCGAACAGCCACAGGAACCACATGTTCCCAATCAGGTGCAGCCAACTGCCGTGCAGGAACATGCTCGTCAGCAGCGCACCCCAGGTCAGCCCCCCGAACTCGCACGGGGCCAGATTCTCCGCGAGCTGCACGCCCTGGTAGCCGCCCGTCTGCCCTGTGACCTCCGCCGGGATCGCCCCGAACTGGCAGATCGATTGCCCCAGAAGGTCGGGATTCAGCCCCCCTCCCTGGTAATAGATCCACACGAGGACGTTCACGATGATGAGCCCGACCGTCACAATCGGCGTGAGCAGCGTGGGATTATCGTCGCGCAGTGGAAACATGCGGCTCCGGGTTATGGACCGGCAGAATATAGGGGAAGCCGCGGCAAGCCGGTAAGGCTTCCAGGTCTCCTCGCCAGTCGAATGTAGCCGTTCACAGGCACTCCTCGGACACTCAACTGCCTGGCTCGCCCGGAGCCGGACGTCACCAATGCAGCACCCGGAGGCCATAGCCGTTTCAACGCGATTGGAATAGAGGTTTGCAGGCTCAGGAAGAAGGGGAAGGAGCGAGTGGAAGGAACGAGCGGAAGGAGCGAAGGGGGGAGGAACAAGGGAGAGCTGAAAAGGGAAACTGCAGGTTAATGTTAAGTGACAAGGTTCAAGGTGAGGTCGAGGGCAAGGTTCAGAGGTGACAAGGATTGAGGGCTCCAGGAATTCAGAGTTGAGGATCGCGCTGTTCGGGTGCATCGGGAGTGTGCGGAAATCTGGGGAGTGTGCGGAAATCTGTGTAAATGGCCCTTTCTCATCTTCTCATCGTCCTGGCACACGCCCTGGAAATGCCAGGGCAACATGATCCAGGGCAGCCGGCCAGTTAAGGACCGGCATGCTCCAGCGCTCCTCGCCCATTGGAGCGCAAGGTGCAGCGCCTCTAGCACGAGTCTTTCGTTGGAGAGGCCCAATTCAGGCCATCGCCGTGCCACGAGTTCAGCGATCGGGAAACGGTGGCGCCGTACAGCTCCTTGAGGTGGCCCTGAATCTCGCGCGTCGTCAGGCCGCGGGCATACAGCGCCAGCACCGTATCGTCGCAGCCTGAAAGCCGCCTGCGGCGCTTCGGAAGGAGCTGGGACTCGATTGTACTGTCTCGATCGCGAAGCACCTCAACGTCGATTTCCGACGTGCTGGTCTTGACTCGCTTGCGAAGCTCATCCTGCCCGAGGATCTCCTTTATCCCGACAGGAACCCGAAGTTATGCCGTCCCTTGATTCCTGATTTGCCTTAATTCCTATTGTCCTCATCCCTTGTTTCTTGTCCCTCGCCCTTACCCTTACCCTTACCCTTGTCCCTTCAGAACTTAACATTTACCTGCAGTTTCCCTTCGCTCTTGCCCTTCTCCTCACCTGTGACTTGAACCGAAGGAACTGCATCGCCTTCGACCTCCTTTCCTGGCAATCACGACGACCCCGCCGACCCGCATGAGCCTCCCCCTCGACCTTCCTTCGCCTGACCCCCATGCGAAACGGGCAAGAAACCGCCTCCTCCTCCGGCCAATCCCTTTCCAAAAGCCAGCATCGCATAAGCCAAAACTGGCAATTGCGTCAGCCTTCATGCGCCTGCTCCTTCAAACCTCCGAATGCCTTCGAGGAGACAGCCACCCGACTGCCACCCCGGCAGACAAATCTGCGAGTTTGTCGTACCTGCCCGGTCCCGCGCTTGCACGATCCCGGCCGTAGCTGGCACTACCAATTGCATAGGAGCAGAAATGGGCAAGGTAATCGGCATCGACCTGGGGACAACCAACTCCGTTGTAGCGGTCATGGAGGGTGGCGATCCGGTGGTCATTCCGAATGCGGAAGGTGGCCGCACGACCCCCTCGGTCGTTGCGTTTACCAAGGATGGCGAGCGCCTGGTCGGCCAGGTCGCGCGTCGTCAGGCCATCACCAACCCAAGAAATACGATCTTTTCGATCAAGCGCTTCATGGGGCGCCGTTCGTCGGAAGTTTCCGACGAGAAGACAAAGGTTCCCTATGAGATCCGATCGGACGCACAGGACCGCGTACAGGTCTATGTGCCGAACGTCGACAAGACGTTCACGCCGCCGGAGATCTCGGCGATGATCCTCCAGAAGATGAAGCAGACAGCCGAGGATTACCTCGGGACGGAAGTGAAGCAGGCGGTGATCACGGTCCCGGCGTACTTCAATGATGCGCAGCGTCAGGCGACCAAGGACGCGGGCAAGATCGCGGGGCTCGAGGTCCTGCGCATCATCAACGAGCCGACCGCGGCCGCGCTGGCGTACGGGCTGGACAAGAAGAAGGACGAAAAGATCGCGGTGTACGACCTGGGCGGCGGCACCTACGACATCTCGATCCTTGAGCTGGGCGATGGCGTCTTCGAAGTGAAGGCCACGAACGGCGACACGCACCTCGGCGGCGACGACTTCGACCAGAAGATCATCGACTGGCTGGTGGAAGAGTTCAAGCGCGACCAGGGGATCGACCTCTCGAAGGACGCGATGGCGCTGCAGCGCCTGAAGGAAGCGGCGGAGAAGGCCAAGATGGAGCTGTCGACCACCATGTCGACCGACATCAACCTGCCGTTCATCACGGCGACGCAGGAAGGCCCGAAGCACCTGAACATCACGCTCTCGCGCGCGAAGCTCGAGCAGTTGGTCGACGACCTGATTCAGCGTTCGATCGAGCCGATGAAGAAGGCGCTCAAGGATGCCGGGCTCGAGCCGAACCAGATCGACGAGGTCATCCTGGTCGGCGGTTCGACGCGCATGCCCAAGGTGCAGCAGGTTGTGAAGGAGTTCTTCGGCAAGGAGCCGCACAAGGGCGTAAACCCTGATGAAGTCGTTGCGGTCGGTGCGGCGATCCAGGGCGGTGTGCTGGCCGGCGACGTTAAGGACGTGCTGCTGCTCGACGTGATCCCGCTCTCGCTCGGCATTGAGACGCTGGGCGGCGTGATGACCACGCTGATCCCGCGCAACACGACCATCCCGACCAAGAAGTCCGAGGTGTTCTCGACTGCCGAGGACAACCAGACCACGGTCGAGATCCACGTGCTGCAGGGCGAGCGGCCCATGGCGATGGGCAACAAGACCATCGGCAAGTTCCAACTCACGGGCATTCCGCCGGCGCCGCGTGGCATGCCGCAGGTCGAGGTGACCTTCGACATCGACGCGAACGGTATCCTGCACGTGACCGCGAAGGACCGCGCGACCGGCAAAGAGCAGAAGATCCGCATCGAGGCGTCGAGCGGCCTGTCGGAACAGGAGATCGAGAAGATGGTGCGCGACGCCGAGTCGCACGCCGAGGATGACCGCCGCGTCAAGGAGAAGATCGAGGCGCGCAACCAGCTCGACACGCTGATCTACCAGGTCGAGAAGGATACCAAGGACTGGGGCGACAAGGTCAGCGGCGACGCCAAGTCGAACCTCGATGCCGCCATGGAACGCGCCCGCAAGGCGCTCAAGCAGGACGAACTCGGCGAGCTGCAGGGCGCACGCGAGGCGCTCATGCAGGCCTTCAGCGCCGCCGGCCAGCAGTTCTACCAGGCGCAGGCCGCGCAGCAGCCCGGCGCCGGCCCGGAGGTCGAGACCGAGACGGCACAGCCGGAAGGCGCCGCCCGGCCGGAGGAAGACGTCGTCGAGGCCGACTACGAGATCGTCGACGAGAACAAGTAGTTCCCTCGCCGTAACTGGAAGGGAGCCTCACCTGGCATGAGAGGCTCCCTTTCTCATCCTGATGCTGGCTGCTGGAGGAAAGCCACCGCGGCCGCTACTGCCAATCACCGAATCCTGCAAGCTGTTCCGGACCCCTCCCGCCGCGCCGTTCGGCCCCGGGGCAATGGTATTGGCGCGCGGATTCGCTTATGCTATCAGGAGACAGCGAGATCCACCCCAGTCGTCCGCAACGCGGAACCATGCTCGAACGAATGCGACCCAATGCGAAGTGGCTGCTGCTGACCGGCGCCGCGCTCGCGATTTCTGTTGGTCTGGCCAGTGGTGTTGAAAAGCATCCGACCACGAACAACCTGCCTGCCCTGAAGCAACCTCCCGCACCGGTCTTCACCAGCATTGCCCGGGAATCGAAGTCAGCGGGCGAGGTGAGCGATGCATTCACCTCGATTTCTGCGCTGATCACCCCGGCGGTGGTCCGCATCCAGAGCGAGCGCTTCGGGGGCTCGCCTGCGGGGTTGCTGACGCGCGGCCTGCGGCAGTTCCTGGAGGGCGACTCGTCCGGGGAGGACGCGGCCGAGGTGGCGGGCGGCTCGGGCTTCCTCATCTCGGAAGACGGCTACATCGTCACGAACAACCACGTGGTCGAGGGGGCGGACCGGATCACGGTCATGCTGTACAACCGGCGGAGTGTGGAAGCGGCGGTGGTCGGGCGTGACCCGAGCACGGATGTCGCGCTGCTCAAGATCGATGGTGAGAAGCTGCCGGCGATTCGCTTCGGAGATTCGGACAACACGCGTGTAGGCGAGTGGGTGCTCGCGGTGGGCAACCCGGGCTTCGGCTCGGCGACGCAGCTCGACTTCACGGTGACCAGCGGGATCATCAGCGCCAAGGGCCGACCGCTCGGGGTGCTCGACGACGAGACGGGCACGGAGTACGAGAACTTCGCGATCGAGGACTTCCTGCAGACGGACGCGGTAATCAACCCGGGCAACTCGGGCGGGCCGCTGGTGAATCTGAAGGGCGAGGTCATCGGGGTGAACGCAGCGATTGCGAGCAGCAGCGGATACAACCAGGGGTACGCGTTTGCGATTCCCTCGAACCTGGTGCAGCGGGTCGTGAAGGACCTGATCGAACATGGGCACGCCAATCGCCCCCTGCTCGGCGTTTCGATCCAGGACGTAAGCCAGGAGGACGCCGAGGTGTACGGACTGCCGGAGATCGCGGGCGTGCTGATCGAGGATTTCCCGGAAGAGGACTCGCCCGCGCGCGTGGCAGGGCTGCAGCGCGGGGACGTCATCGTCCAGCTCGGCAACCAGAAGGTCGAGCGGGTCGGCCAGCTTCAGCGGCTGGTCGCACAGCATGACCCCGGCGCGAACGTCGCGGTCCGGGTGATCCGGTACGGCCAGCCGGTCGACGTGCAGATCACGCTGGCGCAGGCGCCGCTGCCGGCGGAAGAAGATCGAGGCGCGAGGCCGCGCACACCGCCCGGCGCCGGGCGACTAGGCATCCAGATCATCGAACTGACCGGGTCCGTCGCACGGCAACTGGGATTCGAGCGCTCCGGTGGTGCGCTGATCGCCAACCTGGTCGAGAACGGCGCGGCCTATCGCAAGGGGATCCGGCCGCATGCTCGTATCCTCGAATTGAACCGGCAGACAGTGGAGAACGCGCGTGATGCGCAGGCAATTCTCAGGACCATGGAATCCGGAGACATCGCCTCATTCGTGCTGCAGGAAGCGACCGGCCGGGTGTATATCGCCAATGTCAGGGTACCGTAGGGTCGACCGGCCCCTGCCGATCCGCTAGATTCCAGAACGGTTTTGCGAAAGTGGCGAAACTGGTAGACGCGCAAGACTTAGGATCTTGTGGGCGTGCCCGTGGGGGTTCGAGTCCCCCCTTTCGCATGGGATTTGCCACGGGGTAATCCGCCCCAAACACACGCACATGGACTCCGACCTGAAAATCACAATCGAGAAGCCGGCCACCTGGGCGCGCCGGCTGACAATCACGGTGCCGGCCGACCGGCTGGAGCGCGAGCGCGCAACCGCAGCGAAGAAGCTCGCTTCGAGGATCCGCCTGCCGGGGTTCCGGAAGGGGAAGGTCCCCGCCCACGTCATCGAGAAGCGCTTCGGCGCCGCCCTCGAGCAGGAGATGCTCGAGCGGGTGGTGAACGAGGCGTACCGCGAGGCAATCACGCAGGAAGGGCTGGAGCCGATCACCCAGGCGTCGATCGACAACCTCCAGTACGAGCCGGGGAGCGATCTGACGTTTCACGCGGACTTCGAGGTCCGGCCGGAGATCGAACTGAACCAGCTCGGCGGCTTTACCGTCACGCGCCAGGTCCCCGTCGTGGAGACCGAGGCGGTAGATCGGGTGATCGACCGACTGCGCGAGCAGCGTGCGACCTGGAATCCGCTGGAAGGCGAGGCTCCGCTGGTCGGCGACATGGCTGTCGTCGAGATCACGCCGCTCGAAGGAGAGAACGCCGGTGAGGCCCGACGGTATCAGGTCTACATGGGCGAAGGCCAGGTCCGCCCCGAGATCGAAGAGGTCATCCGCACCGTGAAAGTGGGCGAGAGCGGCGAGTTCTCGGTCGATCTGCCCAGGGATGCGGAAGATCCCGACAGTCCGCTGGAAGCGCACAAAATTCGCGTACACGTGGTCGAGGCGCAGCGTGCGCAGTTGCCCGAGGTCGACGACGCATTCGCTCAGGCGGCCGGTCCGTTCGAGACGGTCGACGAGCTGCGCTCGAGGATTTCGGACGACCTCCAGGCGGAGGCGGAGCAGCAGGCGACACAGGATGTTCGTCGCCAACTGATGGACCAGATTCTTCAGGCGAATCCGTTCGACGTGCCTGAGACCATGATCTCGCGCTACCTGGACCAGGTGATCCGGCCGCGCAAGGGTGACGACCCGGAGAAGATCCAGGAGATCCGCGAGACCAGCCGACCGATGGCGGAGAACGCGCTGCGTCGGATGCTCGTGGTGGAGCGAGTGGCGGAACTCGAGGGGCTGCGTCCGACGGCCACTGAAATCGAGGAGCGCTACCAGGCGCTGGCGGAGCAGTACGGCCGGCCGGCGAGCGAAATCCGGGCTCAACTGGCGAAGGATGGCCGGGAGCACGAAGTCGAAGAAGCATTGACCGAGGAGAAGGTGTACCAGTACCTCGAATCATTGTCGACCATCGAATAAAGAAAGTTAACATGGCGATATATCCCCCGTATGTGATCGAGAGGACCAGCCGCGGCGAGCGGAGCTACGACATTTTCAGTCGTCTGCTCATGGATCGCATCATCTTTCTGGGCACCCCGATCGATGACAACGTGGCGAACATCATCATCGCGCAGCTCCTCTTCCTGGAGGCAGAAGACCAGGAGAAGGACATCTATCTGTACATCAACTCGCCCGGCGGTTCGGTCTACGCCGGGCTCGCGATCTACGACACGATCCAGTACATGAAGGCGCCGGTGAACACGATGTGCATGGGGATGGCGGCTTCGATGGGTGCGCTGCTGCTTGCGACGGGGGCACCCGGCAAGCGAAGCGCCCTGCCGAACTCGCGCATTATGATCCACCAGCCATCGGGCGGCAGCCAGGGCACGGCAGCCGATATCGAAATCCAGGCGCGCGAAATTCTGTACGCACGGGAGCGTCTGAACCAGATTCTAGCCAATCACACCGGACAGACGGTTGAGCGAATCGCGGAAGATGTGGATCGCGACCGGTTCATGAGCCCGATCGAAGCGAAGGAGTACGGGATCATCGACCACGTGGTCACGCATCGAGGCGAAGTTGTCGCCAACAACGTGACGGATAGCAAGTAAGAGCGGTAGCGGTCTCCGCCCGGGCGCCGGTGTCCGGGCCTCCGTTATCACCCCAGTCGTCGAGATTCACCCATGGCCAGTGAAAAGCACCTGCGCTGCTCGTTCTGCGGCAAGTCCAAGGAGTCGGTGAAGAAGTTCATCTCCGGCCCGTCGGTCTATATCTGCAACGAGTGTGTCTCGCTCTGCAACGAGATCCTCGCGGAGGAAGAGGAACGCGAAGCCGCGGAAGCGGTGCCGGCGATTCCGGTTCCCCGCGAAATCAAGAACGTGCTGGATCAGTACGTGATCGGGCAGGAAGAGGCGAAAAAAGCGCTCGCGGTGGCTGTCTACAACCACTACAAGCGAGTGAACCATCATGGGGTGCTCGACGATGTCGAGATCGAGAAATCGAACATCCTGCTGGTCGGTCCGACGGGGGTCGGCAAGACGCTGCTCGCGCAGACCCTCGCGCGTGTGCTGCAGGTGCCGTTCACGATCGCGGACGCGACCACACTGACCGAAGCCGGTTACGTCGGTGAGGACGTCGAGAACATTCTTGTGCGTCTGCTGCAGGCGAGCGACTTCAACATCGCCGAGTGTGAGCGCGGCATCGTCTACATCGACGAGATCGACAAGATCGCGCGCAAATCGGAGAACCCGAGCATAACGCGTGACGTGTCGGGCGAGGGCGTGCAGCAGGCGCTGCTGAAGATTCTGGAGGGCACCGTTGCTTCGGTTCCGCCGCAGGGCGGGCGCAAGCATCCGCAGCAGGAGTATATCCAGATCAACACGCGCAACATCCTGTTCATCTGCGGCGGCGCGTTCGATGGTCTCGAGAAAATCGTCGAACAGCGCACCGGTCGCCGGCGCATCGGGTTTGGTGAACAGGCTCCGGACATCGATGGCAAGAGCTTCTACAGCCAGGTCGAGCCGGAAGACCTGCTGCGTTTCGGGCTGATCCCCGAACTGGTCGGGCGACTGCCGGTGAATGTCACGCTGGAAGCGCTGGACGATACTGCGCTCGTGCGGATCCTCCAGGAGCCGAAGAATGCGCTGCTCAAGCAGTACGACAAGATGTTCGAGCTCGAGGGCATCCGTCTGACCTTTGACAGTGATGCGGTCCGTGCAATCGCGCGCAAAGCGCTCGAGCGCGGCACGGGCGCGCGCGGGCTGCGGGCTGTGCTCGAGGAAGTCATGCGTGACGTGATGTTTGAGATCCCGTCGCGCGAGGATGTGCGCGAGGTGGTGATCACGCCGGAGTGTGTGACGGCCGGCATCCCGCCGCTGCTCGTGCTGCACGCTGAACCCCGCAAGAAGGAAGCTTAGGCACTGCGGATCAAGAATGTCGAGTTCGCGGGCGCAATCGCGCAGGTGCGCGGACCATCGCCCGGCTCGCTGCCGCAGATCGCCTTTGCCGGCCGCTCCAACGTCGGCAAGTCCAGCCTGATCAACCTCGTTCTGGGCCGGACACGCACCGCCATTGCCCGCGTCTCCGCGACGCCGGGTAAAACCCAGGAGATCAATTTCTACAAGGTGCGGGCGGAGCTCGACGACGCGGAAACGCAGTTTTTCCTGGTCGACCTGCCCGGATACGGCTACGCGCGCGCACCCGCCGATCAGCGCAGACGCTGGAAGCCGCTGATGGAGTGGTATCTCGGGGAAACGAAAGAGCTGCGCGGCGTGGTGCAACTGGTCGACATCCGACACGGCCCGACCAAAGACGACCTGCAAATGGTCGACTATCTTGCCCACGCCAATGTGCCCGCGCTGTTCGTGCTGACCAAGGCAGACAAGATCAAGCCGGCGCAACTGCGCAGCCGTGTCCGTGAAATCGCCGACAAGCTGGGCGTCGAGGATGACCAGGTGCTGGCAGTCTCTACGTTGCAGAAGCTGGGACAGGGCGAGTTGCTCGAGAGTCTGGGGGCACTGCTAGGCACCGACGAAAACCGAGAGGCGGAGGGGACAGAATGAAGTACGAATCCATTCTCCTGGTTACGGCCGTGATCGCGGCATGTGCGAGTGCGCAGCCTGCGCTCAGTAGCGCGGCGAGCGAATTGCAAGGCGAAACGTCCGGCGCCGCCAATGCACCGCCCGTCATGCGCAACACGTCGCAGGAGCCGCTGATCCCCGCCGGCTACGGCACGCTGAAGCAGGATGAGTTCACGATGAGCTTCCGCAGCGGGCCGCTGCTGATCAAGGTGACGCCGCTCACGGAGAACGTGATCCGTACGGCTGCGCCCGACACGTACAACCGACTGCACGCGCTCGCGAACAGCCGACGTGAGGAAGCGCTGAACGCCGGCGGCCCGAGCGCGACCGAGCTGTTCCTCGTCTCGTTCTTCAGTTATCAGCCTGACGTGACTTTTACTCCGGAAAACCTGCAACTGGTCAACCAGGGCCGGCAGCTTCGGCCGGTGACCGTGATCCCCATCTCCAGCGGCTGGAGCCGGCAGCGTATGCAGCAGCAGGAGACGCAGAGTGCGCTGTACGTGTTCGAGAGCCCGATCGATTACCAGCAGACGATCACCGCGGCGTACGGCATGGACCAGAACAACGCCTGGAGCGGCATCATCCCCAGGCTACAGGTCGAGCGCTCCCGCATCCTGGCTCGCTCAACGCGCTGAGCCTCTGCGGTACCGCGGTTTGTCGGCGGCATCGGGTTGTGCCGGCGGCAGCATCGCGTCTTATCGGCAGCATCGGCTTCTCCTTTTCTCGCAGAGCCGCGGAGTCGCTGAGCCGCAGAGGGGTTGGGCGCAAGGAGAACTCTTGGGTGGGCTTCGGGATTCTACGTGCGATCCGATTTTTAATTTTGGGGTTTACGCTTCGGGGTCCTGCGCCTGAGCTTCGGGTGCTGCGTTTAATCCGATTCGCGATTGCGGGGTTTACGCTTCGGAGTGCTGCGTCCGATCACCGGCGAGTGTCTCTGCACATATCGGGATGTTAGCGGGGACGATCGGAATTACGCGGTCGGCGCACCAAGATTGGAAATCGAACCAGTGCCTTCCCGGAAGGGCCGAGACTCGGAAATCCACGCCCCGGATTCAGAACGTTCCGGATCCAATTTCAATAACAAAATGTCCCTACCGCGTGTCCGGAATCGCACCTCGATCCCAGCCAAGCCTCTGCGTCTCTGCGTCTCTGCGCCTCTGCGTGAACAGGAGAAGCCGATGCTGCCGATAGTTACACGATGCTGCCGCCGGCACAACGCGATGCCACCGATAAAGACGCGATGCTGCCGCCGGCACAACGCGATGCCGCAGAGACTCAGCGACTAGAGGGGGATCGCGTACTCCTTGATCTTGCGATACAGGGTGCGCTCACCCATGCCGAGCATCTCGGCGGCTTTTCTGCGATTGCCGGCGACCTGTTTGAGGGCGGCGATGATGGCTTCCTTCTCGAGGTCGGCGATGGTTTTGCCGGGCCGGAATACGACGACCGCACTTTCATCTTCGAGGTCGGGCGGCTGCGGCTCGCGCACAACGGCGTCTTCGATGTGTGCGCCACGTGTCGAGGTGAGCGCGGCGGGTCCCGGGGTAACTGGAGTGATCGGCACGCCGTAGCCGGGGACGCCGCCGAGTTCCGTGTTGCTCCGTCTGAAGTCGTCGTACTGGCGGCGAAGGTCGTCGACATCGATACGGAGTTGCAGCAGCGAGCGGAAGATGAACTCGAGCTCGGGAGACGGTGTGCCCTCACCCGTTTGCGCAGACTCCTGATACAGATCGAGCGGCACGGGTAGTAATCGTGCACTGCCGCGGTTCGGGTAGCGGATCTCGACCGGGATGTCCTCAGGGCGGATCACGCGCGACGGTGCAAGGACCACCATCGATTCGACGAGGTTGCGCAGTTCGCGGACGTTCCCGGGCCAGTCGTAGTCCATCAGGATCGCCATGGCTTCCGCAGAGATCGCTACGGGCGGGCGGTCGTGCTCCTGGCTGGCAGAACGCATGAACGCATCGACCAGCAGCGGGATGTCATCGCGGCGCTCACGCAGCGGTGGCAGGTCGATGTGGAGCACGTTCAGCCGGTAATAGAGGTCGCGGCGGAAGCGGCCGGTATCGACCATCTGGCGCAGGTTCTGGTTGGTTGCGGCCACCACGCGCACATCGACCTGAATCGGTGTTTCGCCACCGACACGCATGAACTCGCGCTCTTCGAGAACGCGCAGCAGCTTCGATTGTGTGGCGAGCGGCATCTCCCCGATTTCGTCGAGGAAGATCGTGCCGCGATTCGCCAGTTCGAAGAATCCCTTGCGTTGACCGATCGCGCCGGTGAACGCGCCTTTCTCGTGGCCGAACAGTTCGGATTCGAGCAGCGTTTCGGTCAGTGCCGCGACATTGGCTGCGATGAACGGGCGATGTTTGCGCGGTGAGAGTGCATGCAGCCCGCGTGCGATACGCTCCTTGCCGGTGCCGCTCTCACCGGTGATCAGCACAGTCGAGTTGACGGGCGCGATCTGTACGACACGCTCAAGCGCGAGCCGCATTGCATCGGTCTCGCCGACAATGCCGGTGATCTCCTGCAGTCGCCTGCGTTCGATCAGGCGCCGACCGATCGTTACTCCTTCCTCCAGATCGACTGGCTTCGGCAGCGTGTCCGAGAACTCGCGCTGTAGTACGGGGTCGAGCACACTGCCAGGCTCGAGCAGAGCAAGAACCGGCAGACGGTTCAACTCGTGCGCTTCGGCGACGAGCCGGCGCGCCTGCTTCTCGTGCAATGCGCCGGTGAGGACGAGCAGGGCGGCGCCCGGCACATCTGCGACACGTTCGCCGGGCGTGACCAGTTCAACATCGAAGCCCGCATCGGCGAAGGCGTGGCGCAGACGAACGGCGGGCTCGAGATCGGCGGTGGTAATGAGGACGGTCTCAGCCATGGGCGCCCGTATGGCTGCCCGTTGCTTCGCCGCGCAACAACTGAACGGCGTGGGCAATCAAAGGTTCGAGCACGGCGAGCCCGTCGCGTACGCCGGACTCGCTGCCGGGCAGGTTGACGATGAGGGTGCGACCGCGTGTGCCCGCGATGCCGCGTGATAGCCAGGCGTAGGCGGTGCTGGTCGCGCCGCGCATACGCAACGCCTCGGCGATGCCGGGGACTTCACGCTCGATGACGGCGCGTGTTGCTTCCGGCGTGACATCGCGGACCGTCAGTCCGGTGCCGCCGGTCGTCAGCACGAGGTCCGCCGCCTGCCGATCGGCGAATTCGATCAGGGCAGCGGCGATGTCGTCCGTTCGATCAGCAACGGTGTGATGGCCTGCCAGTTCACGACCGGTCGCTGCAACCCACTCGACGATCGCGCGACCACTGCGATCCTCGCGAGTGCCGGCCACCACACCATCCGAAGCGGTCAATACACCAATACGTGCTACTGCCGTGTTCACTTGCGAACGGATCCACCTGTGTAGAATGGCGTGCGAACGATTTCGGCAGGTAGCGCCCTGTCGCGCACCATGATTTCGATCGCAGTACCGGCCTTCGCGAACTCGGTCGCGACGTACGCCAGACCGATCCCCTCCTCGAGCATCGGGCTCACAGTACCGCTGGTGACTTCACCTGCGGGCTCGTTGTTCACGCGGATCTCATAACCGTGGCGCGGGAAGCCGCGCTCCTTCAGCTTGAAGCCGACCAGCTTCTTGCGCACACCTTCCTGCTTCTGCGCAGCGATCGCCTCCCTGCCGATGAAGTCGCCCTTGTCGAGCTTCGTCACCCAGCCGAGCCCCGCCTCGAGCGGCGTGTTCTGCTCGGTCAGATCGTTGCCGTACAGGATGTAGCCCATCTCGAGGCGCAGCGAGTCGCGCGCGCCGAGTCCGATCGGGCCGAGCCCCTCCGGTGCACCCGCTTCGATCAGCGTGCGCCAGATGTAGACGGCGTCGTTCCCATCGATGTACAACTCAAAACCATCCTCGCCCGTGTAGCCGGTGCGGCTGATGATGGCCGGACGATCCGCGACCGTGCCGTGCACGGCATGGTAGTACTTGATCGCATCGAGATCGGTGTCGGTCAGGCGGGCAAGAATCTGCGAAGCCTTCGGACCTTGCAACGCCAGCAGCCCCATTTCATCGGAACGATCGGTCAGGGTCGTACCGAAGCGGTCGGCAAACTGCGCGATCCATTCGCGATCCTTGTCGAGGTTCGAAGCGTTGACGACGATCATGTAGTGATCGTCGAACCGGTAGACGATGCAGTCGTCCAGCACGGTACCCTGCTCGTTGCAGATGGCCGTGTACTGCGCCTGTCCGACTTCGAGCTTCGACGCGTCGTTGGTGGTCACGTACTGGATGAAGCCAAGTGCATCGCCCCCGCGTACATCGAACTCGCCCATATGCGATACGTCGAACAGCCCGGCGGACTCACGGACCGCGCGGTGTTCGGCGATAATCCCGGCGCGGTACTGCACCGGCATCTCGTAACCGGCAAACGGAACGATCTTCGCACCGGCTTTCTGGTGCTCTTCGAACAGCGGCGTACGCTTCAGAGTCTGCGACATCTCAACCTTTCCTCAGTGCGGCCATAATGGCTTTCTGCACGTGCAAGCGGTTCTCGGCTTCATCGAACACACGGGACTGCGGTCCTTCAATCACTTCATCCGCGACTTCCTCGCCGCGGTGCGCGGGCAAACAGTGCAGGAAGATTGCGTCGGACTTCGCGCGACTCATCAGCGCGCTGTCGACGTAGTAGCCCTGGAAGGCCTTCATGCGTGCCTCGGTCTCCGCTTCCTGGCCCATGCTGGTCCAGACATCGGTGTTGATGACCTCAGCGCCTTCGGCTGCTTCGCGCGGATCGGTGGTCAGCAGGATGTTCGCATTGGTGCGGGCCTGCTCGAGAATCTCCGGATCCGGCTGGTAGCCTTCAGGGCAGGCCAGGCGCAGGTCGAAGCCGAAGCGGTAGGCCGCGTTCAGCCACGAGTTCGCCATGTTGTTGCCATCGCCGATCCATGCAATTTTCCGAGGCTTCAGATCCTCGCCGAAGTTCTCCTGCACGGTGAGCAGGTCGGCGATAATCTGGCAGGGGTGAAGCAGATCGGTGAGGCCGTTGATGACCGGCACATTCGAGTAGTCGGCCAGTTCGAGGATGCGGTCGTGCCCGAAGGTGCGCACCATCATCATGTCGATATAGCGCGAGAGCACGCGCGAGGTGTCCTTCAGCGGCTCGCCGCGACCGAGCTGGATGTCACGCGAGGAGAGGAAGAGCGCGTGCCCGCCGAGCTGGAACACGCCGACCTCGAACGAGACGCGCGTGCGCGTCGAACTCTTCTCGAAAATGAGCGCGACGGTTTTGCCGTCGAGCGGGCGCGACGTATCGCGCCCCGCCTTCATGTCCGCCGCCTGCCGGAGTACGGCGTACAGTTCCTCGGTGCTGAAATCCGGGATCGCAAGGAAGTGTCTGGGCATTACAGGATATATCTCCTGAGGTCTTCGTCGTTGACGATATCGCGCAGCCGTTCGCGGACGGTCGTCGCATCAATGACGATGCGGTCCGTGCCCTCGTCCGGCAATGTGAACAGCACTTCGTCCAGCAGCGTGGTCATGACGGTATGAAGCCGGCGCGCGCCGATGTTCTCCATGCGAGCATTCACATCGGCTGCGACGCGCGCGATCTCCACCGTGCCATCCTCGGTGAACTCGAGCGTAACGCCCTCCGCCTGGATCAGCGCCTGGTACTGGCGCAGCAGCGCGTTCTTCGGCTCGCGCAGGATGCGAACGAAGTCGGCTTCTGTGAGCGGGCTGAGTTCCACACGAATCGGGAAACGGCCCTGCAGCTCGGGAATGAGATCGCTCGGTTTGGAGACGTGGAACGCACCGGCGGCGACGAACAACATGTGGTCGGTGCGCACCATGCCGTAGCGCGTCTGAACCGTGCTGCCCTCGACGATCGGCAGCAGGTCGCGCTGCACACCTTCACGGCTGACATCCGGACCGGCCGTGCTCCGCTCGCCTGCGATCTTGTCGATTTCGTCGAGGAAGATGATGCCCATGTCCTCGGAGCGCTCGAGCGCCTCGTTCACGACTTCATCCATGTCGACGAGTTTGTCGAGCTCGTCCTGCAGCAGGATGCGCCGCGCTTCGGCCACCGAAACCGTGCGGCGCTTCTTCCGCTTGGGCAGCATGTCCTGCAGCATCTCGGTGAAGTTGTCCATCCCTTCGAAGCCGCCCATCGGCATCATCATGTTCTCGATGGGTGGGGTCTGGGTGACCTCCACATCGACCATGCGCTCTTCGAGCTTGCCGTCGCGCAGAAGCGTGCGAAGCTTTTCGCGCGTGCGCTCCCGCCGTTCGCGCAGGCGTTCCGCTTCGGACTCGATCGGCTGATCATCCAGATCGCGCGGCTCGGCGTCACCACGCGGGCCGACCACAAATGCACGAACACGCGTCGGACCGGTCGGCTCGGACGGCTGCTCCGACTCCTCGGGGCCGGCGGGCAGAAGCAGGTCGAGCAGCCGATCTTCCACTCGTTGCTGCGCGACCTCCTCGACTTCGCCTTCCCGCTCTTCACGAACCATGTTCACGGCCATGTCGACCAGGTCGCGCACCATCGACTCGACGTCGCGGCCGACATACCCGACTTCCGTGAACTTCGAGGCTTCGACCTTCACGAACGGCGCACCGGCCAGACGCGCCAGGCGGCGCGCAATTTCGGTTTTGCCGACGCCGGTCGGACCGATCAGGATGATGTTGTTCGGCATGATCTCCTCGCGGAGATCATCCTCCACCTTCTGACGCCGCCAGCGGTTCCGCAATGCGATCGCGACCGCACGCTTCGCCTTCTGCTGGCCGACGATGTATTTGTCGAGCTCGGCGACGATCTGGCGCGGCGTCAGTTCGTCCAGCCACTGCCCTTCCGTTCCGGTGTCTTCCGTCTGTTGCTGCTGTAAATCGACCATTTCCCGTCCGTCAGCTCCGCGCTGGAACTTCGTCCAGCTCGAGCACCGTGATATTTCTGTTCGTATAGATGCAGATGTCGCCCGCGATGTCGAGCGCATTCCGCACGATCTCGGGCGCGCTCAGCGTCGAGTGCGCCTTCAACGCACGTGCCGCGGCCAGGGCAAAACTGCCGCCGCTCCCGATCGCCACGATGTCGTCGTCCGGTTCAATGACATTGCCATCGCCGCTGATCAGGAAGAGGTGCGATCGGTCCGCCACCGCGAGCAACGCCTCGAGCCGCCGCAGATACCGGTCCGTCCGCCATTCCTTGGCCAACTCGACCACCGCGCGCGGCAGATTCCCCGGGTAGCGCTCGAGTTTTTCCTCGAATTTTTCGAACAGCGTGAACGCGTCCGCCACGCTCCCGGCAAACCCCGCCAGGATCCGGCCATCCTTGAGCTTGCGCACCTTCTGCGCACTCGCTTTCATGACCGTATCACCCATCGTGACCTGGCCATCCCCGCCCAGAGCCACCCGCCCATCGTGCCGCACAGCGACGATTGTCGTCGCATGAAATTCAATCGGTTTTCCCATGCCTGCTCCACGCTATTTACTCGCCTGGGAAAAGTACCCCGCAACCGGAATACGTGCCAATACGGCAGAGTTGAGGCGACGGGGACGGAGACGGCGACAACGAAACGTCGAGGGGACGGTGACGGAGACGGCGACAAGGGATTGAGGCTAAGGGGGCTGAGGGGGGCTGAGGACTAAGGGGCGCAGAGGGGGCGAGGGTTCAGGCGCGGGGGAATGCCTGGTCGTACACTTTCCGGAGGTGCTCCTTCGAGGTGTGGGTGTAGATGCGGGTGGTGGAGAGCGATGCGTGGCCGAGCAGTTCCTTCACGGTGAGCAGGTCGGCGCCTGCGTCGAGCAGGTGTGTGGCGAAGGTGTGGCGGAGGGCGTGTGGGGAGTAGCCGGTTTCTTCCGAAATCTGCTTGAGCAGAGTGCGGATGATGTTCTGGATCTGACGGGTCGACAGGCGGCGCCCCTGCGCCGAGAGGAAGACGGCCTTGCGGTCGTCGCCTGCGGTGAGGTGCGCGACTTCGCTGCGGCGGAGTTCGTACCGCCGGAGCGCGCGGACGGCGGCGGTGCCGAGCGGGACGATGCGCTCCTTGCGCCCCTTGCCGCGGACCTTGGCCTGATCGGCGATGAGATCCAGGTCGTCGAAGTTCAGGCTGTGCAGTTCGGAGAGGCGCATACCCGTCGCATAGAACGTTTCGAGGATGGCGAGGTCGCGGGCGCCGCGGAAGCCGCCTTCGGCCGCGCGGTTCTCGGCGATCGCGAAGACCTTCTCCGCCTCGGCGCGGGTGAGCCACTGCGGGAGCGTGCGGTCGAGTTTAGGCGAGCGCAATGCACGGCCCGGGTTCAGCTCGATGACCTCTTCCCGGTGCAGGAATCGAAAGAAGGAGCGGATCGCCGAGAGCTTACGTGCGATGCTGCGGCGCGCGAATCGTTCACGCGTGAGTTGGCCGAGGTAGCCGCGCAGCACGCGCCGGTCGACGCGCGTCCAGTCCCATGCCTCCGTACCGAACTGCTGTGCAACCCAGTGGGTGAATGCCTCGAGATCCCTGCGGTAAGCGGCGGTCGTGTGTTTGCTGAGCTGTCGCCCGTCCGCGAGGTGTCTGAGAAACGCCTCGACCTGCGGGTCGCGCAGCGGCTCGCTCACACGCCCGCGGGGGTTGCCGAGGGATCGAGCAGGTCGTGCGTGCGGGCCCACTCCTGGAAGTGGTCGACCGCGCGCTGGATCGTCGCTTCGCGGCGCTTCTGCTTGTCGCGCGGTGCGCCGGGGAGCGAATCGAGCAACCCGAAGTTCGAGTTCATCGGCGAGAAACGGTGCGGCGGCGCTTCGCGCAGATAGCGGAACAGTCCGCCGAGCATCGTGGACGACGGCGGCAGGATCGGTTCGAGCCCGCGCAGCAGCCGGTCCATGTTGGCGCCCGCCAGGATCCCGGAGGCCGACGACTCGGTGTAGCCTTCCACCCCGGTCAACTGCCCGGCAAAAATCAGATCCGGACGTGTCGGTGCGGCGCCGTAGTGGTTCAGACGCTCGGGGAAGTTCAGGTACGTGTTGCGATGGATCGAACCCCAGCGCAGGAACTCGGCGTTCTCGAGTCCCGGGATCAGCCTGAAAACGCGCTTCTGTTCGCCGGTGCGCAGACGGGTCTGGAACCCGACCAGATTCCACATCTGCCCTTCCCTGTCCTCCCGGCGAAGCTGTACCACCGCCCACGGGCGTCGGCCGGTGCGCGGGTCGTGCAGCCCGATCGGGCGCATCGGACCGAAGCGCAGCGTATCCGCCCCGCGTTCCGCCATCACCTCGATCGGCAGGCAGCCTTCGAAGTACGGAATGTTCTCCCAATCATGACCGGGGTACACGTCTGCGGCGCGAAGTTGCTCGATGAAGTGCGTGTACTGCTCGCGATCCATCGGACAGTTGAGGTAATCGGCGCCTTCGCCCTTTTCCCAGCGCGACTCGAAAAACGCGATGTTCAGGTCGATCGAGTCGTGCGAGATGATGGGCGCAATCGAATCGTAGAACGCGAGCCCGGCATCCCCGAGCAGCGCCTGGATTTCCCTGGTCAGAGCATCCGACGTGAGCGGGCCGGTCGCAATGATCGAGGGACCGTCCGGGAGTGTGGTCAATTCGCGCCGCTCGACCGTGATGTTCGGGTGCGAAGAGATCAGGTCGGTCAGATACGCGGAGAAGCGCACACGATCGACGGCGAGGGCGGTGCCGGCGGGGACTTTGGTCGCGTCGGCCGCGCGCAGCAGGATCGAGCCCATCGTGCGCATCTCGGACTTGAGCAGTCCGTGCGCGTTGCCGAGGTCTTCGCTTTTGAACGAGTTGGTGCACACCAACTCGGCAAAGCCGTCGGTCTGGTGCGCCGGCGTGTTTCGCACCGGACGCATTTCGATCAGGGTGACCTTGTGCCCGCGCTCGGCGAGCTGCCAGGCCGCTTCACAACCGGCCAAACCGCCGCCGATTACGGATACCTTCGCCATCAGTCTGCTGCTTTGCTGCTGCTGCTGCTGCGAGCGGGCGCGCTCTTGGTCGCGGCCTTCTTCGCGGTGGTCTTGCGTGTTGTCGTCTTTTTCGCCGTAGTCTTCTTCGCGGTCGCCTTCTTCGCGGTCGACGTGGCCGTGCTCTTCTTCGCCGCGGTCTTCTTCGGCGTGAACTTGCGGGCAGGGCGCTCATCGGAGGCGCGAGGTGCCGCCGCGTGTTCGAGCTGGCCGGCTTCGTTACGCGTGAACTCCCAGGCGCACTGCGGGCACTTCAGGAACTCGCCGCGCGTCTTGTTGCTCTTCTGGAGCAGGATCGGCGAGCTGCACTCGAGGCACGGCCCGGCGACCGGGCGATCCCACGCCGACCAGTCGCATTCCGGGTAACGCGTGCACCCCCAGAACGGCTTGCCGCGCTTCGTCCGCTTTTCGCCAATGTCGCCCTCGCCGCACTTCGGGCACTTGAGGCCGGGGATCGTCTTCGGGCGCGTGTACTTGCAGGTCGGGTAGTTGCTGCACGCGATGAACGGCCCGAAGCGGCCTTCGCGCTCGACGAGTTCGGCGCCGTCGTTCGGGCACTTCTCGCCGATCGGCGTAGGTTCCTTCTTTTCAGTCTGGTCGAGCGACTGCGTCGTGCGACACTCCGGGTAACCGGAGCAGCCGAGGAACCGACCGAAGCGGTTCCAGCGCACGAGCATTGGCTTTCCGCAGGTCGGGCAGGTGGCGGATTCGGCGTGCACGGCCTCGCGCACGAGTTCATCGCCGGCCTGTTCGCCCGCTTCGAGCTGCCGCTGGAACGGGCCGTAGAACTGCTCGAGCACACGTCGCCAGTCGAGCTCGCCATTCTCGATGCGGTCGAGCTCGTTCTCCATCTCGCTGGTGAACGTGACGTTGAACAGCTCGGGGAAGACCTTGATCAGCACCTTCACGACGGTCTCGCCGAGCGGCGTGGGCTGAAACTTCTTCTGCTCCAGCTTCACGTACTCGCGGTCGACCAGCGTCGAGATGATCGCGGCGTACGTCGACGGGCGACCGATGCCGAGGCGCTCGAGCTCCTTCACCAGGCTCGCTTCCGTGAAACGGGGCGGTGGCTGCGTGAAGTGCTGCTCGGGCACGAGTTGCCTGAGTTCTGCGCGTTCGCCCTTGTCGAGCTGCGGCAGGGGCGTGAGCTCATCGAGCGTCTTCTTGTCGCCCTCTTCACGCGCTTCCTGGTAGAGACGCGTGAAGCCGTCGAACTTCACGATCGAGCCGGTCGCGCGGAACAGGTAGCGCTTTCCGGTTGCGCCGGTGAGTTCGAAATCGACCGTGGTCGTGTCGTAAATGGCGGGCGCCATCTGGCCGGCGACAAAACGCAGCCAGATCAGTTCGTACAGACGGAGCTGATCGCGCTCGAGGTACTGACCGACATCCTGCGGACGACGCAGTGTGCTGGTCGGACGGATCGCCTCGTGCGCCTCCTGCGCGCCGCGCTGCTGTTTGCCGAGCCACTGCCGCGGGGCATCGGGCTGGTAGCGCTTGCCGAAGGTCTCGCCGATCCAGTCGTGTGCTTCCTGCGCGGCACTCAATGCGATGCGCGTCGAGTCGGTACGCATGTAGGTGATCAGACCGACCGCGCCCTCGCGGCCGAGGTCGATCCCTTCGTACAACTGCTGCGCGAGCCGCATCGTGCGCTGCGCGGAGAAGCCGAGCCGCTTGGCCGCTTCCTGCTGCAGCGTCGATGTGGTGAACGGCGCGGGCGGATTCTTGATGCGCTCGCGGCGCTTGATCTCGGTAATCTCGAACGGCAGCCCGCGCACATCGTCGAGCACTTCCTGCGCAGACGTCTGGTCGCCGAGGCGGAAGGCCTTGCCGTCGATATGGTGCAGCTTCGCGTCGAACTGCTTGCGATCCTTCTCGAGCTGCGCCGTGATCGACCAGTACTCTTCCGCGACGAACTTGCGGATTTCTTCTTCGCGCTCTGCGATGAGCCGCAGGGCGACGGTCTGTACACGACCGGCGGAAAGTCCCGGACGGATCGGCTTCCACAGCAGCGGGCTCGCCTGGTAACCGACCAGACGGTCGAGGATGCGACGCGCCTGCTGCGCTTCGACCTTGCGCATGTCGATGTCGCCGGACTGCTCGATCGCGCGGTGCACCGCATCGCGTGTGATCTCGTGGAACAGCACGCGACGGAAGGTGGGCGCGCCCCGTCCGTTATCCGGATCGTAGCCGAGCTGATCGGCGACGTGCCAGGCGATCGCTTCGCCTTCACGGTCAGGGTCGGTCGCGAGCAGCACTTCGTCTACGTGTTCCGCATCGCGCCGCAGATCCTGGATGACCTTGCCCGCCCCGCGGATCGTCACGTATTTCGGGGCGAAGCCGTGCTCCACATCAACGCCCAGTTCCCGCTCGGGCAGGTCACGGATGTGACCGATCGATGCCTTGACCCGGTAACCCGGGCCCAGGTACTTGCCGATCGTTTTGGCCTTGGTCGGCGATTCCACGACGACCAGCCGTTCTCGTTTCTTAGCTTGAGCCATTTGCCTGTTCTTGCTGCCGGTCCGGCACGTTCACGCGCCGACCGAGCTTCGTCAGGATATCCTGCACTACCTGCCCCGGGGTCCGACCTTCGGTTTCGACCGGCTCCCCCAGGGCGGCGTATAAAATCTTGCGCTGTTCTTCGAGAGCCCGCGCCGCGGCCAGCGGGTCAGAGCGCTGCAGCAGCGGCCTGACCTGGCCCTGCGCACGAACCCGGCCGAGCGCTTCGGACGGCGAGACCCGCAGCCAGAAGAAGGTGGTGCCGGGCAGCGCCGCCACCGTGTCGGGACGAGTGACCCAGCCGCCGCCAAGCGCAAATACCACGTTCCGCTTCGAAGCTAGCGCCTCGGTCAATTGCTGTTCGAGACATCGGAAGCCAGCCTCGCCCCGTTCCGCGAAAATTTCGGGGACGGACTGGCCGGTCGCGGCTTCGATTTCGGCGTCGAGGTCAATGCACTCCCATCGGAGTACGGCCGCGAGCTCGCGGGCGACCGTCGACTTGCCCGCGCCCATGAAGCCGATCAGCGCGATGCGCTCGATTGGCGCATCGACTGGGTCAGGCATCTCCGCCGGCAGCCAGCCCGGCCTGCCGCTCTCTCAGCCTACCCATGTAACTGTTATAGTTCCGTTTCATTTCTGCCAGCGAATCGCCGCCGAACTTCTCCAGAAATGCGTCCGCCACCACGATCGCCGCCATGGCCTCGCCGACCACACCGGCTGCGGCCAGGGCGATCACATCGCTGCGCTCACGCACGGCATCGCCGGGCTCGCCGGTCTTGATGTCGACGCTCTTCAGCGGCTGCAGCATCAGCGAGGAAAGCGGCTTCATGGCAACGCGGATGACCAGCGGCTCCCCCGTGGTAATACCCCCTTCGAGCCCGCCTGCCCTGTTGGTCGAACGGCGGAACCCGCCGGTACCCACCTGCCCCGGATCCCGCTCGATTTCATCGTGCGCGCGTGAACCCGGCAGGCGCGCACCTTCGAAGCCGAGCCCGATCTCCACGCCCTTCATCGCCTGGATCGACATCATCGCCTGGGCGAGGCGACCGTCGAGGCGACGGTCCCAGGAAACGTGACTGCCCAGCCCGACCGGGACCCCGCGCACGATGACCTCGAAAGTCCCGCCGAGAGTATCGCCAGCTTTTTTGGCCTGGTCGATCACCTCGATCATGCGCTGCTCGGCCTCGCGGTCGAGGGTGCGGCAGGACGAGGCATCGGCCGCGGCATTCAGATCCTCGGGAAGTTCGTCCGGCACTTTGGCGTCAATGCCGCCGAGCATCACCACATGACTGCCGATCGAGACGCCGAATTCGGACAGCAGCTTTTTAGCGATCGCCCCGGCCGCGACGCGGGCAGTGGTCTCGCGCGCGGACGCGCGCTCGAGGATGTCACGCGCATCTTCGCGGTCGTACTTCAATACACCAACCAGGTCTGCATGACCCGGCCGCGGCAGGTGTACTTCCCTGCGCTTCTTCTCCCCGATGTCCTCCGAAAGCGGCTCGTAGGACATCGGGATCTGCCAGTTCTTCCAGTCGCGGTTCCAGATCAGCATCGAGATCGGCGACCCGAGGGTCTCTCCAAAGCGCACGCCCGAGATCAGTTCTGCGACGTCCTTTTCGATGACCATCCGCCGGCCGCGGCCGTACCCCATCTGGCGGCGCGCGAGGTCCGGGTCGATATCCCGCTCCGCGATCAGGGGCAGCCCCGCCGGTATCCCCTCCACCAGCGCGACCAGCCCCTTCCCGTGCGATTCACCCGCTGTCTTGAATTGGAAATGCATGTTCGTTCCGTAAAAAAGTTGGAGCCCGGCCGAAGCCGGGCTCCGATACTCCCAGAGAACTGCCGTTCGCGCAAGGTCTAGTTCGTCAGATCCTTCTTACGAACGTTGACCACAACAACCGAGGTCGGATCACCCGGGTTCCCCGTGCTGGTGATCGCGAACAGCTTGACCAGAACATAGTTCGGGTCGGTTGGTGCCAGGCCATTGTTTTCGCCCGGGAACGGCAGGGCGACACGCAGCGGGCCGGTCACCAGGTCGCGGATCGGGATTTCACCACGTTCGTAGAAGTGCACCGTGTCGATGATCTTAATCGTGCGCTGCGCCGTTGCAACGAACGCGAGTGCGTTGGCCCCTCCCAGCACCGAATTGTGGTTCGGGTGAATGGCTGCGCCGCCCGCACCGCCAGCAACACCGTTTGAGAATACCCCCTGCAGGCGTAGATCGTTGGTAATGTTGTTATTCGCGGTCCAGAAGTACGTCGACTGAGAACCGCGGGCAACACCCATTGTGCCGTCCTCATTCAGACCGAGACCGAGGACACGCTCGCTCGCGTTGTTAATCAGATCCTGTACCGAGATCTCGCCGGACACGCCGATCAGCAGTCCCTCTGTCGGATGCCGCACTTTGGTGCAGCACACCATGATGCGACCAGTGGGCGCAGTGTTACCTTCGCCAAATGCAACCACGTTTCGATCTGTCGAGAGCGCAACAAACGTGGTGTCGGACATACCCACCCTGTCGATATCCCATGCGCCCGCAAAGTCGCGAATATCCGACCCCTTCGCACGAAGCTCGGCAATCGCCGCATCCAACGACAATGCTGAGGACTGGATTACGACCGTATCGCCGGGAATGTGGTCAAACAGCGCCAGTACGTCATCGAAATCAACCCTCCGGGTCACCACAATGCTGTCAATGTTCGCGATTGCGATAGTAGTCCCGGACGGTCGGATCGCTGACTTGTTGAACAACAGCTTGACCTCTGGACGTTCAGTTGTGGCTGGATTCCCGTCCGGATCAGTGTCCACGAACCGGATGGTACCGTCAGGTGCTGATCCGGTCGGCTTTGTTGAGTACAACACGAGCCCGTCGTCATCGACAGCAACAAACTGCGGCCGGTCGCTGAAGTCGATAAACCGCGTCGTGTACCGAACGAGTCCGTCCACGAGGTCAAAGTCCGCCTCGAACAGCACCGTGTTGGGTGTCAACAGCCGCCGTGCAACATGTTCCCGCAGGTCGTTGGGTCCACCGAGCGGCACGAACGAGATGTTCGTACCGCCGGAGTTCGCAACCAGCAGCGTATCATTGACAAACGCGCCACCAACTTTGCGTGAGTTGAACGCAAGTCCCCACGGCTCGGATCCAACCAGGCCGATGCCACCTGCCGACGCGCCCGTCGGAATAAAAGTCTCCGTAGCAGCATCGAAGATTTCCAACCGGTTTAGTGAGTGGTTGGACATGTACACGCGCTGACGCTGTGCATCGACCAGGGCGTCAGCGATTGTGCCACCATTGGGCAGACGTACGCTGCGACCACCCACCACCGTCAACGTGATGCTCAGCCCCGACTGCCCCTGCGCGACCTTGAAGTCGTTCGCGATCGGCGCCGGCGGCGCAACCGGTGTGTCGACACAGGTCAAGCTCTGCATGGCGTTGGTTACTGCTGCCGCACAGTTACCTGCGCCATCGATCGCAAACGCGTGTGTGCGCAGCGTGAAGTTCCGCGGGAACGTCAGCGCGGAGTTCTCGCCGTAGCGCTCCGGCGATCCCGCCACCTCTTCCTTGAGGAAGTCGACCAGGCGGATGTTGAACGTGTGGTTCACGCTCGCCCGGGTCGGCGCATAGTCCGGCAGATCGACGTACAGCGTGTCGAGCCGCTCATTCGCATTCGACGGCAGCGGTACACTGTCCGGAACGGCTTCGACTACGATACCGATCCGTTGGATGCCGGCGCTGCCCTTGTCGGTAGCGTTCACGGTGATCCGGATCGTGTCGTCGATCTCGAGACGCAGCGGAACGTTGTACGACACGCTCAACTCAGGCGGCTGCGTATCCGTCACGTTGGAATCTGTGACTGTGACATTCGAAGTCGCTGACTGACCGACCGTGCCGTTGCGGTTCCACGCCATTGCGCGAACGCTGATCGTACCGAGGTTCGCGTTGTTCAGCGTGTAAATCGTATCAATCCGATGCAGCGTGGCACCATTCAGTCCGCGGACCTTGATGCTGTCCGTGACCGAACCGGTCAGATACACCTTCATGCTGTCCAGGCCGGCGGCGGTTTCGGTCGCGGTGGCCGTGATCTGCAGGGTGCCGTTGCGGTTGACGTCCGAACCGGTTGGCGGATTGGTCAGCGTCACGGTGGGCCCGCCGACCGTCACACGAACGGTGTCGCTCATGCGGTTTCCGCTGCTGTCCTCGGCGGTCACAACGACATAGACCCGTTCCGACGTGTTATCACCCGGTACCGGGGTGAGGAATCGGATCAGCGTCGTGTCGCGTGGCAGCGTCGGCGAAGTCGGCTGCGGGAAGTCGACGTTTACGGTCTGATAACGGGTGACGACTCTCGAATCCGATGCGGAATCGACGCGGATCGCGAAACCTTCAAAAGTTACGCGACGGATGCCGACGGGATCACCAACACGCGCACGAACCAGCATGTTGCCGGTGAGCGGGAAGCTGGATCCATCGGTCGGGTCGATGATATCGACCTGCGGCGCGGACGAGTCTGCAACCGCCAATGTCACGGCCGTGGACTGACCGCGCAGGCCCTGCGCGTCGTACGCGATGCCAATGACCTTGAGCTGCTGCGGTGTGAGATTCGCGGGCACGGTGTAGGTGAACGTCGTGTCGCGAATCAATCCGGAGGTTGCGGCCAGCGTCGGGGTGATGCCCAGTGTATCTCCGGAAGACGTCACCGCTGCGAACCCGTAACGCGCGATACCAACGTTATCGCGTGCCGAGATGCGGATGGCGACGGTCTTGCCCGCGCTGGCCTGCCCAGGGTTTACGGTAGCGCTCACAGTCGGCGCGGTCACATCGCGCACGCGGATAATGAGCGAGGAGATCGGGCTGACCGCACCCGTCACATCGGTCGCCGTCGCCGAGATCGTCAGGGTCGTATCGGCGACATCGAGCGGGATCTGCACCGAAACGTCCTGCGTCACATCCAGCCGTTCGGGCGAGATGGTGATGCTGCGATCGGCGTCGACCGCGCCGCGGAAGCGAACATCGATCCGCGTCAGCGGACGAATACCGCGGGCAACGACACGCACGTCGAGCGTGCGACCGCCGCGGGTGGAATCGGTTGGTGTGGTCAGTGACAGGATCACCGGTGCACCGAGCGGAATTCGCACAACCGCCGTCTGGGTCGGGCTGGTTGCGCCCGACCGATCGATCGCGAACGCACGCACCGTCAGCGTCGAATCCTGAATATCGCCGGGCAGCCGGAAGCTGATCGGCTGGTCGACGTTCACACGCGTCGGCGAGATGTCGATCACCGAGTCGCGGGAAACCGCGCCGCTGAGTTGCACGCGGATCTGGCTGACCTGCCGCAGTGAAGCGGCAACCGCGCGCAGGTCGAGCGTGCCACCTGGCGAAGCCGATACCGGCGCGGTCAGCGTCAGCGTCGGCGGCGAGATCGCGACCGGGATATCGATGTTCTGATAACCGCCAACGAAGTTCGACTCATCACGCACGCGGAACGCGAGTCGCAGCAGCGTATCCTGTGCGGGCGTCGGGATCTGGAGCGTGATGTCCTGCGTGACGTCGAAGCGGGGCGGCACGATCTGGATCAGGCTGTCGAGGAACAGCGCACCACGCGCCTGCACCTCGATGCCGGTGATCCGGCGTGCGCTCACCACGCGGACCCGGAAAGTCGTAGTCTGACCGACACTCACGCTGTCCGGGCCGATGAAGTCGGAAATCCCGGCCGGCCCGTAGGCGACCGCAGTATCGGTGCGGATCGGGCTCGAGGCGCCGGCCTGGTCCGTCGCACGCGCGAACAGAAACATGACGGTGTCGGGCAGGAAACTCGGGGCCGCGATGCGGAAGATCGCCGAGGCCGATTTTGTATCGCCGCTATACGAAATCGACGTGTCCTTGCTGACCGCGCCGCGCAGGGAAAGGTCGATTCGGCTGAGCCCGCGTGCGGCGAACCCGTCGACGCGCACCTCGAAGGTATCGCCGGCCAGCACGAAGTCAGGGCCGAGCAGCGCAAGCACGCGTGGCCGCGCCGACTCGGTGTCGCCGCTGAACAGGTTGTCGCCATCGCAGGCGCCGAGCAGCGCAAGCGCGGCGAGGGTCAGGGCAGCGCCCCACGCCCGGAATCGACCAAAGCGACGACCCCGCGTTGGGCCGTGCTCCAGGATGCCACTCATCGAATGTTCGCTTCCTTCCCGAGCATTCTGCTCGTGTATTTCCTGATTTTCTCCGTCGCGGCTCATTGCGTACCGTCCCTGACGATGTGGGGCGTAACCAGGATCAGCAGGTCACGCTTGGTCTCCCGCTCCGAGTCGTTGCGGAAGAGCGCGCCCAGGAATGGGAGATCCATCAGGAAGGGAATCCCGGCGCGAGTCTTGAGTTTATCGATGATCGTGAGGCCGCCGATCACAGCGGTTTCACCATTTTCCACGAGCACCTGCGTATCGGCTTCCTGGGTGGCGAAGGTCGCGCCCAGGTCCGACGGTGCGGCCGCGATGTTCGAACGCTCCGCGTGCATGTCGAGCAGAATCTGGTTGCCGGTGACGTGCGGCGTGACCTGCAGAATGACACCTGTCTGTTCGGTGCGAACCGTTGCGCGCGGCGCTTCGCCCGCGACCGTCCCCGCGCCCGCATCGATCGTGCGGATCGGCGTACGTTCACCAACCTGGATACGCGCCTGTCGATGATTCACGGTCGTAATCGTCGGGCTCGCCTGGATATCGCTCACGCTGACGGACTGCAGCGCGTCGATGAAGGTGAACAGGCTGTGGCGACCGAGCACCAGTGATGTCATCACCTGCAGTGCGGGCGAGGCTACGCGGAAGTTTGCGTTCGCGAGCGCCGCAACCGAATTGCCGCCGAGCAGGACAACGTTGTCATCGGTGCTTTCGTCGGGCTCATAGATCCCGTTCCCGTTTTCATCGATGAAGCCGGGAACCACGGTGTTGATCTGGTTGCCGCGCGAGTCCTTCAGGTCGTAAACGAAACCGAGTTCCTCGAGTGCGGTCCGATCGACGAACACAAGCTTGGCGGAGATGGCAACCTGCGGCGGCCTGATGTCGAGCTGGCGGATGATCGGCGTGATGCGATCGATCACCGAGCGCACATCGGTGACGAGCAGCGAGTTGCCGCTCGGATTCACCGCGATGGTGCCGCGCTCACGCGTGAGCAGTGAACGCACGGTTTCAACCAGCGAATCCGCGCTGATGTAGTTGATCGGGAACTCGCGGGTAACGGTCGGCTCGAGCCGTGCGCGCTCTTCCAGCACGGCCTCCGACTCGACGATCAGGATCCCGCTTTCCTGCTCGGTAGCGATCAGACCGCGTGAATCGAGAATGGCCTGAAGCGCGAGGTCCCAGGGCTGATTCTTGATTTCCGCGTTGACGATGATGCCGGAGATATCAGGCGCCGCGACGATGCTGCGGCCGGAAAGCTCGGCAAACGATGCGAGCACATCGTTGATCGGCTGATCGACAAAGGTCACGCTGATCGGCGGCTCCTGACGCTTCGCGGCAGCGGCCGAGGGGGGAAGCATCGGCGCTGGCAGGTCAGCCGGTTTGGCGACCTGTGCGGGAGCGCTTCCCTTCAGGCCCATCTGCCAGGCTTCGAACTCGCCTGTAGGATTCGGGAACGAAACCCGAATCTCACCGGACTGGCTGCTGACCTGGTAATTGACCTTGCGCTCGAGGTCGATCACGACGCGCACGATGCGCGGCTGAAACTGACTGATGCGCATGCCGCGCACACCGCCGCGGTTGATCTCCTCGAAATCGAGCCTCAGTCCCTGCTGGGCTCCGGTGAGATCGACCACGAGCCGGTTGCCCGCATCGAGGAAAGTGTGCTTCCACTCGACCTCGCCGTCGACATGGATCACCACCTCGGTTTTTTCCGAGGCGGGCGCGACTCTCAGGCTGGTGACGGCTGCATCCACGGGGAAGCCCGTGGTGAGCGCCGCAAACCAGAGCGCGATGATCGTCATCCTGGACTCCGGTGCTTTCCTGGTTCAGTTGCCGCGCGGCCGCGCGGTTGTCTGCGTCGTATCCCGCCGCTGTGGCGTTTGCGGTCGGGTCTGCTGCTGTTGCGGTGCTGCCTGCGCACTGTCTCTGCGTCCGCGCAGCGCACGGAGCAGTTCTTCAGCGAACAACTCGCTGAGTTCCTGGCGATTTGCTTCGGTCTGCTGGCTCCTGGCCTCGAGCACCGACTGACGCTGCGCGAGCGGCATGATCTCCTCGCGCATGATGCCATAGTTCTCGACCAGGAAGCGGACCTGGTACCGTTCGACCGCGGCGACGCGTGCATTGCCGATCGTCTCGCCACGGCGCAGGCGGTAAATCTTCCGGGCGCCATCGCTGATAATGGCAATGCTGTTCGCCGGTGCACTCGGTACGAACATGATCCCGCGCAGCGAGAGATCCTCGTACAGCGGACCAAGGGCATCCTGCCCGCCGAGCGGCCGGAACGGGTCACGTCGGCCCTCCGCGGGATAATTGAAGACCTCACGCTCGAAGCTGAGCTTGGGGTCCGGCGGCGGCGGTTTCGGCGCTCCGGGTGGAGGCGTCTGCGCGGCCGCATGCGTCGCACTGACGAGCAGCACGGCGGCGGTCAGAATCAGATTACGCGCCTGCATTGGCCATCGGAGTTGAAGTTGCCGTCGAATCGGGCGGAATGATGTACGTGTGAATTTTGAAATCGAGCTGCAGCCGTGGCGCAGCATCCGGGCGCCGATTCACATTGAGCCCACTGGGAACCATAAGCTGCGCCTCGGTCGCCGTGATGATGCGCGGTAGCGATCCGGTCATGGCGAGGAAACGGCCAATCGCGTGATACGTTCCGGTGACACGGACGGCGTAGGTCTGTCGGGTGTAATACTCCTGCTGTTCTTCGCCTTCAGGCGTGTACTTGGCCAGATCGATGCCCGCCTGGCTCGCCCGTTCGCTCATCGAATACAGCAGTGCTGGAACCTCTTCGCGCTGGGGAATCAACTCCTCCAGCTCGATCAGGTGCTGCTGCCACAGATCCAGCTTCTGACGCATGTCACGAACGGCGGCAGGACTCGTCCTTGCACGAGCCGCGTCGTTCTTTGCGGTAAGCTCTTGATAGCGGATCTCGAGCGTTTCTACTTCCGCCTTTTTCCCGTTCTCACCCGAATGGAAGAACTGGTAGTAGGCACCGAGCAGCAGGATCGGTAACAGCCCTGCGAGCAGCTTTTTCTGCCCGGCCGGATCTTTCGGAATTCCAAGAGCCATGGCTACCTCCCGCTCTCCGGCTTTCTAGCTTTTTCCGCGGGCGCGTTATCCGCCTGGGGCGAAGTCTGACCGGTCGGAACAGCGGCGGTCCTTGTGCGCGGCGTTGCCGCAGTATCTGCGACCGCAACGGTGTCGGAGGCGGTCCGGACATCTTCGGGATCAAAAAGCGGAACCGTCTCGATCACCTCGAGAGGTGGATCCTCCCAGTCCGCTTCGAGCAGGAAGGAGTAAACCAGCTTGTCATCCTCGCGGATCTGATCGCTGGTCATCAACCGAACATTGCGGATGAACGGCGATGCTTCGAGCTGCTCGATGTAACGGGTGAGAGCGAAGTTGTTGCCCGTGCGTCCGTTTACCTGGAACTTCGGGCGCTTCACACCGGAATCGGCCGGAAGATCATTGATCCCCTGAAGCCATGTATGCTCAGGCAGCGCACGCGCGGTTTCGTCGAGGATATGCGCCCAGATGTAGCGGCTCGCGTCGATGTCCTGCACGACCGCCAGCTTGCGCGCCACCTCGTCCTTGCGCAGACGCAGGCTGTCCGTCGCTTTCATGATCGCGTCGAGACGCGTCGAATCGAGGACCGCCGCTTCGATCTGGGTTTCGAGTTCCGCCTTGCGGGCACGCGTTCCGAAGAACAGCCAGGCGAGACCGCCGAAGCCCAGCACCCAGCAGAGCGCAATGATGCCCATGTTGCGGTCGAGCTGAGGCAGCCCCTTGAGCTTTCCGAGCGGCCCCAGCCCGATCTTTGGCACGCGGCGTTTCGTGCGCTTTGTCGATCCGGGAAGAAGATTGATTTCGATCAAGATCGAGGCTCCCTATTGCTTCCGCAGTGCCAGGCCGACCGGCAACATCAGCATCGGCGCGAACTCGTCCAGTGCCACGGCCTGCGCAACTTCCGGCCGCACCGCGACACGGTGCAGCGGATTCGCTACTTCGGTTCGCACGCCCAGCCGGTTGCCCAGCGACTGAACCAGCCCCGGGATACAGGCGCCGCCACCGGAGACGTAGACGCGGCCAATGCTGTCGCCACCCGACTGGGCAAGGATGAATGCGGCGGCGCGCTCCACACCGACTGCGAGTTCGTCGACGCGGTCGTCCACCAGCGCACGCAGGTCGACGCTGCCGTCGCGCCCCTGCAGCACGGCTTCCGCCTGATCCGCGGTCAGGCCGCGCTCACGCTGCAGCGATTCGCGCAGGCGGCGCGACCCGAACGGAATATCCCGCACCAGAATCGGCACGCCGTTCTCGAGCAGGTTCACGTTGGTCGTCTCATGACCCACGTTCACCAGCCCGACCAGCCCGTCCTTTGTGTCGGGATAACTCTGCTCGAAGGCATTGTGGAGAGCGAATGCGTCGACATCGATCACGGCGGGATCGAGACCGGCATCGGCCAGCAGGCTCAGGCGGTTTTCGATCAGTTCGCGCTTGGCTGCTACCAGCAGAACGGACATCTGCGGACCCGTGCCCTGCTCATCCAGGATCTGGAAATCGAGCTGCACGTTCTCCATGTCGAACGGCACGTGCTGCTCGGCTTCCCACCGGATGACTTCGCGCGCATCCGCCTGGTTCATCCGGTCCATCGGGATTTTCTTGATGATCACGTCGTGGCCACCCACTGCCGCAATCACCGATTTGTTCTTCAGGCCGCTGCTCTCGACCACGGATCGCACCGTATCGGCAACCAATACGGGATCCATCACCTCGCCCTCGACGATGGCGTCGGGGACGAGGGGGCTCGTCGCCACCTGGATGATCTCTGGTTCCGACTTGGAGTGGTCGATGACAACCAGCTTTACAAAGCCGCTGCCGATGTCCAAACCGGCAGAGACCTTTGTACGGCCGAAAAGTCCCATCACGGACCGCGCATTTTTAGGGGGGAGGCCCTGAAGGCGGTGGACCACGATATCAACCGCCCAAGGTGTTGTCAAGAGGTTCTTTAGCTATACGCTCATGCGAAGCTGGTTTAAGGCAGCGCCCGCACCCTTAGATATGGCATGGAGTTAGGGGGGCGGCGCCGTAAGGCTTTCCCTCTGGGAGGAGGCAAGGGGTCAGCGCAGACGACGCGAGGCGGCGCGGGACGACCGCAAGCCTCGCCAGCAGTCTGCGCCGCCCTTGAGATGGCGACCTACCAGGGCCAGTTATCGACCCAGGTGTTCTCCACCAGCGCGAGCGAACCGAACCGGCCGAGTGCGCTTTCAACGTTGCAGGAGTTGTACTGATACGTCTTGGTGCCGTTGCCTGCATCCGACTCGTTTACACTTTGTCCGAGCAGGTAATTCAGGCCGGAAATAACTGCGCCCTGCACGTTGTTGTTTCCGTTGGAGGTCAAGGCATTACCGACGAGAATGAGGCCATCCCACTTATTCGAGCCACTGATGGTCATGTTCCCGGTTACGATCAGCGTTCCGCGCCCGTTGGAAGGCAGGCTGAAGTTGCCGTCGACGTAGATCACTGGCCAGTAGTTCGGGTCAGAGTTGAACCTGGCGGATGGGTACGATTGACCGGGTATGATGATGTCGGGCGTGATCGCCGTCTGTGCAACCATACCTGCCCAGTCGATGGGCATCTCATCGACCATATCATCCTGCGTCCCCATGTAGCGGACCGGCGGGGTACCATCGGGCTGGAAGCCGCCGCTGGAGTTCCACATGCCATCGGGCACGCCTACACCAGCCACGTTCGCTTTCTGGCTACAGCCGTCTTCGCCGCTGATGGTACCGGCGCTACCATTCTTTCGAAGCCCGCCGAAGCTCACCCAGCCACCGATGACTTTCATGGTGGCCGGCCGCCACGCCACGTACTGGGCAACCGTGTGCTGGGCCGGGCGCATTCCGGCCAGTGCCGGCGGGGTCGTGGTGCCGCGGGAGCGAATCAGGTAAAGAGGCGGATCATTGCCGATCTCGGGCCTCACGCGCTGCAGAATCACATCCGCGAAGCCGCCGGGCAGCGTGATGCGGGCGGATTCCGCGGCGATGGGCGGATTAGCTGTGAGCCCAAGCTCGCCGCGCGTCACCACAAATCGCTGCAGTCCGGTTTCCGCAAGCGCGTACGCATCAACCTGCTTTGAGCGGTTCGTGCTAACTCTGAACTCGTTATCCACGCGCGTGAAAGCGCCCATCAGGCTGATCGACAGGAAGCCAATCACCATGAGCGCTACCGGGATGGCGAATCCTTCGCGATTCGTTTCCATGGTTTACCTAATCGAGTCTGTTCCTGAAAAACACCGCGGTCGAAAGAGGCGTCGTTTCGGCCGTTCCTGCGCTCTTCATGCGATTCATGGCCACGAGTTGCAACTCGAGGCCGCGGAGGTCTGTGACCGGTGAAGGCACGTCGTTCTGCGCCGTGTCGGCGTCGAGAACGTAGAAGCGGAATCTCGAACTCGCGTCGAAAGGAGCGGCAAGCTCCTCAGGGGTGCCACTGCCCAGTTGACGGTAGAGCCCTTTGGTTCCCGGGTACATGGTTGAATTGGCGAACCGATAGGTGATCCGCTGAAACAGAAACACGGGGGTGGCGACGGGTGCACCGGACACCTGGGGCGCCACATCCGTCATCGCTCCGCCGCTCAGCGTGGTAATGCTCGTCGCGGCGTCAGAACACCGGGCGCTCGATCCGCTTGTCTGGGTAACCGCGGCCTCGACGTAATTGTACGTTCCATTCGCCGCCTGCCAGGCGTAGCCGGCAGGGACCGCCTCCGCAAGGACAATCGAATCGGCGGGGAGCCAGCTTATCGTGGTTCTGCCCGCTGGATGTCCGCAGACGAGCCCCATACGGTAGGGGACACGGACCGTAATGGAATCGGGGCCCAGGGCGACAATACCGCCCGCCGGGTTGACCATTCGCAGGTCCGACATAACGATGTTGGTCGCGGCCCGGGCGACATCGCGCGCGTCGCTCAACGCACCCTGCTTGTTGAAGAACCCGGACTGGTTGACCATGAGTCGGGTCAGCGCTGTGCCAATGATGCCCACCAACACCAGCGCAACGAGCGTTTCCGCAAGCGTGAATCCGGGCCTGGCCTTCATGGCTAGTTTCACCTGATCAGGTGTTGAAGGGACTCTTTGGCGGTTTCGATCGATCGACGAAGACCGTGTCCGGCGCCCACATTGCGTGTAACGGCCTCACAACAATCGTGACGCGCGTCACAGTCCCCGTCGTGCTGTTCGAGATGCAACGCTCATACGGGAAAGTGCCGGTCGTGACCGAATGACAACCCACGTGATCACCAAGTGCGCTGAAAGGCACGGCGGCCATTTTGTTGATTTCCTGCATGAGTACGGCCTGCCGCTGGTCGCGCCCAACGTTGTCCAGCGACTGTTTCGCGGTGCGGAAGGACAGGCCCGCTAACGTCATCAGGATGATCGAGAGGATCATCATAGCCATGACGATCTCGACCAGCGTAAACCCGCTTCGGTTCATCGTGCTCTGGTCCATGATCATTGCACCTGCGTTAGCCCGACCCGGGTCATCGTGACCTGTCTGGATTTATCATTGATCCCAATTGTCAGAGTCACTGGCGAGGACGCCAGTCCGGATGGGAAGACGTCGAACGTGGTCACCGTCGCAGTGAGCGACTTGATGCGATAACCGCTGCCTTCGGCACCCAACTCTCGAGTAAAAATCACCTGGTTCGTGGCACGATCGGTCACTGTATAACGGCGATCGCCCGGCGTAATGACCACGCGCACCGGACGTCGGTTCTTGGCCGCTTCCGAGAAGGCACGCTGCAGATCCGTTCGGATTGCCGCCGCCGCCTGGTTCAGCGCGGTCTCATCCGTGACAGCGGTAACCCGCGGGTACGCGAAGGTACCGACCACGCCCATAATCATGAGTACAACGAGGAGCTCCAGCAGGGTAAACCCACCCCTGCGGGGCCTGTGTTCAAGTCGCGTCGTCATCGTCGAAGCCTGTGCCCTCCTCGCCTGTACCGCTTTTTACTACCAAATACATGCCAGGTTTTATTTTGTTGCCAGAGAAGGACTTACATGAGTCACGAGCGTTTTGACGGGGAAAAAAGTAGCCGATCACTATGTAAATCTGCTTCTCTGGCGTTTGGCTGGCAGATGCAAAATGGTGCGCCGATGCGACCACATGCGCGAGGCGAACCCTGCTCAGGTGCACACCGAATCGCGCCGCCGCGATCACCATGCGTCCATGCGAAGTCTCTGTATCACTGTAACTTAGTGCTACAGCAGTCAAAATGAAACTGGAAAATGTTTCCGGTTGGCTACTCTTTTCCGTGCCCTCAGTAGATGGGCACCCAACTGCGGCCAGGGCGGGGCGTGGGAGTGCCGACCGCCTCGGAGAGGAGGAGCGCGGAGCGCAACGTGCACTCACAGCGGGAAATGGAGGCGTTTACGAGGCGAATCGGGGCGGTGCTGTTGAGGGTGGATACGGCGCCTCGGATTCGCGCGCCGTCGCGGAGAGTGAGTCGCCCGCGAGTCATGATGAGGCCGTTGAAGGTTCCACCGGAAATGGTCAAGTCGCCTTCGACGAGAAGGATCCCCTGCCCGGAACCTCCGCTGACCTGGAGGTCACCGGGGGCATGGATGACGGGGAACCAGTCTCCGCAGGGATGGGTGGCGTGCAGCGTCGCGCCCCAGTTGGCCGGATCGTCCGTATCACAGCGACCGGCGGCGAGTTGCGGTTCGGGAGTGATCAGACCGGTTATGGTGTGGTCCGCGCGGGCGGCGAGCTGCTCGAACCCGGCGATATCCGGAGCGGGCGCTGCGCCAGCCGAAATTGCGGGGAAACCTGTGATCGTGCTGGCCTGTTCGAGTACCACGTCACCGGCAGAAGGCACGGTGATGCCTGTGCTCGAGGCGGGGAGCGGGCGAAGCGGTTCACAGCGTTGCGCCGTCCACGTCGGAGGTAGTTCATCACCGCTTGCGCCGTCGATGCGGCTGCTACCGGAAAGCAGCACAGGTCCGCTGGTGGCGAGGGCGGCGGGAAAACTCGCGGCGATCGGGTCCGGATCGAGCGTCTGAACGAGGAAACCTGCCGATGCAACGGCGGCAGGTGCGCGCCAGTCTCCGACCGCCCCGCTCACACGGATCAGGAACGCGGAGCCGGAGACCCGCTCGATTTCGGTCTGGTAATTCGCGCCGGCAAACGTCCCCGCCGGGCCAGGAATGCGCGCGCCATCCGGGAGTCGCGCAGCGGCCGAATTGGCCCAGTTCTGCAGCGCGACGCCGGGCGCCGCGCGCGCGGCGAGTTGTGCCCGGGCGGTCGCGACGCGGGTCTGCGCGAGCGACTTCTGTAGCGTTGCGACGGCCAGCACTCCGGCCATCAGTAGCTGCAACAGCAGAATGGTCAGCAATGCGAGAACGAGCGCGATGCCGGGGCGGGATTTCATCGGGGCTCCTGGTTGAGCATGGGAACACGGACGCGCACATGCTCACGCTCGCCGATCGCGGGAAGCGGGCGCGTCGCCAGGGAAAGCCGCATCGCTCCGGGCTGGATTGCTTCGAATCGCGTGATGCGGTCATCCAGGCGTTCGGTCGTAATCGGCTGACGGCCCTCTGCACCGATGCGATAACGCAGCGCGGACCCGGTCAGGTAGTACGTGCCTGGTTCGAACAGCAGCAGGATGTCCCCGGGCACAACCGTGCGCGTGAGTTCGAGTCGCCAACCCTGCTCGTTGGCTGCAGCATCCCTACTCTGATTCGCGCCTGTCGTGCAGCCATCGGAAACACTCGCGCCTCTAAGCCCGGCGGCAAACTCGAGCGTATCTCCGCGCAGGATGACGACGGAATCCTTCTCGGGATTGGGGTCGCGCACTCCGGCGTAACGAACGAAACCGACGTTTCCGGCACTCGCGCAGATGGTGGCCAGCCCGCGGTAGGCGCGGAGTGCAATGGAATCATCGGCGGCGGCGAGGACATCGCGATCTGCGCGCAGGAATCGGGTTTCCGCGCCGAGCACAAGCGTGGCCACCCGCAGCGCGTCGGCCCGTTCGGCGCGGTCAACGGCACGATGCGCCAGCCGCGTGTGCGACCGCAGTACCGACGCGGCGCAAATCGAAAGCAGCCCGAACAGCGTAAGCGCGACCATCAGTTCGGGGAGTGTGTGTCCGCTCCGGTGCAATCGCGACGCGCGATCGTGTGACATCATCGGATCCTCGGCACGTACAACTCGAGTTCGAGAGGAGAGGCGGTTCCGAGTCCGGGCGAGTGAGCGGAAATGCGCACAGTTCGACCGGTCGCTTCCGACGCCACGCTCCACTGGAACTCGAACCCATCGACACTCTGCGAGCCGGCGGCGGCCGCAGGGGAAGCGGCGACCGAATCGAGGATCGCCAGTGCATGGGTAACCGCGATTTCCTCAGCGCGTGCCTGGCCGAGCCAGCGCATGGCGAGAACAGCGGTGCCGGATGCGGTAAGCAATCCGATCGCAAGCAGCGTAACGGCGACGATCAACTCGGCGAGTGCGTATCCAGAGCGGTTCATTGGACGCGTGCCCTCCCGTACATCGAGAAAACAACTCGTCCTTCAATGCTCCGGCGTGAAACGGCAACGGTGGTATTAGCGATCCTGCCGAGTCCCAGTGCGTCGTAACGGATGCCAACCTGATCCCGGCCTGGTACGGCGAGGCTGACGCCGTAGTCATCGGTGAGGCGCAGCGGTTGGCCCACGTCGTGGCCGCGGGCCGAGATGACGCGCACCACGCCGGCTTTCGCGTCGATTGAGAGTGTGGCGCCGCCCTGTGCCAGTGCGGTGATACGTGCCCGTTCAGCGGCCGCCGCGAGCGCGGAACGCGCGGCGCGCACGGCGAGTACGTCGAACGCACGACCGGCCGTCGGCAGGACCATGGTCAGCAGGATGCCAAGCACGGTCATTACGAGCAGCAGTTCCGTGATCGTGAAGCCGGTGCGCACGCACGTCAGCTTCGCTGTGCCGGGAGAAGAGGATCGAGCCATGGCGCGAGCTTACCCCAGGTTGTGGGGCAATGCCATGGCTCGAAGGGACAACTAGTTGTCGAGGCCGTACTCGCGGATTTTGTACAGCAGCGCGCGCGAACTCAGCTCGAGCAGATCGGCGGCGCGGGTCTTGTTACCGCCCGTCCGGTCGAGTGCCTGCCGGATCAATCGCTTCTCGAGCAGCGCGCCGTGCTTTTTCACGGAAAGCTCGTCGTCGCCGAGATCAGCGTCGTCGAGGGCCATCACCGGTGTGGCGATCTGGTGCGGCATGTCAGCGGCTGTGATACGATTGCTTTCCGCCAGCACCATCGCACGTTCGATCGTGTTCTCCAGTTCACGCACATTGCCGGGCCACGGATACTCCAGCAGCATGCGCATCGCATCGCTGTCGATGCCGGTGATGTTGAGCTTGAGCTTGCGGTTGTACTGGTCGATGAAGTGATGCACGAGCAGCGGGATCTCATCCCTGCGCTGACGCAGCGGGATCAGGTGGATCGGCACAACTGCGACTCGATAGAACAGGTCGCGCCGGAACTCGCCGGACTTGATCTGCTCCTCGAGGTTGCGATTGGTCGCGGAGATCAGCCGGACGTCGACTTCACGTGACCGGGTATCGCCGAGGCGACGAACCTCACCTTCCTGCAGCACGCGCAGCAGCTTCACCTGCAGCGTCACCGGCATCTCGCCGATCTCATCGAGCAGCAGGGTGCCGCCGGATGCGATTTCGAAAAGACCGGGCTTCTCGCGATCGGCGCCGGTGAATGCACCGCGTGAATAACCGAACAGTTCCGACTCGAGCAGGTTCTCCGGGATCGCCCCGCAGTTGACCGGCACAAAGGCATTCTTCGCGCGGTCGCTTTCGTCGTGGATCAGGCGCGCGACCAGTTCCTTGCCGGTTCCGCTCTCACCCGTAATCAGCACTGGCGAGCGATGCTTTGCTACCTTCGCCGCGATTTCGAGCGAACGCGTCATCGCGGGGGAACGCGCGATGATCTCGCGGTAGCGACGCGTGATGTTTACTTCCTCACGCAGGCGCGTCACTTCCTGCCGAAGGGCTTCGCGTTCTTCCGCTTTCTTCAGGGTGAGCAGCAACTGGTCCGGACTGAACGGCTTGGAGATGTAGTCGTAGGCGCCCTTCTTCATGACCTGGATCGCCAGTTCCATCCCGCCGTACGCGGTCATGACGATGACCATGGCGTTGCCGTTCTGTGCGCGATACCGCTCGACAAACTCGAGGCCCTGCATGCGTGGCATGCGCACGTCGCACAACACGATGTCCGGCTGCAGTTCCAGCGCCCTGGTCAGCCCTTCCTCGCCGTCACTCGCGCTGAACACTTCGTAGCCTTCTTCGGCAAGGATCAGCGAAACCGTTTGCCGGAGCCCCGGCTCATCATCAATGATCAGTACTCTCATGGTTCTGTAGAATGGGTCTTCGCAACTGCCCGGGGCAACACGATGCTGAAACGCGCGCCACCGGACTCCGGCGAATCCGCGCGAATCACACCGCCCATGCCGTCGATCAGACGAGCGCAGACGGCCAACCCCAATCCAGTGCCTTTGCCAGGCTCCTTGGTTGTTACAAACGGTTCGAATACTGTGCCCAGCATATCCGCCGGGATGCCGGGCCCGTTGTCAGCGACGCTGATCTCGACCACTTCGGAACCAACCGGCCCCGGATCCGCCTGCGCAGGTGCGGCCCAGAGTCGCCGACGATGCGCGTAGTTCACGGTCGGCGGATCATCCCGTCGACGTGCCTGTTCGATCGTGCGCTTCGGCTGCGCCTTGCGTGTACGCGTGATCACGGTGACCTGCGCATCAGGCTGATCGCCCAGCGCATCCGCCGCGTTGATCAGCAGATTCACCAGCACCTGCTGCAGTTGATACGGGTCACCACTGACGTGCGGCAGCGAGGGCTGCAGATCCAGCTTCAGTTCTACCCCGGCCAGCCGCCCCTGCATCAACACGAGCTCAGTGGTTTCCTGAACCACGACATTGATGTCGAGCGGTGCCGTGTGTGCCTCGTGCGGTCGCGAGAAGTCGAGCAGGCCACGCACAATCCGATCGATGCGGCGCGCTTCGCGCTCGGCGGCCTCGACCAGTTCGCGATCCCCATCGGTCGCGCGTCGGGCAATCAGCCCAAGGTACCCAATGATCGCGCCGAGCGGATTGCCGATCTCGTGTGCGATCCCCGCCGCCAGTCGTCCCGCCGAAGCGAGCTTTTCGGTGCGGATCATCGCGTCCCGCGCTTCCAGCAGCAGCTTGTTGGTCTCGTCGAGCGAGCGGACGTTCTCCGCAAGCTGATGCTGGTCCGTCAGCAGGCGCTCCGCCATCCGGTTCAGCGCATCCGCCAGCCGGTGCATCTCGCGCGAACCGGGTTCCGAAACGCGGACGTCGTACTTCCCTGCCGCGATCGCCTCCGCGCCGTCGATCATCCGGTCGACCGGCTCCAGCACCCTCGCCTGCACCAGCGATCGCCCGAACAGGGTGAAGATCGCCACGTCGCCGAGCAGCAGGAGCAGCACGTAGGCGGTCGCAATGTACGGGTTCTGGAAACGCGGCAGCATCAGGGAGATCCCGACGACCGCAACCAGGAGCGCGCCCGCAAACACGACCCCGAATGCAACGATCAGTTCCCGGCGCAGGGTGGGCAGTGGCTTCATTGGGTTCCGGTAACGGGTGCGCGAAACGCCCCCAAGATGTTCCCGAATCTGTGACTGGCAAGGGCTGGATGCTCGAAGGGGGAGCGGCACCGAGGCGCCGCTCCCCCTCACATCGCTGCGTTGGCGAACTTACTCGCCGGTGCAGGCGATCACGCCAGCGGTAGCCGCCGGTGCGACCGCCGCCACGCTGCCCTGGAACAGAGCGCAGGTCTGGCTCGTGGCCAGCGCCGCGTGGGCCGCAGTTGCGCCCCAGCCCGCGGTTCCCGCTCCCGCCATTTCAACCGTCACGCCCTGCGACGGCTTGAACTCGGTCAGATTAGCTACGCTGTTCGAGTAGCTGTAGGCGTTCGCCGGGTTCGCGTAGTACAGCTCCTGCTGCGACGCCAGGTTACGAAGATCCGACTGCATGGCCTTGAAGTAGGCCTTCTCACGAGTCTTGCCGAACTTCGGAATCGCGATAGCGGCCAGGATGCCGATGATCACGATCACGATCAGCAGCTCGATCAGGGTGAAACCTTCTCTGCGCTTGAGCATGCAATGCTCCATGGGTTGATGTGGACGGAATGTTCTGCTTCCTAGGAGGACCGTCTCGGACCTGAAAAGGCAAGCACTGTTCCGGTGTACGTCCCGGGCGCCGCCTTCTCGCATAACACAGTACAAATCAACGACTTACATTCGAACACGCACACCTGACGCCTACGTTCAGGCCCATATCTGTACTCGCATTTTGCCACAGGCTTGCGTTTTTCGGCAGCAGGTCAGGCCAACAGCCGAAACCGATTTGCGTCAGGTTCTACTCGCCTGTGCAGGCGATTACGCCCGCCGTCTGGGCAGGCGAAGGCACAGCGGCAACCGTTCCGGTGAAGAGAGCACAAGTTTGCCCACTGCCCAGAGCGGCGTGCGACGCGGATGCGCCCCAACCGGTATTGAGCGCACCGACGATCGACACGGTCACGCCATTGGACAGTACGAAGTTGCCTAGTGTGGCAACATCAGGCGCGTAGAGCGAATTGTTGGCTGGTACCGAGCGGTAGATCTCTTGCTGAGTCAAGAGGTTCCGCAAATCGACCTGCATGGCACGAAAGTAGGCTTTCTCGCGGGTTTTACCGAACTTGGGAATCGCGATGGCGGCCAGGATGCCGATGATCACGATCACAATCAGCAACTCGATCAGGGTAAAACCTGATCTCAGGGTGCGCGACATCGCGGCTCCTCGAAGTTGTGGTGTGCAGAACCTTACTACCGGGCCGGCGGGTGCGTGGCAAACGGTGTTCCCTTTGAGGATAACCATGCTACCACGTACCGGAACTCATTGAACCAACGGCAGTTAAGATAACTCCGCGACTTACCGAGCGGAATAGATTTATTTGGAGTCAGGTGTTGCATTTTGCAAATCCGCCTTTTGCTTTGCCCCGGCGGGTGGGGGTAGAGCAATCGCCCACCCTTCCAGCGGATCTGTGCAGGACTCCGGGGTTGGTGCAGTGAAGCAGCCCTGCTCGACGGCGGCACGAAGTGCCTCGACCGTCCGTTTGGCCAGTGTATCAGCCCCGACGTTGCGCAGCAGCAAGTTGGTAACGTCCAAGGCCTCAGCAGGCTGATCATTGCGTGCAAAGACACGGGCCAGCATGGCGCGGTGCACCCAGAGCGCGTCGCGTTGCGCATCAATAGCCGATTTCCATGCGGCTACGGCGAGTCCCAGATCGCCGCGATCTTCGTATGCTCGGGCCTTTACCGGCAAGAGAGCAGCCCTGGAGCCGTTCAGGCGGATGCCTTCATTGGCTGTAAGGATTGCGTCTTCAATTCTTCCCGCGTGCAGGTATGCGAACGAGAGGAGTTCGTAGATTCGCGGCACCCAGGGGTTCATCTCGCGCGCCATCTCGAGCAGTTCGATGGCTCGTGTCCAATCCCGACGAGCGATGCTGAAGTTGGCGAAATCCGACAGGAATTGAGAATCGCGTTTCCAGAGAAGGTACGCTGCTTCCCAGTAGTACGCTGAGCGATCCATCTCGCCGCGGCGGAAAAACTGGTCAGCGAGAGCCCACGCGGAGCGATAGGACTCAGGATGTTCCAGCACCAGAGTGAACAGGACGGTGTTCGTGGTTTTCCAGGCCGGATTCCGCGATACCGACCGCCAGCCCCAGAGGCCGCACAGCAGAATGAGGAATCCTGCGGCGAGCTGCCTGCTTCGCGATCCCAGGCGCGACGCGTATCGATCAACGAGAATGGCAGCTACAGCGGAGATGGCGATTGACGGTGTATAAAGGGTTCGTTCAGCGACGACCACACCCACGGGAAAAAGCAGGTTCGAAACGGTCAGGATCGTGATAAGGAACCACGCCGCTGGGAAGCCGAGCAACGGTCGCACTGGAGTAAGCAGCGCCAACCCGACCACAGCAAAGAGCAGCAGCGAACCCAGCAGGGCTAATCCCGACAGCGACTCCACCGGAAGAATGACTGCAGGAGAGTAGTCCGCGCTGAGGTCCATGGGGAAGAACAACAGCCGGACATATTCGGGCCAGGCACGGAAGGCGGTGAGCACGCGGTTGTCTTCGCGCAGGAATGGCAGGCCGGGGTTGGCGTCACTGCCGCCAATGGAACCCAGCACGTCTGCCCGGATGCTCAGATACAGCACGACAGCAGCGGCCAGGACGTACATGAGGAACCAGACCTGTCGAACGTAGGTCAGGATTCCTGCGCGGGTGAACGTCAGCCTGCCTTGCGTAATGTCGAGCAGGACCAGCAGTGCCGGCAGGGTTATTGACGCTTCCTTGGAGAGAAGGCCAAGCGCATACAGGATGGTAATGACGACGACGGTAGCGATTCCGACCCGGGCGTCTTTCAGGGGACGCCGCGCGTAAATCACACATGCGCCGAGCGTTGTTACTGCGGCCCAAAGCTCGGCCTGGCCGACCACGTTAGCGACGGCCTCGGTGTGCACCGGATGTACGGCAAAGAGCAAGGCGCCAATAAAAGCCGCCTTCGTTGACCATAGCTCGGCCAGGAGTGCGAAGACGAGGAGTGCAGCGGCGGTATGCAATACGACGTTTACGCCGTGAAAAAACCAGGGCTGTCCATCCGCTACTGCCCACTGCAGGGCATACGCGAAGATTACAAATGGGCGGTAAAGGCCGAGTTCGCTGCCGAAGGTCGGCCAGTAGGGCGTGCCCCAGATCAGGCCGAGATCACGAAGTTGATGGACTCGGCTGTTGGTTTGAATGATCCAGTAGTCGTCGAAGGCAAAGCGGTTCCAGAGCGTGTTCGCATACACCGCGACAGTCACAGCAACCAGGACGAGCACATAAGGCCACAGCTTCTCGCTGAAATTCTGCGCTTCTACCGGTGCACCCGATTCGTGTGGTGCTTCAATCACATCTGTTGTCATCTTTCCCTCGCCGAATCCATTGCCGCCTGCATGCGCAGAATGAGCGAATCGGTGGGTGCGATTCGTAACGCTTTCTCGATGGCGGACGCTGCGACCGCGGTATCGCCGGCATCGAGTGCATTTGCCGCGGCGAGTGTCTGCAATCTCAAACTGTTTGGCAGCCGTTCGGCCCCAAAGCTGGACCAGCGCAGCGCGAGTCCTGTACGACCATTTGTGGCTGCGTAGGTCGCAGCGTCGACCAGCAACTGCTCGCGGTACGGCCACAGGTACAGTGCGTACCCATAATGCTCGAGCGCGTTATCGACATTGTTGCGCCGTCGTTCGATCCGCGCCGCGTGCCAGTAGCCGCGGAACGAATCCGGCCTGTCACGCAACTGCGCCATGAGAATCGTATCTGTGGTCCGCCAGTCGGGGATGCGTGTGTGCGTGCGCCAGGCGCCAAGCGAAACCGCTGCAACGAGCAGCGCGCCGAGTCCAACCTGCAGCGGCCTGCGATGCTGAAGCGGCGCGTGCGCGGCAGCGGTAGCAAGCAACGCGACCAGCAGCGAGACTGCCACCGACGGCAGATACAGGGTGCGCTCAGCCAGCAGGATGCCGATGGGCACGATCAGGTTGGCTACCGGCAGCACGGTGATCGGGAGCCACCAGATGGCGAGCGCGGCAAGCGGCCGCCCGCGACTGAGCGCGTACAACCCGCCGAGCAGGGTGGACGCGAGGATGGTCGCCCCAATCAGGATCAGCGGGTCGCCGGGATCGAGTGGCATCATGACGCGCGGGCCGTAGTCGGCGAGAAGCACGCGCGGGAAGAACAGCAGTCGCAGGTATTGTGGCCAGACCTGCATCGAAGTGCGGACACGATCCACAGGGGATTGCAGAATTTCGATGATCGGATCGACCTGTGTTGGCGATGCTACTCCTGTCACCGCGATCCGGAGCGCAACAGCACCGATCAACACCGCGGTAAGGGCAGCGTAGAAGCGCCAGCAGCGCACGAGGTACTCGGGCAGGTCGCGCACACCGTTCCAGCGCTTCTGCGCCGCATCGATCATAACCAGCAAAGCCGGGAGCACTGCCGCGCTTTCCTTGCACAACATCGCCAGCGCAAAAAGCGCACAAACGACTGCTGATCGTATCGTATTGTGGCTGGGCCGGTCCCACGTCCATGCGATGCATGCGAGGAGAACGAAAAAAGCCGCCATGAGTTCGGCGCGACCGACGACGTTGGCGACGGCTTCGACGTGAACCGGGTGAACCGCAAAGATCAGCGCACCCAGACCGGCAGCAGGCACGGTGAACCAGGTGAGCAGCAGCGCAAAAACGGCGACGGTAACGGCCGCGTGCCAGGCGGCGTTGACGGCATGGAACCAGGCGGCGCTGCCATCGGAAAGTGCCCAGTCAACCGCAAACGAAAACGTGACCAATGGGCGGTACAGGCCCATTCCGGGAGCAGCCCAGTACGGCTTCGTGAGCATGTTCCTAAATTGGAATTCGGTAACGCGCACATCCTGTGGAACAACAAGGACGTCGTCGTATGCGAAGCCATTACGCAGCGCGGTGAAGTAGACGCCAAAAGCAGCGATTGCGAGCAGTATCGCGGCTGCGATCTTCAGGTTCAGCCACTGCGCAGCCGCGTTCTCACCGGCAGTTGCGGGCGCGCTGTCCGGTCGGAGAACCGCTCCGGGCAACTCGCTCATGCAACACCGGCCGTGCTTCGTGTAAGGTGTGTTAACGCGCGGTGGTGCTGGTACCAGAGGGAGAACACCAGGAGCGTCCAGAGCGGCTTGCGATAATCCATGGCCCCCGCGCGATGGTCCCGCAGCATCTTTCTCACAGGCTCGGGCCGGAAAAGGTCAACGGGCAAAGCGGCCGGAGCGAGCAACTCGTCCGCGAGCTTGCGGAGCGGGCCGTTGAGCCATGCTGCTACCGGAATCCCGAACCCCTTCTTCGGCCGCTGGAGGATTTCCGGTGGCAGCAGGTCGCGTACGGCGTCACGAAGCATTCGCTTGCCGGTGAGCCCCTTCATCCGGAAAGCATCGGGCACGCTGAACGCAAGTTCAACGACATCGCGCGCGAGAAAGGGGGCACGGGCTTCGAGGGCAACGGACATGCTGGCGCGGTCGACTTTCATCAGGATGTCGTTGGGCAGCCAGGTGACCGCATCGAGATGGGTTGCACGGGCGAGTAGCGGTGAACCAACCGATAGATCCCATGCCGACGCGATCGGCGCCAGCGGATCGAATGCCGGACCGAGCGCGTCCAGCACGCCGTCCGTGAGCAGCGTGCGTTGCTCGTCCGGAGAAAATGACGACATCCAGAGCGCATGATTCCGTGGAGGCGGCTCACCAGCGCCGCGCAGGAACGAAAGCCCCTTGAAGGCAAAGGCAAAATTCTTATGGCTGACCGGGAGCGAGCGTAGCATTGCGCGTGCAACGCCGTACGTCGGCCGGAGAGCGCGTGCGGCCCAGGCTACCCGGTGCGCCTGGTGCATGGGATAACCAGCGAACAGTTCATCGCCGCCATCGCCGCCGAGTGCAACGGTCACACGCTCGCGCGCGAAACCGCTCAATAATGCTGTCGGGATAATCGAAGCATCCCCGAGCGGTTCATCGAGCAGAGTCGGCAGCCTGGGCACGAGCGACGGCATTTCATCGCCAGTCAGGATGCGTTCGTGATGATGGCTGCCGATGTGCTGTGCGACTTTTCGCGCGTGTGTGCTTTCGTCGAAGCTGGCTTCTGTGAAGCCGATCGAGAAGGTCTCGAGCGCGCCTTGCCGTGCGGCCAGTGCAGCGACCGCGCTCGAATCGATACCGCCACTCAGGAACACGCCGAGTGGCACATCACTGACGAGCCGGCTCTTCACTGCTTCGTCGAGTCTGTGCCGCAGTTCGGCGACGGCATCGGCGTACTTCAGGTTTGTCCTGACGTGCGGCTTCAGTAGCCAGAATGCAAACGTGCGGTACGCGCCGTTCTCCAGCACCAGCGCCTCGCCGGGCGTCAGCTTATTGATCCCGGCGATGATGGTGCGTGGCGCTGGCACGTATTCCAGGGCGAGGTATTGCGTCAGGGCGTGCAGGTCGAGTTCGCGTGGGGCGGCTGGATGCGCGCGCAACGCCGTCAATTCCGAGGCAAACAGCAGCAGGCCGTTTGCCACGCACCAGTACAGCGGCTTTTCGCCCATGCGATCGCGCGCCAGGATGAGCCGGCGCTGTGCCCCATCCCAGAGCGCGAGGGCAAACATCCCATCCAGCCGATCGAGGAAGTCGAGCCCCCACGCATCGTATGCGTGTGCGATCACCTCGCTGTCCGACTGGCTGCGGAAGATACTCCCTGTTGCGACCAGTTGTTCACGAAGTTCGCGGTAGTTGTAGATCTCGCCATTGACGATGATCGACGTTGTATCACGCCGGCCATACAGCGGCTGATGACCGGTCACAAGATCGATGACCGACAGCCTGCGATGTCCGAGCACAATACCGGGCTCGGAGTGCACGCCCTGATCATCGGGACCGCGATGCCGGATGCAATGGAGCATCGGGCCGACCGCAGCGGGATCGAGCGGCTGCAGCGGATCGAGCGCCGCGTATCCGGCGATGCCGCACACTAGGCCGCACCACTGGCCGGCAGGCGGCCGAAGCCGCGCCAGCTATTGGCGTTGTGATGTTGCACCGCAACTTCGGTAAGACCGGCGCGTTCATACCAGGCTGCGAACTCGTCCCTGCGCAGGTAAAACGCCAAGGGCGCGACGAGGTGATCGAACACGATCGAGCGCTGCTCGCGGTACGGGAAGTCCGAGATGTAGGAGAGATACGGCTCGTAAGGCAGTATTAGGCGCAGCGGCGTCCGGCGCAGCGGACGATACGCGAGTTTTGTTGCGAGGTATAGCGGTACGGTCAGCAACGCAGAAAGGCCATCGAGCACCTTGTGCGGCATGTGCGAGAACACACCCTCGCGCATTGGAGTCACGACGTGCACAATCCAGCCGTTCCCTTCCCTGCCGTAGACCCATGCGGAGATGGCGCCGCCGGGAGCGAGCCTCGACACCAGCGCATGAAAGCCGCGCTCCGGATCGGGCAGGTGGTGGAGCACGCCGATCGAGAATGCATAATCGAAGACACGCTTGACCGGCGGCCGGTTGAGGTCACCCTGCACGATGTGCACGTTGGGGCGGTCGCGCGTGTTGGCGAAAGCGGCATCGACCGCATCACTGAGGTCGATCGACACGACGGCACGCGCCCCGAACTCGGCGGTGAGTGCGGTGTGCCTGCCTTTGCCGCAGCCGCCTTCGAGCACCGTTTTGCCGCGGATGAAGTCTGCGTCGACCGGCTTGAGCCAGTCGAGGAACTGCTGGCGATAGCGCTCCGCGAGTTCGGAGTAGTTGGTCCACTCGTAGCCGAATGCCGCAGCAGTGCGCTGTTCGACTTCGCCGATCTCACCGGCGAAACGGGGGACACCGCGTACGATCGGATACTCGAGCGAGCAATTCCTGCAGCCGAGCGCGCCCTCCATGATCTCGGTCCCTTCACGTCGTGTGACTACGACGTGAAGGTCGGAGTTACAATCCGGGCAGGCCAGGAATTCGAGCGCAGCTTCCTTCATTCGTCGTCCTCCGCGAGCGCGTAGGTCCGCTTCCCCTGCGATTCGTAGTACGTGCGGACGGTGAGCTCGGCGACCAGGCCGAGCAGCAGGCTGAGCGAGCCGACCAGCAGGAACATGACAACAACGAGCGGGAGCGGCGTCTCAACGAAGCTCTTCTGGCCTGTCAGCTTGTAGTAGACCATCAGGACGAATGCCGCCATCGACATCAGGAATGACAGCGCGCCGAAACCGCCGAAGATATAGATCGGTTTGGTCGCGTACGATGACAGGAACTTCACAACGATCAGGTCCAGGATGACCTTGAGCGTGCGTTCGATGCCGTAATTTGATTTGCCGCGGGTACGAGGGTAGTGGTTCACCGGCATCTCGGTGACACGCGCGCCCTGCCAGCTCGCGTAGATCGGCACGAAGCGATGCATCTCTCCGTAGAGTCGCACATCCTTCAGTACACTGCGGCGGTACGCCTTGAGTGAGCAGCCGTAGTCGTGCAGGCGTACGCCGGAGATCCAGGAGATCAGGCGGTTTGCGATTACGGAGGGCAACCGGCGGTGTAACGGGTCTTTGCGATGGATTCTCCACCCACTCACCACGTCATACCCTTCATTCAGTTTGGCCAACAGCCGAGGAATATCTGCCGGATCGTTCTGCAGATCGCCATCGATCGGAACGATCACGCGACCGCGCGCGTGGTCGATGCCGGCTGACAACGCAGCAGTCTGGCCGAAGTTGCGGCGGAATCGTATGAGGCGCACGGACGGATCACGCTGCGCGATCTCGCGCAGCCGCGCAGGAGTGCTGTCCCTGCTGCCATCGTCCACGAAGATCAGTTCAGCGTTCACATCAACGAGAGCTTGTCGCAGCCTCTCATGCAATTCACCGACATTCAGCTCTTCATTGTAGACCGGAACGATAATCGAAATTTCCGGAGTACGCTCAGTGTCAGCGCTCGCCGTCGGTCCGGACGCCAGGATGATGTTGTTTTTCACGTCGACCTTCACGCCGGAGCTGTGGACGAAATGCGCTCAAACAACAATTCGTTGCAGCCGGTCGGCACCCGGGGTCGCACGACATGCAACAATCGAAAACCACTGGGTTTCAGAAACTCTTCGAGCTGCGAAATCGATGCAACTTCGTACGGGTATCCGCCAAGCCAGTCGATGACGTCGTACCAGAAATCCATCCCGCGCTCCTTCGTGAACGGGCTGCGCCGCGTGGTCAGAAGGACGGCGCCGTAAATGGCGACGCCGAAGAGCGCTGTCATGCTCTTCTGTGCGAACGCTGGCGAAACATTGTAGAGTCGCTTGATCTGTTTCCAGGCCGGGCTGGACCAGTGTGGATTGTAGATGGCCAGGACAAAATGGCCGCCCGGTTTTACGAGGTCGGCGGTGTATCGGATCGCATCCCACATCCGGCCGGTGTGGTGAAGCGATCCCCAGGCGTAGACCGTATCGAAGGTGCCGAGCGTCGAAAGGAATTGTGCGTCGAGCACGGATCCCCGAATGAAGTCTGGAGGCGGTGCGCCATTTGTCAGGAACCGACCAGCGTTCTGGATCGACGTCTCAATGCCAGTCGGATTGATATCGAACCCACACACCGGTTGGGCGCCAACTCGAGCCGCGGCGATCGAAAAGAGTCCTGAACCGCAACCAACGTCGAGAAATGAACGGCCGGCGAGGCGCTCGGCGCCGATATTCTCGAGCAGCGAGCTTTCGGCCGCCCGAACCCGATCTTCGTCGAGGCGATTCGCCGAAAAGTTCTTCCAGTTCGAACCGAAATCGAAGAACAGGCTCATGTCCCGGGTTCCGTCGCAGGCCTGGCGAGAATGAAGATCTCATCGCCCCAGACCGGCAGGTTCAGGTGGAACAGGTAATAGAGGAAGGTTGCCACCAGTTTACGCCCGGTACCGAATTCGCCGGTTGTCCCCTTCGAGCCGGTCATTTCCAGGAAATTCCGATACAGCGGCGAGTAGAGGGGCCAGCCCCAGTCGACGGTTTTGAGCACCTCAAAACCGGCTTCGCGCAGCTTGGCCGCGAGTTCGCCGCGCCGGTAGTTCCGGACGTGGCCGACTTCCTCGGCCTCGAAGCGGCGCATTCTGCCCTGTACCGTGGTGATGACAAGGTACTTGCCGGTCATCCTGCACAGGTTGCGCATGGCAGACACGTCGTCCTCGATGTGCTCGACTACTTCGCTGCAAATCACCAGATCGAACTTCCGCGGAACGAAATCGGTCACGAGATCAAGCACAAAGAAATCGCCCTGCGGCACTTTGTGATTTGCCAGTTCAACGGCGCTCGAGGAGATGTCGGTGCCGTTAGGTTCGATTCCGGGGAAATCCTCCATCAGCTCGAGCAGGAGGGAACCCTGTCCGCAACCGACATCACAGACGGTTTTGAATTCGAGCGGCCGGATGAGCTTCTTGATTACCCTGCGGACGTGGCGCGACATGGGCCCGTACTTCTTCATGTCGTCCCACTTGCTGTCCCACCCGACATCGTAGTCGAAGGAAGTCATGCTTCGCGGTCTCTCCGTACAGGTTCATGACGCGCCGGTCCGATACGTCGACGGAACCAGAGTTCAAGGTTGAGCAGCGCCCAGATGCGCTTCCCGTGATCGTTCGTTCCGGCCTGGTGTTCGGCAAGCAGTGACGTTATGGCGGACTGGCGAAGAATTTCCGCGACGCGTGCATCGCGTCCGAGTAGCAGGTCGTTCGTGAACTCGCGCAGGGGTCCACGAAACCACGCTGCGAGCGGCACACCGAAGCCGACTTTCGGCCGGCGTGCGAGCGCCGGCGGCAGCAGGTCTGAGAACGCAGACCGCAGAATGCGTTTTGTCGTGCGGCCACGAACCTTCCAACGACGTGGCAGGCGCGCTCCGAGCTCGAGTACCTCGTGATCCAGAAAGGGTGAGCGTGCTTCCAGTGAATGTGCCATCGTCATGCGATCGGCTTTCACGAGCAGCGCGCCGGGCAGGTAGTTATTGACGTCGGTATAGAGCGTGCGGTCGAGCCTGTTATCCGCATGTGCCGCATAAAAGCTGGCCTCGAGGAGCGATGCGGCTGAAACAATGTGCGCACCTGCCAGGACTTCCGGCCGGAACAGCAACGTCTTCTCGGCTTCATCGAAGTACGATCCCCAACGCACGACACTCGCGGCGTGAGACAACCTTGCTGCGCGCGCAACCAGGCGAACCGCGCTCGTATAGCTTCGTTCGATCGGGCGGCCACCGCCGGCCGGCAGCAGGCGAAGCAGCGGATCGAACGCGCGACTGCGGATGGGGAGTGGTACAAGCGCGTACGCGTCAGCGATGGCGTCGGCGAAGTAGCGCTGATAGCCGGCGAATGCTTCGTCGCCGCCATCTCCATTCAATGCGACCGTCACGTTCTTCCGCGTGAACTCCGACAGATACCAGAGCGGGATCGCGGCGGGATCTGCGAACGGCTCGTCGAAATGATCTACGAGCTGCGGAAGCACCTGAATCGCATCCGGCGTCACCATGAGCTCGTGGTGCCGTGTGCCGAACCGGTCGGCGATCTGTCGTGCGTATGACAGCTCGCTGAAAGCTTCTTCGTGGAAGCCGACCGAGAACGTTTCGACCGGCCGATCCATGAGGCCCGCCATCAGCCCGACTACGATACTGGAATCGATCCCGCCACTAAGGTGTGCGCCCAGTGGGACATCGCTCATGAGCCGGATGCGCACTGACTCCGTAACTGCGTCGCGCACGCGCGCCTGAAGCTCGCCATCACTTACTTCCAGCTTCGGCGTATACTCGAGATCCCAGTATCGCTCCACGGTCAAACTGCCACGCTGCCATATCAATCGGTGTGCGGGCGGCAGCTTGCTGACGCCGTCAACCGCCGACAGCGGATCGGGTACGTACTGGAGGGTCAGGAAATGTGAAATCGCCGTGAGGTTCGGGTTCTTAGGCAGATCAGGATACGCCAGTACGCACTTCAGTTCGGAACCAAAGAGAAGCGTGCCATTGTGAACGGCATAGAAGAGCGGCTTCTTGCCCACACGGTCACGTGCGATCAGCAGAGTCCCTGTCGCTGAATCCCACAGAGCGAACGCGAACATCCCGCGGAGATGTTTCACACAGTCACGTCCGAACTCTTCGTAAAGGTGCACAATGACTTCGGTGTCGACGCGTGAGCTGAAGCTGTGACCGCGCCGGAGGAGCTCGGAACGCAGACTGCCATGATTATAGATCTCGCCGTTGGCAACCACATGGATGTTGCCGGCCTCATTCGAAATAGGCTGGTCTCCTCCCGACACATCGATGATCGCGAGGCGCCGCGCGGCCAGGCCAATCCCGGGTGAGCGGTAGAAGCCGTCGCTGTCCGGACCTCGATGCCGGATGACCCGGTTCATCGCCGACAACGTGTCCATATCGATTTCACGGCGTATATCAGCGAACGCGACGCCACAGATGCCACACATCTCAGCGCACCTCCGCCATGGCATGCTGCTGTGCGAACGCGAGATCGACGTACGCGCGTGCACTCGCGGTCCATGAATGGTGCCCAACGACGAAAGCGCGAGCATTATCTCCGAGCGTGCGGCGCTCCTGCGGGTTCGCGATCAAGCGTCGGATTGCATCCGCAAGAGCGCTCACATTTTCAACGGGTACGAGCAGGCCCGTCTGTTCGTTTCTGACCACCTCGCGCGTGCCGGCAATATCGGTTGCCACGACCGGCAGTGCGTACGCCATCGCTTCCAGCACGACGTTCGGCATCCCCTCGATCCGTGAAGGCAGCACAAAGATGTCCGCAGAACCGTAAAGCGACGGCAATTCGCGCCGATCGACCCACCCGTTGAAACGCACGCGATCCGTGAGGCCTTTCGACGCTGCGAGCTCGCACAATGTGTCGCGCTCGGGACCTTCGCCGGCGATGTCGACAGTAAACGGCAGATCGCGAAGGTGTGAGAGTGCATCGAACAGAACATCGATACCCTTCTGGTGGACCAGGCGGCCGACGAGCAGAAGTCGCGGCACGGCGTTGTCGTTGCGCAAAACAGGCGGCGCATGCATATCGGTATCGACGCCATTCGGTATAATCGGCACGGTCAATCCGGGCATCGCCTGTTCTGCGAGTTGCTGAAGGCCGGACCCATTCGCTACAACAGCAAGCGCACGCTGCCAGAGGAAGCGAATGAGCGGCGTCGTGAATCGATGGTACCGCTCGGCACCCGGCTGCCAGATGAACCCCGGGACATCCCCGCCGCGCAGCGATACGACGTACGGTACGCCACGCACCAGACGAAGCGTCCAGGCAACCGGGCCGCCGGGAATCCCGAAGAATGCGATGCTGACATCCGGAGTCCATTCTTCTGTGAACCGGAGGACCTCGAACGACGCGCTGATCATGAAGGTCAGCATTTCGAATGCGGTGCAGCGGTCCGCTCTCCGCCGCACTACGGGTACCCGACGGATCGTGAGTCCGTGACTCTGCTGCAGTCGCGGCTGATCCCCGAAGCGCGATGTCAGCACCACGACGTCATGACCCATTGAGGCCAGCGCACGCGCCATCCCCGCCGTTGCCGTCCCGGCTCCCCCGCCAATCGGTGGGTACTCGTAGTTGATCAGCAGGATGCGTTTCGGCCGGTTCATTGCGGGACCTTGTAGATGAACAGGCTGTGGCCGAGTACGCGGTACGGCTCGGTTTTCCGGAACTCTGCGAACACGTCCTGAGTGAAATACAAGCTGACCAGGTTCGTCGCAGAGATCGCGATGTATTCGGGATTCTGAGAAACGGCTTCCGCCGGGGGGCGTAGCGCGAAGAAGCTGATCAGCGGGACGTAGCTGATACCGTAGGCACCGGGGTGGGCCGAGCCGAAATAGCTGAGGTAGACGCTCCCTACGTCCTCTTCGCGCATCCAGTCGCGCAATTCGAGCAGGCCCTGCCCCCAGTCGAGACTCGAATCGACAAAAACCGTATAGCCGAGTTCCGGTTCGGTATTGTACTCGCTCGTATAGGCGATGAAGTGCGGGTAATACGCCAGGGACGACGCGACTGCCGCGACCGGCAGAATTGCCAGCACCGCACGCACGACGGCCGTGGTACGGGTCCATACGTACATCACGCCGACGGCGGTCAGGATACAGATGAGTGGGAGCAGCGGCAGCGCGTAACGGAAGCCAATCACCAGGTTCGCGCGGAGCAGTACCGCGCCGAAAATGATCAACGCGATCAGGGGTGCACGCAGATTCCCTTCCGCGATGCTGCTCCACCGTTTGCCCTGGACAGCTTTCAGCGCACCAAGGAGCGCCGCAAACATCAGGAGATGCAGCGCGACCGGCGTCTTGTAGACGAATGAAACGGGATAGAAATACCACGGTGCTTCGCGAGTCATTTCGCCCAGCAGGTATGCCGGCACGCCGTGGCCGCCGGCGATGTGCGACTGCGCTGCCACGGTGCTCGCGCGCAGATACGCGAGGGAGAAATCGCCGCGGTAAAGGAGGACCTGTGTCAAGTAACCGACAATAGCGGCGACCGCGAGAACCGTGGCCAGGCGTGGCAACCACACACGCAATTCGCCGCGCTGATGCCGCGCGATCGCCTCGACCAGGATGAGTGTGACTGCGATTGGGCCGAGGATCAGAGCGCTATGCTTGATGCCAACTGCAATCGAAACAAGCACTCCGGCGAGAATCCCGCGCCAGGCAGCGGGTCTGCGCAATGCGGCGTCCATGCTCCAGAGCGAAGCCAGGATCGCCGGGGCAAGAGCGATGTCGTTGTAGGCTATTCCGCCGTGGGCGAGCACGTCCGGAAGAAATGCGACGAGACCGGCCCCCAGGAGTGCCGTGCGATCGTCGAAGTATGCCCTCGTAAAGCCGAAGGTCAGCAGGATGAGCAGGGCCGCGCAGGCGGCGGCAACCAGCCGCGCACGGAACGTAATCTGCTCAGGGTCATTCCCGGTATCGTAGAGGAACTGCTGCGCGTACAGGTAGCGGTTCGGTACGGTGTCCGTGCTCATCTCGGCCGGATAGTTCGGTGCGCTCAGGTAGACCGGCAAACCGTACAGGTACTGCATCACAGGCGGGAAATCCGGCATGAGATCGAAGGAGCGGAGATGGAGTCCGCGCGCACCACCCGGGCCGGTCGTTATCTCGTCGAAGGTCGGCGATGTGTGGCGCATCGCCGCGACAATCGTGAAGGTTGACCCGAGCACAATCGCGGCGAAGCAAAGCCATACGAGTCGGGTGCTTCGGGTCGCTCGCTTCGATGTCAATGCAACCTTCACTGCTGTCCCGTTCAAGGGGCACCTCGCACATCCCGACGCGTGTGCGGCCCGGTAGCTGGTCCCCAAAGGAGGCTCACGCCCTCTTCGTACTCCATCAATTCCGCATTCCCATCAGCGGAGCGCACCGCGTACAGCCATGGCGTGCGCTCCGGGAACCGACGAATCAGTTCTGCATTTCGCTCAGGCCCGAGGTCGCGAACGAAGGTTGGGCCGCTGCCATGCACGCCTGGCGGATCACCCTGCCATAATAACGAAGCCAACTCGAGGACGCCGAAGCGATCACTTTGGATCTCTCGAATGCACTCGGGGGCAAACGCCTCACCGGGCGGTGACACGATGAGATTGCCGGGCGCGATTTCTACCGAGCGCGGGAAGTCGCTCGCCCGCGGGACCAGATCGAGCGCGCGAAGCATGGCGGCACTCTGTTCCGGATTGCCGCCGTTCATTTTATCCGCGAGCAGGTGGAGCGCGCAGGTGCTGTTCTGCCGGACCGCGGTTTCAACCGAGTCGAGGCGCATGCCTGCGCTGGCGAGACGCATGGCGACGCGAGAGCGCCAGCCATCGTGCACGAAGACCAGCGCCGACCCACTGGTTTCCGGCACCGGTGTGCGTGTCACGGCCATCCAGGCGCCGCCGTAGGAAAGCGCGCGTTGTGGAGCGAGGATCAGCAGACCGGCAGCAACAGCCGTCAGCAATGCCGCCGCAGTCGCCGGCTGCAGGCGGATTCTCCCCAGCAGCGCAGCGCGCTTGGGAACGGCACGTACAATCGCAATCGCAGCGATCACGAACAGCATGGACCACGCGGGTGCAGACTCGAGCAGCATGCGCGGGCCCATGAAGTTGCCATGATGCCAGTAGAAGAAATTTGCAATCACCGGCAACAGCGCCCAGGCGAGGATCACCCGTTCAGCGGACTGGATGCGGCGTGCGAGCAGCAGCCAGGCCGCGATCACCAGCACAATCGGCAGCGGCGATTCGACGAGGTGCACCGAAAGCGCAAGCAGGTCCGCCGAGGTATAGCCGATCGCCTCGCGCAGGCCGTAGATGTTGCCCCAGATGTCGCGATGAAATCCGAGCCCGATTGCCGGACCGGCGGCAACCTCATAGCCGAGGCCCAGCGGTGAGCCGAAGAAGTGCTGGTTGTAACGCAGAAATGCCAGAAGGATCGGCGCACCGGAGAGCAGCGCCCACGGGAGCATACGCGCGATGCGCAGCGCGCCGGCGCGCCAGCCGTCACCGCGCACGAAGGGGATCGTTGCTGTGAATGCGGCTGCGATTGCGATAGCTGTAACGGGTCGTGTGATCGCCATCCATGCGAGCGCAACACCGACTGCGATGCCGAACCGGGAGTTCGTGTTGGCTCGATGCAGTGCCCACCCGGCGACAGCCGCGCACGCTGTGGCCGTGATGTGATTCATGAACGACCCGGCCAGGCATAACAGGAACGGGCTGAATGCGAGCAGGATCGCGCCGGTTCGAGCTTCAGCGAGGCGATCGGGAAACAGCAACTCGAACAATCGGGTGGAGAAAAAGACCGTTACGCCGGCGAGAACTGCCCCGATCACCCATGGCGCGCCGACCAGCAGACCGAGCGCGAGCAGCGCGATATGCCCCGGTGGATAGTGCGACACCCAGCCGTTCGGGGTGAAAAGCGAGTTCTGAATCAACCAGTGGCCACCATAATCCGATGCGGGCCCTGCGAGTGTGCCACTCGCCCAGAAGCGAGCGTGCAGCATCTGCACGAGCGAATCGATGTGATTCGGTTTGCCGTAAAGGACGACCAGCGTGAACGCGGCGACGAATACAAACGACAGTACCGCGAGCGTCATCGCGAAGGGCATGACCGGCAACCGCTCGAGCCTTGTGGCTGCACGCCTCAGCATGCAGATGACGGCGTCGGGGAACAACATGCCAGCAGGCAGCGCAGCAATAAGCAGCAGAGGCAGGCCAGTGATCAGGAACTCCACATACAACCGTGTGGTCTGAACGGTCGCGGCGCCGGCCATCCCGGTTTGGGGAGAATCGAGCAGCAGAAACAGCGGCAATGCGCCGAACACAGCAAGGACGGACCCGAGCAGTACCGCCGGCAGACGAGCAGCCACGGGAAGCACCGATCCCCGCGCCCCCATGCCCTGCGACGGAGCCGCAGTTGGGAGCTGCATCAGAGGCCCGCCTCGATTGCGCGAATGAGTGAATCCTTCCACTGCGGCAGCGGTCCGGTGTAGCGCTCCGTTGTTGAACAGTCCAGCACCGAATACACGGGCCGCCGGGCGGGACGTACCAAGGTGCTGCTGCTGACCGGCTCAACGCCTGTTTCGCAGCGCGCAGCCTGTAACGCCGCACGGGCAAAGCCGTACCAATTGGTTTCGCCGCGATTGCAGGCGTGATATACGCCATCGGGTGCACGTTCGCAGAGCGTGAGCAGTACCGCGGCGAGGTCTTCTGTCCACGTGGGTGAGCCGACCTGATCATCGACGACGCGCAGGGATTCTCCGGCGCGCGCGCGTTGCAGGATGGTGCTCACGAAGTTGCGACCACCGGCGCCGTACAACCAGCTCGTGCGCACAATGATCCACGAACCGGCTTCGCGCGCAGCATCCTCGCCGGCGAGTTTCGAACGACCGTATGCGTTAAGCGGTGCGGGTGTGTCGTCCGGGCGGTAGGGTGAACGCGCGGTTCCGTCGAAGACGTAGTCGGTGCCCGGATAAACAAGGCGTGCACCCACGGCCGTAGCTGCGCGTGCGACATGCGCTGTGCCCTCTGCATTAACCGCGAACGCCCGAGCCTCATCGTGTTCGGCATTATCGACGCGCGTGAACGCGGCGCAGTGCACAACTGCATCGGGACGGTGCTCGTGCAGCGCGGAAGTGACTGCAGCAGCGTCCGTGATATCGAGATCACTGCGCGTGAGCGCGACGACCTCGTGACCGCTGGCGCGAGCTGTTCCGATCACGGCCTGCGCGAGCATACCCCCGGCTCCGGTCACGAGCAGTTTCATGCCTCGGGTGCGGCGGCTGGCAGCGATGCCTGGGTCGCGGCCGGGGCGACGGCGTTGGCGGCGCGATACACGGGCGCCTTTTTGTCGAGCACATTCGAGCGGAAGATGTGCCAGAACGCGGCGACGCCGTCCTTCCAGTTGATCTTCTTGCCCTCGGCATACGTCCGGCCGTGATAACTGATCGGCACCTCGTAGATGCGAGCGCGGGCCTGGGCGAGGCGCGCAGTGATTTCGGGTTCGATGCCGAACCGATCAGTCTTGAGCGGCAGGCTCTTCATCAGGTCGGTGCGCACCATCTTGTAGCAGGTCTCCATGTCGGTGAGGTTCACATCGGTGAACATGTTGGAGACCAGCGTAAGGAAGCTGTTGCCGACGCTGTGCCAGAAGTAAAGCACGCGGTGCGGTCCGCCAAGGAAACGACTACCGAACACCGCATCGGCGCGGCCATCGAGAATCGGCTGCAGCAGCGCGGGCAGGTCGTTGGGATCGTACTCGAGGTCGGCATCCTGAATTACGACGGCATCGCCGGTGGCGGCCTGAATGCCGGTCCGCACCGCCGCACCTTTCCCGCGATTCTGCGGCTGAAAAATCAGTTGCTGGATGAGCCCCTCGTCGCGCAGGCCGGCCAGGATGTCGCGCGTGCCATCGTTCGAGCCGTCGTCGACGCAGATCAACTCGATATCGAGCCCGACTTCATGCAGCCGACGGATCGAGGTCGCGACGGAAGCGCGCTCGTTGTAGACCGGCATGACGACACTGAGCCGGAGTGACGATCGTCTGGTGGTATCGAGCTGTTGCATTACTCACCCACCCCGTAACGGTTGAGTTTGCGGTAAAGCGTGGACGGGTCGATGCCGAGCGCTTCGGCCGCACGGGCCTTGTTGCCGCCTTCGGCCTGGAGCACCCACAGGATGTAGGCGCGCTCGATCACTTCGAGTGTAGGGTTCCCGGGCGGCAGTTCCGAGACGAGCGGTGCCGGCTCGGGCGAGACCACACGTGCGGGCAGTGCGGCGAGGTCGATCCTGCCGCTCGCGGCCGAAAGGATCGCGGCGCGCTCGAGCGCGTTCTCGAGTTCGCGGACATTGCCGGGCCAGTCGTACTCCTGCAATGCACGCATCGCATCTTCGGAGATCGCAAGCGCGGCCGCGCCCGCAGTGCGCTCGGCGCGCAGCCGCTGCAGGAAATGTTCGGCAAGCAGTTGCACATCGTCGCGGCGCTCGCGCAGGGGCGGCAGGTGCAGCGAGATCACGTTCAATCGGTAGTACAGGTCGCTGCGGAAGTTGCCGCGTCGAATCTCGTGCTCGAGGTCGCGATTGGTTGCGGCGATAATGCGCACGTCGATGTTGATCGGCTCGGTCGCGCCGACCGGTACAACTTCACGCTCCTGCAGCGCACGGAGCAGCTTGACCTGGAGCGAGGGTGACATCTCGGCAACTTCGTCGAGGAAGAACGTGCCACCCTTGGCGGCGACGAGCAGCCCTTCCTTGTCGCGCACGGCACCGGTGAAACTGCCTTTGACGTGCCCGAACAGTTCGGATTCGAGCAGCGATTCGGGGAGCGCGCCGCAGTTGATGGAGACGAACGGTCCGGATTCGCGCTCGGATAGCTGATGGATGTAGCGCGCAATGACTTCCTTGCCGGTGCCGCTCTCGCCGGTGACCAGGATGGTCGAATCGGTGGGTGCAACCGTTTCGGCGAGCTTCAGGATATCGACGAATGAACGGTTTTTTCCGACCGGTCGATCCGCAGACGAAGTATCGCGGCGGCGGATCTCGCGCTTGAGCTGCTTGTTCTCGCGCGAGAGTGTTCGGACCTGGGCAGCACGCCGACAGAGCGCAACGAGGTCGGCGTTGCTGAACGGTTTCTGCAGGTAGTAGAACGCACCCTGGTTGACCGCCTTGACCGCAGTCTGCAGCGAGGCCTGCGCGGTCATGAGGATGACCGGCACCTCGGGATCGCGCTGGCGTACCGCCTCGAGGATGTCGAGCCCGGTCACACCGGGCATGCGGATGTCCGTGAGCACGATGTCCGGCGCGATTTCGCTCAGTTTCTCGAGCGCCTCGCGTCCGCTCTGGAGCACACAGGGATCGAAGCCCTCACCGCGCAGCAGGATCTCGACGGTGTCGAGAATTGCGCGCTCGTCATCAACCACCATCACCCTGGAGCGCGTCATCGGCTCCTCCTCTCAGCCTGTGCGGAAAGGTATACGGAAAAGCGAGCGCCCTGGAGCGGACCGTCATCGACGAGGATGGTGCCCTGGTGCGCCTCGACCGCGCGGTGCACCATGGCGAGTCCGAGCCCGGTTCCGCCGTGTCGCGTCGTGAAAAACGGATCGAACACCTTGCCGGCATCTTCGGCGGGAATACCCGGCCCATTGTCGGCGACCGCGATGCGAATCGGCGCGAGCAGTTCGACACCCGGCGGCAGTTCGGACGTGCGCAGCCGCGTGAGTTCGACAGAGATGCGGCCGCGTTCGCCAGCATGCTGCACTGCGTTGAGCACGAGGTTGAATACCGCGCGGTGCAGCAGGTCCGCATCGCCCTGTACCACCAGCGGCCCGCGTGGATGCGTAAACTCGATTTTCGGCCGACGTCCGGAATCGGGGTGCTGCTCGGCAAGTGCAATCGCATCGGCGGCGATGCGCACGAGATCAACATCGCCCCAGCGGCGGAGTTCGACCCGACTGAATTCCATAAACTCGGAAAGCAGTCGAGTCAGTCGATCCGATTCGGTCAGCACCAGTCGCCGCAGGGTATCGCGATCGCGCGTCTCCAGCTTTTCGGATGCGAGCTGTTCGACGGCACTGCGGATCGAGGCGAGCGGGTTGCGGATCTCATGCGCGAGCGATGCGCCGAGCTCCGCCACCGCCTGCAATCGCTCCGCACGTCGCATCAGATCTTCGATCTTCTTGCTCTCGGTGATGTCCTGCACCACCGCAGTGACCCACGGCGCGCCTTCCCGCTCGAGCACCGTCGTGCGCACACCGAGCCAACTGTCGCCGGTGTCCTCCGTAATGCGGATCTCGAAACGGCGCACCGGGATCCGCGTCAGGGCAGTGCGCCGGATCACCGCACCCAGACCGGGCGCGCGATGATCCAGCTCGTCCACTACGTTGCGCGCACGCCAGTCTTCCGCCACCAGACCCAGCGTCACTTCGCCCGCATCATTGATGTAGACCAGTCGACCATGGTCATCCACCGTGATCAGTGCAGTATCGATCGCCGCCAGCAACTCGTCCGTATCGAGCCGCAACTGCTTCAACTCGAGTTCGACCGCGCCCAGAGCGTGGCCGGTGCGACGCAGCCGATCGCCCAGTGCACCCGCCACCAGCGCCATCAGGCCGAACACCACGATCTGCAGCAGCACCGCACCCCACGGCGCCGGGATGTCCCAGAACCCGACCTGCACCGTCGGGCCACCCGGCGGCGGCGGATTCAGGAAGACCAGGTCCGCCGTGTACAGCACACTGACCAGCGCGCCGATCAGCAGCCCGCCGGGTAAGGGCAGGAGCAACGCTCCCGCCGCAATCACAAGGATGTACAACGGCGCGAATACACTGCCGCCATCGTTCGTCATGTGGACGATGGCCGTGACCAGCAGCGCGTCGAATAGAACCTGGGCGTAGAGAAAATTCGGCCCCGGCTTGCGCCCCAGGCCGTACGTCCACCACAGACTCGTGAACGTCACCGCCAGCGACAGCAGCAGCGAGAGCGTGGCCAGCAGTGTGGTTTCCTGCGTGGCCTGCATCCACGCGAACACTGCCCCACCAAAAATGCCCGCAGCGAGCGTAAGGCGGCCGAGATACAGCCACCGCAGCATCCTCAGCGGGTGAACCATGTGCTTATCGCCTCTGGAGTTGCGCCGACCCGGGGAGAGCGGGCGGGATTGCGGTACTCAAGGTAAGCGCCCCATCGCAATTTGCAAAGTACGGGCACGTGCGGATTGCAAACCGGCGTTGCTCGGGCGGAACTGCTCTGGGGCGCGCGGGAAGCAGGCGGCGACGGCAGGCGCCGACGGCAGGCGCGGGCAACGGCCGGGCGACGGGCACGTTTACGGGCAGGGGAACGGGCGCGCAGCCCGACCACGGGCACGGGCGCGGGAACGGGCAGGGGCACGAGACTGCGCGGCGCGCCTTTTTTTATGCGCGAAACTCAAAGGCGGAACCTGGCGGCATAGAACTACAGAGGGGTGAGGCGACGGCGACGGCGACGGCGACGGCGACAACGACAACGACGACGACAACGACAACGGGGACAGGGACAGCGACGGCGACGGGGACGGGGACGGGGACGGGGACGGCGACGGCGACAACGAAAACGACAACGACAAGGACAACGACGGCGACCACGACAACGGGGACAGGGACAGCGACGGCGACGGCGACGGCTACAAAGGGGGGGGAGAGGTCGAGGCGGAAGACGCAATACAGGCGGGGGATAGGGATAAGTGCGGGCTCGCGTGTCTCAAGGAAAGAAGCTACTGTCGCGGCGGGTGGGATAGCGCAGTGAGTGCTCCAACTCAAACGCGCGTGCCTGCGTGAAGGCGTATGGAGTGAGTCGGCGCTGCAAACGAGCGCGTGGTAAAGAAGTGCGAGCGGATTGCGAGTGCGAAGCAAGTAAACGCGGTGGTTGGAAGACAGATGATGTGTGCGGCAAACGTCAGTAAACGAGAACAGCGAGAAGGTCGAATGCTGGTACAAGCCTTGCGACCCGCAGCACCAACTCTAGCCCGGTTTGGAGAGGGGTTTGGGATGCCATTCCGCATCAGCAGGTGGATACTCTGCGCACTGGCGCTGAGTCTTTTGCCTTCGGTTGTCTCCGCGCAGTACTTCGGCAGGCAGAAAGTACAGTACGAAGACTTTGACTGGCGAGTGATGGAGACGCCGCACTTTGATGTGCATTTCTATCCACAGGAGACGCTGGTCACGCAGGATGCTGCGCGGCTGGCGGAGCGGTGGTATACGCGTCTGTCGCGAGCGTTCCAGCATGAGTTCAAGAAGAAGCCGCTGATTTTCTATGCGGACCATCCCGACTTCCAGCAGACCAACGTGATCGGCAGTTCGTTGTCGGAGGGGACGGGTGGTGTCACGGAGGGTTTGAAGAATCGCGTAATCATGCCATTTACCGGCGTATACCGGGACAATGATCACGTGCTTGGTCACGAACTGGTTCACGTGTTCCAGTACGACCTGGCGTCATCGCCGGGGGGCGGCGGGCTGGCGGGGATGGGGCGGTTGCCGCTGTGGCTGGTGGAAGGGATGGCGGAGTACCTGTCGCTTGGTCGGCGCGATCCGCACACGGCGATGTGGCTGCGGGATGCGGCGCTGCGGGGCGAGCTGCCGACGATCGAGCAGCTCACGCGCGATCCGCGCTTTTTCCCGTACCGCTACGGCCAGGCGTTGTGGGCGTACATCGGCGGACGCTGGGGCGATCGTGCGGTGACGGAGCTGTACCGGTTTGCGACGCGAGCGGGGTGGGAGCCTGCGCTGCATCGCGTGCTCGGTCTGAGCAGCGAGCAGTTGTCGCAGCAGTGGATCACGTCGATTCGCTCGACGTACCTGCCGGTGCTGGCGGGCCGTCAGCCTGCGCGCGATGCGGGGCAGCCGGTGCTGTACGACGATGATATCGGCGCGATGAACCTGGCGCCGGTGGTGAGCCCGGACGGCCGGTACGTTGCGTACTACGGCCGGCGCGAGCTGTTCACGATCGACCTGTACGTGGCGGATTCGCGCACGGGCAAGGTTGTGAAGAAGCTGACCAGCCCGAACCGGAATTCGCATTTCGATGCGTTGAGCTTCATCCAGTCGTCGGGGACGTGGTCGCCGGACGGGACGAAGTTCGCGTTCGTGGTATTCCGGGAAGGCGACACCGAGCTGGCGATCCTGGACGTGAATTCGACAAAGGTGGACCGGCAGATCGATCTGCCGAACATCGGGACGATTCACCAGCCGGCGTGGTCGCCGGACGGGACGCGGCTGGCGCTTTCGGCGAGCACGGGCGGGCTGAGCGACCTGTACATCTACGATCTGAACACGAGCGTTCTGAAGCAGCTTACGAACGACCGGTACGCGGACCTGATGCCGACGTGGTCGCCGGACGGGCGCACGATTGCGTTTGTGACGGACCGTGGTCCGGGTACGGACTTCGAGAAGCTGACCTTCGGCGAGATGCAGATCGGGCTGTACGATGTAGCGACCAACGAGGTCCGCGTGCTCGAACTGTTCGAAGGCGCGAAACACATCAACCCGCAGTACTCGCCTGACGGACGCGATCTGTTCTTCATTTCGGATCGCGAAGGCTTCAGCGACATCTACCGCGTGAACCTGACGAGTGGTGAAATCCGGCAGGTGACGCGACTGGCGACGGGTGTGAGCGGGATCACGGCGCTTTCGCCGGCGCTGTCGGTCGCGCAGCGCAGTGGGCGGCTGATGTTCTCGGCATTCGAGAATTCCGGTAACAACATCTACGGACTCGAGCTGGCACAGGCGACCGGAACCGTGGTTGAGCGCGGGCCTGCGAAGGAATCGGTGGCCGGCCTGCTGCCGCCAGTGGAAGCGCTGGGGACCGGGCTGATCGCGGAATACCTGGCCGATCCGATGACCGGGCTGCCGCACGAGCAGTTCGCGGTCAAGGACTACAAGCCGAAGCTTGCACTCGACTATCTCGGCCAGCCGAGCTTCGGGGTTGGCGTCGGCGGTTACGCTGGAGGCACCAGCTTTGGCGGCGGCGTGTCGGCGTTCTTCAGCGACATGCTGGGTGACCACACGGTCGGTGTTGCGGTCCAGGCGCAGGGCACGCTCAAGGACATCGGCGGGCAGGCGTTCTATCAGAACGCGGAGAAGCGCGTCAACTGGGCGGTCGTCGGTGGACACATCCCGTACCTGACCGGATTCACCGTGGTCGGCGACATTGTTGACGGCGGGGGCGGCAGGCCGGTCCGTGAAGTGGGTCAGGTGCTGGAGCGCGTCTACGTGTCGCAGTTGCAGGGCATGGCGTTCCTGCCGCTTTCACAGACACGCCGCTTCGAACTGACCGGCGGTTATACGCGCTACGGCTTCAACCAGGAGATCTTTGCGTACCTGGTCGATGTGAACACGGGTCAGATCCTCGGACAGGAGCAGCGCGACCTTGGCGGCCGAGAGTCGCTGCATATGTTCGAGAGCTCGCTGGCGTACGTCGGAGACAACTCCTTCTTTGCCTTCACCTCCCCTATCGCGGGGCAGCGCTTCCGGCTGGAAGTTTCACCGACCATCGGCACACTGAGCTATCAGACGCTCCTCGCCGATTACCGGCGCTATTTCCTGATGCGACCGGTTTCGTTCGCGTTCCGCGGGATGCACTACGGACGGTACGGGAAGGCGGCGGCGGACAACCGGCTGGCGCCGCTGTTCCTCGGCTATCCGTCGCTGGTGCGCGGTTACGACACGGGATCGTTCGACGCCTCCGAGTGCAGCGATTCGCGGGACGCTTCGTGCCCCGAGTTCGATCGCCTGATCGGCAGCAAGATCGCGGTTGCCAGCGCCGAACTGCGCATCCCGCTCTTCGGCACCGAGGAGTTTGGGTTGCTCAATTTCCCGTTCCTGCCAACCGAAATCGCGCCGTTCGTAGATGCGGGGCTCGCATGGGACGCGGGCGACGACGTCGTGTTCGGCTTCGAGCGTGACGGCGACAGCTTCCGCGTGCCGGTGTTCAGTGCGGGTATGACCGCGCGCATGAACGTGCTCGGCTATCTGGTTGCGGAAGTCTACTATGCATATCCGTTCCAGCGCCCGGACAAGGGCTGGCACTTCGGGTTCAACATCGCGCCCGGGTGGTAAGCTTCGGCGACCCTCGCACAGTGTGATGTGTGATTCCGACCCCGGCAGAACCTGTCGGGGTCGGTTTGCATCCGGTCGGGGTCGGCCTAGCTGTCGACGAGGAGACGAGCGCGGGAGAACCGGCGGCGCGCCACGGCGAGCAGGACCAGCGACAGCAGCACAAGTGCAGACCCGAGCCGGGTGAGCAAATGGAACGGCGACTCAGTCGAGCCCATCCAGTCGACAAAGTTATTCCAGGTGCGCGGCGCGACCTGCGCCAGCACTGCGGGCAACAACAGGAGGAGTGTCAGACCGGTCGCGAGCGCCTGGGTCGCCTGTTTGACGGTTGCGGAGCGCAATGAAACGAGCACGCCGGCGCCGGCCATGGCGAACGCTGCGAGCGCGGCGAGGACCAGCGCAGAGAACAGCGTGAGCGGTGGGAAGAAGAACGGTCCTTCTGCGCGATGCGTGATGTTAACGGTAATCACGCCGACCGCAAGCATGGCCAGGCTGGCGAGGTAACCGTAACTCCAGCATGCGGCGATTTTCCCGAGCAGCAGCGCGCTGTCCGGGAGGCGGCTCGCCAGCAGCGTTTCGAGGGTGCGGCGTTCGCGCTCCCCGGCGAAGGAGTCGGGCACGATCGCCGCGACATACATCGCCGAAGTCGCGATCGAAAATACGATGGGCACCGCGGTCGTGATGAACGCAGGGCCGATCAGCCACGGCCACAACACGCCTAGCAATCCGATCGAGAACAACGCACGCAGTATCGTCCCCCGTTTGCCACCTCCGATATGCAACTGCTCGCGCCACTCTTTCCACGTAACGGTGAGGAAATCGCGGATCATAAGCCCTCTTCCCCACGGTGCACGCGATTGTCTGCGGAACCGCGCGCTGCTGAAGCTGCGTCGGTATCTCCGATCAGCGACAGGTAAAGCTGCTCGAGGGTCGGTGTGTCGCGCCGAACCTCCTCGATATCGCAGCCCTGTTCGATCAGCGCGCGCACGAGCGGCGCGGCGGTCGCCGGCTCAGGCAGTGTGGCACGGAGCGCGGTTTCGTGTGCCTCGACGATCTGGACGCGTGTGGCGCGCTCAACAGCAGCGAGCCGATCGGCGGTGAAGCCAGCTCCGGTGATGTTCACGATCGACGAGCCCGCAGCGGAACGGAGTTGGTCGATGGTACCGACGGCGCGAAGCTTCCCGCTGTGCAGGATGCCGATGCGATCGCAGACGCGTTCGGCTTCGGCGAGGTTGTGGGTGGTCAGGAATACGGTGACGGCTTCGGTGCGAACCAGCGCGCGGAGGTCATCGCGCAGCGCCGCGGCGGCGGCCGGGTCGAGACCGGCGGTCGGCTCATCGAGGAACACAAGTTCGGGGCGATGCAGCAGTGCACGTGCGATCGCGAGCTTCTGCCGCATACCGCGGCTCCAGGTCCCGGCAGGATCGTTCCGTCGATTCCAGAGTCCGAAATGCTCGAGCAGTTCGCGGATCCGCGCGCTTCGAACCTCTTTCGGCAGGTGCCAGGCTCGAGCAAAAAACTGGAGGTTCTCGTATGCTGTGAGGCGATCGTACAGCCCGTCGCGTTCGAGCAGTGCGCCGCAGCGTTCGCGGATCTGCGCTGCCTGGGTCCGCACATCGAAGCCGAGCACATCGACGGAGCCGCTGGTGGGCTCGAGCAGGCCGAGCAGCAGACGGATCGTGGTGGTTTTGCCTGCGCCGTTCGGGCCGAGGAAGCCGAAGATCGCACCACGCGGGAGCTGCAGGTCGATGTGGTCGACGGCGGTCAGCCGTGTTCCTTCGCGCACGAACTCGCGGGAGAGGCCGCGCGCATCAATGGCGAGTCCGCTCAGTTGGCGCTCACCGTGCGCTCGCGTGCCCACTGCCGCAACCAGGTCACGCGTTCTGCCATCGTGTGGGCAAGCGGACGTGTGCCTCGAATCTCGGTCAGCAGACCATCGGTCGCGAGTTCGTGTTGGGCTGAGAACGCGGTGTAGAGCGCCGATACAATCGCCTGTTCGATCTCCGCTCCGCTGAACTGATCACTCGCCGCGATCAACGTGTCGAGGTCGAAGCACTCAGGCTGCTTGCCGCGTTTGCGCAGGTGGATTTCGAAAATCGCGCGACGCGCTTCGGCTCCGGGCAGGTCGACAAAAAAGATCTCGTCGAAGCGGCCCTTGCGCAGGAATTCCGCGGGCAGCTTCGAGACGTCGTTGGCAGTAGCGACGACGAAGACATCGCCGCGGCGATCCTGCATCCAGGAGAGAAAGGTGCCGAGGATGCGCTGCGAGACGCCGCCGTCTTCGCTGCCGCCGGATGCGAACGCTTTTTCGAGCTCATCGATCCAGAGCACGACCGGCGAGAGCCGGCTTGCCACGTCCATCGCGCGACGGAAGTTCTTTTCGGTTTCGCCGATATACTTGTTGTAGAGCGCGCCGGGGTCGAGCCGGAGCAGCGGCAGCCGCCATTCGGTGGCGACGGCCTTGGCGCAGAGGCTCTTGCCGCAGCCGGGCACGCCGACCAGCAGAACACCTTTGGGGAACGTGAGTCCGAATTCCGCGGCGCGTTCGGGCTGCGTAATGATCATCCGGCGTTTGGCCAACCAGTCCTTGAGTCCGGCGAGGTCGGCGATTTCGGCCATGCTTTCCTCGACCGGATAATACTCGAGCACACCCTCGCGTTCGACGATCTGCTTCTTGGCTTCGATGACGTGCGAGATGTCATCGGCGGTGAGCCTGCCATCCTCGACGATGGCCTTGGTCAGCACCTTCTCGGCTTCGAGCAGGGTCAGGCCCTTGAGGTTGTTGAGGAGTCGCAGCCCATCCTGCTCGGTAATCTGCAACTTGACCGGCATGCGCGTGGAGAGATCGCGCAGGATGTTTTCGAGCAGTGAGCGATACTCGGTAACGTCCGGTGCCGGGAGCGAAACGTACGTTGCATGGCGGCGCAGGGAATCCGGCAATTCGAGCGTGCCGGTCAGGAGAATGGCGCCGTCACGCGAGCCGAAAGCCATCGCCAGTTCGCGCAGGCGCTCGACGATCCCTTCGTTCTGCAGTGCGGACCCGATCGACTGGAAGTGGTAGAGCGCGGGGAATTGTGAACTCAGCGCGTGTGCGAGTGCCTGCGCGAGGTCGGTGGTGCCGTAGACCCCGGACTGCGTGGGCGGCGCATCAGCGCGGCGCAGCCCGCGCGTGCGCGACCAGACCATGAGCGGAAGCTGCAGGCGGTCAACAACGTGCCGAAGCAGCAGCTCCGCACGCTCTTCCTCCGCGGTGTCGATCACGATCAGGCCATGGCGCGACCGGATCAACAGCTCGATGTCGTGAAGCGGGTCCTTCTTTTCCAAACGAGTTCGCTGCGGGTCAGGGTAGCCGCGCTAGCTTACCCGGCGAAGGTCCGAGGTGCAAGACGTGATCAGGGTTTCACCGATCGAGAGCACGCAGAGGTCCTCGTCCGACAGGCCCGCGGCGCGCCATGCCTCCGCGACTCGCACCGGCGGCTCGAGCGGCGGCTCGTCGGTGAGCCGGAACGTGCCCCAGTGCATGCCGATGAACTTGCCGGTACCACCAAGCGCACGATACGCCTCGACCGCTTCCTCCGGGTTCATGTGCGCGGGTTTCATGAACCAGCGCGGCTCGTACGCACCGATCGGCAGCAGCACGTGATCGAAAGGCGCGTAACGCGCGCCGATCTCTTCGAACGCCGGGCAGAACCCGCTGTCGCCGCCGAAGTAGATGGACGCATTGTCGGTCTGCAGCACAAACGAGCACCAGAGCCGTTCGTTCGGCCTGGTTCCGATGCGTCGGGTCCAGTGCTGCGCGGGAGTGGCGATGACACGGACCTCGCCCGATTCACCACGCAGCGTAACGTCCTGCCACCAGTCGAGTTCGTGCACGAAACGCACGCCGAACCCCTGCAGCAGCCGCGTGTAGCCGAGCGGCGTAACCCACAGCGCATCGGGGAATCGGGTTGCGAGACGATGCGCTGTATCTGCATCGAGATGATCGTAATGGTCGTGCGAAAGCAGAACTGCATGGATCGGCGGGAGTTCCTTCCAGTCGATCCCGGGTGGAGAGAAGCGCCGCGGGCCGGCCCACTGCACGGGGGAAGCGCGCTCGCTCCAGACCGGATCGGTCAGCAGGTTGAGTCCGTTGAGCTGAAGCAGGAAGGTCGCATGTCCGACGTAGGTCGTCCGCAACTCGTCAGGGGATGCAACCGGCCGCGCGATGGCCGGTTGTGCGCGCGGCACTTCATGTGGTTTCGGATTCGGCGCGCCAGGATTGCTGAAGCGCTCCAGCATCCAGCGGAGCATGTCGCCGGTATTCTTATGGAGCCCTTCAGCGGTCGGCCACGGATTGCGAAAACCGCCACCCGCCCTGTGATGCTCATTCATGGAAGCATCGCATCGGGACGGGGTAGATTCGAAGCAACGCAGCACCTTTTTTTCGATTTGCCATATCGCGTTTACGAAGTTCAAGAGCAATTTTATCGCATGCACTATCATCTGATCGGAATCGCCGGTACGGCCATGGGCTCTCTGGCCGGGCTGCTCCAGGCGGCCGGGCACAGAGTGACCGGCTCGGACGTCAACGTATACCCACCAATGTCGGAGCAGTTGTCGGCGCTCGGCATTGAGTATTACCAGGGGTATCGAGCGGAGAACCTCGAGCCGCGGCCCGATGTGGTCGTGGTTGGCAACGCGATCTCGCGCGGGAACCCGGAACTCGAGGAAGTGCTGATCCGCAAGATCCGCTACACCTCGGCCGCGGCAACCATCAAGGAAGAGTTCATTCAGGGCCGCACCTCCGTCGCGGTCGCCGGCACACACGGGAAAACTACGACCACATCGATCATCGCGTGGGTACTCGAGGGTGCGGGCTTCAAACCATCGTTCCTGATCGGCGGCGTCGCGGAAAATTTCGGGACCTCGTTCCGGCTCAACGACTCGGACATCTTCGTGATCGAGGCCGACGAATACGACACCGCGTATTTCGACAAAGGCCCGAAGATGTGGCACTATCTCCCCGACATCGCGGTGGTGAACAACATCGAGTTCGACCACGCCGACATCTACCGTGATGAGGTCGCCTACAACTTCGCGTTCTCGCGCTTCATCAACCTGATCCCGATGAACGGACGGCTGATCGCCGGCTGGGAATCGCCGATCGTACGCGAGCTTGCCGCGAATTCGTTCGCGCCGGTCGAATCCTTCGGCTACAACCCGGATAACGGGGCGGAAGAACCGCGCTGGACCGCAACCGCCGTAAACTTCGCGGGCGAACTCACCCGCTTTACCGTCCTCCACGATGGTAAGCACTGGGGTGACATTGCGGTGCCCCTGTCCGGCGCGTTCAACGTGCGCAACGTGCTGGCCGCGGTTGCTACCGCCGACGCGCTTGGTGCGGACCGCGACCGCGTGATCGACGCGCTGCGCACGTTTCGCTCGGTACGGCGCCGCCTCGAGGTTCGCGGCGAGGCGGGTGGAGTGACGATCATCGACGACTTCGCACATCACCCGACCGCGGTGCGGGAGACGATTCAGGCCGTCCGGCATCGCTACCCCGGGCGTCGGGTCATCGCGGTTTTCGAGCCGCGCAGCTACACGGCGCAGCGCAAAGAGTCGCAGCAGCCCTACATCGAATCGCTCGCCCTCGCCGACGACATCGTGATGGCCGGGCTGTTCCGCCCCGAGCGGTACACCAGGGATACGGGGCTGGACCCGGAAGCGATGCTGGAGGCCTGGCGGTCCGCAGGCAAGCGCGCGGCGTACATCCCGGATGTCGATGCGATTGTCGAGCACGTTGCGGCGCGGGCGGTATCGGGGGACATCGTGCTGGTGATGAGCAACGGCGGGTTCGGCGGGATTCACGCGAAGCTGCTCGCGGCGCTCGGTTGATCGGGTTTGGCCTTGGCTGGTGGATTGTTCCTTTTCTCGCGCCGGCACCTCTCGGGCAGCGATGAAGGCAAAGCGGCTTAGCCTTGGCTGGTGGATTGTTCCTTTTCTCAGTAGAGTAGGGACCAGGATTCCGACCTGGTCCCCCTCCTCAAACCGGACGTGCGGAGCTACCGCATCCGGCTTTCCCGGCAGGTTCATCCGTTAGCTATCGAGGAGTTGCACGCGTCTACAGT
>Ga0182743_1000226_pt1 | contig 84686 bp, 78 predicted proteins | sample eDN3rd30CKraftOP_FD_128522 | JGI IMG/M metagenome (GOLD analysis project Ga0182743, IMG submission 128522) | Enriched Organic Plus compost microbial communities from Emeryville, California, USA - eDNA 3rd pass 30_C Kraft OP (version 2) (version 2) ... | reverse complement strand
GGCCTGGAGCGATGCCAGGATGTTGGCCAGGGCCTGTCCGTAGGTGTCGTGGAAGTGCCCTGCGATACGGGCCGGGTCGACCACCTGGGTGACGGCCAGCATGAGACGGCTGACCTGCCCGGCGGTGCCGACCCCGATGGTGTCGCAGACATCGATTTCGTCGCAGCCCATATGCAGCAGGCGGCGCGCCACATTCACCACGGCTTCCTGTGGCACTTGGCCCTGATACGGGCAGCCCAGGGCGCAGCTGATGCTGCCGCGCAGGCGCAGCCCAGCCTCTTTGGCAGCCTGCGCAACCGGCGTGAAACGTGTCAGGGATTCTTCCACCGAACAATTGATGTTCTTCTGCGAGAAGGCCTCGCTGGCCGAGCCGAACACGACGACCTCATCGACCCCGGCCGCCAGCGCGGCTTCAAATCCGCGGAGGTTGGGGGTGAGGGCAGAGTAAATCGTCCCGGCGCGGCGGCCGATGCCTGTCATCACCTGCGCCCCGTCGGCCATCTGCGGTACCCATTTGGGCGAAACGAACGACGCCGCCTCGATGTTGGCAAACCCGGCGGCCGACAAGCGGTTCACGAGTTCGATCTTGGTGGCTGTTGGAACGAATTCCTTTTCGTTCTGCAGGCCGTCGCGCGGGGCGACTTCGACAATTTTTACGTGGCGGGGCAGGCGCATGGCGAGGTCTTGGGTAAGGCGGTGGTCCATGTGGAAATGATATAGCGGTTGGCGAAGGCGTGGGCGCTAGCGCCGTTGACGCTGATGCCGGCCATCCGGCAGGCGGGCGACGAGTCCCCGCAGTTCGAGTTCGAGCAGGCGGCGGGTGAGTTCGGGCCAGTCCAGCCCGGTTCTGGCCTGGATCTGATCGGCGTGGACGGGGTCGAACCCCAGCGCAGCCAGAAGGGCGTCCTCGTCGCCGGACTCGGCTTCGGCAGGGACCGGCTTGGAGTTGGAGGAGGAGGTTGGCCGAGCCCCGAGTTCTTCGAGGATGTCGTCCCCCGACTCAACGAGCTTGGCCCCCTGGCGGATGAGCGCATGGCAACCCCGGGACATCGGTGAATGGATGGAGCCGGGAATGGCGAAGACCTCCCGCCCGAGTTCGCCGGCCAGACGCGCCGTAATGAGCGATCCGCTTTGCTTGGCGGCTTCTACCACCAGCACGCCGCGTGCCAAGCCCGCGACAATGCGGTTGCGGCGTGGGAAGTTGTGGGGCAGGGACGGGGTGCCCAGGGGGAACTCGGTCAGCAGCAGGCCTTCCCGGGCGATCCGATGCGCCAACTTGAGATTGGCGGCGGGGTAGACGATGTCGGCACCGGTGCCGAGAACCGCGATCGTGCTCTGGCCTGCGGGGCCGGCTGCAAGCGCGCCTTCATGGGCGGCCGTGTCGATGCCGGCCGCCAGCCCGCTGACCACGCACCAGCCTCTTGCGGCCAGGTGATGGGCGAAGGCCTGGGCATTGTCCAGCCCGGCCGGTGTGGCGCTGCGGGCGCCCACGATGGCGACGGCCGGGCGATTGAGGAGCTCGGCGCGCCCATTGGCGTACAGCAGGATCGGGGGATCGTGGGTGTCGAGCAGGGTGTGCGGGTAATCGGGATCGGCCAGGGTGATCACGCGCCGGCCGGGTGTCTTCAGCCATTCTTGAGTGCGTTCGATGGCTTGGGCTGTGCGCTCGTCCGGGGGGCGGCTGAGCTGGCGGGCGAGGTCATGGGGGATGACCTTGGCCAGCGAGGCGGCGGACAGGGCGTAGATGTCTTGCGGCAGGCCTATGGCCGCCAGCAAATGGCGGGCCTGAACGGCACCCAGCCCGGGTTCCAGGCTCAGGCGTATCCAGGCGGACAGTTCATCGGTGGAAGGCGTCGTTGTCATGCCGCCAGTGTGACATAGCCGGGTGTAAAGAGGGGGGGCTGTGCTGTGGAAAGTCCACCCCAGCGACCACGTCTTATAATGGAAGGTAAACGCAATTCCGGACATTTCCCATGGCTTTACTCCCAATTCTGCGCTACCCCGATCCGCGCCTGCACAAAGTGGCCAAGCCGGTCGACGTCGTCGACGACCGTATCCGCCAACTTGTGCGCGACATGGCGGAGACCATGTACGCGGCGCCCGGTGTTGGCCTGGCTGCCACGCAGGTCGATGTTCATGAACGCGTCGTGGTCATTGATGTCTCTGAAGAAGGCAACGATCTGCTGGTCCTGATCAACCCCGAAATCACCTGGAAGAGCGACGAGCTCCAGGTGTACGAAGAGGGCTGCCTATCGGTGCCGGGTGTCTACGACGAAGTCAAGCGCGCGGCGCGCATCCATGTCAAGGCGCTGAACGAGCAGGGCGAGGCATTCGAATTCGATGCGGAAGGTCTGCTGGCCGTCTGTGTGCAGCACGAACTGGACCATCTCTTGGGCAAGGTGTTTGTCGAGTACCTCTCGCAACTGAAGCAAAACCGTATTCGCACGCGTATCCGCAAGCAGGAGCGCGAGGCTGTGCGCGCCTGATCCATGCGCATCGTTTTTGCCGGCACTCCCGATTTCGCCCGTGTCGCGCTCGAGGCCATCCTGGCTGCGGGGCACGAGGTTCCTTTGGTCCTTACCCAACCTGATCGCCCATCCGGCCGGGGGCTCAAACTGACCTCCAGCGCAGTCAAGCAGGCGGCCGCGGCGGCCGGCATACCGGTGCTTCAGCCGCGCAGCCTGCGTCTGGACGGCCGTTATCCCGACGACGCCGCCGAGGCGCAGCAGGCCCTGAACAAGGCTGCACCGGATCTCATGGTCGTGGCCGCCTACGGTCTCATCCTTCCCTTGTGGGCCTTGCAGTTGCCTAGGCACGGCTGTTTCAACATCCACGCCAGTCTGTTGCCCCGCTGGCGCGGCGCGGCGCCGATACAGCGGGCGATCGAATCCGGCGATGCCGAAACCGGCATCACCATCATGCAGATGGATGAAGGCCTGGATACCGGCGACATGCTGGTGCGGCGCTCGCTGCCGATCACCGAAACGCATACGGCATCGCGTTTGCACGATGAGCTGGCCGTTCTGGGCGGGCAGGCTGTGCTCGAGGCGATCGACCTTCTGGCGCGCGGCGGCCTGAATGCCGTGAAGCAGCCGCCCGAGGGCGTAACGTACGCCGAGAAGCTGAGCAAGGCCGAGTCCGCGTTGGATTTCTCGCAGCCGGCTGAAGTGCTGGCGCGCCGTATACGGGCCTTCGACCCCGTTCCCGGCGCCACGCTTTTGCTGCCGGGGCTGGCCGATCCGGTCAAGGTCTGGTCGGCTTTAGCGGTGGATGCTCCGGTGTCGGCTGCGCCTGGAACGGTTGTGGCTGCCGGCCCGGAAGGCGTCGATGTCGCGACGGCGGATGGCGTTTTGCGGCTGCTGGAGTTGCAGAAGGCGGGCGGCAAGCGTCAGCCGGTCAGCGTTTTCGTGCAGGGCTGGCGTCCCTGACCGCCCCCTGTTTCCCTGTCATGAGGGCATGCCTATAATGCGAGGCTGTTACAAACCTCAATTCAGGGAGTGCCCGTGTCGTCATCGTCTTTTGAAGAAATCGGAAAGCTGATCCTGCGTCTGGCCGTGGGCGTGCTGATGCTTTTTCATGGCTTGGCCAAGATCAGTAATGGTGTATCGGGGATCGAGTCCATGGTCGCGGCGCATGGTTTGCCGGCGTTCTTTGCCTGGGCCGTGTATATCGGCGAGGTTCTGGCGCCGGTGTTGCTGATCCTGGGGCTGTATGCCCGCGCGGGGGCCCTGCTGGTAGTGGTCAACATGATCGTGGCGATCCTGTTGGTGCACATGCCTCAATTGACGCAGCTGGGCAACTCAGGCGGCTGGAAGCTCGAGCTGCAGGGCTTGTTCCTGTTTGGGGCTTTGGCGATTGCGTTCCTGGGAGCCGGAAGCCATAGCCTGGGCGGCAAGGGCGGACGCTGGAATTGACCTTGGGTCTTCAAGCCGCCGATCGTAGCCAACAGACCCTGGCTCCCTCGGCGGCTCAAGAACTCAGCTAACGATCAAACAGCGGTCAGACCGTCTCGCCATACAGGTCGTATTCATCCGAATCCGTCACCCGGACACGCACAAGATCACCGGGTTTCAGTGGACGTTCGCTGCTGACGAAAACATTGCCGTCGATCTCCGGCGCGTCCGCGCTGGATCGCCCAATCGCGCCGTCTTCGTCGATCTCGTCGATCAGCACGTCGATTTCACGGCCCACCTTGCGGCTCAGGCGCTCTGTTGAGATTGCCTGCTGGTGTTCCATGAAGCGTTCCCAGCGGTCCTGCTTGACCTCATCGGGCACGGCGTCCGGCAGTGCGTTGGCCGGGGCGCCGTCCACGGGCGAGTACTGGAAACAGCCCACACGATCCAGTTGAGCCTCGCTCATCCAGTCCAGCAGATACTGGAAATCCTCTTCCGTTTCACCCGGGAAACCGACGATGAACGTCGAGCGCAGCGTCAGGTCGGGACAGGCTTCGCGCCAGCGCTTGATCCGCGCCAACGTCTTGTCCTCGAATGCCGGGCGCTTCATCAGCTTGAGAATACGAGGGCTCGCGTGCTGGAAAGGGATATCCAGATAAGGCAGCACCTTGCCTTCCGCCATCAGGGGAATGACCTCATCCACATGCGGGTAGGGGTAGACATAGTGCAGGCGGGTCCAGATGCCGAAACCGGACAGCGCCTCGCAGAGCTGGGTCATGTGCGTCTTGATGGGGCGCCCGTTCCAGAAACCGCTGCGGAACTTGATGTCGACCCCATAGGCACTGGTGTCTTGCGAGATCACCAGCAGTTCCTTGACTCCCGCATTGACCAGGCGCTCGGCCTCGCCCATCACATCGCCGATCGGTCGGCTGACGAGATCCCCGCGCATCGACGGGATGATGCAGAAACTGCAGCGATGATTGCAGCCCTCGGAAATCTTCAGATAGGCGTAATGCCTGGGCGTGAGCTTGATGCCTTGAGGGGGGACGAGGTCCACATAGGGGTTGTGCTCAACCGGGGGCGGCGCGGCTTCGTGAACCGCGCGGACGACCTGCTCATACTGCTGCGGTCCGGTCACCGCCAGCACGGCGGGATGGACGTCGCGAATGACGGACTCCTCGACTCCCATGCAGCCTGTGACGATGACACGCCCGTTTTCGGCGATGGCCTCGCCAATGGCGTCCAGTGACTCGGCTTTGGCGCTGTCGATGAAGCCGCAGGTGTTCACGACCACGACATCGGCGTCGTTGTAGTCGGGGGTGATGGCGTAGCCTTCGGTGCGCAACTGGGTGAGGATGCGTTCGGAATCGACCAGCGCCTTGGGGCAGCCCAGGCTGACAAATCCGACTTTCGGGGAATTCATGAGTGACCTCGTTAAGCCGTGAGGCTTGGTAAAGACAAGTATTTTAACGGGTGGCTTCGCCGGCGCCGGGGCGGGCATCCCGATTGGTGATAAAGTCCGGATAAACAAAAAGCGCGATCGCGTATCTTTCGTATAGGCTTTTCAGACTGTGTCCGATTCCACCTCCAGCCCCTCCCGAACCTCTTTGGCCGAGCTCATGCTGGCCAGCGCCCGCAACGTGCAGGCCGTGAGCGAAGGGCGGTCGCTGTCGGAGAGCCTGGCGGCAACGCCGGCCGGCTTGCGTGCGGCGACACAGGCGATCACCTTTCACGTGATGCGCCGGGCGGGCCTGGCGCATGCCGTGAGCGTCGAGCTGGTCGAGCGCACGCCGCCCAACCCGCTGTTCGAAGCACTGCTGATCGTATCGCTGGCCTTGCTGGATACCGCGCTGGAAGTCAGTGGGTCGGGCGAAGCCGAACCCTCGGTGCGCCGCGACGTGCCGGTGTACGCGGTGCATACCGTGGTGAGCCAGGCCGTGGCGGCTGCGTCGTCCCAGCGGGGGTTGATACCTTACAAAGGCTTGCTCAATGCCTGCCTGCGGCGATTCACGCGTGAGCGCGACGCTATTTTAACGCGGGCCCGCAAAAAGCCCGAAGCGGTCTGGAACCATCCCGAGTGGTGGGTGAATCGCTTGCGCAAGGCGTATCCCGACCGATGGCAGGCGTTGCTGGAGGCGGCGAATCGGCCCGGTCCCATGGTTTTGCGCGTGAATCGTCGCAAGGCCACGCCGGAGCAGGTTCTGGCTGCCCTGAAAGCGGCCGGCATCGAGGCCGGGCCGCTGGGCGATGAGGGTATCGTGCTGGGCCAAGCTCGGCCGGTGCACGAGGTTCCGGGCTTTGATGAAGGATGGTGGTCCGTACAGGACGCCTCCGCGCAGAGGGCGGCGCCGTTGTTGGCGCCTGAGCCGGGCATGCGGGTGCTGGACGCCTGCGCCGCGCCGGGGGGCAAGACCGCGCATCTGCTCGAACTGGCGGATATCGAGCTTACCGCTCTGGATAATGACGCCAAACGCCTGGCGCGCGTGCAGGAAAACCTCAGCCGTCTGGGTCTGGGTGGCGCGCACGTGACCCTGAAGGCCGCTGACGCGGCCAATCTCGATTCGTGGTGGGACGGGCAGCCCTTTGATCTCGTGCTTGCCGATGTGCCGTGCACGGCCTCGGGCATCGTGCGTCGGCATCCCGATATCCGCTGGTTGCGGCGCGAAGCCGATATCGCCAGGACGGCGGCCCTGCAGCGCGATATCGTCGATGCCTTGTGGAAGACGGTCAAGCCCGGAGGGCGCCTGCTCTACGCGACATGCTCCATCTTTCCCCAGGAGGGTGAGCGGCAGGCAGAGCGCTTTCTGGCGGCGCATCCCGATGTGTTGCGGCTGCCCGCCCCCGGACAGATTTTGCCCCTGCCCGATGAGGGCAGCGTGGCCGTTCCTGGCGACGGATTCTTTTATGCCTTGTTTGCCAGACAGCCATCGAGTGGTCAAAAATGAGGTCTTGATCGAGTGCGTCCATCCTGACGAATCAGCGCAATGTCCCTGTTTTTCCGGAACCCTTCAATGCGTCGAGTATGGCTTTCATTCGTGATGTGCCTGTTCCTGGCCTTCCAGGCCGTGGAAGGCCGCGCGCATGCCGAGTCCGAACAGGTCGTGCGCATCGACCCCGTGGTGCGGGACGGCAAGCTGTACATCGATGCCGACGTCGATTTCGAAGTCAGCAGCGAACTGCGCAACGCCGCCCAGAAGGGGGTGCCCATCTATTTTGTGGCCGATCTTGAGATCGTATCGCGGCGCTGGTGGTGGTTCGACAGGGTGCTGGTCGACAGCCAGCAAAGCTGGCGCGTGGTCTATAACGCCCTGACTCGCCAGTGGCGCGTGGGCACGGGCGACCTCTCGTGGCCCGAGGCCACCCTTGACGATGCGCTTTCGCTCGTTCACAACATCCGCGGCTGGGCGGTAGCCGACGTGTCCGCGCTCGAGCCCGGGCAGGAATATCACGGGCGACTGCGGGTACGGCTCGACACCTCCCGCCTGCCGCGCCCCTTTCAGATCGACGCCTACAACAGCAAAGCCTGGTATCTCGTGACCCCATGGAAAGATTTTTCCTTCTCCGTCTCCGGCGACGCTCGCGATCCCTCCTGAAGTGGGGCTTGCGGCTTGCGCTGGGCCTGGCCGTGCTCAGCGCCCTGGCCCTGTTGGGCCTGCTGGTCTGGTCCACGGGCAACGCCTCGCGCTTTGCCCAGCAGTACGACATCCTGCTGCTGCTCAATGGCATTTTCGCGGTCACCCTGATCTTCTGGGTACTGGTGCTGGCCGCCCGCCTATTGCGCCAGATACGGCGTCGCCAGTTCGGCGCGCGACTGACCGCCCGCTTTGCGCTGTCCTTTGCCCTGATCGGCGTCCTGCCCGGCGCGCTGATCTATCTGTTGTCCGTCCAGTTCATGTCCCGGTCCATCGAGTCCTGGTTCAACGTGCGGGTCGATTCCGCCCTGGAGGCAGGCCTGAACCTGGGGCGCGCCGCGCTGGACAATCAACTGGCCGATCTCAACGAGAGGGCGCGCCGCATGGTGAATCAACTGGCCAACACCAGCGATTCCGACATGGCCGTCACCATCACTTCGTTGCGTGAATCCAGCGGTGTGGCCGAGGCGCTGGTCTTCAGCGGCAACGGCCGGCTGATCGCTTTTTCGACTTCCAGCTACAGCAAGCTCATTCCCGATGTGCCCCCGCCGCACGTGCTGAACCAACTGCGTGTGTCTCGCGCCTATTCGGCCGCGGAAACCGATGATGCGCCAGCCAGTGCCAAGCTGGACGACGAGAAGGTGCAAACGCCGGCGTCGACCGGCCTGCACCTGAGGGTGGTGCTCCCCATCAACATCATGGATCGCGCATCGTCGGCCCTTGGCGTGTCGCCCGACGCCCGTTGGCTGCAGGTGATCGAGCCCGTGCCCGAGCGCATCGCGCGCAATGCCAATCAGGTCCAGCAGGGCTTTCGCGATTATCAGGAACTGGCCTTGTCGCGGCAGGGCTTGCGCAAGCTTTACGGCATCACGCTGACCCTTGCCTTGATCCTCGCCGTGTTCGCCGCCATCGTGGTGGCTCTGGCGCTTTCGCGCCGGCTGGTCAGGCCCTTGCTCACTCTGGCGGCGGGAACACAGGCCGTGGGCGTGGGCGATTACCGGCCCTTGCCCGAGCCGCCCGAACGCGACGAAGTGGGCCAGCTCACCCGATCGTTCAACGCCATGACCCGCCAGCTTGATGAAGCGCGCCAGATGGTCGAGAACAATCGACAGCAGCTGGAGCGCTCGAATGTCTACCTGGAGTCGGTGCTCAGCAATTTGTCATCGGGCGTCCTGGTGTTCGACGAGGCGTTCCGCGTCAGCATGTTCAACCACGGCGCGCAGGCCATTCTGCGCGCCGATCTCCGGTCGGTGAAGGGCAGGCCGCTCGAGACGGTGGATGCGGCGTTCAAGCTGTCCCAGTTCATACGCCACGCCTTTGCCGCCCACGAGGCCGTCGGGTCGGAAAAGCCTTATTGGCAGCAGCAGTTCGAGCTCGAGGTCGAGGCGGCCGACAATCCCGGCAAGAAGTACATCATCACCATCCTGGCGCGCGGCACCCATCTCACGGTGGATGGGCGGGGCAATGGCTATCTGGTGGTGTTCGACGACATCACCGAGGTGATCTCCGCCAACCGGACCGTCGCCTGGGGCGAGGTGGCGCGGAGGCTGGCGCATGAAATCAAGAATCCCCTGACTCCCATACAGCTCTCGGCCGAGAGGCTGGCGATGAAGCTGGCTGATCGCCTGAATGAAACCGATGCGGCGATGCTGGAACGCGCCACCAACACCATCGTCAGCCAGGTCACGTCGCTCAAGCAGATGGTCGATGACTTCCGCGAATACGCCCGCACGCCGCCGGCGCAGATGCAGCAACTGGACATGAACGGCCTGGTCGCCGATGTGCTGGCTTTGTACGGCTGGGATCCTTCCGAGGGGGCTGTGCGCGATGACAAGCACAGTGTCAAAATAGAGGTCGAGCTCGACCCCTCCTTGCCGTTGATCGAAGGAGACCCCACACAGCTTCGTCAGGTCATCCATAATCTGCTGGCCAATGCGCGCGATGCGGCCACTCAGGACAGGCCCTTGGGCGAGGCCAGGATTCAAGTGGCGACCAGGTTGACCCACTCCAGCATCCAGGACGAAGACGGTCAGCTTGCAGTGCGCTTGACAGTCTCGGACAATGGGCCGGGATTCGACTCGCAAGTTCTGACGCGCGTCTTCGAGCCTTACGTGACCACCAAGACTACCGGCACAGGCCTGGGCCTGGCCATCGTCAAGAAGATCGTCGAGGAACACGGCGGCCGGATCGACATTGCCAATCGACGCGAGGGGGGCGCTCGGGTTTCCATACTCTTTACCCGATTAGCCGGCCAACTGCCTCTGCTGGACGCAGAGGCACAAGGGAAGGATAATTCGGAAAAATCATAGGTGAAGCTTTATGGCCAGAATCCTGGTTGTTGACGACGAAATCGGAATTCGCGAACTCTTGTCCGAAATCCTCTACGATGAGGGGCACACGGTCGAGCTTGCCGAGAACGCCGCCCAGGCACGGGCCGCGCGGCTGCGGTCGCGTCCCGACCTGGTCCTGCTCGACATCTGGATGCCCGATACCGATGGGGTCAGCCTGCTCAAGGAATGGAGTTCGCAGGGCCTGCTCGATATGCCCGTCATCATGATGAGTGGCCATGCCACGGTCGATACGGCCGTCGAGGCCACGCGCATCGGCGCGGTCGATTTCCTTGAAAAGCCCATCACCTTGCAGAAGCTGCTCAAGACCATTGCCGCGGGCCTGGCGCGTCCGGTCATTGCTTCCACGGTCGTGCCCACGTCCCGAAGCACAGAGAAACCCTCCGGCCAACCCGGCCTGCCGCCGCTGACCACCGTGCCGGTTCCCGAGTCGGCCGTGTCGGCCGCACCCGAGCCCAGCCAGGGCTTGCTGGGGGGCATTGCCCTGGACCAACCCTTGCGCGAAGCCCGCGACGCCTTCGAGCGCATTTATTTCGAATATCACCTGGGCCGTGAGAACCACAGCATGACCCGGGTTTCCGAAAAGACCGGGCTCGAGCGTACCCATCTGTATCGCAAGCTCAAACAACTGGGCATCGACGCCTCGCGCAAAAAACACAATTAAAACCTCGTCGCCGTCGCTCTTTTTGTTGCATTAGGTTACTAAAAACTGCGTTTCCCGCTAAACTCCTTCGGTTTCAAAATCATCGAAGGATCGAAGGGAAATGGCAGCAGGGTTGCGGCGGATGCGCGGCGGGATGGCGCCGGTTCAACGATTTGCAGCCGCGTTGGCGGCGTTGACATTGGCGGGAACCTGGACGCCGGCGTCCGGTGAGGATTTTGTCGACAGCGAGTTCAATCGCAGCGGGGCGCTGGGCCTGATCCAGGCTCAGTACGCGTATCAGCGCGGCTATACGGGAAAGGGCGTCGTCATCGCCATCGTGGATACCGGGCTGGACGTCAATCATCCGGAGTTTGCGGGGCGTATTTCCCCCTGGTTGCAGAACTACGTGCCGGGCTTTGCGCCGGGCGATGTCTCGGATGTCGGGCGGGACGGCAGCATCGCGGGGCACGGCACCCATGTGGCGGGGTTGGCCGCGGCGGCGCGCGACGGGGTGGGCATGCAGGGCGTGGCCTACAACGCGACAGTCCTGCCGCTGCGATCCTCTTTCGCCCCGTCCGAAGTTCAACTGGCTTTCGATCGGGCCATCGCCGCCGGCGCCAAGGTGCTGAACGGAAGCTTCGGGCCGATGACCATGGCGCCGAAAATCATCGACGACGCGGCGGATCCGCGTTTTCGAGAGCTCAATCCCTATTACGCGCCGGTGAATCAGTCCATCTTCAATTTCGGGACTTTGCACGCGGTCGAAGGGATTGAACGGCTGGCCGCGGCCGACGTCGTCATGGTGTTCGCCGCGGGCAACGATCGGCAATTGCAGCCGGGGACCTATTCGGCGTCGCCCAGCGGCATGGGGCTGTTGCCGCTGATCACGCCCGTGAACACTGCAAACGGCACGTATTACACGTTCCTGGACCCGCAAAACAACGCCTATGATCGATACAATCCCGCGACGTGGCGTTTCCTCTCGTCGGGGCAACTTGGCGACTACGGACTCGATTCGGCGGATTTGTCCAGCCTGCAGGGTGCGCTGATCGCTGTCGTGGCGACCGAGCCCAGCGGCAAGATCGCCGAGTACAGCAATTGGTGCGGCATGGCCAAGGCCTGGTGCCTTGCTGCGCCGGGTGGCGGCGTTGGCGACACGTCATTGACTTCCCCTTTGTTGTCTACCTACCCTTACAGTACTTATCGCCTGATGCAGGGCACCTCCATGGCCTCCCCTGTGGTGGCCGGAGCGGCTGCCGTGCTGCGTGAAGCCTTCCCCTACATGTCGGCCCGCCAGATCATCGAGGTGATCCTGACCACGGCCAACAGCACGGGCATCTGGGCCGACAGCGACATCTACGGCCATGGCATGCTGGACCTGGGCAAGGCGGTCCGGGGCCCGGCGGTCTTCGGCGAGGCGGGGTTCCCGTCGGTGTTCAGTGTCAACACGCAGGGCTACAACTCCGTCTGGAGCAATGACATTTCCGGCACGGGCGGGCTGGCCAAGGCGGGCGCCGGGGTGCTGGTCATGACGGGCGCCAACAGCTATACCGGCGCAACCGTGATCAGCGGCGGCAAGCTGGTCGTCAACGGGTCGATCGCCAGTTCGGCTCTGCTGACCATCGGCAAGGATGCAGCCCTGGGCGGAAGCGGCGTCGTGGGCAATACGATCGTCTACGGCCGCGTGCAGCCCGGCAATTCGGTGGGAACCTTGCGTGTCTCGGGCGATTATGTCCAGCACGCCGGGTCTTTGCTCGAACTCGAGTTGAGCCCCCAAGGGATCACTGACAAGATCGTCGCCAGCGGCAATGTGGACATCCAGGGCGGCGGTTTGCAGGTTCTGGGCCTGCGCGGTTCGCACCTGGGTCGGCAGTACGCCTTCCTGGAGGCGGGCGGCTCGCTGTCGGGGGCGTTCGATGAAACCAACCTGGATGGATTGTTCATCGACCTGGGCACGCGGCGCAGCGGGTCGGCGTTCATGTTGTCGGTCGAGCGCAATTCCACGCCCTTTGCCAGCTTGGCCCAGACGGACAATCAACGCGCGGTGGCCAATGCCATCGAAAGCCAGGGCGCCCAGGGAGGCGCCTATGATGAGATCGTCGGCGCCTACGATGCCGCCGCGATGCCCAGGCTGTACGAGTCGTTGACGGGCGAACTGTATGCCTCGACGCAATCCGCGCTGTTCGACGTCGGCGGTGTCTTGCGCCAGACCGTATTGCAACGCACCCGTCAAGCCTTGCTGGATCCCGCGGATCCGGGGCAGGCCTCGTCGCCATACTCCGGCTTGCGCGATGGCCGTGGCGTTTGGGCGCAAGTCTTCGGCAATTGGGGCCGTCTGGGCGCGAGCTCGCAGGCGCGAGGGCTGGACCGCTCACTGGGCGGCGTGGCGCTGGGTGGCGACCTGTCGCTCGCGGACAGTGCGCAGCGCCAGGCCCGAGCCGGCCTGGCCTTTGCCTACACCAATTCGACACTGCGGTCCGATGGCGCTCTGGGACGTGTTCATGCCGATGGCTATCACACGATGGCCTATGCCGGCCTGACGCAGGGGCCATGGTCCCTGCGAGGCGGGCTGGCACAATCGTGGTATCAGCTTGACACGCGTCGATCCATCGAATGGACCGCACATACCTCGGCGCGTTCGAAACGCAGCGCACAGGCGCTGCAAGCCTTTGTCGAGGCAGGGCATGGTTTTGCCTTGGGCGGCGCCACGCTCGAGCCTTATGCGGGCCTGGCTCAAACCTGGATGCGGGAATCCTCGTTCGATGAGGACAACTCGGCCTTCGGCTTGCGCGGCGACAGCCGCAGCGATGCCGTCGCTTTCTCGACTCTGGGCTTGCGTCTGGGCACCGACATGCCGACCGGCAAGAATGGGCGCCTGAAGCTCGAGGTGGGCCTGGGTTGGCGGCACGCCTTCGGCGACGTCACCCCGGTGCGCCAACTGCGCTTTGCAAGCGGGAACCCGTTCGAGGTGGTGGGTGTGCCTTTGGCGCGCAACGCCCTGGTGACGGACATGAGCCTGGATTGGGCAGCCGGGCGGTACACCCGTATCGGCTTGAGCTACGCGGGCCAATGGGCCGGCGGCAACCGCGATCACGGCGTGCAGGCCAGCCTGCGCTGGGCGTTCTAACGGTCGTCGGGCTTGCGTGGCTTGACGCCCGGCGAGTCCGGCGTACCCGGGCGGCCGATGGCATCGATCGAGATGCGTGTCTCGCCCATGGCGTTGCGCATGGACGCGGCGCGCCAGGCGTGGCCGTAAGCCACTTCCATGCTCAGGTGGATGGTGCCATCCATGTGGCGCTGGGCTTCCAGCGCCTCCAGAAGGCGGTTGCGCCATGAGCGACCGACCAGCCCCCTGCGGCGCCGTGTGGACGGGTTGCCGCCCAACAGGCGGATGTCTTCCAGCAGCTTTTCGGGGCTGCGGTAGGTGAGCGTCAGGATTTCCTGGTCCATGACCGGGTCCGCGAAACCGCGTTCGATGAGCAGGTCTCCGAAATCATGCATGTCGACGAACTCGGGTGTGGCGGTGTCCAGGCCGGCATCGGCCAGCGCCTGGCGCAGTTCCTTGAGCGATCCTGGTCCGAGGCAGGAAAACATGACCAGCCCGCCTGTGCGCAGCACGCGGCGCCACTCGGAAAGGACCTGGTGCGGTTCCGGATGCCAGTGCAGCGCCATGTTGGACCAGACCAGATCCAGGCTCTCCGGCGGCAGCCCCGATTGCGCCAGGTCGCCCAGCACAAAGCGGGGCGCGCGCGTCGGTTTGTTGCGCAGCTTTTGCCATAGGCTGGGGCGGGCTGCATAGCGGTCCGTGGCCGTGCCCAGCAGCGCTGCGCAGGCATCCAGGCCAATGTAGTCCATATTGGGGAAGCGGGCCCGCAGCGGCTCGATCGCATGCCCCGCGCCGCAGCCGGCATCCAGGACGTGATCGGGCTGGATGCGGATATAGCTGAGCCTCTGCAGCATGCGTTGCGCAATTTCGCCGTACAGGAACTGGGCGTCGTCGAGCGGCGCGCGACGGGCGAACTGGCGCGCAACATGGGCGGAGTCGATGGGAAGGGTGGGGGGCTGTGACATATCGGCAGAGTTGGGTCTGGCCTGGCCGCGCCTGCTGTGCTGTGATGATCAGCCCGGCCCTGGCGGCCTTTTGCCTGGAGTCGTCATTATGGCTGATCCTTCCCTGCCGTGCGAATTACCGTCCCGCGTGGGCTGGAAAACCCGTTTCCGTCTTTTCGGGGCGACCCTGCTGGAGCGTCTGCCTTCCGACTGCCCCTTGTGCCGCAATGGGGCCCGGGGCGGCGCGCTGTGCGGCGGCTGCCATCATGATGTCGTCCATGCGATGCAGTCCGGCGTGCCGCGTTGTGCGGTCTGTCGGCTTGCGCTTGGTCCGCGGGACCATTGCCCCGACTGCACGGTGCGCGCACCGGCCTTCGATGCCGTGGCAGCCGCCTTCGACTACGCCGGGCTGGGAGAGCTTCTGGTGCGTCAGTTCAAGGCGCAGCGCCGCTTCGGGCATGCCCGTTTTCTTGCCCGGATGCTGGCGGACGAGACCGTCGCGCGATGGGGGGTGTTGCCAGGTAATACAATCCTGGTTCCTGTGCCGGCTTCGCGTAGCTCCATCGTCAAGCGGGGCTTCAATCCCGCTGCTGAGCTGGCGCGTTTTCTTGCGCCAAGGCTGGGTCTTCGCCATTGCCCGGAATTGCTGGTGCGTCGCCTCGATGGCAAGCGGCAAACACATCTGCAACGCCGGCAGCGGCTGGACAATGCCTCGGGTCTCTATGCCTGCACCCGGCCCCTGGGCGGCGCTTGCGTGGCGGTGGTCGACGATGTCATGACCACGGGAAGCACGCTGGACGGCATCGCCTCGCAGCTCAAGGAGGCAGGCGCGGCGCAGGTTGTGGGCCTGGTGCTGGCCCGCACCCCTTATCGATCACAGGCTGACGGATAGTCCTTCATGTTCCACATTGTTCTCGTTTCCCCGGAAATACCGCCCAACACGGGCAATGTCATCCGCCTGGCAGCCAATACCGGCGCCACGTTGCATCTGGTGCGTCCCCTTGGTTTCGAACTGGATGACGCCAAGTTGCGACGCGCGGGGCTGGACTATCACGAATGGGCAAACCTGCAGGTTCACGACACGCTGGCCGAAGCGCTGGCTGCTACGGGCAGCGCACCGGGGCGCTGTTTCGCCATGACCACGCGGGGCTCCCGCCTGATCGGCGAGCTGAGCTTCCAGCCTGGCGATGTGTTCGTCTTTGGCCGCGAGACGGCGGGATTGTCTTCCGGGCAGCTTGACATGTTTCCACCCGCGCAGCGCCTGAGGCTGCCCATGCGGGCGGGGCAGCGCAGCCTCAATTTGTCCAATGCGGTGGCCGTGACGGTATTCGAAGCCTGGCGGCAGGCCGGGTACGAAGGCGGCGTCTAGCGCGCCTCTAGTCCAGAGAGATGCCCAGCCGGTCGATGACGGCTTCCCATCGGGTGCGCTCGTCGCGAATGCGCCTGGCCAAGGCCTCGGGCGACGAGGCGGCGGGGTCGAAGTACAGCATGGCCATTTTCTTGCGTACGTCGGGTTCGGCCAGCACCAAGGCGATTTCCTCATTCAGGCGTTTGACGATGCTCTCCGGCGTGCCGGCCGGCACGAACAGGGCATTCCAGGAAATCGACTCGAAATCGGGGTAGCCTTGCCCGGCCATGGCGGGCAGTCCCGGCAGGACGGGGCTCGGCTCCAGGCTGGTGACCGCCAGGACGCGGACTTTTCCGGCCTGTACTTGCGGCATGGCGATTCCGGGCACCATGAAGCCCGCTTGCAGGTCGCCGGCGACCATGGCCGTGACGATCTGGGGGAAGCCGGCATACGGGATCTGCTGCAGCCGGATGTCGGCCATGTTCTCCAGCATGGCCATGGCCAGATGTGACGAACTGCCCGGGCCCACGGTTCCATAGTTGAGCGCTCCGGGCCGGGCTTTGGCCAGGCTCACGAACTCCGCCACGGTCTTCGCGGGCGATTCGGCCGGAACGGCCAGGACATTGGGGCTCGTGCCGATCAGCGACACCGGCGCAAGATCGGACTGCGGTTTGTAGCCCAATGTCTTCTTGTACAGGCTGGGCGCCGTCACCATGGGGCCATTGATGGTGATCAGCAGCGTGTAGCCATCCGGTTTGGCCTGAGTGGCCAGGCGTGTTCCGATATTGCCTCCCGCCCCGGCCTTGTTCTCGACCACGATGGGTTGGCCCAGGCGGGTGGACAGCGGTTCGGCCACGAGGCGGGCCAGGGAATCGGGCGACGACCCCGGCGGGAAGGGGACAATCAGCTTGATGGGATGGTCCGGCCAGGCGGCCAGTGCGGCTGGCGCGGCCAGTGCGGCGGTGATTGCGGTCGCGACGGAAATGCACATCCGGCGCAATGATGCGATATGGAGCATGGTTGACTCAAGGTCGGGAAGGAAAGGAAATCAGGTATCGGGCGAGTTCGACTCGGCCTTGGCCTCGCGCGAGAGCAGATCGGAGACGCTCTGGCGCGGCGATCGCCCATGGAACAGCACGTTGCAGACGGCTTCGGTGATCGGCATGTCCACGCCGTGTTTGCGGCCCAGGTTCAGGGCGGCCTGGGCGCAGCGCACGCCTTCGGCGGTCACGCCCGTTGCCAGGATGCTTGCCAGCGATTGCCCCTGGCCGATGGCCAGGCCTACCTGGCGGTTGCGGGACAGGTCGCCCGTGGCCGTCAGCACCAGATCGCCCAGGCCGGTGAGGCCCGCGAAGGTGCTGCCATGGCCGCCCAGGGCCGTCCCTAACCGCTGCATTTCAGCCAGGCCCCGGGTGATCAGCGCCGCACGGGCATTGGTGCCCAGTCCGAGGCCATCGGAGATTCCGCAGGCGATGGCCATGACGTTCTTGAGTGCGCCGCCGACTTCCACGCCGACGATGTCCCGGCTGGTGTAGATGCGGGCCGTGCGTCCGTGCAGGGCCTGGGTGACGATGCGAGCGACGTGAGCTTGGCGGCTGGCGATGGTGAGTGCAACGGGCAGGCCTTGGGCCACTTCGCGCGCAAAGGAGGGGCCGGACAATACACCCAGACCAGGCGCCCATCCGGAGCCCAGGGACTGCTGCACGATCTCATGCGCGAGCTGTCCCGTTTCATGGTGAAAGCCCTTGCAGGTCCAGACCACGGTCAGGCCGGAGGCCTTGGCCGGATCGAGACTGTCGCGCAGGTGCCGGCATGTGTCGGCGAGACCCGCCACCGGAACGCCCAGGATGATCAGGCCCGTGCGAGCGTCGTCGCCGCAGGCATGCTCGAGCGCTTGCGAGAAATCAGCGGTGCTTTGAAGGGCTTCGGGCAGGGCAATGCCCGGTAGGTAGCGTTCGTTGACGTGCCGGGTGCCGATGGCCTTGGCCATGGCCGGATCCCGCGCCCACAACAGCGTGGGCGCATTGAAACTGGCCAGCGCCGCCAGCGCTGTGCCCCAGCTACCGGCGCCGAGGACCGCGACCCGTGGGGGCGCGGCGAGCCTGGATGCCATGCTTACTGGCGCGTCACGCCGGGGGGCAGCACAATGCCCGAACCCTGGCTGGCGTTCTGCTCTTCGGCCAGCTGGGCCAGGCGCTGCTCATACAGGTTCTGGAAGTTGACTTCGGCCAGATGCAGCGGAGGCAGCGAGGTGCGGTTGATCAGGTCGGCCACGTTGGCGCGCAGATAGGGGTAGAGCATGGTGGGGCAGACGATGCCCAGCAAGGGGTCCAGTTGCTCGGCCGGGATGTTGGAGGCTTCGAAGATGCCTGCCTGGGTGGCTTCGACCAGGTACATGACCTTGTCGCCGATGCGTGTCGTGACAGTGGCCGTCACGGTGCTTTCGTAGATGCTTTCGGCCAACTGCTGGCCGCCGACATTCACGGTGACTTCGACGGAAGGGGCTTCCTGTTCCAGGAAGATCTGCGGCGCGTTGGGCATTTCGAGCGAAATGTCCTTGACGTAGGTGCGCTGCAGGCCGAAGCTCGGATCCTGGGTTTGGGTATTCTGGTCCTGGTCGGCCATGGGAATTCCTATAGTTGTGGACGCGTCCGCGTCGTTGAAAGGGTGGGTTGCTTCAGGTTCAGTTGTCGAGCAGCGGGATCAGGCCGTTGGCGCGATCCAGCGCGGCCAGGTCATCGAAGCCGCCGACGTGCGTGCCATTGATGTAGATCTGGGGCACCGTGCGTCGGCCGGTGCGCTCCATCATGACGGCGCGTTGTTCGGGGTGGATGTCGACCCGGATCTTGTCGATCTCGGTGACCCCGCGCTGCTTGAGCAGCATTTCGGCGCGTACGCAATAAGGGCACACCGCCGTACAGTACATGGTGACATTGGCCATGAGTGTTTTCTACCTTGGAATGGGGTGATCAGGCGTGCGTTTTTTTGCTCAGGGGCAGGCCCGCTTCGGTCCAGCTATGCAGGCCGCCCTGCAGGCTGAACGCCTGGGCGTAGCCTTGCTTGCGCAGCGCGGCGGCGGCCTTGGCCGACTCGCGGCCCCGATCGCAGAACACAATGACGGGTTTGTCCTTGGGCAGGGAGGACACTTTGGCGTCCAAGTCTACCGCAGGCAGATTGCGCGCCTGGGGGATCGAGCCGTTCTTGAATTGTTCCGCGGGGCGGATGTCGACGAAGATGCCGTGCTGTTGGTTGGCCAGCTGGACGGCTTCCTGGACCTCGATGGGGATGCCGCCGCGTCCTTTGCGCAGCGTGGGCCAGGCCAGCATGGCCCCTGATACCAAGGCAATTAGTACAATGTAAAGGTTGTTCTGGCTGAGAAGAAAATCCACGATGTATCCTGAGGGTGCACGTTGGGTGCCGCGTTGCGGAATGCTCGATTATAAAATGAGGCCGACATTTCAACTTACAAGTAGGTTTTTAACATGCATAAACTCGTACTCATGCGCCACGGCGAGAGCCAGTGGAACCTGGAAAACCGTTTCACGGGCTGGACCGACGTCGATCTGACCGAAACGGGGCGCATGCAGGCCTGGGCTGCCGGGGAATTGCTCAAGAAAGAAGGCTACACGTTCGACCTCGCGTTTTCGTCGGTGCTCAAGCGCGCCATCCGTACGCTCTGGATCGCCCTGGACGCCATGGACGCGATGCACACCCCCATCGGTCTCAACTGGCGCCTGAATGAGCGCCACTATGGGGCTCTGCAGGGCATGAACAAGGCCGAGACGGCCGCCAAGTTCGGCGATGAACAAGTGCTGATCTGGCGCAGGGCCTATGCCATTGCCCCCGATCCTTTGTCCCAGGACGATCCGCGCCATCCTCGCTTTGACGAGCGCTATGCCAAGGTCGGCGCCGAGAACCTGCCGGCCACCGAGTGCCTCAAGGACACGGTCGCCCGCGTGGTGCCTTTCTGGAACGATTCCATCGCTCCCGCGCTGCGTTCGGGGCGACGCGTGCTGGTGGCGGCGCATGGCAACAGCCTGCGTGCCTTGATCAAGCACCTGGACGGCATTTCCGACGATGACATCGTCAACCTGAACATCCCGACCGGCCAGCCTCTGGTCTACGAACTGGACGATGATCTGAACCCCATCCGCCACTATTATCTGGGCGATCCCGCCGAGATCGAAGCCGCCATGGCTGCCGTGGCAGCGCAAGGAAAGGCCAAGAAGGCCTGAACATGCGCCGGATACTGGGCGGTAGTCTGCTCGTGCTGTGGCTGGGCGTCGCTTGCGGCGCCGAGTCGCCTGCCGCCCTGGCTGCCCGCAAGGCCGACGCCAAGAAGCAGCAGTCCGAGTTGCGTGAGCGCATCGACCATCTGCAAAAGGATATCGACGAGCAGGAAGCGTCGCGCCGCGATGTCGTATCCGAGCTGCGCGCTTCCGAAACGGCCATTTCCGCCAGCAGCCGGCGTCTTGAAGAGCTTGCACAGCAAAAGCGTGCGGCCGGCGAAGAGCTCCGGCAATTGACGCTCGACATCGCCGAGCAGAAAAAGCTGCTGGCCCGGCATCAGGCCGATCTTGCAGAGCAGCTTCGGGGGCAATATGCCAGCGGCATGTCGCCGTGGGCCGCTTTGCTTTCGGGCGACAATCCCCAGGAAATCGGTCGCAATCTGAGCTACTTCGGCTATGTGTCGCAGGCCCAGGCCAAGGCCGTCCGCGCCTTGCGCGCCACCGTCGCCAGATTGGCCGGCCTTCAGGCGCAGGCCCGCGCCCGGACGGCCGAATTGGCACGGGTCGAAAAGGAAACCACTCAGGAGCATGAGGCGCTCGAGGCCCAGAAGGCCGAGCGCGAAAAGGTGTTGAGCCGTATCGAGGGCAGTCTGCACACGCATCGCGTGCAGGCCGATACGCTCGAGCGGAATGAAAAGCGGCTGGGCAAGCTGATCGTCGGCCTGGACGCCGAGATCGCGCGCCTTGCCGAAGAGGCTCGCAAGGCTGAGGAACGGCGCAAGGCTGAAGAAAAGCGCCGTGCCGAGGAAGCCCGGCGCGCGGCGCTCGAGCGCCAGCGCGAACTGGAGCGCCAGCGCAAGGCGGCGCTGGAGGCGGAGAAAACCGCCCGCGAGGCGCAGGCGCGAGCGCAGCGGGATCAGGATGAAGCGCGTGCCCGCGAGGCACGCATGCAGGTCGAGCAGGCGCGGGCCCAGGCGCGAGAGGCCGAACAGGCGCAGCGTGCCGAGCGCAGTGCTCCCCCTTCAACGGAAGCTCCGCCCGAACAGGCGCCGGAGCGTCCCCGCAGCGCTGAACGAGACACCGTCTCGCTGCCTCCCGAGGGCGGCTTCAAGGGCTTGAGCAAAGGTCTGGCGCATCCCGTGGCGGGCGACATCCAGGGGCGATTCGGCGCCCAGCGCCCCGACGGCGGTGTCTGGCGCGGTGTCGTCATTCGCGCCGCCGAAGGCGCGCGCGTGAAGTCCGTGGCCGCCGGCCGGGTGGTCTATGCCAACTGGCTCAAGGGGTTCGGAAACCTCATCATCGTGGACCACGGCGCACAGTACCTCAGTGTCTACGCCTACAACCAGAGCCTGTTGCGCAAAGTGGGCGAAGTCGTGAAGAGCGGCGAGGCGATTGCGATGGTGGGGGCGACCGGCGGGCAGGTGGAGCCCGGTCTATACTTCGAGATCCGGCACCAGGGTGTTCCGGTGAACCCCCTGCTATGGTTGACGCAGTAAATTTGGTTACTATTGTTTTTCAGCCGCAATGGCGTGGCCACGGTGGCCGGTTCTTACTCTAATGTCAGGAATGTGCATGGGCGCTTCACGAATTCGTAGTCTCAGTCTGGTCGTCATGGGTGCCGTCGGCGGCGTGCTCGTGAGTCTGGGCATTTCGGCCGTCGCGCAGCGAGGCGAGCCACTGCCCCTGAAAGAGCTGCAGCAGTTTGCCAACGTATTTGCGGCCATCAAGGCCAGCTATGTCGAGCCGCTTTCCGACAAGAAGCTCATCAACGACGCGATCAAGGGGCTGTTTGACGACCTCGACCCCCATTCGGCCTATCTCGACCCGGAGGCCTTCAAGGAAATGGAGGCGATCACGCAAGGCGGGTTCGGCGGCCTGGGCATCGAGATCGGCAGCGAAGACGGCATGCCCAAAGTCATCGCCCCGATCGAGGACACGCCGGCAGCGCGTGCGGGCATCCTGTCGGGCGACATCATTACTCACATCGATGGCAAGCCCACCAAGGGCATGTCGCTCAACGACGCCATCAAGCTCATGCGCGGTCAGCCCAAGACGCCCATCGTGCTGACGATCCGCCGCGCCGGCCAGGACAAGCCACTGGTGGTCAAGATCGTCCGCGACCTCATCAAGGTGCGCAGTGTGCGCAGCAAGATGCTGTCTGACGATATCGCTTATGTGCGCATCGCGCAGTTCCAGGAAAGAACCACGTCCGATCTGGCCAAGCAATTGCGTTCCCTGGGCGAGAAGAAGCCGCCCAAAGGCTTGGTGCTCGATTTGCGCAACGACCCGGGCGGCTTGCTGGACGGGGCCATCGGGGTGTCGTCCGCCTTCCTCAAACCCGGCGAACTGGTCGTCTCGACCAAGGGCCGGATTCCGTCCGCCAATCGCGAATACCATGCCAAGGCCGGCGATTTCGACCGGGGCATGGGTACGGGCGATGCCGAGGCCATTTCCTCCTTGCCCGCCTGGACCAAGGATGTCCCGATGGTGGTGCTGGTCAACGTCGGTTCGGCGTCTGCGTCGGAAATCGTGGCCGGGGCCCTGCAGGACCACAAGCGTGCCAAGATTCTCGGCAACCGCACTTTCGGCAAGGGGTCGGTGCAAAGCGTCCTGCCGCTCAGCGACGATACCGGTATCAAGCTGACCACGGCGCTCTATTACACGCCCAGTGGCAAGTCCATTCAGGTCACGGGGGTCATGCCTGACGTTGTTGTCGACGATACGGCTTTGGGTAACCTGTTCCGTCTGCCTCGCGAGGGTGATCTGCAGCACCACTTGATGAACGGCAACACGCCGGATGTCGTCACTCCCAAGGGCGATGCGACCGAGCCCGAGGCGGCGCCGGGCGCCAAGATGTTCGAGTTCGGCGGCGCTGACGACTATCAGCTCGCCCAGGCTGTGAATCTTCTGCAGGGCAAGTCCGTCAAGCGTAACGATCCCAAGGCGATTGCCAAGGCCGAGGCCGAGCAGGCCAAGACCCAAGGCAAGGCGGCGTCCGAGGGCGCTGAAAAAAAAAATGACGCAGCCCCGGTGACGCCGGGCGCGGTCCAGACTGAGCGTTACCGGATATCGCCCAACGGCCTCATCAAGGTCCAATAATGGATGACGCCCATCTGCTGCGCTATGCGCGGCACATCCTGCTCGATGAGTTGGGCATCGAGGGCCAGGAGCGCTTGCTGGCCGCTCGGGTGTTGATCGTCGGCGCGGGAGGGCTGGGCTCTCCCGCGGCCTATTATCTGGCTTCGGCGGGCGTCGGCCGTCTGATTCTGGCCGATGACGACGAGGTCGAACTCAGCAATCTGCAACGTCAGATTCTTCATTCGACATCGCGGCTTGGCTGGCCCAAGGCCGAGTCGGCGCGGCACGCGCTGGCCGATCTCAATCCGGATGTGCAGGTCGAAGCGCTTGTGCGGCGTCTTGGGGATGACGATCTGGATGCCTTGTTGCCGGACGTCGATGTCGTGCTGGATTGTTGCGACAACTTTGCCACCCGGCATGCGGTGAACCGCGCCTGTGTGCGGCATGGCAAGCCGCTGGTGTCAGGCGCGGCGATCCGTTTCGCGGGGCAGGTCAGTGTGTTCGACATGCGTCGCGAGGATGCGCCGTGTTATCACTGCCTGTTCCCCGAAGGGGATGAGGTGGAGGAGCTGCGGTGCGCGACGACGGGCGTCCTGGGGCCGCTGGTGGGTATCATCGGCAGCATGCAGGCGGCGGAGGCGATCAAGATCCTGGCAGGCATGGGCGAGGTGCTGTGCGGGCGGATGTGGTGCCTGGATGCGCTGACGATGCAGTGGAACGAAGTCCGCTTTCGGCGTGATCCGGGGTGCCTGGTGTGCGGGCACCGACGGCCGTAAAGCGCAATTCACAACCCCAGCAACGCGAACTGACGTTCATAATCATCGGCCGTGACAGCCCAGCCGGTCTGCGTCTGACGGTGCCAGCACCCTTGAGCCCATGTGGCCAGCAGATTGGCATACGACATGGCGGACCCCTCGGCGCAGAGCGCCGCGGACGAGTCTGCCGAACCATCGCCAATCGCCAATTCCGCGCTGCGTTGCAGGCCATCCTGCACGGCCATGAAAAGCACGTTCAAGCGTTCGAGCAGGGCGGGGTGCTCCGTTGCCAGCGCCTCGCCCGTCAGTACCCGGGTGAGGCCATGGTTGCGGTCGGAAAAGTGCAGCAGGGCATGCAATTGCTTACGCAAGCGCAGCCGCCCATTCGGCTCGGTGGCTTCGATGTGCAGAAGGTCTTCGAACAGAAGCGCTTCGATATGCTCGATGAGGGCTTCGAACAAGGCCGACTTGCTGGCGAAATGCCGATACAGTGCGGCTTCGGATTGGCCCAGTTGCTCGGCCAGCGCCGCCGTGGTGACGCGCGCGGGCCCGGGCGTATCCAGCATGCCGATCAACGCGGCGAGGATCTGGGCTTTCTTGCCTTGGGGGACGGCGGGGGCGGGACGGTCGCGCATGCAGGGTTCCGGCGGAATCGACGCTCAGCCCCAGCGCAGGGGACGGCGCTGGGTGAGGAGATCGGTCAGCGAATTGACCCGCAGGTCGACATAGCCGCTGCGTCCACTGTGCAGGCTGGAGAATGGCGTGCCGGGATGAAAGACATGCACGGTGCGCATCCCCAATTGCTTGGCGCTTTTGAGATTCTTGAGCGTGTCTTCGACTAGCACGACCTGGCCGGCCGGCACGCCCACCCGGGCTAACACCTGGCGCATCAGGGCCAGCGAGGGTTTGGGCCTGATGCGGCCCTGAAGATGCATATGGTCGATGGCCCAGAGGCTGTCGAATTGCGGCAGGATGCCGAGCGTGCCCAGCACGGTGCGGGCATAGCTCAGCGGGGCGTTCGTGAGCAGGATCTTGCGACCCGGCAGGCGACGCAGCTTGGCAGGCAGGCCCGTTTCGCTGTGTACCAGCGACGGGATGTCGAACGCATGGCTGCGTTCAAGGAAATCTCGGGCATTGACGCCATGGTGGCGTACGAGGCCGATCACCGTTGCCCCGTAACGCTTCCAGTAGTGCGCGCGCAACTCGTTGGCGGTGTCCGTGTCGACCCCCAGGCTCTCGGCCACGGCGCTGGTCATGCTCTGGTCGATGACCTTGAAGATCGCCCTGGAGGAGTCATGCAGCGTGTTGTCCAGATCGAACAGCCAGACCAGGCCGTCGGCTTCGCCGCTGGCCTGGCGCGGCCGCGGGCGATGCGGCGCGACCGGGGTGAGCAGGACGCGCATCGGGTCAGTGCGCGGTGATCATGGTTCCGACGCCCTGGTCGGTGAGGATTTCCAGCAGCAGGCAGTGGGGCACGCGGCCATCGACCACATGGACCGAATTCACGCCATTGCGCGCGGCATCGAGCGCCGAGGAAATCTTGGGCAGCATGCCGCCCGAGATCGTGCCGTCGGCAAACAGTTCGTCGATGGTTTGGGCCGACAGGCTTCGCAGGAGCTTGCCGTTCTTGTCGAGCACGCCCGGCGTGTTGGTCATCATCACGAGCTTCTCGGCGCCCAGCACTTCCGCCATCTTGCCTGCCACGAGGTCGGCATTGATGTTGTAGGCCTGGCCGTCCTCGCCGTAGCCGATGGAGGAGATGACGGGGATGAACTGGTCGTCCTGCAGTGCCTTGACCACGGCGGGTTCGATGCGGGTGATGTCGCCCACAAAGCCGATGTCGAGCCATTCGCCCGGTTTGTCCTTGTCGGCCAGCAGCTTCTTCTTGGCCTGGATGAGGCAGCCGTCCTTACCCGTCAGGCCCACTGCCTTGCCGCCTGCCTCGTTGATCATCATCACGATGTCTTGCTGGACCTGTCCGCCGAGCACCCATTCGACCACTTCCATGGTCTCGGCGTCCGTGACGCGCATGCCCTGGATGAAGGTGCCTTCTTTGCCGATCCGGCGCAGGGCGTCATTGATCTGCGGCCCGCCGCCATGGACCACCACGGGATTCAGGCCGACGAGCTTGAGCAGCACGACATCACGCGCGAAACTGCGCTGCAGGGCCTCTTCCGTCATGGCATTGCCACCGTACTTGATGACGACGGTCTTGCCGTGAAAGCGGCGGATGTAGGGCAGTGCCTCGGACAGAACGTCGGCCTTTACGGTGGGCGAATAGCTGGGATCGGTCTGGGTGGTCATGGCTCAGGTATGCGAAATGACGGTAATGGGTTGTTGAGATAAAGCGGCAGGCTGCCCCTGGCTGTCGGGGGCCCGCCATGGCTTGCGGCAAGGGCACCACGGCCCTGTGTTGGGATTGCGGGGCGGCGTGGTCGCGCACGGGCCCGAGTTTACCCCGCCAGGGCTTTTTCGACGGTCTGCCGGAAGGCGACTTTGTCGTAGTTGCCCAGATAGCGCTTGATGATGTGGCCCTGCTTGTCGATGAGGAAGGCCGTGGGCGTGAGCTGCACGTCGCCAAAGGCCTTGGCGACCGCGCCTTGTGCGTCGATGGCGACCTTGAAGGGCAGGCGGCGGGTTTCCGTGTAGTTTCGGACGTATTCCGCCGGATCGTACTGCATGGCGACCGCCACGACTTCGTAACCTTTCGGGGAGAGATCCTGGTAGGTCTGGACGGTGTCAGGCATTTGCTGGATGCAGGTGACACAACTGGTGGCCCAGAACTTGACGAGCACCACTTTGCCTCGCAGATCCTGGGTGCTGATCTGCTGGCCGTTCAGGGTGGTGAAGCTGACGTCGGGCGCCGTCCGGCCGGCGCCGGACAGTTGCCAGAACCCGACGCCTGCAACAACGGCAGCGACGGCCAGACCGATAATGAGTTTTTTCATTTAATGGGTATGGTTTCAACGGCCCCGCCTTGCGAAGCGCCGCCTGAATCAGCGGCAGGGGCGGCGTTCTTGCTTTCGACGGGGGCCGGCGATTGCGGGTTCAGCACACTTTCCCGGGAAACGATCTCGAACAATTTTACTACTTTGTTGATTCCGCCGACTTCCGACGCCACCTTGGCGGCTTTGTCGCCTTCAGTCGCCGTGACCTTGCCTTGCAGGTACACCACGCCGCGTTCGGTCGTCACCACAATGGTCCGGCTGGGGACGTCTTGCGCGTTGATGAGATTGGTTCTGACCTTGGTGCTCAGCCAGGTGTCGTTGGAGCGGACGCTGAGCGGGGTGTAGTCGCCGACGCGCAATTCGTTGTCGACATGGACGACCTTTTCGGTGGACTGGGCGATCTTCCCGACGGAGTCCTTGATCGACTGGCTGGGGACGTCTCCCACCAGCAGCACACGGCCTGCATAAGAGCTGGCCGTGACACGGATCTGGTCGGCTTGCGAAGCGAACTGGCGGCGGACTTCGCTGCCGATTTTCATTTCGATCGCCTGGTCTTCAACCTGTTCGCCGGCGGTGCGGCGATCTGTGGCGACCATGGCCGTGCCGGCGGCGGCACCGCCCACGACCAGTGCGCCGCAACCGGCAAGGGTCGATGCGGCGCCGATGGCGAGGCTGCCTATGAACACGGGGCGGATGAATCGTCGAAGGGCTGTCATCAGAGGTCGTCTCCCAAGAGCAGGGCGTCGATGCCGTCACACAGCGCATGCAGCAGCAGGATATGGACTTCCTGGATGCGCATGGTGCGATCGTGCGGGACGCACAGGTGGATATCGGTTTCGTACAGCAGATCGTTGAGTTTGCCGCCCCCCTTGCCGCTGAGGGCGATGACGGCCATCTCGCGATCGTGCGCCGCTTCGACGGCTCGCAGCACATTGGCGGAATTGCCGCTGGTGCTGATCGCCAGGAGAACATCGCCGGGCTGCCCCAGCGCGGTCACTTGCCGCTCGAAGATGTTCTCGAAACCGTAGTCGTTGCCGACCGCGGTGAGGATGGACGTGTCGGTGTTCAGGGCGATGCCCGCCAGCGGCAACCGGTCGCGTTCGAAGCGGCCGACGAGCTCGGCGATGAAGTGCTGGGCATCGGCGGCTGATCCGCCATTGCCGCAGGCGAGGATCTTATTGTTGTTGGCAAGAGCCCCGAAGAGCAGGTCGACCGCATGCGACAGCGGCGCCGAAAGGGCCTGGGCGCTGGCCTTGAAGGTATCGATTGCGTCGTCGAAGTGCGACGTCATACGTGAGGTCATGTCCATGGCGCGTATTATCTCATGGCCCACGTGAAAGGATGTCATAGGACGTAACCGCCATGAGGGACGTGAACCGGACCGGACGCGCCTTGCTGCCCTATGGGCTGCCCGGGTTCGCGGTCTTGGCGATCATTCGACGGCGAAGGCGTTGCGCAGCCAGTTTATCCCTTCCGGCTCTAGTGTCACGACATCGAAACGGCAGGAGGCGGCTTTCCCGTTTGTCCAGCGGCGCGCGGCGTCGGCGAGCAGCAGCGCGGCGGTACGCATGAGGCGTTGCCGCTTGTGGCGGTTTACACTGGCGGCAGCGCCACCGAAACGGCCTGTGCCCCGTTGTCGTACTTCTACGAACACCAGGGTGCCGCCGTCCAGGCAGACGAGATCGATTTCGCCGGTGCGTTTGCGCAGGTTGCGCGCCACGACGCGCAGTCCGGCCTTCAGCAGGTATTCGGCGGCGAGGTCTTCGGCGAGGCTGCCCGCCTGTTGCGTGGCGGATTGCCGGGGGCGTCGAGCCTTGGGCTGAGGGGCGGCGACGTTGCCAAAGGCCTGGCCGTCGGTCTGATGGGCCCGCTGTCGAGCTTGCAGTCGTTTCTTGCGCAAGCGCACGGCGCGGGCTTGAGCAAGACTGGCGCGGGCATAGGCCACGCAGTCGTTGTCCATGGTGTTGTCGAGAAGTCCGTTTTTTTACCGATCCCAGAGTAGCTGAGCCGCCAATGTCCGAAACACCCGTTTCCCCTGATTTCCACGCCGCCTGGGCGCGTGCCGCCGAGCGGGTCGGCGGCCAGTCCTGGCCGGCGTCGGCCCTGTACGTGGTGGCCACGCCGATCGGCAACATGGCCGATCTTAGCTTGCGCGCCTGGCAAACGCTGGCCAGGTGTGACGTTATTGCGGCGGAAGACACCCGTTCCAGCCGAATCCTGCTGGACGCCTGGGGAATCACCACGCCATTGATGCCTGCGCACCGCCACAACGAAGCCCAGGCGGCGCAGCGGGTGCTCGAGAGACTGGCCGCCGGAGAGCGTGTGGCGCTGATTTCCGATGCCGGGGCTCCGGGCGTGAGCGATCCTGGCGCCCGTGTGGTTCGTTCCGTGCGCGATGCGGGTTTCCTGGTCGTTGCCATACCCGGGGCCAGCGCGGTCATCACGGCGCTCATGGCCAGCGGCGCGACATCCGACGAGAATCCGGCGTTCGTGTTCGCGGGCTTTGCGCCGTCAAAGACGACGGCGCGGCAGAAATGGCTGAGGCAATGGTGCGCCGTGCAGGCACCTGTCGTTCTTTACGAGTCTCCCCACCGCCTTTCGGCCGCTGTGCGCGATCTGCTGGAAGTCTGCGGGCCGGATCGGCTTCTGACGATCGCCCGCGAGCTGACGAAGCGCTTTGAGCAGGTGGTCACCTTGCCCCTGTCTCAGGTCGGTGACTGGCTCGCCGAGGACAGCCACCGCACGCAGGGGGAGTTCGTGCTCATCGTGCATGAGCCGCCGCCGCGGGAGTCCGAGGGGCTGGATGCGGGGGCCGATGTGCTGCTCGATGCCCTGCTGGAGGTCCTGAGTGTGCGCGATGCGGCGCGTGTGGCGGCCAAGGCGACCGGGCTGTCGCGCGACGCGTTGTACGCGAGAGCCCTGGATCGATCGCGCTGAGACCTCAGCGCAGGGCGATGGTGGCCTGGGAGCCCGTCAGTTGCTGATAATGCAAGGCGGCGTTCACGGCCTCCACGCGGCTGGCGTAGGGGCCGATCTGTACGCGATAGAGGTTGTCGTCGGCGCTCCGGACCTTGGCCGGGCCATTGGCGGCAAGGCCGATCTGTTGGTTCAGGCGCTGTGCCAGAGACTGCGCCGCCGACTCGCCGCTGAAAGCGCCATATTGCAGATAGATGCTTCCGGAGCCCGGCATGGCCGGAGCCTCCTGTGGGGGCGGAGGCGGCGGCAGCGCCGTGGGCGATGGGTCGGATGCCGGCAGCACACTCAAGGCGTCTGCGCTTGCAGGGGACGAGGGTTCGGTTGCGGTCGGGTTCGAGGGTTGCCGCCGCGGCGTTGAACTGGCGAGCACCGGTTGCGAGAACGATCGACCCTCAGCCTGTGCGAGGGCGATGTCCTTGTTGGTGATGGCCTCGACGATGACCTGGCCGCTGCCCGGGCCGATGATGCCCAATTTGGCAGCGGCGACATAAGAGAGGTCGATGATGCGGCTGTCGTGGAAGGGGCCCCGATCATTGATGCGCACGATGATGGATCGTCCGGTGCCGACCCGGGTGACCCGCGCGTAGCTGGGGATGGGCAGAATGGTGTGGGCCGCCGTCATGGCATACATGTCGTAGGTTTCGCCGTTTGACGTCTTGGCACCGTGGAACTTGCGCCCATACCACGAGGCCGTGCCTGTCTGGCGGAAAGGCTGTTCGTCCGACAGTGGGACATAGCGCTTGCCGAACACGACATAGGGCCGCAAGGTGCTGGCCGCGTGTTTTTCGATGCGCGGCACCGCATCGGGAATGGCCTCGATGTCTGCCGGAGGGTTGTCGCCGGGGCCGTCGTCCTTGTAATAGCCCCCTTTGCGCGAGCCCGATGTGCTCGAGCAGCCGGCCAGGACGGCGAGGGCGCCGAGCACCAGCAGCAGGATGATGGTGCGCGCGGTCTTCATGGGTGTTCTATGGGGGGCAGGTTGCGATGCCGGACCAGCAGCGGCGAGTGGTCGGAAAAGCGCTGAGCCAGTTGTTCGGTGACGTAGACCGAGCGATGCTGGCCTCCTGTGCAGCCGATGGCGACTGTCAGGTAGTTGCGGGTGTCCTGCATGTACAGCGGCAACCAGCGGCGCGTGAAGTCCGTGATGTCGGTGATCATGGCCTCGACGCTGCCGAACTGGTTCAGCCACCGGGCCACGGGCTCATCGCGGCCGGTCAGCGGGCGCAGCTCGCGATCGTAGTGGGGATTGGGCAGGCAGCGCACGTCGAACACCAGGTCGGCATCGCCCGGCACCCCCCGCTTGTAGGCGAAGGACTCAAAGGTGAGCACCAGCGAGGCGCGGTCCGCCTGCACGAGATCCCGCATCCAGGCGCGTAATTGGCCGGGCGTGAGATCCGAGGTGTCGATGACGTGTTCCTGCTCGCGCAGCGGCGCCAGCATTTCGCGCTCGGTGGCAATGCATTGCTGCAGCGAAGGGGTCTTGCCCCCTTGGGCCAGACGGTCGGTGAGCGGATGTCGGCGGCGCGACTCCGAGTAGCGCTGCATCAGGGTGTTGTCGTTGGCGTCCAGAAAGATGACGCGAAACTCGGTACCCTTGGCGCGCAACGCTGTGATGACCTCGGGAAGATCGTCGAGATCGCCAGGAGAGCGCACGTCGATGGCGACGGCCACCCGCTCCAGGCCGTCTTCGTGCGTGGAGGCGATGAACTCGCCCAGAAAACGCACGGGGAGGTTGTCTACGCAGGTGTAGCCCGAGTCTTCGAGCAAACGCAGGGCTACGGACTTGCCCGACCCCGAGATACCGGTGATCAGAACGATTCTCAGCATGGCATACACGAATCCTACAGGGGCTGCCGCGACCCGCGGCAGTCCTCAGCATTGTATAGGACGAATGGCCGATACCGGAGAGCGGGCCTATTCGTGGCGGCTGCTTTCCATGATGGCCAGCGCCTGGCGTTCGATGAAGTCGCCCAGGGTGTCGATGCCGCGCAAGGACAGGATGGTGTTGCGGACCGCGGCTTCGACCAGCACGGCCAGGTTGCGGCCAGGGGCCACTTGCAGCATGACGCGGCGCACGGGGATGCCGAGGATGTCCTGAGTCAGATCCTGAACCGGCAGGCGCTCGAAGGTCTCGGCGCTGGAGCGGATGAGCTGGACCACCAGCTTGAGCCGCATCTTGCGCCGCACGGATGTCTCGCCGAAGATGGTGCGGATGTCCAGCAGACCCAGCCCGCGCACTTCGAGCAGATTCTGCAGCAACGGGGGGCAATGGCCCTCGATGATGCTGGGGGCCGTACGTGAAAGCTCGACCGCGTCGTCCGCCACCAGGCCGTGGCCGCGGGAGATCAGCTCCAGGGCCAGCTCGCTCTTGCCCAGCCCCGATTCCCCGGTGATCAAAACCCCCAATCCGAGAACGTCCATGAAGACGCCGTGCATGGTGGTGGTGGGCGCCAGTCGCTTGCCCAGATAGATGCGCAGCAGGTCGATGAGCTGGGCCGCCTCCAGGGGCGTGGACAGAAGGGGAATACCCTGGCTTTCGCAGAAGCCGCGCAGATCGTCCGGAGCGCTCAGCCCTTCGGCCATCAGGATGGCGGGCACCCCCCCGGCCACGAGATCCTCGAGGTGGTGGATGCGCCGCTTGGGCTCGAAGCGGGAATAGTACTGGAGCTCTTCGCGGCCGAAGACCTGGATGCGCGACGGGTGTATCAGGTTGAGGTGCCCGACCAGGTCTGCGCTGTGCATGCCTTGATTGGCAATGCCCTTGTCCGCCGCTCCGCTGCCGGCGATCCAGGTGAGGGACAGCTTTTCGGCCGTTTCTTGTACGAGCTCGTTGACGGTCAGCATGATGGGCCTGCCTGTTTACTCGGGGGGCGTATCGGTGGTGAGCAGCCGGTGGATGACGGCGATGTCGGTTTCGGTGCTCAGCGCCTGCCGCAGGGTCGGATTGGATACCAGGCGGGCGATCTCAGCCAGCAGGTCCAGGTGCAGTTGCGTGGCGGATTCGGGCACCAGAAGGAAGAATAGCAGGTTGGCCAGGCGGCCATCGCTGGGATCGAAACGGACCGGATCGGACAGGCGGATGAAGGCCGCGCAGGGTTCCTTGAGGCCCTTTATGCGCCCGTGCGGAACGGCGACATGATGGCCCAGCGCCGTGGAGCCAAGACGCTCGCGAGCGATCAGGCTTTGAAAGACCGCGGTACGGGCGATGCCGTGATGGTTTTCGAACAACAGGCCCGCCTGTTCGAATGCCCGTTTCTTGCTGGTGGCAGAAAGATCGAGAACGATATTCTGAGGCGGCAGGATGCGCGACATGAGGTTCATGGCATGCATTATAGGGTGCTTCAGAGCTTTACGCGCGCATTGCCTGTTCAGGTGGAACAAGGCCCCGGTCAGGAGGCGATCGGGGCCGGGTTGGTCAGGCGCTGGGGATCTCCTGGCGCTTGACGGGTTCGTGGGCGTGATCCTGAACCTTGCTCTTGTATTTGATGACCTGGCGGTCTATTTTGTCAGCCAGCAGGTCGATGGCGGCATAGAGGTTTTCGTCGGTGGCCTCGCAATGTATATCCTTACCCCGCAATCGCATTGTGACTTCGGCGGTATGTTTGAGACGTTCTACCGAGAGCATGACCTGGGTGTCGATGACATTGTCGAAATGTCGCGCGACTCGCGCCATCTTGTTCTTGACGTACGCGTTGATCGCGGGGGTAACTTCCAGGTGACGGCCACTGATGGTCAGGTTCATGTTGCGCTCTCCTATAAACCTGTAAAAAAGACAACCTACGCGCTGAAGGTACGTAGGCAATGACTGCGCGGATCTCCTTGAAATGTGTTTGCCATGACTTTAGTGTAAGGGTTGTGGGGCCGAAATCAAGGGGGTAAAGCGCGGGTTTTTGCCTAGGATCAAACCCGGCTGTTGCGCCGCCCCGGGTGTTACATCCTGAAGTTCTTGCCCAGGTAGACTTTGCGCACCGCTTCGTTGTCGATGATCTCGTTGGGGTGGCCCTTGGTCAGCACCTTGCCTTCGCTGATGATATAGGCGCGGTCGCAGATGCCCAGCGTTTCGCGAACGTTGTGGTCGGTGATCAGGACACCGATGTTGCGGCTTTTGAGGAAGTGCACGATGCGCTGGATCTCGATGACCGCGATCGGGTCGACCCCGGCGAATGGCTCGTCCAGCAGAATGAAGCGGGGGTTGGTGGCCAGGGCGCGGGCGATTTCCACCCGTCGGCGTTCGCCGCCCGAGAGCGAGATGGCGGTGTTGCGGCGAATGTGCCCGATCTGCAGCTCATCGAGCAGGGCCTCGAGCTGCTCGCCGATCCGGGCCGAACTCAGCGCTTTGCCGTTTTCATCGATTTGCAGCTCGAGCACGGCGCGGATGTTTTCTTCGACGGTCAGGCGCCGGAACACGGAGGCATCCTGAGGCAGGTAGGACAAGCCGAGGCGGGCTCGTCGGTGCATCGGCATGCTGGTGATGGGCACGCCATCGATCTCGATGCGTCCGGCATCGGTCGGCACGATGCCGACGATCATGTAGAAGCTGGTGGTCTTGCCGGCGCCGTTGGGGCCCAGCAGTCCGACGACCTCGCCGCTGTCCACGGACAGTGAAACATCCTGGACGACAGTGCGCTTGCCATAGGTTTTACGCAGGCCCGTCGCCCGAAGGCTGCCCAGGCTCGCGCTGGACGCGCGGGTGGGGGTCGAGCGGGGCGTGGCGGAAGATGACATAAGAGCGTTTTTCAATGAGGCCCGGCGGCTCAGCGCCGGGTGGGTTTCTTCTGGCAATCAGCCGCCGCGGCCTGTGCCTTGGCGCTGGGCTTGGCGATGGAGCGCACCCGCCCACCCGCGCCGGCGGAGTTTGCTCCTCCGGAGGCCTGGTAGGTATTCGTGGACTGGTTGTACGTGATGCGGTCGCCGGCGATCGTGTCGAAGGGCTTGCCGCAGACGAATTTTGTGACGACGGCCTTGCCGATCATGATGATTTCATCGGTCTTGCCGTTGTATTCGGCGCGCAGGCCCTTGGCTTCCAGGACTTCGAATTTCTCGGGGTTTTCTTGGCGGATGAAGACGAGGTGGCCGGGTTGCACGGTCGCCGTGCCGTACTGGAACCCTTGGGGATCTTCATGCATGACGAGGGTGTCGGCGCGCAGCGTCATCTGGCCGCGGGTCAGGATGACGTTGCCGGTGAAGGTGCTTTCCTTCTTGACGTCGTCGTAATTGAGCGTGTCGGACAGGATCTGGGTGTCGGGCTCCTCGCCGGGCTTGGCCGGCGTGGCGGAAGCTGCCGCTTTGGCCGTCTCTTTGGGCGGCGCGGCCTGAGCCAATGCCGTGGAGCTGCCCAGGGCGACGGCCGCGAGTGTCAACCACAGGAAGAAAGAGGGCTGGCTGCGGAGAGTCATGGTCGTTGTGCGGGTTTCTGAGTGGTTTGCCGGGACTGGGTGTCCTGGCCGGAGATTTTCACGTCGCTGGCGGAAAACACCTGCAGCGTGCGAGTCTTGTTATCGTACCTCATGCCCTTGCCGTTCATGACGGACTTGCCATTGACGACACGCGCAGGCAGATCCGTGAAGGCCAGATCCTCGTCGGGCAGGAAAGTGAGTTGCTGGCTGGTGACGTCCAGGGCGGGGCGGTCTTCGTAGGGGGGGCGATGCAGATGGGCGTCGCCCCGCAGGATGATGCGGCTGCCGCCCTTGTCCATGATGCCGGTCTTCGCCGTGCCGACGGTGATGGGCGAGCCTGGTCGCTGGCCCACGGCGGCGGGTGTGGTGATCTCGTAGGAGTCATCGTCCGGATAGTGCACCATGCGTTTGCCGTCGAGGCGGTTGACGGCCTTGCCGTCGGCGTCGGTGCGGATCATGACGAAGTTGTCCGACCATGAATCGGGTTCATGCGTCAGGCGAGGAGGCGCTTCGACCTGTACCGAGCGCTGGGTGTAGTCGGTGGCCCACCAGGTGGTGGCCACCAGTGTCGTCAACAGCGCGATGGCGACGAGGCCGGGGATTCTTTCCTTCATGGCGACGGGGTGCTTACTGCGTTACGCCGCCCAGGATCAGCGCGTTGGGGCCGAAGAAAATCCTCAGGCGACCCTGCGCCGCCAGGATGAGGTCGCAGCATTCGCGAACGGCTCCCGATCCGCCGCGTTCGGCGGCGACCCAATGCGCGGCCTGGGTGACATACGGAGGGGCGTTGGGCACGCTGGCTGCAAATCCGACGCGTTGCATGGCGGCCAGGTCGAGGATGTCGTCCCCCATGAAGCCGATCTGTTCCATGCTGTAGCCATGGTCTTGTGCGAGCTTGGCCAATGCCTGGGCCTTGTCGCGAACGCCTTGCTGCACCAGGGAAATGCCCAGCTCGGCCGCACGGCGCGCAACGATCGGGCCTTGCCGCCCCGTTATCAGGGCGACCGTCACCCCGCTTTCTCCCATGAGGCGCAGACCATGCCCATCCAGGGCATTGAAGCGCTTCATGGTTTCGCCTGTGTCGCTGTACCAGAGGCTGCCGTCGGTCAGCACGCCGTCGACATCGAAAGCCATGAGCCGAACCTTGCGGGCCCGTTCTTGATTGGCGGTCGATACGCGAGCCAGAATGAGGGCCTCGGCCGGATGGGGAACGCCAGGGGGTTTGAGTGTCATGGGTCAGATTACCTTTGCGGCAAGCAGATCGTGCATGTGCAGGGCGCCCACCAGCGTCCCGGAGGCATCGACGACCAGCAGCTGGGTCAGCCGGTTGGCGTCCAGCAGGGTTGCGGCTTCGACGGCCATTGCTTCGGGCAGGACGCTGCGCGGGTGCGTCGTCATGCCGTCGGCGACGACGAGCGGGCGGATGTCGCCCCGCTGCTCGATGAGACGGCGCAGGTCGCCGTCAGTGAAAATTCCGACAGGCTTGTGCGTGTCGTCGACGACGATCGTCATGCCCATGCCTTTGTGGGACATTTCCCTCAGGGCGTCCGGCATGGATGTTTCCGGGTGGACGATGGGCAGGGCATCGCCGGTGCGCATGATGTCGCTGACCAAGGTCAGCAGGCGGCGCCCCAAGGCCCCGCCGGGATGGGATCGGGCGAAGTCTTCGGCGCTGAAGCCGCGGGCTTCGAGACAGGCGACGGCCAGCGCATCGCCCAGCGCCATTGTGGCGGTCGTGCTGGCCGTGGGGGCCAGGTTCAAGGGGCAGGCCTCTTGCCGGACATGGGCGTCCAGATGCAGGTCGGCAGCTTGCGCAAGTTCCGATTTCGCATGACCGGTGATCGCGATGAGAGGCACACCCATGCGTTTGGCCACTGACAGCACCGTCAGCAGCTCTTGTGCGGCGCCGGAATAGGAAATGGCCAGCACGACATCGTGCCGGGTGATCATGCCCAGGTCGCCGTGTATGGCTTCGGCCGCATGCATGAAGAATGAGGGCGTGCCGGTCGAGGCCAGCGTGGCGGCAATCTTCTTGGCGACATGCCCCGATTTGCCGATGCCGGTAACCACGACGCGTCCCTCGCAGTTCAGCAGCATGCTCACGGCGCGCACGAACTCATCGCCCAGCCTGGCCTCGAGGGCCTGCAAGGCGCTGATTTCTATGGAGAAAGTCCGGTGGGCCGACTCGAGGGCCTGGTCCTGGTCCGGCAAGTGCGCAGTTTTCATGCCCCGATTTTATACGCACATTGCATTTGTGTTGCCGCTCCTGCGCCCTCGATGCCGTGTTCGGATCTTCGCTAATAGAGTTATAGTTGACGCTGCTTCAACCCCCCTCTCGTTTTTCAGCGAACCCCTTCCATGCACAGTGATACCCTCGAGTACATCCGCAATGCGATCCGCAGTGTGCCCGATTGGCCCAAGCCCGGCGTCGTGTTCCGCGACATCACCCCCGTCCTGCAGGACCCCCGCACCTTCCGGGTGCTGATCGACCTGTTCGTATATCGCTATATGCGTCAGCGGCTCGATCTCGTGGCGGGCATCGATGCGCGCGGCTTCATCCTGGGCTCGGTGGTAGCCTATGAGCTGAATCTCGGCTTCGTGCCTGTGCGAAAGAAAGGCAAGCTGCCGTATCGCACGCTTGCTGAAGAGTACTCTCTGGAATACGGCAACGCATCGGTGGAGATGCACACGGATGCCGTCAAGCCCGGTCAGCGAGTCCTGCTGATCGACGACCTGATCGCCACGGGCGGCACCATGCTGGCTGCCACCAAGCTGCTGCAGCGCCTTGGCGCCAATGTGGTCGAGGCTGCCGCCATCATCGACTTGCCCGAACTGGGCGGTTCCAATGCCATCAAGGCGACCGGCCTGCCCGTATACACGGTCTGCAGCTTCACGGAAGCGCAGTAGTACAGGCCTTGCCCCGCCTACAGGAACAACTGATAGGCGGGGTTGTCCGTTTCGTTCCAATGCGGATAGCCCAGCGACTCCAGGAAGGCCTTGAAGGCCGGCTTGTCCGCCGGAGGCACCTGGAGGCCGACAAGGATGCGGCCATAGTCGTCACCCTGGTTCCGGTAGTGGAAAAGGCTGATGTTCCACTCGGGGCTCATTGAACTCAGGAATTTCATGAGTGCGCCGGGCCGCTCGGGAAACTCGAAACGGAACAGCATTTCGTTTTCCGCCAACGAGGAACGCCCTCCCACCATGTAGCGCAGGTGGGTTTTGGCCATTTCGTTGGAGGTCAGGTCCAGCGTGGGAAAGCCTTTCTTGATGAAGCCGTTGGCGATGCGCTCGGTTTCGTTGGCCGAGCTGATCTGCAGCCCGACGAACACATGGGCCTGTTCGGAATCTGAAATGCGGTAGTTGAATTCGGTGACGCTGCGCTTGCCGATGGCCTCGCAAAGCCGCAGAAAGCTGCCCCGTTTCTCGGGGATGCTGAGCGCGAACAGGGCCTCGCGGGCTTCGCCGACGTCGGCCCGTTCGGCCACGAAGCGCAAGCGATCGAAGTTCATGTTGGCGCCGCTGGCAATGGCGATCAGCGTCTTGCCTTTGAGCTTGTTTTGCAGCGCATAGCGCTTGGCGCCCGCAATGGACAGGGCGCCGGCCGGTTCGAGCACGCTGCGCGTGTCCTGGAAGACGTCCTTGATCGCCGCGCAGATGGCATCGGTGTCTACTGTGATGTAGTCGTCCACGTATTGGCGGGCCAGGCGGAAGGTTTCCGATCCGACCTGTTTCACTGCCGTGCCGTCCGAAAACAGGCCGACGTCGCTCAGTTCGACGCGACGACCGGCCTTGGCGCTGCGCGCCATGGCGTCGGAGTCGACTGTCTGAACGCCAATCACCTTGATGTTCGGGCGCAGTTGCTTGATGTATGCCGCAATGCCGGCGATCAGGCCGCCTCCGCCGATCGGCACGAAGATAGCGTCGATCTGGGAGGGGTGCTGGCGCAGGATTTCCATGCCGATGGTGCCCTGGCCCGCGATCACGTCCGGATCGTCGAAGGGATGCACGAAGGTGAGCTTTTCTTCGCGCTCGAGTTGCACGGCGTGGGCGTAGGCGTCCGAATAGCTTTCGCCGGCCAGCACGGCCTCGCCGCCCAGGGCGCGCACGGCGTCAACCTTGACCTGCGGCGTGGTGGTGGGCATCACGATGACGGCGCGGCAGCCCAGCTTGCGCGCCGACAGGGCGACCCCTTGGGCATGGTTGCCGGCAGATGCGCAAATCACGCCGCGCTTGAGTTCGGCGGCGTTGAGATTGGCCATCTTGTTGTAAGCCCCGCGCAGCTTGAAGCTGAAGACCTGTTGCGTATCTTCGCGCTTGAGGAACACCTTGTTCTGAATTCGAGTCGAGATCTGCGGGGCAAATTCCAGGGGGGACTCGATGGCGACATCGTAGACTTTGGATGTAAGGATGCGTTTCAGATAGTCGGTGGACATGATGGCGGGGCGGGAAGGATTGCCGCGCGGCCTGCTTGGCCGGCAAGGCAAATAAAGCAACTAGGTTACCACAGGGATGTGGTCATTCCGCAGTAAAGCAGCTATCTTCGCCAGGGCGGCCGCGCTACACTTTCGCTCCATGGAAAACTGGGTTCACGCTTCTGTGCAGTGGTTGCTGACGGCCTTGGCCTTGCCCGAGGTCGGCCTGCCCGCCATTTTCCTGATCAGCCTGGTGTCGGCCACCTTGCTGCCCCTGGGATCCGAGCCGGCCGTTTTCGGCTTCGTCAAGATCGCGCCCCACATGTTCTGGCCGGCGGTTTGCGTGGCGACCGTGGGCAACACCCTGGGCGGCATCATCAGTTACGGCATGGGCCTGGGGGCGGAAAAGACCTATGAGCACTGGCGTCATACGCACGAGGGGCGCGAAATCGGCGGGCGCTGGCATGTCCAGATCAATCAATGGGTGCGCCGGTTCGGGCCGCCAGCCATGTTTTTTTCATGGCTGCCGGTCGTGGGCGATCCTTTGTGCGCGGTGGCTGGCTGGCTGCGCCTGCCATTCTGGCCCAGCGTGGGGTTCATGGCCCTGGGCAAGTTTGTGCGCTATGCGGCCATGACAGCGGCCTTGTTGTGGGTGTTTTAAGGGCGGGCCGGAGCCATCTGCAAGGGGGCGATGAAGTAAACTTGGGGATTGAGTCTGCAATTCCTCTCTTTCCGAGAAGCCATGAACGCCCCCCTAGCCAGCCAGCTGCTTGCCGCCAATGCTCCTCTTGCCGAAGCTCCGCGTCTGCGCGAAATCCCCTACAACTACACGTCATTCTCCGATCGTGAAATCGTCTTTCGCCTTCTCGGCGAGGAAGCCTGGCAGTGGCTCAGCGATTTGCGCGGAGAACGGCGCACCGGGCGTTCCGCCCGCATGTTGTTCGAGGTGTTGGGCGACATCTGGGTCGTGCGCCGCAATCCCTACCTGCAGGATGATCTGCTCGACAATCCCAAGCGCTTGCGCCTGCTGATCGAAGCGCTCAATCATCGCCTGTCCGAGATCGACCAGCGTCGCGATGCGAGCGATCCGGCGCGCGACGGCAAGGTCGCCCAACTGCTTCAGGCGGCGCGCGGCGCCGTGGCGGGTTTCGAGAACGAATTCGCCCAGACGCGCGAATTGCGCAAACGGGTGCAGCGCCGCCTGGGCCGTGTCACGGCGCGGGACAATATCAAGTTCGACGGCTTGTCGCGCGTTTCGCACGTCACGGATGCCACCGACTGGCGGGTCGAGTACCCCTTTGTCGTGCTGACGCCGGATACTGAGGCCGAGATGGCGGCGCTGGTGCGCGCCTGTATCGAGCTTGGCCTGACCATCATCCCGCGCGGGGGCGGCACCGGATACACGGGCGGCGCCATTCCTCTCTCGTGGCGTTCGGCTGTCATCAACACCGAAAAGCTCGATACCCTGGGCGAGGTCGAGTCGATCGCCCTGCCGGGGGTCGATGAGGCCGTGCCCACGGTCCTGAGCGGCGCAGGCGTCGTGACCAAGCGGGTCACCGATGCCGCCGAGGCGGCGGGCTATGTGTTTGCCGTGGACCCGACCTCGGCCGAGGCCTCCTGTGTGGGGGGCAACGTGGCCATGAACGCAGGCGGCAAGAAGGCCGTGCTCTGGGGCACCGCCCTGGACAACCTGGCCTGGTGGCGCATGGTCGATCCGCAGGGCAACTGGCTGGAAGTCACACGCCTCAATCACAACCAGGGCAAGATTCACGATGTCGAACAGGCGCAGTTCGAACTGGTCTGGTTCGACGGCGCCCACCCTCCCGGCGTGAAGGAATTGCGCCGCGAAACGCTGACCATCCCCGGTTCGGTATTCCGCAAAGCCGGATTGGGCAAGGACGTGACGGATAAGTTCCTGGCCGGCTTGCCGGGTGTCCAGAAAGAGGGCTGCGATGGCTTGATCACTTCAGCGCGCTGGATCCTGCATCGCATGCCGGCGCATACCCGCACGGTCTGTCTGGAGTTCTTCGGCCAGGCCCGCGATGCGATCCCGTCCATCGTCGAGATCAAGAACTATCTCGACGGCGAGGGCAAGGCCCTGGGGGCCATCCTGGCGGGCCTGGAGCACCTGGACGAGCGTTATTTGCGGGCAGTGGGCTATTCCACCAAGAGCAAGCGAGGTACCTTCCCGAAGATGGCCCTGTTCGGCGACATCGTCGGCGATGATGCGGACGCCGTGGCCCAGGCGGCCAGCGAAGTCGTGCGCCTGGCCAACACGCGCCATGGCGAGGGCTTCGTGGCCGTGAGCGCCGAAGCCCGCAAGAAATTCTGGCTGGATCGGGCCCGGACGGCGGCGATCGCGCGCCATACCAACGCCTTCAAGATCAACGAGGACGTCGTGATTCCTCTGGATCGCATGGGCGAATACACCGACGCCATCGAACGCATCAATATCGAGCTGTCCACTCGCAACAAGTTGCGCCTTCTGGACGCGCTCGAGCAATTCCTGACCAGCGGCGAACTGCCGGTCGGCAAGATCGAAGACCACGACGATGCCGAGCATACGCGTGAGGAAATCCTGCAGGAGCGCTGCCACGACGCTGTCGCCACCCTCGGCGCCGTGCGCGAGCGCTGGACCTGGTTGCTGGAGCATCTGGATACACCCCTGGCCGAAGGCCTGTCCATCATGAAGGACCTGGGTGTGGAAGCGACGGCGGGTTCGTTCGAGCAGCGCCTGGCTCAGCAGCCGCAGGCCCGGGTGTTCGATCTCGTCCAGGACCACACGGTGCGGGTGTCCTGGAAAACCGAGGTGCGGGCGCTGATGGAGCGCTATTTCGAGGGCGCCGATTGCGCGGCCGTGCTGGCCGAGATCCAGGCCATCCATGACCGCGTGCTCAGGGGCCGGGTGTTCGTGGCCTTGCACATGCATGCCGGGGACGGCAACGTCCACACCAATATTCCGGTCAACTCGGACAATTATGAAATGCTGCGCGAGGCCAACGAAGCGGTTGAGCGCATCATGCAGATCGCCCGCAACCTGGACGGCGTCATTTCGGGCGAGCATGGCATCGGCCTCACCAAGTACGAGTTCCTGACCCAGGAAGAGCTCCAGCCGTTCCAGGATTACAAGCGCCGCATCGATCCCGAGGGCCGGTTCAATGCCGGAAAGCTCATGCCCGGGGCGGATCTGCGCCATGCCTGGACCCCCAGCTTCAACCTGATGGGTCATGAGTCGCTGATCATGCAGCAAAGCGAGATCGGCGCCATTTCCACGGCCATCAAGGATTGCCTGCGCTGCGGCAAGTGCAAGCCGGTCTGCGCAACCCACGTGCCGCGCGCGAACCTGCTTTATTCGCCGCGCAACAAGATCCTGGCCACGTCCTTGCTGATCGAGGCCTTCCTGTATGAAGAGCAGACGCGCCGCGGCGTGAGCCTGAAGCATTGGGAAGAGTTCGAAGACGTGGCCGACCATTGCACGGTCTGCCATAAATGCTACAACCCGTGCCCCGTCGATATCGATTTCGGCGATGTGTCGATGGACATGCGTGCGCTGTTGCGGCGCATGGGCAAGAAGTCCTTCAATCCGGGCACAGCGGCTTCGATGTTTTTCCTGAACGCGAAGGATCCGCGCGTGATCAAGGCGACGCGTACGGCCATGATCGATTGGGGCTACAAGGCCCAGCGCTTTGCTCACGACCTGCTGGCCGCACCGGTGCGCAAGCAGGTGACCGCGCCTCCCGCAACGATCGGCAAGGCGCCGATTCGCGAGCAGGTGATCCACTTCGTCAACAAGCGCATGCCGGGCAATCTGCCCAAGCAGACCGCCCGCAAACTGCTGGACATCGAGAACCCGGATTACGTCCCCATCATCCGCAATCCGCAGACAACGTCCTCGGATACCGAAGCTGTGTTCTATTTCCCCGGCTGTGGTTCCGAGCGCCTCTTTTCCCAGGTGGGCCTGGCCACGCAGGCCATGCTCTGGCATGCCGGGGTCCAGACGGTGCTGCCGCCTGGGTATCTGTGCTGCGGCTATCCGCAGCGCGGCAACGGCATGTATGACAAGGCCGAGAAGATCATCACGGACAATCGCGTGCTGTTCCATCGCATGGCGACGACGCTGAACTACCTGGACATCAAGACGGTGGTGGTCAGCTGCGGCACCTGCTACGACCAGTTGGCGGGCTATGAGTTCGACAAGATCTTCCCGGGTTGCCGCCTGGTCGACATCCACGAGTATCTGCTTGAAAAAGGGATACAGCTCGAGGGCGTGCAAGGGGTTCGCTACATGTACCACGATCCCTGCCATACGCCCATGAAGCTGCAGGACCCCATGAAGACGGTCAAGTCGCTGGTCGGCGACGCCACGATCAAGGCGGATCGGTGCTGCGGCGAGTCGGGCACGCTGGCTGTCTCGCGGCCCGATATCTCCACGCAGGTGCGCTTCCGCAAGCAAGAAGAGCTTGCGAAGAACACGTCGCAGATCCGGGCCGATGGTTTCGACGGCGAGGTCAAGATCCTCACTTCCTGCCCATCCTGTCTGCAAGGCTTGTCGCGGTATCAGGAAGACACCGGCATGGATGCCGATTACATCGTGATCGAGATGGCGCGCCATATCCTGGGCAAGTCCTGGATGGAAGACTACGTGCGCGATGCCAACGCGGGCGGCATCGAGCGGGTGCTCGTGTAAGAGCACGTCGTCTTCGCATTTTCGTCGTCCCCGCTTCGCCTTCGTCGTCCCCGCTCAAAAGCGGGGATCCACTTAGTGGATTCCGCTTTGCAGCGGAAGGACGACAGGCTGAGCGGAGTGACGACGAGCTTGAGGAGCGCCTGTATGCCGCTGGGTTATTTGGCGAACAGCGAATCCAGGTCCTTGAAGGCCTTGAACTCAAGGGCGTTGCCGGAAGGATCCAGGAAGAACAGGGTGGCCTGTTCTCCCGGCTGGCCTTTGAAGCGGATGTAGGGCTCGATCACGAAGCGCACGTCCGCTTCGCGCAGGCGCTGCGCGAGGGCCTCCCAGTCGACCATCTCGAGCACAACGCCGAAGTGGCGGATGGGCACGTTGTGGTCGTCGACCAGATTGGTGTCTTGCGCTGCTGACGCTTGGGGGGCCAGATGGGCGACGATCTGGTGGCCATAGAGATTGAAGTCCACCCAGTGTGCGGACGAGCGCCCTTCGGCGCAGCCCAGCAGCCCGCCATAGAAACGGCGGGCTTCATCGAGGTCGCGGACGGGAAAAGCCAGGTGAAAGGGGCGCAGGGCAGTCATGGTGCGTCGTTCTGGATGCGGGATTCGTCATCCTGGATGATAACGCGCGAGGGTGGGAATTCCAGCGAGAAAATACTGCCCGCTCCAAAACGGCTGCGGATGTTCAGTTCGGCATTGTGGCGCATTGCGACATGCTTGGTGATGGCCAGGCCCAGTCCCGTTCCGCCCGTGGATCGCGAGCGGCCGCGGTCGACGCGGTAGAAGCGCTCGGTGAGCCGGGGGATGTCCTGGGCGGCGATGCCGATGCCCGTATCCTGCACGGAGTAGCAGGCCGAGCCGGTCTCGGTGACGTACCAGCTGACGGTAATGGTTCCGTCCTTGGGCGTGTAGCGTACCGCGTTGGTGAGCAGGTTGCTGATTGCCGAGGCGAGTTCGGGTTCGATGCCAAGGACGCACAGCCGTTCATCGATGTTCTCGACGAAGACATGCTGGTCGCCCGACAGCACTTTCGCTTGCGACAGCGCCTTGTGGATGACGTCGGAGACCTGGACGAGTTCGCCTTCGAGGATGGGTGAAGACTCGAGTGTGGACAATGTCAGCAGGTCGGCCACGATGGCTTGCATGCGGTGGGCCTGGTCCATCATGAGGCCGTAGTAGTTTTCGCGCTGCTCCTCGGTCAGAGAAGTGACGGGCATGTCGTGCAGGGTCTCGAGGAACCCGGCCAGCACGGTCAGGGGCGTGCGCAATTCATGCGACACGTTGGCGACGAAATCCTTGCGCGTGGTTTCCAGCCGTTCGACCTGGGTGACGTCGCGCGTGACGATGAGAAACTGCTTCTCACCGTAGGGTGTCAGTTGCACCAGCAGCGAAATCTCCCGGCCTTCGCGGGTCAGGTGCAACAGCAGCGGCTCCGGCCATGAGGGCTGGCGCAGGTATCGGGCAAATTCGGGGCTGCGCAGGATGTTGAGAATGCTGAATCCGCGATCCTTGGCCATATCCAGGCCGATGTGCTCGCTGGCGGTCTGGTTGCACCAGGTCACGCACATTTCTTCGTTGAGCGTGATGGCGCCGTCAGGCAAGGCTTCGGCCGCCAGCATGATGCTGTCGACGTTGCGGTTGAGTTCGGCAATGGTGTCGCGATTGCGGCGCAGGACGCGATAGATGGGCGCCAGGACCTCGTCCCATGGGCCCACCGACGGCGGGGGCGGCGTGTCGAGGTCTTTGACCCAGCGCGAGATCTTGTTCAGCTGAATGCCGCTGACGAGGATCATGAGGAACAGCCCCAGGGCCAGAACGGCCCATCCGGTCTCCGGATTGATCCAGCGCCCGACCAGCCAGCCCAACACGGCCCAGAGGGCCACCGAGATAAGGGTTTTGATCATGCTGTCGCTGGCTGTTTCTAGTGGTGGGGATCAGGATTTGGCCGGCACGGTCGGGTTCTGCGCGGCAAAGCGGTAGCCCGCCCCGCGTACGGTTTCGATGTGGTTTTCGTGCTGGCTCGGTTCCAGCGCCTTGCGCAGGCGTCGGATGTGCACATCGACTGTGCGCTCTTCGACAAATACGTGATCGCCCCAGACCTGGTCGAGCAACTGGGCGCGGGAGAACACGCGTTCCGTGTGCGTCATGAAGAAGTGTAGCAGGCGGAATTCAGTGGGGCCGACCGTCAGGTTGATGCCGTTGCCGGTGACGCGATGCGTGGCGGGGTCCAGCGTCAGTGTGCCGATCGAGATGATGTCGTCGGTCAGCTGAGGGGCGCGGCGGCGCAGGACGGCCTTGATGCGGGCGATCAGCTCCTTGGGCGAAAAGGGCTTGGTGATGTAGTCATCGGCGCCCGCTTCCAGGCCTTCGATCTTGTCGTGCTCGGCGCCTTTGGCGGTAAGCATGATGACCGGGACCTGGCGGGTGCGTTCCTCGCTGCGCAGTTTCTTGGCCAAGGTGATGCCGGACGCGCCGGGCAGCATCCAGTCCAGCAGGATGAGATCGGGCAGCTCGGCGCGGATCAGGGTCTGGGCCTGTTCGGCGTCAAAGGCGCGCAGCACCTTGTGCCCGGCAAAGGACAGGTTGACTGAGATCAATTCCTGGATGGCGGGCTCGTCTTCGATGACCAGTATCGTCGTACTCATGGCGCGTTTTTTTCACTTCGCGAAGAGGGATGGGAACCGAAATATTATGGCCTCATTGTTTCAGGTTTGTGAAAAACGGAGCGCCGGGAATCGGTTACGATACGAGTATGCAAAATTCCACACGTCCCGGGGCGTCGGACGACTCGACGACCCATTTCGGCTACAAGACCGTCAGCGAGTCCGAGAAGGCCGGCATGGTGGCCGAGGTGTTCCATTCCGTGGCTACCCGCTACGACATCATGAACGACCTCATGTCGATGGGCTTGCATCGCATCTGGAAGGCTTTCACCATAGGCCGCGCCGATGTCCGCCCCGGCATGAAAGTGCTGGATATCGCCGGCGGCACGGGGGATCTCGCCCGCGCCTTTGCCCGCAAGGCGGGCTCCACCGGCGAGGTCTGGCTGACCGATATCAACGACTCCATGCTGCGTGTGGGGCGCGATCGCCTGATGGATACCGGCGTGATCGTTCCCGCCGCGGTCTGCGATGCCGAGAAACTGCCTTTCCCCGACGGCTATTTCGACCGCGTCAGCGTCGCCTTTGGTTTGCGCAACATGACGCACAAAGATCGGGCCCTGGCCGAAATGCGCCGGGTGCTGAAACCTGGCGGCAAGCTGCTGGTGCTGGAGTTCTCGCATGTGGCCAAGCCCCTTGCGCCGGTCTACGATTGGTATTCGTTCAACATCCTGCCTTGGCTGGGCAAGAAGGTGGCGGGCGATGAAGACAGTTACCGTTACCTGGCGGAATCCATCCGCATGCACCCGGATCAGGAAACGCTCGCCGCCATGCTGCAGACCGCAGGGCTGTCGCGCGTGCGTTATTTCAACCTGACCGGAGGCGTCGTCGCGTTGCATGAGGGCGTGAACCTGGGCTGAGCCTTGCCGGTTTTGATCTTGCTCGGGCCACCTTGGGGTGGCCCGATTGCGTTGTGGAGGCAATCCGGGGCGAGCCCGCGGATTTTTCTTGTGGCGGGCGAGTTTTGCGGTAATATTCAGGTTCTAGTAAGGAATTGGTGTTCCTCTGTTTCAGAAATCCGGTTGCGGGCGGAGCCCCAACCCCAAAGGAGAGCATTCCATGTCTCGACGTTTTACCAGGTTCTTTGCCGTTGCGGTGTTGGCCCTGTCGGCCGGTGCCATGCTTGCCGCGCCATTCGACGCCGAAGCGCGTCGCGCGGGCGGCGGCAAGAGCTTAGGGCGCCAGTCGACCAACGTCACTCAGCAGCGCCAGGCGGTCACGCCTCCTCCGGCGGCTACGACAACGCAACGCAATGCTGCGCCGGCGGCAGGTGCTGCGGCGGCCGGCACGGCCGCTGCGGGTACGGCAGCCAAGAGCGGCATGTCGCGTTTCCTGGGTCCCATTGCCGGCATCGCGGCCGGCCTGGGCATTGCCGCCTTGTTGTCCCACCTCGGGCTGGGCGGCGCATTCCTCGAAATGCTGTCCAGCATGGTGCTGATCGGCTTGGTGATTTTCGCTGTGCTGTTCATCGTGCGCCGCCTGCGGGGCGGTGCCGCCAGGCCGGCCATGCAGGGCGCGGGCCAGGGAGCAGGCCAGGGCGGCCCGTTCAGTCGCCAGGCCGATGCGCCCGCCGCGGCTCAGCAGAACACATGGCGTGAAGCGGCGGCGCCTGCTGCGGCAGCAGCGCCGGTTGAAGCGGCTGTGGCAGCCCAGCCTGTGCCCGCGGCTCCCGCGGATGCTGCCTGGTTCATTCCGGCCGATTTCGATACGTCCGCCTTCCTGGCCAATGCCAAGCAACAGTTCGTGCTGATTCAGTCGGTCTGGGACAGCGGCGATATCGAAAAGCTCAGCGAGTACCTCACGGATGATCTGGTCGCCGAGTTCAAGCCCCAGATCCAGGCTCGTCAGGGCAAGGCCGAGTCGACCGAGGTCGTGTTGCTCAATGCCGAATTGCTGGGCATCGAGGCCGTCACCGGTGGGCATCTGGCGAGCGTGCGCTACTCGGGCATGCTGCGCGAAGCCCCGGGCACGGAAGCCTTCCGCTTCGAAGAGGTCTGGAATCTCTACAAGGGCGAGGGCTCGGGCTGGCTGCTGGCCGGCATCCAGCAGATTCCCCTGGACTACGCCAGCTAAGGCAAGGTCTACAGGCCGCCGCGATTGCGCGACCGAGCCGGGCCGGTCCCCAAGGGGTTCCGGCCCGTTTGTCTTTTGCATTGTCAGTTAAACTTGGTGCTGGAGATTTTTCCGTGCCTTTTGGCGCCGTTCGGCGCGCGTTGTCCATGTTTCCTGTGCCTTCCTTCCTGGCCCCCGCTGCGGTATGCGCCAGTCTGCTCAACAGACTGTTGCGCCGTGAGCCGTGGGCGCGCGATCGCCTGGCCCGCCATTCGGGCAAGACTGTCCGTTTCGAGGCTGGGGCGTGGGCGGTGGCGTTGTCCTTGTCTTCCGATGGCGAGGTGCAGCCGTCGGCATCGGGGATCGTGCCGGACGTCACGCTGACCATTCCCGAAAGCCAGTTGCGGCACTTGCCGGGGGTGCTGCGTTCGTCGGATCCCGACGAGATCGCGCACATCATGCGGGTGCAGGGGGATGCCGGTCTGGCTCGCGTCGTTTCCGATCTTGCACGCGAATTGCGCTGGGACGTCGAGGACGATCTGGCCCGCGTCGTCGGCGACGTGGCGGCCCTGCGCCTGCTGGGGGGCCTGCGTTCGGTCGTGGGCGGCGCCCGCGAATCGGGCCGCCGTCTGGCGGGCAATGTGGCCGAATACCTTACCGAGGAAAGCCGCATGCTGCTTCCCAGACCGGCGTATGTGGAATGGCAGGCACGGTTGCATGAGGCCCAGGCGCGTTTGGCCGATCTAGAGCGGCGCGTTGCGGGGTACGAGCGCGGCCAGGGTGGGCAGGCCCGGGCATGATGACACTGCTGCGCCTGACCCGTATCCTGTTTGTGGCCCTGCGCTACCGGCTCGACGAACTCGTGCTGTCGAGTATCGACCATCCGATGGCGCATGCTTTGCTGCGTATCGTGCGCTTCGGGCGTCCCCCGCGCACTGCGCGAGGGGTGCGCCTGAGGCTGGCCCTCGAATCGCTGGGGCCTATTTTCGTTAAGTTCGGTCAGGTGCTTTCGACCCGCCGCGATCTCATCCCCCACGATGTCGCGGCCGAGCTGGCCAAGCTGCAGGACCGGGTTCCGCCGTTTCCGTCCGATCAAGCCGCCAAGTGCATCGAGACGGCCTTGGGGGCGTCCCCGCACGATCTGTTCAAGCATTTCGAGGTCGACCCCGTGGCGTCGGCCTCTATTGCTCAAGTGCACTTTGCGGTGCTGCACGATGGGCGCGAGGTCGCCGTCAAGGTGTTGCGTCCCGGCATGCTGGACATCATCGAGAAAGACCTGGCCCTGATGCGCGCGCTGGCCAGCGTCGTGGAGCGCCTGGCGCCCGACAGCCGCCGGCTGAAGCCGCGCGAGGTGGTCGCCGAGTTCGACAAATACCTGCACGATGAGCTCGATCTGGTGCGCGAGGCGGCAAACTGCAGCCAACTGCGTCGCAATTTCGGGCCGGAGTCGGGACGGCAGCATCTTTTGATGGTGCCGGAGGTCGTCTGGGAACGTACCACCACGTCGGTATTCACCATGGAAAGGATGCGGGGTATTCCCGTCAGCCAAGTTGATCGTTTGCGCGCGGCGGGGGTGAACATCAAAGAATTGGCCCGGGTCGGCGTGGAGATTTTCTTCACCCAGGTGTTTTCCGACGGCTATTTCCATGCGGACATGCATCCCGGCAATATCTATGTGTCGGATGCGCCGGAAACGCTCGGGCGTTATATCGCCCTGGATTTCGGCATCGTGGGGACCCTGTCCGAGCATGACAAGAACTATCTGGCGCAGAATTTCCTGGCGTTTTTCCGCCGTGACTACCGGCGGGTGGCCCAGTTGCACATCGAATCGGGATGGGTGCCGCCGGAAACCCGCGAGGAAGAACTCGAAGGCGCCGTGCGGGCGGTGTGCGAGCCGTATTTCGATCGTCCCCTTTCCGAGATCTCGCTGGGCCAGGTCTTGCTGCGTCTGTTCCAGACGTCGCGCCGGTTCCACGTCGAGATCCAGCCGCAACTGGTGTTGCTGCAGAAGACATTGCTCAACGTCGAGGGGATGGGGCGAGAGCTGGATCCCGACCTGGATTTGTGGCAGACGGCCAAGCCATACCTCGAAAGATGGATGCGCGAACGGGTCGGGCTGGCCGGATTGCGCCAGCGGCTGGACAAAGAGGCGGCGCAATGGGTCCAGATCATTCCGCAGTTGCCGCGTCTGGCCCACACGATGCTGTCCCGTCCGGACTCCGCGCCCGGCATTCGTGCCGAGCTTGAAAGGCTGCGCCGAGCGCAAGAGCAAACCAATCGGCTGCTCGTCGTTTTTGCGGCAACCGTCGCGGTTGCCGTGGGTGTTGCAATTTGGGCACTTGCGGGGCACTGAATTGGGTATTACGCTAGATTTACACCTTTTCTGTGTATCGCAGCACGCCTGAAATATTGATGATAACCAAGGGCTTTACCATGGTTGCTGCCGGTGCCGGCCCTTGCCGGCACAGCCCCTGAGGGGGGGCATCGGCAATACACGTTACAAGAGAGAACCCTATGCTTTATCCTGAACTGTTCAAATCGATGGAAGCGGTGCGTTGGAACATGGCCGCCGACATTCCATGGGGCGATTTTGATGGCAGCAAGCTGTCGGATGAACAGGCATATACCATCAAGATGAACGCCATTACCGAATGGGCGGCCTTGCCGGCGACGGAAATGTTCCTGCGCGACAACCGCGACGACAGCGACTTTTGTGCGTTCATGTCCATCTGGTTCTACGAAGAGCAAAAGCATTCGCTGGTGCTGATGGAATACTTGCGCCGCTTCCGCCCCGAACTCGTCCCCACCGAGCAGGAATTGCACAAGGTGCGCTTCGAGTTCGATCCGGCGCCCGCCCTCGAGACGCTGATGCTGCATTTCTGCGGCGAGATCCGGCTGAATCACTGGTATCGGCGCGCGTCCGACTGGCACACCGAGCCCGTCATCAAAGCCATCTACAAAGTCATTGCGCAAGACGAGGCGCGCCATGCCGGGGCCTACCTGCGCTACATGAAGCGTGCGCTGGTGCATCAGGGGCGTGAGCTCGGCCAGCAGGCCCGCCTGGCGTTTGCCAAGATCGGTGTGCTGATGGCGTCGGCCCAGCGCACCCCGCAGGCTTTGCATCCCACCAATCTGCACGTCAACAAGGATCTCTTCCCCAACGACACGGTGCAGTCGAAGCTGCCGTCGCCGGGCTGGCTGGAAAACTGGCTCGACAACCAGATCTGCTTCGACAAGGACTGGGAGGGCAAAGTCAGCTCGCGCATCCTGCACAACTTGTCGCTGCTGATGGACACCACGTTCAATACCGTCCAGGATTTGAACCGTTACCGCAAGGACCTGGTCAAGTCGCTTTCGCCCGCGGCCTGAGCGATGCCGGCACGTTTCGAGTCCAAGATCCTCGACCGCGAGGCATGCGTCGCCGCGGTGCGCCGGGGGGATTTCCCGCGGCCCCTGGTTTTCACGAATGGGGTGTTCGACATCCTGCACCGGGGGCACGTCACCTATCTGGATGAGGCCGCTCAGTTGGGGGCCAGCCTGATCGTGGCCGTGAATACCGACGATTCGGTGCGGCGCCTGGGCAAGGGGGACGATCGTCCCCTGAATGGTCAGGATGACCGCGCCGCGTTGCTGGCGGCGCTGGGTTGCGTGGCGGCGGTGACGATGTTCGCTGAAGACACGCCCCAGGCTTTGATCGAGGCTTTGCGGCCGGACGTGATCGTCAAGGGGGGCGATTACGATATGGAATCGTTGCCCGAGACGGCCAGCGTGAAAAGCTGGGGCGGGCGTGCGGTGGCGATTCCGTTCGAGTTTCAGCGTTCGACGACGGCGTTGGTGAATAAGATTCGCGACTGAGGAGTCCGGGGCGCGGCGTTCCTCGTCATCCCGGCCCCTCTCCGTTCGTCATCCCGCCGAATGGCGGGATCCACACACAAATAGAGGCCCTCTCGTTGCCGCTTACAGCGATTCGACGAAGTGGCGCAGTATCCCGTGGGCATACGAGCTTGCCACGTCGCGCAGGAAAACAGGGAAGTCGTTGTGAGCGTGATCGTCCGCCGTGTCGGACAGCGTGCGCATGAGCGCGAAAGGCACGCCATACTCGTAGCATACCTGGGCGACTGCGGCGCCTTCCATTTCGACCGCCAAGGCGGTGGGCAGGGTGGCGCGCAAGGCGTCGACATGCGCGGCGCTGCCGATGAACTGATCGCCGCTGGCGATGAGGCCGCGGTGGACGCGGGGTGCGTCGAGCGCGAATTTTTCGCGGACCGGCGCGGCGATGCTGTCGCGCAGGGGGCCGTCCAGAAAGGCTTGCGCCGACTCGTGAAGCCGTTGACTGAGCGCCGGATCCACCGGGCAGCGGTCCACGCCCAGCAGAGGGACTTCGTGCAGGCCGAAAAAGGGCCGCGCGTCCAGGTCGTGCTGGACCAGGCTGTCGGCAATGACGATGTCTCCGATGCGCAATCCGTGGCCGATGCCGCCGGCGACACCGGTGAACACCACCTGAACCACGCCGAAACGCTCGATGAGGGCCGTGGCTGTGGCCGCCGCGGCAACTTTGCCGATACGGGCGAGCACGATCACGCAATCCTGTCCCGCAAGTTTGCCGGTGTGGTAGTCGCGCTTGGCGATATGCTGGCGTATGGCCCCCGGCTCCATGTCTTCGATGAGCGGGGCGATTTCTTCGTGCAGGGCTGCGATGATGCCAAGGGTCATGGGTTCAATGCCCGTTGCGGGCGCTACTAGATAAGTTCCGCGGTAACGCGGTGCGTGGATTGATCAGCGTGCCGATGCGGGCAGCAGCAGGCCATTGATGGCCACGAGGTCGGATTCGGCGAGGATGCCGCTGGCGGCCTTGAGCCGCAGGCTGTTCATCAGGGTGTCGTAGCGGGCGCGGGAAAGCGCGCGCTGGGTTTCGTAGAGCTGTTGCTGCGCGTTGAGCACGTCAATATTGACCCGGACCCCGATTTCGTAGCCGCTGCGGTTGGCCTGCAAAGAGGCCTGGCTGGATTTTTCGGCGGCCTGCAGGGCGCTGATCTGGGCGAGTCCGGAAGTGACCCCGGAATAGTACTGCTGGGTCGCCAGGACAGCCTGGCGGCGCGTGTCTTCCAGAATGTAGCGGGCTTGTTGCAGACGCGAGGTTTGTTCGCGCACTTGCGACGAGACTTCCCCGCCGGAATAGATGGGGATGAGCAGTTGCAGGCCGACGGTGTTGTCCAGCGAACGGGGACCGTTGCGCAAGCCGTAGATGCCGCGGTCGCTGGCGCTGCCGGTCTGGGCATACAGGCTCAGGGTGGGCGAGTGCCTGTTCTTGGCGATATCGATCTGCTTTTCGACGATCTTTGCCGCCAATTGGGCGCGGGCGACGGCCAGGTTGGCCTGGGATGCTTGTGCGGTCCAGTCCGAGAGCTTGTCGGGCGTGGGCCCAGGGAGGCGGGTGGGCGCGGCCAGGGTCGCCAGTGTGCCGGGGCGTTCGTTGATGAGCTTGGCGAGCTGGTCTTCACTGACCTGCAGGGCGTTGCGGATCTGGATCTCGGAGGCGTTGAGCAGGTCCAGCCTGGCTTGCGCCTCATAGGTGTCGGCGATGGTCGTGGCCCCGACTTCGAAGCCCTTGCGGGCAGCCTCGAGCTGGTTGGTCACGGCTTGCCTTTGAGCCAGCAGGGTACGCAGAGAGTCCTGGGCGGCCAGCACATCGAAATAGGCCTGGGCCACGCGCAGGATGAGATCCTGATAGGCTTGTTTCAGTCCGAGGTCGGCGGAATTGGCGGCGAATTCAGATTGCCGCAGTTTGTCCCAGGCCCCGAGATCGATGATGGGCTGGGTGAGCGTCAGTGCCCAGTCGGTCCTGCGCCGGGTATCGCCGTTCTCGAAGCCGTGCAGGCGGCGGGTGTGGTCGACCTGGCCGCTGCCGTCCGCGATGATGTAGGGCAGCAGGCGGGCGCGGGCCTGAGGCACGGCTTCCTGGTCGGCATTGCGCTGGGCATTGGCCGCGGCATAGATGGGATCGCGTTGCAGCGCGGCCTGCCAGACGTCGAGCAGATCCTGAGCCTGGAGGGCGGGTGCGCCGCCCAAAAGAGCCAGTGCCAGGATGCGTCGAATCCCCCGGGAAGCGGCGCGCATCGGTCAGAACTTGAACTGGGAAACAGCTGTGCCGCGTAGCGGCTTGATGACCGTGTCGAACAAGCCTTCGGTATCGAAGCTGGCCGCGCTGGTACGGGTGATGCGGCAGGCTGTCATGATGGGCCCGTGGCCGACCACCACGACCATGCGTCCGCCGATGCTCAGTTGGTACTTGAGGGCATCGGGCACGACGGGAACCGAGCCAGTCAGCAGAATGGCATCGTATTCGGCGGTTCCCCAGCCGGCGTGTCCGGCCCCGACCTCGACCTTGACGTTGCCGACATTGTTGCGTTGCAGGTTCTGCGTGGCAAATGAGGCGATACGGCTTTCGATTTCGATGGAAGTGACCTGCTGGGCCAACTGGGCGAGCAGGGCTGCCTGATAGCCGGAGCCCGTCCCGATTTCGAGCACGCTGTCGCTGCGCGAAAGGCGAAGTTCCTGGGCGAGCCTGGCTTCGAGCTTGGGAGTCAGCATGGTCTCGCGCGTGTCGACGGCGCTGATGACCAGCGGTATCTCGATGTCGGAAAATGCCAGGGCCTCGTAGCCGGGCGGGACGAAGCGCTCGCGACGCACCGTGAACAAGGCTTGCAATACGTCGTGATCCAGCACGTCCCAGGGGCGGATTTGTTGCTCCACCATGTTGAAGCGGGCTTGTTCGATTTCGGAAAGACCAGTCACGTTCATGAGTAGGAAAAGAGGTAGACGGAAAGATTCAGGCCTATTGTACTGATTCGACGCTCAATCGGCTGGCCACAGGGCGTGGAAATGATGGACGGGGCCGTGCCCGCTGCCGACCTGCAGTTGGCCCGACTGCGCAATGGCCTGGACGAGGTACGCCTTGGCCCGCCGCGCAGCCTCGGGCACGTCGGCCACGCGGGGAAGCAGCGCAGCCAGGGCGGCCGACAGGGTGCAGCCGGTGCCGTGGGTGTTGCGGGTTTCGATGCGCCGGCCCGGCAGTTCGATCATGACGTCGCCGTCATGGAGGACATCGATGGTGTCATTGCCAGGAAGGTGTCCGCCTTTCAGGAAGACCCAGCGGCGGCCGTCGTCGGCCAGCAGGCGGCGCAGCCGTTCGGCCATGCGTCGCATGTCGCGCACCGTATCCGCCGGCGGCATGCCAAGCAGTACCCCGGCCTCGGGCAGGTTGGGCGTGGTGACGGTTGCCGCCGGAAGCAGGCTTTCACGCAGTTCGCTGATGGCGGCCTTTTCGAGCAGTGTGTCACCGCTCTTGGCGACCATGACCGGGTCCAGCACGATGTGCGGGGGTTTCCAGTGCGCCAGCCGTTCGGCGACCACCCGGGTGACCGCCTGCTGGCCCAGCATGCCGATCTTCACGGCATCGATGCGCACATCCGCGAACAGGGTGTCGATCTGTTGGGCGACGAACTCCGGCGGAACGGGGCAGACGCCGGTCACGCCCTGGGTGTTCTGGGCTGTGAGCGCCGCGATCACGGCCGTGCCATAAGCGCCTAGCGCGCTCATGGTCTTGATGTCGGCCAGCACGCCGGCGCCGCCCGAAGGATCCACGCCCGCAATGGTCAGGGTGTTCGGAATCATGGCGTCGCGCCTCAGCCGGTGATGCTTTGCAGCAGGCCTTCGGTGGGCGAGCTGGGGTCGGCGCTGTACAGCTTGCGTGGCATGCGCCCAGCCAGATAGGCTTCGCGCCCTGCTTCCACCGCCTTCTTCATGGCGCTGGCCATCAGCACCGGTTCACGGGCCCCTGCAATGGCCGTGTTCATGAGCACCCCGTCGCAGCCCAGTTCCATGGCGACGGCGGCGTCAGAAGCCGTGCCGACGCCGGCGTCGACCAGCACGGGGACGTTGGCCTGGTCGATGATCAGGCGCAGATTCCAGGGGTTCAGGATGCCCATGCCGGAGCCAATGAGCGAGGCCAGGGGCATGACGGCCACACAGCCGATATCGGCGAGCATGCGGCACTGGATGGGGTCGTCGGTGCAATAGACCATGACGTCGAAACCGTCGTCGACCAGTGTCTTTGCGGCCTTGAGGGTCTCGGGCATGTTGGGGAAGAGGTTGTCCTTGTCACCCAGTACCTCGAGCTTCACCAGCGAGTGCCCATCGAGCAGTTCGCGGGCCAGGCGCAGTGTGCGCACGGCGTCGTCGGCGGTATAGCATCCGGCCGTATTGGGCAGGATGGTGTAGCGGGAAGGCGGCAGGAAGTCGAGCAGATTGGGTTCGCCGGCGTTCTGTCCGATGTTGGTGCGGCGGATGGCCACGGTGACGATTTCGGCTCCGCTGGCTTCGATGGCCAGGCGGGTCTGCTCGAAATCCTTGTATTTTCCGGTGCCTACCAGAAGGCGTGAACGATAGGCGCGGCCGGCAAGCATGAAAGCATCGGAAGGGTTCATCATGGCAAATACTGCATTCGATTGAATTGAAAGACGGTAGCCCAAAAGGATAATCCATTTTGGGCTCGGCCGATCTGGCAGGGCAGGGTCAGCGTGCGGAGTCCAGGTCTTTGCACAACTGTTCGGCGGCGTCCACCAGCCGCGGCCCGGGCCGGTACAGCCGGTCGGGATCGATTCCGTAGACATGGCCACGCAATGCCGCGTCCAGGCGCAAGCCGCTCCAGTACGCGCGGCGCGCGGTCAGGCGCTGCGGCGGGGTGTCGGCGGTGACGACGGCCCCAGGTTGTTGCACGAGCACGGATTCGGCGCTGATCTGGGGGGCGGCCATCGCAGAGTCGCCGAAGACATTCACGCCGCCACAGAGGCGCAGCACGTCGTTCAGCAGGGCATCCGTGCCGATGGTATAGAGGGGGTTCGTGCCCACTTCCAGAAAGACGCGAACCGTGCGCTTGTGCGCATAGCGCGCCTGCAGGGCCTGGACACGGGCCTGCAGCGCGTCGGCGGCGGGTTCTGCCGTGGCCTGGGTGCCAAACAACCGGCCCATGCGGCGTAGCTCCTCCGGGATGTCGGCCAGCGCTTTGGGATCGGAGGTGGTCAGCGTGATGCCCAGGCGCTGCAGTTGGGGGGACATGGCCGCAATGGCGCCGCCGCGGCGCCAGGCAAGGATGAGGTCGGGCTGCAGGGCAAGTATCTTTTCGGCGCTCAGCTCGATGCCGTCCCCCACGCGTGGAATCCCGGCCGCCGCCGGGGGGAAGTCGCTGCTCGCGACCGTGCCCACCACATATTGCCCCGCCCCGGCCGCGAAGATCAGTTCGGTGATGTGGGGGGTCAGGCTGATGGCCCGCCGCGCCGGCTCGGCGGCATGCGCAGTCAAGCTGATAAGCGTCATCCCGGCGAAAGCCGGGATCCACGCATGGCGTGTCAGCCCGCCTCCACGGGCATGACGCAGCGAAGTCAAGACGCGGCTGAGCAGCGTCTTCATCGCCGCCTTACATCCGAACCGCGAGGTTGACGAAGATGTTGGAACCCGGCGTGTTGTAGCCGTAAGCATTGGCGTAATCCTTGTTCAGGACATTGTTCCAGCGCACTTGGACGGCGACGCTGCGGCTCAGGTCGTAGCTTGCCGTCAGGTTGAGCAGGCTATAGCCGCCCAGGCGCACGGTGTTGGCCGTGTCGTCGTAGCGTTTGCCGGTGAACTGGTATTCCGCCCCGAGCGTCCAGGCATCCAGTCGGTGGTCGGCCGACAGGCGATAGACCTGCCGGGCGCGCCGGTTCAACTGAGCGCCGGTATCGTCGTTGCGCGGATTCAGGAAATCGGCGCTGGCCCGCAGGGTGGTCTTGCCCAACCGCTGTGAGCCGGAAAGCGTCAGGCCGCGGAGGGTGGCCGCATTCAGGTTCTGGCGCACGTAGTTGCTGTCCGAAATGATCAGGTTGCTGATCCGGTTCTGGTACACCGTGATGCCTGCTTCAGTGCCGTCGGAGCGATAGTTCAGGTGGGCCTCGACGTTGCGCGAGGTTTCGGGCACGAGGGAGGGGTTGCCTCCCCAGTATGACGGCGCGTACAGATCGTTGAAAGTGGGAACCCGGAAACCAGTGTTCGCCGCGACGCCGACCTGCCACTCAGGCGTGATGTCCAGATCATATGCCACACTGCCGGTGCTGCGGCTGCCATAGCCCGTGACGGTGTCATTGCGCACGCTGGCCTGGACGTGATGCATCCCGAAATCGCCGCGGTAGATGAGGCCGGCGGCGTTGGTGTCGCGTCGTTCGACGGAATACCGGGTGGCGCTGGAGTAGGGGCGTTCCTCGCGGCGTTCAAGCACCAGCGACAGCTCCTGCCCTCTGGCCAGCTTCAGGGTGTTCTGCCAGCTGTAGGACCGTTGCAGGCTGCCGAAGCGGGAGGGGTAGCCCGGGTCGCGGTCGTCGGTGGTTTCCTGCGTGAAGCCGAATTGCAGCAGACTGTCCCAATACTCGGTGACGGCATTGCTGCTGCTCAGTGTGTAGGCCTGTTGGCGCGTGATGAAGTAGGCCGGATGAGAATCGCCGTTGTCATAGTCGCCGTTGATATAGCTGTTGTAGGCGGTCAGGCCGATGCGGTGGCCGGGTTTCCATTGGTATCCCAGCGAGCCCGACAGCGAATGCCGCGTATAGCCGTCCGTGTCGGGGTTGAACGCGCCAAAGGGCGCCTGGCGGTTGGTGGCATTGAAGCCTTCGCTGGTGGCGTACTGGCTGGCCAGTGCATAGTCCCAGCCCTGGCTGGCGCCGGACAGGCCCAGGCTGGACCTGACGGTGCCGTAGCTGCCCACGCCGAAATTGCCGTATGCGCTCAGGGGGCGTTCGCCTCCCTTTTTCGTGATGATGTTGACGACTCCGCCGATCGCGTCCGAGCCATACAGGCTGCTGGCAGCGCCGCGGATGACTTCGACGCGTTCGACGGTGGCCGGGTCGATGGCGTTCCAGTTCACGCTGCCGCTCAAGGCGCTGTTGATGCGCATGCCGTCGATCAGGACGAGGGTCTGGTCGGTGTTGGTGCCGCGCAAATAGAGGCCGGTCACGGTTTGAGGGCCACCGCTGTCATACATCTGGATACCGCGATGACGCGCAAGCACGTCGGCCAGACTGCTCTGGCCGGCTTGCTGGAGCTCCTGAGCGTCGATGACGCTCACGTCGCCGATGACGTTTTGTTCGGGTTGCGGGCTGCGGCTGGCCGTGACGACGACCGGGTCGAGCTGGGTGGCGGGGGCGCCGGATTGGGCGAACGCCGCAAACGGCAAAAGGCTCAGGGCGGCTGCCAGGGGGCGCCGGGAAATCGAGAGTTTTTTCATTGTTTGTGTGTAGGCATGGCATGCGTCCCCGCATGCCCGTGACGAGTAATCGCGCCGCGCAGGAACACCCTTCGATGGGGCATGCGCGGGGCGGGCCGATTGACGAAGGCCGGTGTCGGGCTGGCATGCGGAGCATGAGTACCGTTGCGGGGGCAGCACAGTTTGCGCGAGGAAATTTGCGCTTCTGTTTCCCGTTTGACTTTCGCAGCATGGCTTGCCGTTTTTTGGGACGACAACCTGCGGCCTATGCCGAAAGCACCTTGGTCAGGCGGCACTTTACCATGCGCGGGCCACGAGCATGCGCGTGTTGCCGATACAATAAAGGTCTGATTCCGTGAACCTCAGGGCCGGCCAGCGCGCAGAGCGGCGGGCCTGATGCTTTTTCTGCCAAGGTATATCTCGTGCCCTATCCCGCCATGCCCTATCCCCTGTCCGCTTACACCCGAGGCGCCGAGTTCGTGCGTCAACTCGGGTCGCGCATTCTCATCCTGGATGGCGCCATGGGGACCATGATCCAGCAGTACAAGCTGTCCGAGTCCGATTTCCGGGGCGACCGGTTCGCCGACCACGGCAAGGACGTGCGCGGGGACAATGAACTGCTCTCGCTGGTGCGGCCCGACATCATTTCGCAGATCCATCGCCAATATCTCGAGGCGGGCGCCGATGTCATCGAGACCAACACCTTCGGGGCCACCTCCATCGCCCAGGGCGACTATGGGCTGGCGCACATCGCCTACGAGCTCAACCTGGAGTCGGCCCGCCTGGCGCGCGAGGCCTGCGATGCCTTCAGTACTCCGGAGCGCCCGCGTTTCGTGGCCGGCGCGCTGGGGCCTCAACCCAAGACAGCCTCCATTTCGCCCGACGTGAATGACCCGGCGGCGCGCAACGTCACCTTCGATGAGCTGCGGGAAGCCTATACCGAACAGCTCAATGGCCTGCTGGACGGCGGCATCGACATCGTGCTGATCGAAACCATTTTCGATACGCTCAATGCCAAGGCCGCCATCTTCGCCGTGGAAAGCGTGTTCGAAGAACGCGGCGTGCGTCTTCCGGTCATGATCTCGGGCACGGTCACGGATGCGTCCGGCCGGATTCTTTCGGGCCAGACCGTCGAGGCGTTCTGGAATTCCGTGCGTCATGCGCGCCCCGTCACCATCGGCCTGAACTGCGCCCTGGGGGCGGCGCTCATGCGCCCCTACATTGCCGAACTCTCCAAGCTTTGCGACACCTATGTCTGCGTCTACCCCAACGCAGGCTTGCCCAACCCCATGGCGGAAACGGGTTTCGACGAAACGCCGGCCGACACATCGTCCTTGCTCGAAGAGTTCGCCCGCGCGGGGCTTGTGAACATGGCGGGCGGCTGTTGCGGCACCACGCCGGACCATATCCGTGCGATCGCCGGGAAAGTGGCGGGCCTGCCCGTGCGCGACGTGCCGGTGATCCCGGTCAAGACCCGCCTGTCGGGCCTGGAGGCGCTCAATATCGACGAAGATTCCCTCTACGTGAACGTGGGAGAGCGTACCAACGTCACCGGCAGCAAGATGTTCCTGCGCCTGATCCGCGAGGAAAAGTACGAGGAGGCCTTGGCGGTCGCGCGCCAGCAGGTCGAGAACGGCGCCCAGATCATCGACGTGAACATGGACGAAGCCATGCTGGACTCGGCGGCCTGCATGCACCGATTCCTCAACATGATCGCCTCCGAGCCGGACATCGCCCGCGTGCCCATCATGATCGACAGCTCCAAGTGGGACGTCATCGAAACAGGCTTGAAATGCGTCCAGGGCAAGGCGGTGGTGAACTCCATTTCCATGAAGGAAGGGGTAGAGCCTTTCCTGGCGCATGCCCGCCTGTGCCGCAAATACGGTGCGGCCGTCATCGTCATGGCCTTTGACGAGCAGGGCCAGGCCGACAACCTGCAGCGCCGCAAGGATATTTGCGGGCTGGCGTACAAGCTTCTGGTCGAAGAAGTCGGCTTCCCGCCCGAGGACATCATTTTCGATCCCAACGTGTTCGCCATCGCCACCGGTATCGAAGAACACAACAACTATGCGGTGGACTTCATCGAGGCCACTGGCTGGATCACCAAGAACCTGCCGCATGCGCGCGTTTCAGGGGGGGTGTCGAACGTCAGCTTTTCGTTCCGCGGCAACGAACCCATGCGCGAGGCCATCCATACGGTCTTTCTGTACTACGCCATCAAGCAGGGCATGACCATGGGCATCGTCAATGCCGGTCAGCTTGGCGTCTATGAGGATATCGACAGGAAGCTGCTGGACCTGGTCGAGGACGTCGTGTTGAATCGCGCCGAACCCAAGGGCAAGGAAGGCTTCTCCGATGAGCGCTCGCCCACCGAGCGTCTGGTCGAGTTCGCCGAGACCATCAAGGGCTCCGGCATCAAGAAAGAGGAAGATCTCAGCTGGCGCCAGAACCCGGTCGAGCAGCGTCTGACGCACGCCCTGGTGCACGGCATCACCACCTTCATCGTCGAGGATACCGAAGAAGTCCGCGCGCGGATCGAGGCCGAAGGCGGGCGCCCCATCCAGGTCATCGAGGGGCCGCTGATGGACGGCATGAATGTCGTGGGCGATCTGTTCGGCGCGGGCAAGATGTTCCTGCCGCAAGTGGTGAAATCGGCCCGGGTGATGAAGCAGGCCGTGGCCCATCTTGTGCCCTTCATCGAAGAAGAAAAGCGCCAGATCGCGGCGGCGGGCGGTGACGTGCGCTCCAAGGGCCGCATGGTGATCGCCACCGTCAAGGGCGATGTGCACGACATCGGCAAGAACATCGTCACGGTGGTGATGCAGTGCAATAACTTCGAAGTCATCAACATGGGGGTCATGGTGCCCTGCGCCGAAATCCTGGCCAAGGCCAAGGAAGTCGACGCCGATATCGTGGGCTTGTCGGGGCTGATCACCCCCAGCCTCGAGGAAATGGCCTACGTGGCGTCCGAGATGCAGCGCGACGAATACTTCCGCAGCCGCAGTCTGCCGTTGATGGTGGGCGGGGCGACGACCAGCCGTGTGCACACCGCCGTCAAGATCGCGCCCCACTACGAAGGGCCGGTCATCTATACGCCCGACGCCAGCCGCGCCGTCGGGGTGGCCACTGCCCTGGTCTCCGACCAGAGGGACAGCTACCTGGCCGAACTGCGCGAGGAATACGAGCTCGTGCGCAAGCGCCATGCCAACCGCAAGGAAACGCCGCTCATCGGCCTGGACGAGGCCCGGGCGGACCGTCCACGGATCGACTGGGCATCCTACGTGCCGCCGCGCCCAAAATTCCTGGGGCGGCGCACGTTCGAGAACTACGACCTGAACGAGGTCGCGCGGTACATCGACTGGACGCCGTTCTTCCAGACCTGGAGCCTCTTCGGCCAGTTCCCCGCCATTCTGGACGATAAGGTGGTGGGCGAGCAGGCGCGCAAGGTCTATGCCGAAGGGCAGGCCATGCTCAAGAAGATCATCGACGGCCGCTGGCTGCGCGCCAGCGGCGTGGTGGCCTTCTATCCCGCCAATACGGTCAACGATGAAGACATCGAGGTCTACACCGACGAGTCGCGTTCCGAGGTGCTGTTCACCTGGCGCAATCTGCGCCAGCAGACCGCCAAGCGCGAAGGGGTCGACAACAAATGCCTGGCCGATTACATCGCGCCCAAATCTTCGGGGGTGGCGGACTACATCGGCCTGTTCGCCGTCACCGGCGGGCTGGGCATCGAAAAACACGATGAGGCGTTCCTGGCCGACAATGACGACTATTCGAGCATCATGCTCAAGTCGCTGGCCGATCGCCTTGCGGAGGGCTTTGCCGAATGCCTGCACGCGCGCGTGCGTCAGGATCTCTGGGGCTATGTGCCGGATGAAGCGCTTGACAACGAGGCCCTCATCGCCGAGAAGTATCAGGGGATTCGCCCCGCGCCCGGCTATCCGGCCTGTCCGGAGCATGTCGTCAAGAAAGACATGTTCCGGGTGCTGAATCCGGCCGAGATCGGCATGGAGTTGACCGACAGCTACGCCATGTATCCCGCCTCCAGCGTATCCGGCTTCTATATCAGCCATCCGATGTCGCAATACTTCAACGTCGGCCAGATCGGCCAGGATCAGTTCGACGATTACGTCCGCCGCAGTGGCCGCGAGGAGGAAGACGTGCGCCGCAGCCTGGCCAGCGTCCTGAAATAATGTCCGACTCGGCGGCGTCGCCCCCACCCGCCCCGTCCGGCGGCCAGCTTCGCCGCCAGGCACTGGGCGATTTTCTGCGCAGCGTACGCGGCCGCGTGGCGCCCGAGAGTGTCGGCCTGTCGGCCGGCACACGGCGCCGGACACCAGGGCTGCGCCGCGAAGAGGTCGCCCAGCTATGCGGCATCAGCGTGACCTGGTACACCTGGATCGAACAGGGGCGGGATGTCTCCGTATCCGCCGCGGTGTGGAGCCGTCTGGCGAACGTTCTGCATCTTTCCCGCGCAGAACGCCACTATCTTTTCGAACTGGCGGAATGCGCCGACCCCGAGCATGGCCGCGAGCACACGCAAGCCCTGCCCAAGGAGCTCGATGCCTGCGTGCGCAGCATTCTTGCTCCTGCCTACGTGCTGGATCGGTGCTGGAACGTCCTGGCCCGCAATGAGCCACTGTTGCGTCTGTTCGGCGGATGGCCCGATCGTGCGCAGCAGCCCAATCTCTTGCGTTACATCTTCCTGGATCCCGCGGCGCCGGACCTGATCGTGGACTGGGAGTCCCGGGCGCGCCGGGTGGTGGCTGAGTTCCGTGCCGATGCGGCACCTTACGCCGATGAGCCCGACCTGCGCGCCCTGATCGAGGATCTTTCGCGGCAAAGTCCTGTTTTCGCCCACTGGTGGACACGCCAGACTGTGGTCGAGCGCGAGGGCGGCCGGCGCGAATTCCGCCATCCCGACATGGGCATCGTGTACTACCAGCAGATCACGTTCCGCCTGGCCATCCGGCCCGATTGCAAGCTGGTGATGCTGCTGGATGCGGTGTGACCCGCCCGGTGGCCGCTAATGGCTCTTGCCGGTTTGCCGCAGGTGTTCGGCGGTGGCGTCCGGCAGGCGCGAAAAAGAGAACCACGACAGCATCGTGACGGCGCCGATGATCAGAAAGGCCCATTTCACGTCGACCGGCGCCATCTGGTCGGCGTCGCGCCAGCTCATGCTCAGATTCACGATCAAGGCGGCAAAACCGACGCCAAGGCTGATGCCCAGCTGTTGCGCCATGGCGGCAAAGCTGCTGGCCCGGCTCATTTCGGATGGGGCCAGATCGGCATAGGTCAGGGTGTTCACGGCCGTGAACTGCAATGAGCGGAAAATTCCGCCCAGAAACAGCACAAGTATCATCAGCCAGACCGGGGTGTCCGCCTGGAAGAAGGCGCACAGCATGACGAAGCCGCCGGTCAGGAGGGCGTTGTAGGTCAGGATGGGCTTGAAGCCCAGCCGGGAGATCACGTGGGTGACGATGAGCTTCATGATCAAGGCGCCGGCGGCGCTGGTAAACGTGATCAGGCCCGCGGCGAACGGCGTCATGCCGAAGCCGACCTGGAGCACGATGGCCAGCAGGAAGGGGGTTGCGCCAACGCTGAGGCGGCATAGGTTCCCGCCCAGGACGGACACGCCGAACGCCTGGTTGCGCAACAGGGACAGGTCGATGATGGGCTGGGTCGCGCGCAGCGCGTGAAACACATACAGCACACCGCAGGCGAATCCGGTGCCCAACAGCACGGTCAACTGCAGCCGTGTCACGTCGCTGCGGCCCAGCGCCTCGAAGCCCGATACCAGGCAGGCGAGCGCCACCCCGCTCAGGACGAAGCCCAGCCAGTCCAGACGTGGTGGGGATTGCGGGATATCGTGGGCGATGAAGCGCCTTACCATGGCGATGCCAAGCAGGCCGACCGGCACGTTGATCAGGAAAATCCAATGCCAGGAAGCGTAGGTGACCAGAAAGCCGCCCAGCGGCGGACCGATGATGGGACCCAGCAGCGCCGGCATGGAAAGGAAGGACATGGCCTTGAGCAGTTGGTCCTTGGGCGTGATGCGCAGCAGGATCACCCGCCCGACCGGCACCATCATGGCGCCTGCGGCCCCTTGGACCACCCGGGCCAGGACCAGTTGGGTCAGGTTCTGTGAAAAGGCGCAGGCCACCGAGCTGAGCGCGAACAGTCCGATGGCCGTGATGAAGACCCGCCGCGCCCCGAAGCGGTCGGCAGCCCAGCCGCTGATGGGGACGAACACCGCCAGGGCCAGCAGGTAGCTGGTGATGGAAACGTTCATCTTGACGGGCGTGGTGTCCAGCGCCTGGGCCATGACCGGCAGGGCGGTGGCGACCACCGTGGAATCGAGCATCTGCATGAACAGCGCGCATCCGACGATGAAGGGGATCATCTGGATGGCCCGGCGTTCCTGGGCGGAGAGGTGCCGGTGGGGCGGGGGAGAGCTGTCGGTGGTCATGCGCTACATTCTAACTGCGCCGGTCTGAAGTAAACTTGGGGTTTATCGATTCATTCATTCCGTTACGACATGGCCAAGCACTACGAGTCGGAAATCACTCAATTTCTGAACAAGTACAAACAAGCGCACCCCGGCACCGAGCAGCGTCAGCGCGAAGGGCGTTCACGCCTTTGGGACAAACCGCTCGATTCCGAACAGCTCGAGGGTTTCCGGGCCGGCCGGGTGCCGATGCAACCCTACGTCTACCAGACGGATTGAGCATCGCCCGATGGCCCGGCCTGGAGTTCCGGCGGATGAACTGACCGCGCTGGTCGACCCTGCCGTGGACAGCACCCCCGACGTCATCGACGCCGTGGCGTTGGCGCGTCTGTATGGCGAACCCCTGTTCGCCATGCCCCAGGATCTCTACATCCCCCCGGATGCGCTCGAGGTGTTTCTCGAGGCGTTCGAAGGGCCTCTGGATTTGCTGCTCTACCTGATACGCAAGCAGAACTTCAATGTGCTGGATATCCCGATGGCAGAGGTCACGCTCCAGTATCTGTCGTATGTCGAGCAAATACGCCAGCACAATCTCGAGTTGGCGGGTGAATACCTGCTGATGGCGGCCATGCTCATCGAGATCAAGTCGCGCATGTTGCTGCCCGTCAGGAAAACCGATACCGGCGAGGAGCCGGCCGACCCGCGGGCTGAACTGGTCAGGCGGTTGCTCGAATATGAGCAGATGAAGCTTGCCGCCCAGCGCCTCAACGAACTGCCTCAGTTGGGCCGGGATTTCCAGCGGGCGCAGGCTCACATGGATCTCAAGGTAGAGCGCATGCTGCCCGACGTCAGCCCCGACGATCTTCGGCAGGCCTGGGCCGATATAATGCGCCGGGCCAGCCTGAACGCGCATCACCGCATCACGCGCGAGCAGCTCTCGGTGCGCGAGCACATGACGCGCATCTTGCGCCGACTGGGCGACGTGCGCTTCATGGAGTTCACCGAACTCTTCATGGAGCGTGTCGACCAGGGGGACCCGGTCGCAGTTCTCGTGGTGCATTTCCTGGCCATGCTGGAGCTGGCGCGCGAATCCTTGCTGGAGATCACCCAGGCCGAACCTTATGCGCCCATCTATGTGCGCCTATCCTATACCAGTGCGGTAGCCGCCTGATTCCACCATCTAGTCTCGTCCCGGACGGAGAGTTTCTTGAAAGTCGTTCATACCATTGAAGAATTGCGCGATCAGCTTCGCGGTCAGCTGCGGGTTGCGTTCGTGCCGACCATGGGCAATCTGCATGATGGCCACCTGGCCCTGATGCGCATGGCGCGCCAGCATGGCGACCCCGTGGTTGCGAGTATTTTCGTCAATCGCCTGCAGTTCGGTCCCAACGAGGATTTCGACCGCTATCCCCGCACTCTGGAGGCCGACATCGAGAAACTCGAGCGCCAGCGGGACGTCTACGTGCTGTTTGCGCCCAAGGAAACCGAGATGTACCCCGAGCCGCAGGAATTCCAGGTGCAGCCCCCGACGGATCTGGGCAACATCCTTGAAGGCCAGTTTCGACCGGGGTTTTTCGGCGGGGTGAGCACGGTGGTGCTCAAGCTGTTCGCATGCGTCAATCCCAGTGTGGCCGTGTTCGGGAAAAAGGACTACCAGCAGTTGATGGTCGTGCGCCGCATGTGCCGCCAATTCCAGTTGCCGGTGAACATCCTGGCTCACGAAACCGTGCGCGACACGGACGGCCTGGCTTTGTCTTCGCGCAATCGCTACCTGACGCCGGCAGAGCGGGCCGAGGCGCCTCAACTCTATGCCGCGCTGTGCGGGGTGCGCGACCAGATCAAGTCGGGACACACCGACCAGGCCGGCATCGAGGAAGAAGCCGCCAGCCGACTGGCAGGCCGGGGCTGGAAGGTCGATTACATTGCCTTGCGTCGTCAGCGCGACTTGAATCCGCCGACCAGCGAACAGATCCGGCTGGGCGAGCCGCTCGTGGTGCTGGCTGCGGCCAAGCTGGGCGAAACGCGCCTGATCGACAACCTGGAGATCTGACGAACTGTAAGAAGTGACAGGCGACAGGGCTGAGGGGGTGTGACAGAATCCGGGGCGACTCACGTTGAGGCAACTCTTCAAAGGAGCCCCCCATGTCAGGACCTCCCAAGCTTCAGGAGCCCCACTTCTCAGCTCTGACGCCGCGAGAGCGCGACGTCATGCAATACGTGGCCATCGGCAAACCCAATAAGATCATCGCGGCCGAGCTGGGTGTGTCCCAGCGTACGGTCGAAGCCCATCGGGCGCGCATATTCCAGAAGATGCAGGTCAGGAACGCGGTCGAATTGGCGCGCTGCCTGCTGCAGCCCTCGTCGGCGGACGATCACCGCGACAACCCTCCGGCCCCCCAATGAAAACCCCGGCCGAAAGGCCGGGGTGCGTCATGAAGCGAGGCCCTGACAGTTCAGGATGGGTTGCACTTGAGCGCAGGGCGTTTGCTCATCTCGTCGATTCCATCCACATCGGCCTGGCGGGTCAGGTGGTAGTTCAGGGTCGGCGGCACGCCATTGACCGACGTGATTCGCAAAGTGTTGTCCGTGATGAACGTCAGGTTCGAGGTGGTCTGCTTGCCCGGCGTGGTCAACAGGATGCGCCAGGGGTCGCTTCCCACCGGTACCCAACAGCCTTGCTCCAGGATAGGCGCCTTGTCGCCTTGGCCCAGTACCTGGGTGCGCGAACGCCATTCTCCGCTGGGGGCCAGCGTAAGGGTGACACGGGCGGCCGAACATGCCGTATCGCCCAGGCAGGGTACGGTCCCCAGGAAAGTGCGGGCTTCCATCAGGGGGCGGATGGCCGTCGCGGCGGGCGCGGCGGCTGCAGGGGCCTCGGCCTTTTCGCCGGCCTTGGCGGGGGCGGGTTTTGCCGGTTTTTGAGTCGTGTCGCCGAATCCCAGCTGGACTTGCGAGGGCGCACGCGAAATTCCAACCCCTTGCGCCTGTTGCTGCGCATCGCTGAGCGTGCTGTCATGCTCGGGGTTGTAGTAGCCGGGCGCGCGTTGCTGCGCGCAGCCGGCCAGGGCCAGGGCAATCAGTGCTGCGCCCAGTGCGCAAGACGCGCGCTGCGGCGTTTTTGGGGCGTGGGAAGGCATGGTGGCATCCATCGTATCGGTGAAGTGTGCATATTCTACGCACAGAAACACATAGCGTAAAACCTGGCGACGGGCTGCGGCGGATGCGTTTCGTCCCTACCGCGCGAACCACGGAGGGCTGGATCCTTGTGCTGCTTTTCATGGAACGGGCTGAGGTGGGAATGGGTCTTGGTTCCCGTATTTGCGCTATGCGGCTTCTGGAATGCCCGGTTTGCCTGGCGTAGCGGGGGCTATCTGACACGGTCCTCTGCGGCCGGCAGCGTCGAGCCCGGGCTGGCCGTGCGTCTGGGGTTCCGGCGCACGCTGCGTCCGGGCCGGCGCCGTGTCCACCCCCCCGCCGTGTTGCTGGCCGCCGTAGCCCTGCTTTCGATCGTGTCGGGGTGTTTTTTGCTGGATCGCCTTGGGCCGAGCGTGGCATTCGCGGGAGCGTATATTGCGGTATCCATCCTCATCGCCCTGGCGGTCATCGACGCGCGCAGCGGCTATCTGCCCGATGCGCTGACCCTGCCGCTCATGTGGCTGGGGCTGGCCATGGCCTGGGGCGGTCATGGCCAGCCGGCATCCGACGCCTTGGCGGGAGCCATGCTGGGCTATGTGTTCCTGCGCGTGCTGTTCGAGGTCTTCCGTCGGCTCACCGGCCGAGAAGGCATGGGGTATGGCGATTTCAAGCTCGCTGCGGCCCTGGGCGCCTGGCTGGGACCTTCTGCTTTGCTGCACGCCCTGGTGCTGGCCTGCCTGGCGGGTACGGCATATGCCTGCTGGCGGCGCGCATTCCATGGCGGCGCAACGAGTTATCCATTCGGCCCGTTTCTGGCATTTGGCGCCCTGCCTGGGCTAGCCGGGTTTACTGAGTTACAGTTACCTTTTTGAATCGGGCTGTGGGCGGGCGCATGTACAAGATTGGTCTCACCGGGGGAATCGGTTCCGGCAAAAGTCTCGTGGCGGATTTGTTGCAGCACTGGGGGGCCGCCATTGTCGACACGGATGCCATCGCGCACGAACTCACCGCTCCCGGAGGGCAGGCCATACCGGCCTTGCGCGAGGCGTTCGGGCCGCAGGTCATCGCCCAGGACGGTTCGCTGGACAGGCGGGCCATGCGCGATGCCGCCTTTCGCGACGCGTCCGTCCGGACCCGGCTGGAAGCAATCCTTCACCCGATGATAAGGCAGGTTACAGAAGAGCGTGCCGCCCGGGCGCAGGGATGCTATCTTGTCTTTGTCGTGCCTTTGTTGGTAGAGTCCGGTCGTTGGCGCGACAAGGTCGACCGCATCTGCGTCGTCGATTGCGATGCCGAGACGCAAGTCGCCAGGGTGCAGGCGCGCAGCGGGCTGACGCCTGAAGCCATTGCGCGTATCATGTCAGCCCAGGCAAGTCGCGAAGACCGTCTGGCTGTTGCGGATGATGTCGTCCTGAATGATGCCGGCACGCCTCTGGAAGCGCTGTCCGAGCGCGTGCGCGTCCTGCACGATCAATGGTGCAGGCTGGCCGGGCAAAAAAAGGCCGGGGCCGGAAATGCTGTCTGATTTTCCCGAACGCTTCATCATAGAATAAAGGTTACCGATCGCGTGGTTCTTTACGAGTACCCCTGCAACGAACGAGTCAGGACCCTGCTCCGGGTCGAGCACCTGTTTGGGCGGTTGTTCTACTTTGCGGACGGTCCCGATGTCGAGCACCATCAGATTGCCCTGGCAACCTTGTTCGACCTGCTCGAAATCTCCGACCGCACCGACTTGCGCGGATCCGTGCTGCAGGATCTCGAGCGCCAGCGGGTGGCATGCAGCGCCTTGCGCCAGCACCCGGGGGTGGATGTCGATGCCGTCGACAAGGTCGTGTCTGAAATCCAGGACGCCGCGGCTGAGCTCAGCGCTCAGGGACGCATCGGCCAGGTGCTGCGTGACAACGAGTGGCTGGCCAGCTTGCGCGGCCGGCTTGCGGTGCCCGGAGGGTCCTCTCCGGCGGATATCCCATCGTATTACGCCTGGCAGATCAAGCCGCATTCCGTGCGGGCCCACGATCTCAAGACCTGGATTCAACCCTTTCTCTCCCTGTACAACGGCCTGGCACTGGTCTTGCGCTTGTTGCGCGAATCCAGCTCGGTGGTTCAGCTGGAGGCCCGCCAGGGGGCGTATCAGGAAATGCTCACTGGCAAGAATTTCCAGTTGTTGCGTGTCTGGGTCGACCCTGAATTGGGGGTGTTTCCCGAAATGAGCGCCAACAAATATGTCATATGGGTGCGGTTCTCTACCCAGGACAACGAACTCAAGCCCCAGCCCGTCACGCGCGACATCCCTTTCCGCCTGGCACGCTGCAACGTCTGAGGGCGGCGCGCCCCTTCGCCCTTCACGAAGGAAGTTGTTGCGGCAGGTTTCAGCCGGGACGGCAACATGGGTTTGCAGGTGTTCCGGATCGTCCGATTCATGGAAAATAGGCAGCGTCACAGTTTCATCCTTTTGGAGACGCACGCATGCCGGCCCCCGATTCCGAACCGATACGCGTCAGACGCCGCCGCTGGGCGGCTGTGGTCGTGATCCTGGTGCTGCTGGCAGGCGGCGCGTATTGGTTTCTGGGTCGCACCCCGGGAGGAGCGGGTCGGAATGGCGGCTTTGGGGCCATGGGGGCCATGAAAGTCCCGGTAAAGATCGCGGCGGCCGAAAGCACCCCATTCGATGTCATCTATACCGCCATAGGCACTGTCACCGCCAATAACACGGTCACCGTGCGCAGCCGGGTCGACGGCGAACTGCAGAAGATCTTTTTCAAGGACGGCCAGAAAGTCGCCGAGGGCGATCTGCTGGCCCAGATCGACCCCCGGCCCTTCCAAGTGCAGCTCGACCAGGCGCTGGGCCAGCAAAAACAGAACCAGGCCCAGCTTGAGAATGCCCGCCGCGACCTGCAGCGTTATCAACTGCTATACAAACAGAACTCCATCGCCCGCCAGCAGGTCGACACCCAGGAGGCCCTGGTGCAGCAGTACCTGGGGTCGCAGAAGAGCGACCAGGCCGCCGTCGACAGCGCGCGCCTGCAACTGACCTACACACGAATCACAGCGCCGCTCAGCGGCCGGCTTGGCTTGCGCAATGTGGACCAGGGCAACCTGATCTCCTCGTCGAGCACCGATGGTTTGGTGGTCATCACCCAGACACAGCCCATTCTGGCCGTGTTCACGTTGCCGCAAACACAGTTGGCCAGGGTGCTGGGGCCGTTGCGGGCCGGCAAGCGCCTGCGCGTGGATCTGTACGACCGGGGCGATACGGCCCGGCTTGCGACCGGCGAGCTCCTGTCCGTCGACAACCAGATCGACGTTGCCACCGGCACGGTCAAATTCAAGGCGCAATTCGCCAATGAAGACGAATCGCTGTTCCCCAACCAGTTCGTCAACGTCAGGCTGTTTGTCGACACCTTGCAGAATGCCACCGTGATTCCGACAGCCGCGATACAGCAAGGCTCCATCGGTGCCTTCGTGTATGTCATCGATGAAAACGGCGTGGCGCATGTCAGGCGCATCCAGACGGGCCCCGTGAACGAAGGCCGCATGGCGGTGAGTGGCGGTCTCACCCCGGGGGAGAGGATCGTGACCGAAGGCGTGGACCGGCTGCGCGAGGGCGCGGAAGTCGAGGTTGTCACGCCTGAGTCGGAAGCCGAGGTGGCCAAGAAGGCGGCGGCCGCCGCCGCTCGCCAGGCGGCGCCGGGTCCGCGCGGGCGGCGGCCCCAATAGGCGGTGATATCGTGAATCTTTCGCGCCTGTTCATCCTGCGCCCGGTGGCGACCACGCTGGCCATGCTGGCGGTCCTGATCGCCGGCCTTCTGGCCTATCGGCTATTGCCCGTGTCGGCCCTGCCCGAGGTGGATTACCCCACCATCCAGGTCTCTACCCTGTACCCGGGGGCCAGTCCCGAAGTGATGACGGCCTTGGTGACCTCGCCGCTGGAGCGCCAGTTCGGCCAGATGCCGGGGCTGAATCAGATGACCTCATCGAGTTCGGGCGGTTCGTCGCTGATCACCTTGCAGTTCGATCTCAGCCTGCCTCTGGACGTGGCCGAGCAGGAAGTTCAGGCTGCCATCAACGCCGCCGGGAACCTGTTGCCCAACGATCTGCCGTCGCCCCCGGTCTACAACAAGGTCAACCCGGCCGATACGCCGGTCATCAGCCTGGCCGTGACGTCTCCCACGCTGGCCTTGCACGAGGTGCGCGACCTGATCGATGTCCGGGTAGCCCAGAAGCTGTCGCAGATTACCGGGGTGGGGCTGGTCAGCATTGCGGGTGGCCAGCGGCCGGCCGTGCGTATCCAGGTTGATCCGCGCGCGCTGGCCGCTCATCAACTGACCTTGACGAACGTACGCAGCAAGGTCACGGGGGCCAACGTCAATCAGCCCAAGGGCAACCTGGATGGCCCATTGCGTTCGACCACCATCAATGCCAACGATCAGTTGCAGTCGATCGAGGATTACGAGAACCTCATCCTGGCCTACGAGAACAATGCCCCCTTGCGCCTGCGCGATGTGGCCACGGTCGTGCGCGATGCCGAGAACGTGCACCAGGCGGCCTGGATAGGCGACCGCCCGGCCATTCTGCTGAATATCCAGCGCCAGCCCGGGGCCAATGTCATCGATGTCGTCGACCGGGTCAAGGCCTTGTTGCCCACCTTGCGCCAGTCTTTGCCTGTGGGGGTCGAACTCAGTGTGGCCGTAGACCGCACGCAGACCATACGGGACTCCATCAGCCATGTGCAGAACGAGCTTTTGCTTGCTGTGGGGCTGGTGGTCCTGGTGACCTTTGTCTTTCTGCGCAGCTGGACCGCCACCTTCATTCCGAGCGTGGTCGTTCCGCTGTCCCTGGTCGGGACTTTCGCCGTCATGTACCTGGCCGGTTTCAGCATCAACAACCTGTCGCTCATGGCGCTGACGATCGCGACCGGTTTCGTGGTCGACGATGCCATCGTCATGATCGAGAATATCGCCCGGCATATCGAAGAGGGCGAAACCGCCCTGCAGGCCGCCTTGAAGGGCGCGGCGCAGATCGGTTTCACGCTGGTGTCCCTGACGCTTTCGCTCATTGCGGTCCTGATCCCCCTGCTGTTCATGAGCGATGTGATCGGTCGTCTTTTCAGTGAGTTCGCGATTACGCTGGCAGTGGCTATCCTGCTGTCCCTCATGGTGTCCCTGACGCTCACGCCCATGATGTGCGCGCGCCTGCTGCGTCCGGAATCCGAGATGCGGTACGGGCCCATGCAGCGCAAACTGGGCGTCTGGATGGATAGGCTGATCCACGCGTACGACAAAGCGTTGCGTGTGGTCCTGGATCATCAGCGCATGACGCTCTGGGTAGCCCTGGCCACGTTTTTCGTGACGGCGCTGCTCTACCTGGCCGTTCCCAAAGGCTTCTTTCCGCAGCAGGATACGGGCCTGATCCAGGCCATCAGCCAGGCCTCGCAGACCATATCGTTCGGCGGCATGGCGCAGCGCCAGCAGGCGGCCGTCGACGTCATCCTCAAGGATCCTGCGGTCGAGGCGGTTTCTTCTTTCATCGGCATCGACGGAACGAACTCCACCTTGAACACCGGGCGCATGCAGATCGCCCTCAAGCCGCTGAATACCCGTTCCGACACCGCCCACACGGTCATCCAGCGCCTGAGCGCCGCGCTGGGGCAGGTGCCCGGCATCCAGGTCTACATGCAGCCTGTGCAGGATCTCACGGTCGAGGATCGCGTCAGCCGGACGCAGTTCCAGATGACGCTGTCCGACCCTGACCAGGCCAAGCTGGTGCAATGGGTGCCGCGTTTCGTGGATGCCCTGCACACCCTGCCGCAATTGCGTGACGTGGCCGACGATCTGCAGAGCAATGGCTTGCAGACCGTGTTGCAGATCGATCGCGACGCGGCGGCGCGGCTGGGAGTCACCAACTCGGCCATCGATGAGGCGCTGTACGATGCGTTCGGACAGCGCCTGGTGTCGACGATCTTCACGCAATCGTCGCAGTATCGCGTGGTGCTCGAGGTTGCCCCGCAGTTCCAGGTGGGGCCGCAGGCCCTCTCGCATATCTACGTGCCGACGACCTCGGGGGCGCCCGTGCCGCTGACCAGTATCGCGCGGGTGCAGGAGACCCGGGCCTTGCTGTCCATCGAGCGCCTGGGGCAGTTCCCGGCCGCGACAGTCTCTTTCAACCTTGCGCCAGGGGCGGCCTTGTCGGATGCCGTCGATGCCATTGCCAAGGCCCAGCAGGATCTGGGGCTGCCCGCCTCGATCGAGGTACGCTATCAGGGGGCGGCCCGGGCCTTCCAGGCGTCGCTCAGCAGCACCTTGTGGCTCATGCTGGCGGCCGTCGCGGCCATGTATATCGTCCTCGGCATCCTCTACGAAAGCTACATCCATCCCGTCACCATTCTTTCCACGCTGCCCTCGGCGGCCATTGGCGCATTGCTGGCCCTGTTGATCGCGGGGGGCGAGCTGGACATGATCGGGATCATCGGCATCATTCTCCTGATCGGGATCGTCAAGAAGAACGCCATCATGATGATCGACTTCGCCCTCGATGCCGAGCGCCACCGGGGGCTGATGCCTCGCGAGGCGATCCATGAGGCGGCGCTGCTGCGTTTCCGGCCCATCCTCATGACCACCTTGGCGGCCCTGTTCAGCGCGATTCCCTTGATGCTCGCCACCGGAGCCGGCTCCGAGCTGCGCCAGCCGCTGGGCCTGGTGATGGTGGGCGGTTTGCTCTGCAGCCAGGTGCTGACCCTGTTCACCACGCCGGTGATCTACCTCATGTTCGATCGCATTTCGCGCCGGTTCAAGCCTCGGCGTGAAAGTGCGGCGGCCGGTGGCGAGGCAGTGTCATGAGGTTCTTCGCCCTGTTCATCATGCGGCCGGTGGGCACCACGCTGTTGTGCCTGGGCATGGTGCTCACGGGCTTGCTGGCTTATCGCGGGCTGGCTGTGGCCCCCTTGCCGCAGGTGGATTTCCCGATGATTTCGGTCTCCGCCCGCCTGGCAGGGGCCAGCCCCGAGACCATGGCGTCGAGTGTGGCCACGCCGCTCGAGCGGGCGTTGGGCGCGATCGCGGGGGTGACCGAGATGACCTCCCGCAGCACCGAAGGGTCGACGCGCATCACCTTGATGTTCGATCTGAGCCGCGACATCAACAGCGCTGCTCGGGACGTGCAGGCGGCCATCAATGCGGCCCGCACTTTGCTGCCTTCGAGCCTGCGCAGCAATCCCACCTATAACAAGGTCAACCCGAACTCCGCGCCGATCATGGTGCTGGCCCTGACTTCCCCGACCCGCACGCAGGGCGAGCTCTATGATCTCGCCTCCACCGTCATTGCCCAAAAGCTGGCTCAAGTCCAGGGGGTCGGCGAGGTCAGCGTGGGGGGGAGCTCATTGCCGGCCGTCCGGATCAGCCTGGATCCGCAGGCCCTCGCCGCGGCAGGCATCCCCCTGGATTCGGTGCGCACGGCGCTGGCCAATGCCAACACCTTGCGTCCAAACGGCATGGTCGAGAACGATCAGTATCATTGGACCATCAAGTCCGGTGCGCAGATGACGCGCGCCGAACAGTACCGGCCGTTGATCATTGCCTGGTCCAACGGCGCGCCCGTCAGGCTCAAGGATGTGGCCACGGTGGAAGACTCCGTCGAAGAGGTCTACAACGTCGGCTATTTCAACGACCGCAACGCCGTGCTGCTCATCATCCGGCGTCAGCCCGACGCCAACATCATCCAGACCGTGGATGCGATCCGTGATCGGCTGCCCACATTCCAGGCCATGTTGCCCGCCTCGGTCACGCTGTCGGTGGCGCAGGACCGCACCCCCAGCATCCGGGCATCGCTGCATGAGGCCGAGCTGACGCTGGTCATCGCCGTCGCGCTGGTCGTGGTGGTGGTGCTGCTGTTCTTGCGCAATGTCCGCGCGGCACTGATTCCCAGCATCGTTGTTCCGGCGTCGCTCATCACGACTTTCAGCCTCATGTGGTGGTTCGGCTTTACGCTGAACACCATTTCCCTGATGGCGCTGATCGTGGCGACCGGTTTCGTGGTGGACGACGCCATTGTCGTGCTCGAGAACATCATGCGGCATATGGAGCGGGGGGCTTCGCCCATGCGTGCCGCGCTGCGGGGTGTGAAAGAAGTGGGTTTCACCGTGGTGGCCATGAGCCTGTCGCTGGTGGCGGTGTTCATTCCCATTCTGCTCATGGGGGGCCTGGTGGGGCGGCTGTTCCGCGAGTTCGCCGTGACCTTGTCGGCCACCATCCTCGTCTCCCTGGTGTTGTCGCTGATTCTCACGCCCATGATGTGCGCCCGTCTGCTGCGCCGGAAAGCGCCGCGGACCGCCGCTCCCGGGGCGCTGCGGCGTTTCTTCGCGACGGTGGGCGACACGTTCTGGCGGGGATACGGCGCCTCGCTCCGGTGGGCCCTGGCGCATGGCCGCACCATGATGCTGTTGTTGGCGGCGACGATAGGCCTGAACTTCTATTTGTACGCTGTGGTGCCCAAAGGGTTCTTCCCGCAGCAGGATACCGGCCAGCTTTTGGGCTTTTTCAGGGTGGATCAGGGTACGTCGTTCTACGCCATGCGCCCCAAGCTGGAGCAGTTCCGCAACATCCTGCTGCGGGATCCGGCCATCGAGAGCGTGACGGCATTCGCGGGCGGCCGGGGCGGCAGCAACAGCAGCTTCCTGATGATCCAGCTCAAGCCCCTCGCCGATCGCAAGGCCAGCGCCAATGATGTGGTGAACCGGCTGCGCGGCCAGTTCCTCAAAGTGCCGGGCGCCCGCCTCACCCTGGTGCCCCAGCAGGACATCTATCTGGGCGGGCAGCAGGGAACGGCGTCCTACGACTACAGTCTGTTGGGCAGCGATCTGGATTTGCTCAAGCAATGGCTGCCCAAGGTTCAGCAAGCCCTGGCGGCCTTGCCCGAACTGACCGACGTGGACAGCGACATCGAGGACAAGGGCAGGCGGGTCAACCTGGTGGTCGATCGCGATGAGGCGTCGCGCCTCGGGGTGGACATGTCCTTGATCTCCTCCACGCTGAACAATTCTTTCAGCCAGCGGCAGGTCTCTGTCATTTATGGTCCGCTCAATCAGTACAGTGTCGTGATGGCAGTGGATCAGCGCTATGCCGAGGATGCCGAGTCCCTCAAGCGGGTCGAGGTGATCACGACCGACGGCAAGCGCATCCCCCTCTCTGCATTCACCCATTTCGAGATGGGCAATGCGCCCCTGAGCGTGCGGCATACCGGGCTGTTTGCGGACGAGTCGATTTCGTTCAGCCTTGCGCCGGGCGTGTCGCTCGAGCAGGCCACGCGGTCCATCGAACAGGCCGTGGCGCGCACGGGCCTGCCTTCGGATCGGATCCAGGCCGGGTTTCAAGGCACGGCGAGGGCCTTGCAGCAGTCACTGGGCCAGCAGCCCTGGCTCATCCTGGCGGCGCTGGTCACCATGTACATCGTGCTGGGCATGCTTTACGAGAGTTATGTGCACCCGATCACCATCCTGTCGACCTTGCCTTCGGCCGGCATCGGCGCCTTGCTGGCCCTCATGATGCTGGGCGAGCAGTTCACGCTGATTGCGCTGATCGGCGTGTTCCTGCTGATCGGCATCGTCAAGAAGAACGCCATCATGATGGTGGATTTCGCCCTGCTGGCCGAGCGCCAGCACAAGCTGTCGTCGCGCGAGGCCATCTACCAGGCCTGTCTCATCCGTTTCCGCCCCATCATGATGACTACCGTTTCGGCCTTGTTCGGCGCCTTGCCGCTGGTGCTGGCTTCCGGGCCCGGTGTCGAGATGCGCCGTCCCTTGGGCCTGACCATCGTGGGCGGGCTGATCCTGAGCCAGATCCTGACCTTGTATACGACGCCGGTGGTTTACCTGTATCTGGATCGTTTCCGTCTGTGGGTCAATCGCCGGCGCCAGCAGCGCCGGGCGCTGCGTCTGTCGAGTGCCGGAGAGGGGGAGCGTTGAACGGATGCGATAGGCGCCATGGCGGCGCAAGAATCTGGGGTATGAATGGCATGAAGAGTCGATGCAAAGAGGCTGGCTGCAGCCGGCCCGTCACCGCGGCATGGCGGTTCGCTCCGTTGTTGCTGGCCTTGCTGGCGGGCTGTGCCGTGGGCCCGGACTATGTGCGGCCCACGCAGACGTTGGGGGCCGACTATAAAGAGGCGGCGGGATGGGCGCAGGCGCAGCCAGCCGATGACGCGCTGCGCAGCGACTGGTGGAGCCTCTACCAGGATCCGGTATTGGACGGTTTGATGCAGGAGCTGTTGCAGGCCAACCTCAGCGTGGCCCAGGCCGAAGCACGCTATCGCCAGGCGCAGGCCTTGGTGCAGTCGGCGCGATCGGGCTTCTTTCCCACAGTGGGGGCCAGTGCCGGCGCGACGCGATCCGGTTCGGGCGGAGGGGTGGCTTCCATCGGTTCTTCATCGGCCGGCAGTGTGAACAGCCAGTATTCCTTGAGCGGTAACGTGGGATGGGAGCCGGATCTGTGGGGCAGGGTGCGCCGTTCGGTGGAGGCGGGCCGCGCCGATGCGCAAGCCAGCGCTGCCGATCTGGCCAATACGCGCCTGAGCATGGCGTCCACCTTGGCTCAGACTTATTTCAGATTGCGTTCCCTCGATGCGCAAAGCCGTCTGTATGCCCAGACGGTCGCCGCGTATGAGCGTTCCCTCACCATGAATCGCAATCGGCTGGCGGCAGGCGTGTCGGCCCAGGCCGATGTCGCCGCCGCGCAGACGCAGCTCGAGAACGCCCGCGTCCAGCAACTGGCGCTGGAATGGCAACGCGCGCAGCTCGAGCATGCCCTGGCCGTCATGGTCGGCAAGCCGCCGTCGGCCTTTGCCTTGCAAGCCGCTCAGGATGTCGTCCGCGTCCCTTCCATTCCTGTCGGGCTGCCGTCGCGCTTGCTGGAGCGCCGGCCCGATGTGGCAGCGGCGGAAAGGCGGGTGGCCTCGGCCAATGCTCAGATTGGCGTGGCGCAGGCGGCCTGGTTTCCCGATCTGACCTTGAGCGCCCAGAGCGGGTATCGCAGCGGTCAATGGGCACAGTGGCTGACCGCGCCGTTCCGCTTCTGGTCGTTGGGGCCGACCCTGGCCCTGACGCTTTTCGACGGCGGGGTACGTTCGGCCCAACTCGAAAAGGTGGGCGCCGCGTACGACGAGCAGGTGGCCGCCTATCGCCTCACCGTCCTGACCGCCTTGCAGGAGGTCGAGGACTACCTGGTGCAGCTCAGGGTGTTGGAGGCCGAGCAGGTGGCGCAGGACCGGGCCTTGACCTCGGCGCGTGAATCGCTGCGTCTGACCCGGAATCAGTACGACGCCGGCTTGATCGACTACCTCAGCGTCGTTCAGGTGGAAACGACCGCCCTGAGCACCGAACGGGCGACCCTTTCCCTGCAGGCCGACCGTCTCGTGGCCAGCGTCCAGCTCATCGCCGCCCTGGGCGGGGGCTGGGACGCCTCATTGCGGCCCTAGCAGCCCGCGGATGCCGGCGATGCCGTGGGCGCCGTGGCGTTGGGCTTCGGCCAAGGAGCCTGCGGATTGTCCGCCAATGGCGTACACGGGCATGCCGCCCTGGGCGGCCAGTTCGGCAAAGCGCGGCCATCCCATGCCGGGGACGCCGGGATGGGATGGTGTGTCCAGCACGTGGCCCAGGACGGCGAAATCGGCATTCAGGCGGCGGGCGGCCAGCAGGTCGTCTGCAGAGTGTGCTGAGACGCCGACCAGCCTGCGCGGCTGGAGATGGGCGTCGGCGGCGGGCGCTTCGGCATGCGATTCTGTTGCGGTGGCCGGCACGCCGGCGCGGTGCTCGTCAGAGGCGGCAAGCGCTGCCGCCTGCCGCACGGCGTCCGCGGCCCGCCAGTGCGTGCCGTCGGCCTCTTCTGCCCAGCCCTGCGGGTGGACGCTGTTGACCAGGCATTGCGCGCCGTGCTGGCGGCACAGTGCCAGCACGCGATGCAGTCCGTCGAGCACCTCGGCCTCGGGGGCCGAGGCCTGCCAGGCCGGTTCGCGGAACTGAACCAGGCAGCGATGCGCGCGCAATGTGGCGTCGAGGCGTTCCAGGTAGGCGGGCAGCGCGACCGCACTGCCGATGTTGGTGATCAGATAACGCTCGGGCAGAATCAGCCAGCGCAGCGGCGGCTGGGTCGCAGGCAGTAGCGGCCCAATCGTGATGGGGGCCAAGGGGTCGACCCAGGCCAGTCTCTGGCCCTCGAGGCCTTGCGGTGTGCCCCGCCAGCCGGTCACCTTGCAGAAGGCCAGGCGTACGATGGTCTTGGGGTATTCGTGGGTGTAACTGACCCAGGGCGCGGACTGCGTCACTTCGATACCCAGTTCTTCCTTCAGTTCGCGCGCAAGGGCCTGCAGCACGGTTTCACCCGGCTCGATCTTGCCACCCGGCAGTTCCCACCAGCCCGGCCAGGGCTTGTCGCCGGGGCGCTCGCCCAGGAGCAGTTTGCCGTCGGGCTGAAGAATCATGCCGGCGGCGACGTCGATGAATGGCTTAGACATGCCGGGCCGCCCAGTCGCGCGCGAATTGTCGGGCCACACGACCCGAGCGCGAGCCACGTTCCAGCGCCCATTGCAGGGCCTCGAGACGGGAGGTGTCGATATTTTCCTGGCTGCAGCCGTGTTCGCGAAGCCAGTAATTGACGATGTCCAGGTAGTCGTCCTGCTTGAAGGGGTAAAAGGACAGCCACAGGCCGAAGCGTTCGGAGAGCGAGATTTTTTCTTCGACGGTCTCGCCCGGATGGATCTCGCCGTCCGGCTGGTGCTTGGCGTCGAGGTTCTCGCTCATGTATTCGGGCATGAGGTGGCGGCGGTTGGACGTGGCGTAAATGAGCACATTGTCGCCCGATGCGCTGATTGAGCCGTCCAGCACCGATTTCAGCGCCTTGTAGCCGGCTTCGCCCTCTTCGAAAGAGAGGTCGTCGCAGAAAATGATGAAACGTTCCGGACGAGGGGCGACCAGATCAACAATGTCACCGAGGTCGGCCAGGTCGGACTTGTCGACTTCGATCAGCCGCAGGCCGGCATCCCCGTAGCGGTCGAGCATGGCCTTGACCAGCGAGCTTTTGCCGGTGCCGCGGGCCCCGGTCATGAGGACGTTGTTGGCCGGTTTGCCCTCGAGGAAATGCCGGGTGTTACGGTCGATCACATCTTTTTGCCGATCGATGTGCTGCAGATCGTCAACGTGGATGCGGGATACATGGTGGACGGCCTCCAGCCATCCGCGCGCACCGCGTTTGCGCCAGCGGAAGGCCCGGGCAGACCAGTCTGTTTCCGGCGGGGCGGGAGGGAGCCAGGCTTCGAGTTGTGCCAGCACGCGTTCGGCGCGGCTGATGAGTGTGGTCAGGTCGATGGCACTCAATCTTTTCTCCTGAATGGGCATCGCAAAGGCAATCCGCCATTATCGCGCAACTTCTTCCGGCAGCCCCGCGTATAATCTTGGGGGTCTGAGTACTTCGCCCTGGATGACCTTTTGTTGAATCTCGCCGAAATCATTGCCCCCATAGCCGACGACATGAAAGCGGTCGACGAGGTCATCCGCCAGCGTCTCAACTCCGATGTCGTCCTGATCCGCACGATCGGCGACTACATCATCGGGGCAGGCGGCAAGCGCATGCGCCCGGCCCTGCTGCTCATGGTGGCCCGGGCCTTCGGCTACCAGGGCACGCTGCATCACCTGCAGGCGGCCGTGGTCGAGTTCATCCACACATCCACTTTGCTGCACGATGACGTGGTCGACGAGTCCGATCTGCGCCGGGGGCGCAGCACGGCCAACGCCGTGTTCGGCAACGCAGCCAGTGTGCTGGTCGGCGACTATCTGTATTCGCGTTCCTTCGAGATGATGGTCGAGGGCGACAGCATGCGCATCATGCAGGTGTTCTCCCAGGCGACCACCATCATTGCCGAGGGCGAGGTCCTGCAACTGTTGAACGTGCACGATCCCGACGTCTCGCTGGAGCGCTACCTGCAGGTCGTGCGCTACAAGACGGCCAAGCTGTTCGAGGCATCCACCCAGGTGGGGGCCATCGTGGCCGGCGCCACGCCCAAGCAGGAAGACGCCGCGGCGGCCTATGGCCGCCACATCGGCACGGCCTTCCAGTTGATCGACGACGTGCTTGATTACAGCGGGGCGGCCGACGCCTTGGGCAAGAACGTCGGCGACGACTTGCGCGAGGGCAAGCCCACATTGCCGCTCATTCGCGCGATGGAGGTCGGTTCGCCCGAGCAGCGCGCCCTCATCCAGGAAGCCATCCGCAGCGGCGACGGCGACTTTGCCGCAGTGGCCCAGGCCATCCAGGAAACCGACGCCCTGGAATACACCCGCAAAGTGGCCGTTTCCGAGGCTGAAAAAGCGCGCCAGGCCCTGGATGTCTTCCCCGTTTCCTCTTTGCGCGATTCTTTGCTAAAATTTTGCTCTTTCGCGGTCGAGCGAGATCGTTGAAAAAGACAAGCCACCTTCCCGAAGGCTTGTCTGCGGTAGAAGTCGGGGTGTAGCTCAGCCTGGTAGAGTACTGCGTTCGGGACGCAGGAGTCGCATGTTCGAATCATGTCACCCCGACCAAGATTTCTGAAAAAAGCCCTTGTCTATCAAGGGCTTTAATGAGATGGTCAGCCCGATCCCTACGAAGCGGATTACGCTACGTAGGGATTTGTCCTTTTTGGGAGACCATCATGAGCGACGTCGCATTAATCGGCATTGACCTTGGCAAGC